>Ga0116218_1000758_pt1 | contig 21800 bp, 17 predicted proteins | sample Sb_taG_2_FD_88966 | JGI IMG/M metagenome (GOLD analysis project Ga0116218, IMG submission 88966) | Peat soil microbial communities from Weissenstadt, Germany - Sb_50d_5_LS metaG | ecosystem: Environmental > Terrestrial > Soil > Wetlands > Peat | place: Germany: Weissenstadt | collected 2010-09-21 | reverse complement strand
CTTTTCTGAGAAGAACAACATCGGGAAATTCATTTATATGAGGCCAATTCGCAGTAATTTGGAAGCAAAACAAGCTGATTCGCATTTTTAAAAACTCATCAGTTGACTTTTTCAACAGGCTGGACCGTTTTCTGCAGTTGATATGTTCGTTTCTAGTTATTTTGTCGTTTGGTTGCTAAGCACTTACAAGCGACTGTTTGTTAAGACGGGAAGGTTCAGATCATCGGCCAATAATGAGACGAGCTATTTTCATACCAACCATGCGGCAATGGATTGGAATGCACAAGTGACATGGAAATCACGGACATCTTACTATCACCCACTCCACGCTCTACGTTCTAGCTGCATGCTGGCGCTTCCTTACCGCTTACGATGAACAAGTTCCTTCTCCTGAGCCCACCGTGCGATCTGATGGCGCGAAGAAACCCCTAATTTCGAAAGCACCCCGCTCACATAGGTTTCCACTGTCCGTTTGCTTACCACCAGCAATTCGGCAATCTCGGCATTGGATTTGCCCTGCCCAATCAGTGCTGCCACCTCCCTCTCTCGTGCAGTTAATCCGCCGTACTGGCTGGCTGTGGTCCGACGCGCTGAGACAGGTTTCTCCTTCGGCAGTGTCGCGTAGGCAGTTTGCTCGAAGTGCTCGCGGAGCGCCTGGTCCTCGATGCTCTCCGCCAATGTAACTATTCCCTGACGAGCCGAGGCGAACAGCGGCAGCGCCTCCCCCAGGCGCCTCTGCCGCTGGTAGACTCGCCCGAGCGAGCGCTCAATCTGCCAGAGCAGGGGCAGATACTGCTGCAGCTTCGCTCCACGCCTGGCCTCCTCCAAGACCTGGATCGCCTCCTGGTCCCGGCCAAGCGCGGAGAGCGCCTCGCCCTGACACTTCCAGAGCCGGGGAATGACGTGTGCTTCTGTCTCCCCTGCTCGTTGGGGAGCAGTTGAGAGCAACTGCTCACAGCGTTGCAGCGCGAGGTCGGGCTGCTGTTGCACCAGGGCCAGTTCTGCCCAGGCCAGGAGGAGCGAGCGCTCCGCCAACAAGCGCGGGTTCTCGGCCCCTGATCGCACCTCTTGCAGTGCCGCCTCGGCCAGCTTCGGTTGGCCGAGAGCCGCGTAGGCCTGCATCTGGACGTCAATAAGATTGGTGATCCAAAAAGCCGAGCCCAGCGCTCGCGCGACCTTGAGCCCGGCCTCCACATGGGACAATGACTGCTCGGGAGCAAGCATAAACAGCGAGGTGCGAGCCAGGGCATCATGCTCCCCGGCAACCCACTGCTGGTGATCGATCTCCGTGGCCAGGCGCAGTCCACGCTGCGCATGCGCCAGTGCGCTCCCCAACTGCCCAAAGTAGGCGAGGGTCACGCCAAAGATAAGATTAGTAAAGGCTTCCCCGGCGGCCCACTCGATCTCGCACGCCAGGTGTAACGCCTCAGCCAGATCACGCTCACATTCTGCCAAGCTCCAATTGGCGGTGCAGGTCGTGTCACCACACCTAGGGGAGGCACTGCTCGCGCACATGGTCAGACAGGAGGACAATACGCTGCGGTTGCCCGACGCGCGTAGCAGTTCGATGGCTCGCTCGTACATGTCCACCGCCGTGATCTCGTCACCGAGATGCAGAGAGGCGGTCCCTAGCAGATCGAGGGTTTCGGCCATCCCAGGCTGGTCGTGCTGCGCTTCAAAGAGCGCCAGCGCCTCCTGATGTGTTGCCTGGACCTCGTCAATCTGGCCAGTGTTCAGCAGCCAGTTGCCCTGCCGGTTGAGACTGTGCGCGTGCAGCCCGGCATCACCCAGGTCTCTGGCCAGGTCGACCGCTTGCTGAAAATACGCACCGGCATGTTTGTAATCGCGACCCGTCCACAGAAAGCCGAGATCCAGGGTGCTCTGCCACTCGAGGCGTCCATCCTCCGCCTGACGCACTGCGTGCAGCGCTCGTTCGTAGTCCTTCTTCGCCTGCTCAAAGTCGCCCAGCATCTCATAGGCCTGCCCGCGCGCCCGATAGCAGGTCGAGGGCACCGCCTGCTCCAGTTGCTGGGCCGCTTGCATCGCACGCGTCCACTGATCCACGGCGGCGCGCGGCGCGGAGAGGGCCTGCGCCTGCTCGGCAGCGCGCCGTGCGTACTCCATGGCCTTGCTCCACAGTTCCGCTTCAGCACAGTGATACGCCAGGTCCCCAAGGTAAGCATCCAGAGCTGTTGCATGCAGGTGCTCCAACGTCTGGGCGATCGTGCCATGCAATGCGCGTCGCTCCCGCGCCAGCATTCTCTCGGAGATCGCCTGCCGCGTGAGCGCATGGCGAAAGGCAAACTGCTCCGCCGACTCCTCAATGACCAGTTGAGCGGCCATTAGCTCCTTCATCACCTCCAGCAGAGACGCTTCGTCGTCCTGGGTGATCTGTTGCAGAAGGGCAAAATCGAAGCGCCGTCCCGCCACCGCCGCCAGCTGTAAGACTCGCCGTGCATCGGCACTCAAGTGAGTAAGACGAAGCTCGATAGCCTCCTGCAGGCTGAGTGGGATGCGCCAGGTGTCTGTCTGCTTCCAATGCCAGCCGTCCTCCCCCTCGACCAGCTCTTCGGCCATCATCAAGGCTTTGAGCACCTCTTCCAGGAAAAAGGGATTGCCCTCCGTCAAGCCATAGAGGGCATCAAGCATTCCCGCAGGCAGGGAAACTGTCCCCTGTAAGATGGTCTGCAGCATGGTCTCGGTATTGGCCCTGGTCAGCCGCGCCAGGGCGATTTCTTGTCTCAGCCGTTCGCGGTCGAGCTGGGCCAGCAAGGAGCGCAGCGACTGAGTCACCTCATCACTGCGATAGGTCAGCACCACCAGGAGTCGGTGCGCCGCTGTCTTGCGCGCGAAGAAGAGGAGGAACTCGAGCGTGCTCTCATCGCTCCAATGGAGATCCTCCACCACCAGCAGGACCGGTCGAGAACTCGCCTGCTTCGTGAAGACATCAGCCAGCGTCGCAAAGACGTGGCGTTTCTCCTGTTCAGGGTCCAGCGGGGACAGTGGAGTGAGGCTGGCTACTTCGGGTAAATGCTGAACCTGCTCAGGAAGCAAGGGGAAGAGAGCACGTGCAGAGGATCCCAGCGCCGTCGCGATCTGGGCGGATGAGAGAGGAGCCAAGAACGCTCGCAAGAGGTCAAGCAGGGGGGCATACGGGCAGGAGTGGTCGGCTGGGAAGCACTGCCCACTCAGGAGTTGGAACCCAAGAGCTGAGGCCTCCCGTTGTAGTTCGGTCATCAGCCGCGATTTGCCAATGCCAGCTTCTCCGGAGAGTAGTACAACGCCTCCTTGCCCGCGCGCGGCGGCTTCGATACATTCCTGCAGCGCGGCCATTTCTGCGTTGCGCCCGATCAAGATCGGGCAGACAACTGGCTGATGAAGTGGGATCGTCATGGAAAGATCTCCCTGGTGAACGCTTGCAAACGGACCCTCGCGCTTGTGTGGTCCCAACACGCGGTGATGCTTCATCCGTGAGCAAGCTGATTGACCGTACATTGGTTTCAGATACCCATCAGATGCGTGCCCAACCATACTATAGCATATAGTTCCGTGTCTCTTCCACGAAATCTCCGTGTAGTGTGTTCAAAACCATCGTGTGTTCACTGATGACACCCGCACTTTTTTCAGGCATACTTGCTGGTGACGGGTACAGCGGAACGACGCTCACTGCATAGACAGGCAATAGCATAGCAGAACAAGGAGGTTTCCAAAACAATGTCCATGCATAATCACGAAGGAATCATCTGGAGCAATGCTATGCAAGGGGTGAACAGACGCTCCGGACCTGGCGAAGACTACGCTGCCATCGACACGCTCCAGGCAGGTCAGCCCCTGGTGGTCCTCTGTTATTCGCAGGGTGAACCCGTAACCTTCACGAACCCATTTCAGACGAATACGAGTGATGCCTGGGATTTCGTCGTGACCAGCGACCAGGATCCTGGCGGGTATGTGGCAGACGTCTTCGTTGACACGGGCGGTGACACTACCCAACAGTTCGGAGAGCAAGGCCGGTGTGACATCCTTCAACAACGCTTCGCCCCGAATCAACCAGTTGGCTAGCATGGAAAAAGCAGAAAAAGGAGACACAGTCATGACACAACAACCAACACACGAAACTTCAAAGATGGAAGATGCAGCACGAATCGGCATAGGGAGGGTAAAGATGGCCTGGTTCGAGCATGGTACCAGTCGTATCTACTATGAAGAACAGGGCACAGGCGATCCGGTGCTTGTGCTCCCCGGATTCGCCGGGGGTATCGAGGAGTTTGCAGCGCTGAGGGAAGCCCTGGTGACGGCAGGTAACCGGGTCATCGCAGCCGACTTGCCCGGTTCCGGCCGCTCAGAGCCGCAGCCACGCGTGTATACTGCCACCTACTATGAGGATGATGCGCGTTCGTTTGCGGCCCTGCTCCAGCATCTGGCGACCGGACCTGCGCACCTGATCGGCTTCAGCGATGGAGGCGAGGTCAGCTTACTCATGGCAGCGCTGATGCCTGGCGTCGCACGCTCTGTGGTGACCTGGGGCGCGGCAGGGGTGATCAACGATCCCGATCGACGCCTGCGGGAGGCGATGTACAACATTGTTGACCATCCCATCCTACCGCTTCAGCAGTTTCGCGACTTCCTCGTTGCTACCTACGGTGAGACCAACGCTCGCGCCATGACGCAAAGCCATGTAGATGCCCTCAGCGACATCATCAAGGGTGGAGGCGAGCTCAGCCGCTCAAAAGCGGACACTATTACCTGTCCCGTGCTCCTCATCGCGGGCCAACATGACATCTTTGCCCCGCCTGCCCTTGCCTCCGAGTTAGCCGCTCGCATTCGCACGGCAGAGGTGCTGGAGGCAGAAGGCGCCGAACATAATGTGTACGCAGACCGCCCTGAATGGGTGACGCAAACAATCCTCGACTGGGTGGGCAAACACTAGACCCTACAGTCGTCTATCGCAGCCTGGAGACGAAAAAAGCATCTCTATACGCTCGTTGCCATGCGAATACCCAGCTCTGTTTCCATCTCACGTCACCCGGAGAGTGGTCAGGGCGTATGAGCAACGAGCCGTGTTCAAGACCGCTGAGATGTTCATACGGCGTTGAGACGGGTTCGTTGCATCTGTCCTCTCCCATCCATTGTGGATACGATATTCGGTCCCTTTCCTATGAAGGTGTACCCTACTCATGTAACACATACCATACGGGAGAGGACTTTTATTCCTCGCAAGAAAGTTTCTCTCCAGCTTGTTTTTCACTCGCGACTGAGGATGCAACCAAAACGTGAGTCTCACCAAACCACCCAGCCTGTTGAAAAAGGCCTTGTCGAGCTTACAAATGAACGTATGAGCTTTCCGGCTCAAAAAAACCTTGAAGAAGGAGAAGCAAGCGAAAACGACGAGAGATAGTAACGTCTACGAGACCATGAAACGATGACCCCGTGAAATCCATGACGATGATGAGAGAAAAGCTGCTTGTTTGAGGATGAACGAACGACTTGGTGGCTCCGTAGGAGAGCAGAGATACCGCAGCGATGCTACGTCTAGGTCTGGAGCTTTTCAGCAGGTCATATCTTAGGGACTCATCTGTCTCCCCATTAGGAGGAGCGAGCGCAGCCACCGCCTGTGTTGGAAACGGACGTCGTCCCCATCCTCGCTTCTGAAGCAGCCGTTTGAGATTTTGCCCCGAGGCAATCACGAGCGCCTCGCAATTGATACGCCAGAGCCTCCTCAAGCGGAAACGCCGCATGCCATGCCAGTCTTTGGCTTCCGCAAAGAGTGGTTCAACCCAGACTTTCCGCTTGTCCATGGCCCTTTGGTAGGCGTCTGTCTGGTGATACCCTTTCACGCGCTCTTGATAGTCCGCAAAAAAAGAACGGTGGACGTGCCGACCACGCTTGTTGGGAGTACAGTGTGGTTTCAATGGGCAGGCATTACACGTGCCAGCAGCTGCACGGTATTCCACGAGTTGTGCCTGCTCTTCTCGGTGAGTCGGAAGCAGGAGTTGCCCTTGAGGGCAGCGATACTGATCATGGACAGCATCATAGGTGAACTGAGCTGGTCCATAATAGGCTGTCTTGTGTTCCCAATCGGGTAAAGGGACATAGGCTCGGATGTGTGCATCTTCAATGGGCTTGATATTCTCAAACGTTCCATATTTGGTATCGCCGGTGACGTGTCTGGGCCGCACACGCCAGCGAAAAGAGACGTACCAGAGTACATCAAGCATGGGTTGATTGTCCATCACCTCCCCTGGCACGACCAGTACTGCGAGAATGATGCGACGCTTTCCTCCATCCACGACGTAGTGTGTGTGGTAGCCCAGGTGAATTCCTCCTCCCTTGAGGCGCATGGGTGTGGCATCTGGATCAGTGGTACTGATCCGAAAGTCAGCAGTTCGCCGATAGAGGCCATGGGTTTCTCGCTGTTGCCGACCTCCCTCTGCAATCCAGTCATGCCGGGTAGCATTGTCTTCCGCAAGTTCCTCATCCTGTACCTCGGGGATAGCAGTGGGGAGTGTGATTGGCAAAAGTGAAGAGGTGTCCGCTGGAAGTGGTTTGGGAAGCGGCTCGTCACCGATGCTTTGCTCGGCGTTTTCAGGCTGTGCTTGTTCCGGTGCAAAAAGTGCGGTGAGGTGCTCCTGGATGGCTTCTCGCGCCTCAACCGCAAAACGAGGGGCAAGCGAATCCAGATCCGCATTGGCATGGACTTGCGTTGAGTCGAAGTACAACTCCTTACCCCACACCAAGTTGGCCTCTTGACACCGCTGGACAATGGCCTCGAAGAAACGTCGAAAGACTTCTAGGCCATAGCGCTGGCGGATCTTGCTGAGGGTGGAATGATCGGGTAACGGCTCTCCCAAATCGTATCCCAGATACCACAAGATGCTCAGCCGATCAGCCGCATGCCGCATCAGCAGACGTTCGGAGCGGATATCCTCGAAAAACATGACCAGTTGCAGCTTGAAAAAGACCATTGGATCGATTGAGGGACGACCCTTGCACGCATAGGTCTCCTGCACAAACTCCCGCACAAACGAGAGGTCGAGCGTCCGCTCCAGGTGACGATAAAAGTGATCTTGGGGCACCAACTCCTCAAGGGACACATTGACCAGCGGGGCAAAGGAGCGCTGCTTCAATCCCATCATAGCCATTGCCTTTCATCGCTTCATTTCTCAGGTGAATCAACAAGGGGATTGGCTCTCCAAGGAGCCTGATGTGTTCCGTCGTGTTCCAATGGACGCAACCACAGCGAGACATGCGCAGGCTGCATCGTGTCCTGCACCACCGTGAGCAGGTGCTCGCGCAACTGGTGCAAATCCACCTCATTGCGTAACGTGGCGCTAAACGCCTCAACGACCTTCGTGGCATCATACTTGCGCCGGTAGAAGCGACGATCAATGATGCGTTGAATGCGATGGCGCAAGGGCTGGAAAAGTGCCGCGATAGCAAGTGTCGAGACCACAATGATCACAGCATTATTCTGCTTGAAAAATCCCTGGAACAGGAATTGTAAGGCGAAGATAAGGCCAAAGTAGATGAGGGCAAGGATGAGCGTGAGCGCACCATAGACCAGGGTACGATTGATGATGATGTCAATCTCCCACAGCCGGGAACGCAGCACCGCGAAACCAAACGAGAGAGAGATAAAGAGTGGCATCAAGAAGCCAAGCTCATTGAGCACAAAAAGATACAAGACACTGCGTTCAGCGAGGGTTGGGAAAAACAAACCCAGCGCTGTCGCGATGACATTGATGGAGATGGGCACAGCAAGACCGAAAACCACCCATTTGGTCTGCTGGCGCTCTCGTAGACGAGATACGCGCCGAAAGCGGTAGAGTTGGACCGCTGCAATGAGCACCAGCCCGCCGATAGCAACGAACCAGCCAAACTGGCTCTCCGGGTTTTTTGGGAGTAAAGGTGAGACTGGTAATAAGGTGAGAGGGATCTGCAATGCCAGAAATACCAGGAAAGTCCAGCGAGTCCAACGAGGCACGAACCGTCCACTGGGGAACAGCAGGAAGACAAGCACAAGCAAGGCCTGGGCAAGTAAACTCATACAGAGGTTTGGCACCAGCCACGGCGAGGAACTGCTCAATGGCACATTCACGAACTCGATGATGGGACCTAACGTAATCAGCATGAGCGCGACGAAGAACGCCATCCGGTCATCGGGCCTGCGCCAGATGATGAGCGTACTGACCACTAAACACATGAGTATCGAGATTAACGCGAGCACAATCGTGAATGCTGCATACCTGGTTATTGATAGGCCCACACTTTCGAGCATCACTGCTTGTGAATGAGTGAGTTGCTGGTATTCGCATGCGATCTCAGTACACGGCGTTTGCAGCTGGGCCAGGTACGTGGGGAGACTGGCGAAGAAGATAGCCAGGGTGAGGACAAACAGGGTGATCCAGAGAGCTCGAGCAAGCAAAATCCAACGTCCCTGCAAGCGTGCAAAGCTTTGCTGTTCACGGCTCTCAGTTATAGGTTCAGGTGCTTGCCGAACGTTCATGCTCGCACTTTCTGTTTTCTGAGTTCACAAGAATCGTTCCACGGTTTTCGTGAAACGCGAAGCGACTTCTCAGGCATCTTTTTTGAAAAAAGAAGGCTTCATCCCCCTTTAGTTTCTATCAATATGCTCATTTTACCATGCGTACGTCTTCTTATCGTTACAGAAAGCGTTACGAAGTTACGAATGGGTTGATCCCTGTGCAAGCAATGCTGTCTTTCTCATGAAGCTCAGCGAATAAGTGGCTTTTTCAACAGGCTGCACCGTTTTCTGAAGTTTTCAAGCTCGTTTCCTGTTTATTTTATCGCTCGGTTGCTTCGTATCAACACATGGCCGTAAATCCTTCGCAGAAATGGACCAGCCTGTTGAAAAGTGTCCGACCTATCCCGCCCTAATTTGTTGAATATGCAAAATAATTTCCGCAATACTGAAATTTGATAGTTCATGAGGCAACAAATGTCCAGATACACAAATCTCTGAGTAGAGAGATGATGAGTCTTGCCATGCTAGCCTGAACTCCTCTTCTACTGCTCTGTATTGAAAAGAAAACGAGTTGAGCAGTTGAGGTTTTTCTTTCGATGGCGTTCTGAAGAGATAGGCATCGCGCAACCCTGCATAATTGGGAGGGAAAGTATGGATACAGCCTTGATAATTGCCACAATAGGAGCAGTAGTTACTGCCATTGGTTGGTTGGTTACACATATTCTCTCAACTTCTGCGGAAAGGCGCCACCAACGATTAAGCGCTCAGGTAGAATTTACCAAGCAGCAACTTGAGGAACTGTATGGGCCGCTCGCTTTTCTCGTATTGGAAGGCGAACAATCATCCCGAGATTTGGCAGAGGCCCTTGGAAAGGACTACGTCTTTCCTCGGAACGGCCATATTGAGGGAGACGAACTCAAGACATGGTTATTTTGGGTTGAGAATGATTTCTTCCCACGTCATCAAAAAATCGTGGATCTCCTTGCAAGTAAGACTCACCTAATTGAAGGTGAGAGAATACCCGAAAGTTTTCTGGCGTTCTTGAACCACCGACATTCTTGGAAACTCAACCACGAACGATGGCAAAAGCAGGGAATTGCCTATTCGTGGCATTCCAAAGTAAGTTATCCTCGTGAATTTGCGAAAGAGGTGCTTTCTACATTTGAACACCTCAAGAAACGTCACTTCATACTCATCGGAAAGATTTCAAAGGATGACAATCTCCTCCCCTCTTTCCATAGGAACTGAACAATAAGCTACCTTAGCCATTTGAGTCTTCTAAGGAAACCACTGCCATGATGGAAACCAAAGAGCGGCAATTTGCCCCGATGATCAATGTCTCATTGGAAGGGTTGGTACCGCGGGATCACTTCTACCGTCACTTGGAGCGAACCCTCGACCTCTCATTTGTGCGCGAATTTGTGCAGCATACCTATTCAGGTTGTGGGCGTCCCTCCATAGACCCCATCGTTTTCTTCAAGCTGCAACTGGTGATGTTCTTTGAGAACATACGCTCCGAACGACTCCTGATGCGCCATGCGGCTGATCGATTGAGTGTGCGCTGGTACCTGGGCTATAATCTGAACGAACCACTTCCAGATCATTCGAGCCTGACGCGTATCCGCGAGCGCTATGGCCTCAACGTCTTCCGTCACTTCTTTGAGCAAATCGTGCAGCAGTGCCAGCAGGAGAAGCTCGTGTGGGGCAAGGAACTCTACTTTGATGGGACCCAAGTCAAAGCAAATGCCGACCTGGATTCACTGACCCCTCGCTTTGCGGTCGAGGCGCGAGTAGCCATCCAGGAGCATTTAGCTGCCCTTTTCCCTGCTGGAGCAAGTCAGCAGGAGCAGCAAGAAGGGACTGCTGACAGGCCACCGTCAGAAGGCCTTTCAGAGATCGTGATCACACCTGAGCCTTCTCCGCTGCCAGTCATCCTGACCGAAGCCGAGCGCGAGGAACTGGCCTCAGAACAAGCAGGACGTCACGACTGGATCGCCGAGCAGGGAAAGCCTCAGCGAGAAGTGCATGGCCTCTACCATCGCACCTCTGACTTTCGCATCAGCACGACCGATCCCGATGCGACTGCGATGCGGCTGAAAGGCGGAGGGACGCATTTGGGCTACCATGCGCATTATGTCGTCGATGGAGGCAAAGCGCGCATCATTCTCCAAGTGCTGGTGACTCCATCAGAGGTGATGGACAACCAACCGATGCTAGACCTGCTCTGGCGGGTGCGCTTCCGCTGGAAACTGCGCCCTCGCCAGGTGACCGGCGACACGACCTACGGCACCATCGAGAACATCAAAGACATTGAAGATGCTCGCATCCGCGCCTACGTACCTCTGCCGGATTGGGAGCATATGACACCCTTTTACGGGCCTTCCAAATTCACCTACGATGCGGCGCACGATCAATATGTCTGCCCTCAAGGACAGCCGCTGCGTCGGTTGCGCACGGAGTACCAGGCCCAGAAGGTGGAATACCTCGCGGAGGCAGCCACCTGTAATGCGTGTCCACTCAAGGCGCAGTGCACTGCGAGTGACAGCGGTCGGCAGGTTCATCGCTCTTTTCATGCAAGCCACCTGGAACGGGTCAAGGGATACCATCAGACCCCAGCTTACCAAAAAGCCATGAACAAGCGGAAGGTGTGGGTTGAACCCTTATTCACGGAAGCCAAAGACTGGCATGGCATGAGGCGTTTCCGCTTGCGGTGACTCTGGCGAGTCAATTGTGAGGCCCAGGTCATCGCGGCAGGACAAAATCTCAAACGCCTGCTCAAAAAACGAGGCTGGGGACGGCGTCCATTCCCAGCAGAGGCCGTGTCTGCCTCTATTTTCTTTTTTACGTGTTCTGCTTGTCCATTTTCAGAGAATCTCTCATAAATGCGTGTCCAACGGCGTCCATGAAACAGTCTTTTTCAAAGGAAGAGTTTGTTCTTTCGTCCGCCAGCTCAGTTTTTCCAATAATCTGAGGCGATGTGTCCAATTCTAAAGATAAGTTTATCGATGCCTTTTTCAACAGGCTGGGACGTTTTTCGGTACCGACAATAGAAGCCATTTTGATTTTTAGTTCCAATCACACCAGGAAAACTGTATTCTATTGAGCTACTATTTTTGTTTGAAGCTTCCTCATGAGAGAAGTGATGAACAAAAGCATGATGTACAAGTTGTGATTACAGTTCCTATTTTTACTGATGAGATATGTGCTTCATATCACCCACGAGGTGCGCACCTCGTGGGTACGATGGGCGGTAGGACCGGGACGGCGCAAACCCGCCTCTCGTCATCTATACAACCCGCACTCCTGCACGTGGAGTTTTTTGCGTTCAATAGGTGGTGGAATCACATACTTCCTACCTTTCATCCCCTTTTCTTCCTATGTTTCTCTCTGGCTTTCTAGAAAAGGCCATCTCTTTGCGTTTACTTCCAGTAATGTTGCATGGGTACATTCCCATCGACAGACAGTCTCTGTTCATCTGGATGATGCGAGACACCACATCAACACATACATGTACTTCAAGGGGGAGAGGTATGACGAGACATCTCGTGGGAGAGGATTTCGGGGATTATCGCCTCATCCGTCTGATTGGACGCGGAGGTTTTGCCGATGTGTACCTCGGTGAGCACGCTCGCCATAAAACATTAGTTGCAGTCAAAGTGCTCACTACCCGGCTTGAGCATGGGAACGTGAAGAGTTTCCTCAATGAAGCGCGCTCCATTCGTTTGAGACATCCCCATATCGTGCACATGCTCGATTTTGGGCTAGAGGACGATGTCCCTTATCTTGTCATGGAATATGCCCCCAATGGCTCATTACGCCAGCGTTATCCGAAAGGGACACAGCTTCCACTTGGAACGATTCGTCGGTATGTGAAGCACATAGCTTCTGCATTGCAGTATGCACATCACGAAGGAGTCATACATCGCGATATCAAGCCCGATAATATATTGTTGGGGAACCAGAGAGAACTGCTCGTGAGCGATTTCGGCATTGCCAGTCTTGCTCATTCGACAGGTTCCATGGGCGAAGAAGATCAGGCCGGGACGATCAACTATATGGCTCCCGAACAATTACGGGGCCGGCCATGACCGGCCAGTGATCAGTATGCCCTGGGAATTGTCGTGTATGAGTGGATATGTGGCACACGGCCTTTTCATGGCACGTTTGCTGAGATCTATACCCAGCACCTCTCGGCCCCTCCTCCATCACTGCGGCAACATGTGCCCACTCTCCCCATTGTAGTCGAGAAAGTTGTCATGACTGCTCTCGCGAAAGATCCACATCGTCGTTTTCCTTCCATTTCAGCATTTGCCAGCGCTTTTGAGCAGGCTTGTAGACAAACTGCTGCCCAACGTCCATCTCATCGAAAAATGGACACTCCTCTTTCTGCTTTCTCAAGCGTACAGGCTGTTGAAGATCATCCAACAAGCACCCTTCGAGAACATACAACAAAGACACGCATCGAAGAAAGGCCAACACGACCGAAAACACGTTTTCAGTTCCAGGCGATTGTATTGCCTTTTGCTTTGCCTAAAAAAGGTGCAGACGTTCTGAAGCATGCCAGGGGGTCGCTGGCAGAAGCATGGTCACGCACTGATGTTCTGAAGAATCTCTCTCGTACGATGGATGTGAAGGCCTGGGTCTCAGCAGTGCAGCAGCGAGTGAGAGCATGGTCTTTTGCATTCTCCCTCATGATGGTCTCGGTCCTGCTCGCCGGAATCCTCCTAGCGGGTGTCAGTATTGGAATAGTCTACAGGACCTTCCATACCTCTACAGTAACGATTACTCCCAAGAGCTTTGATCTGGGAAATACGTTTGATATCTCCGCAGTTACCAGTGCTCCTGACCCAAACAAGCAAGAGATAGCGCTGCGTTTCCTGACTGCGACATCGGTGAAATCGTCCAAGACCGTCCCAGCGACCGGAACCTCAATTCCAGGTACGCGAGCTACGGGAGCTTTGACATTCTTTAATTCCGGTAATTTTGTACAGACATTTGACAGTGTTATTCTTCGAGGACATTCTGGGGTGTCAGTTACCTTCAATGGGCCGATAACTGTTCCGGCTGCACTTCCTGCATCTATTACGGTGAATGGCTTCGCAGTCAATGTTGGATCCGCTGGAAACATCGGGGCGTTTGATATTAGCGGTCCTTGTTGTGCATCTGGCATCACAGTGAAAAATACTGCGTTCAGTGGAGGGCAAGATACACAGACAAACTCTACCATACAACAAAGTGACATTGATGGAGCGACCAGGGAGCTGACGGCATCGCTTACCTCTCAAACACAAGCAGCTCTGCGGAAGCAGGTACGCACAAGCGAACAGGTTCTGGTTCATACGTTGCAGTGCCAGAAATCGACGTTTATGACGAATCATGCCGTGGGTGATCCTGCATCGAGTGTGACTGTCACGGTTGCGATGACCTGCCAGGAAGAGGTCTACGATCAACAGGTAGTACTCACGATGGCGAAAACCTTGCTCAAAGCAAAGGTTGCGAAGGACAAGGTGTTACCCTCTGCTTTGGTGGGTAATGTCCTAGCTGAAATTACCAATGTGACTGAAAGTGCTACCAGGGGAACAGTCGTCATCTCTGTCAGGAGTGAGGGCGAGTGGGTCTATCAATTCGATCATGCTGTGGTGCAGGGTTTTGCGAAACGTATTGCTCACATGAGTAAGCAGAGTGCCTGGAGATATCTGCTGAGTCAATCCGGGGTCAAGGCGGTCAGCATTGATGACGATGTCTTGCCAGATGCTGCCCATATAGCTTTTCAATGCATGGTGCTTCCTGGTGTGTCTCCAATCTCACGTAATGCAACCACTACAAGCCAACCGCTTGTTTCCCCGAGTACCGGTATACCTTCTATCAAAATCTCACCGACTCAGGGTTTGGGTGGGAGTTAAGACGATGTCGACGACTGGCAAGGCTATCCAGTAGGAAGTAGCTTGGTGAAACGAGTGATCACCCTGCGTATGAATAAGCGTGGCATGCGCTGGAAGTGCGGTTTTGGCTAAGCGGGTTCAGCGGATCAATGCTGAGTGGGAATCCGCTGCATGGCACCAGATAGTTAGTGGAACCTGGGTATCAAAGACAGAGGAGTCTTAATTAACCACCGATTTGTAAGACGGATTGTAAATCTAATAATTCAGGTCATAGTTGGTACTTTCCCCGAAAATGTGTCCATTTTTCCCTGAATAGTTGCTCATTTCCGCCAATTTGTGCTATTTGATCTCAAAGCCACATGATGGTCGCTCGTTTTGAGTGAAAGTGCTCATAAAGTCGAGTAGATCGTGTTAATTCTCTTTTACCTCATTTATAAGATAATCTCTTTTTATACTTCTCATGTATAGCTTAAGTACGACGAGTTTGTACTTTCGAGCAACTATTCAGACCGTGTTTTGTTAATCGCAGAGATGGCCTCACATGATAGACTAGAAAGATGAGTACAGGTTATCCCAGCAATCTTTCTGATGCGGAGTGGAAGTGCCTGCAAGGTTATCTCCCTCCCTTGCCCAAACGTGGCCGACCGCCAATTCACTCGCTGCGGGCCATTTTCGATGCGATCTTCTACGTGCTGCGCACCGGCTGCCCATGGCGCTATCTCCCCGCCAACTTTCCACCGTGGCAGACCGTCTTCTACCATTTCCGGCGTTTGCGCATCAAAGGGACCTGGACGCTCTTGTTACGGGCGTTGCACCGGGCTGAACGCGAACGACAAGGAAGGCATCCTGACCCAAGTGCCGCCAGCATGGATTCTCAAAGCGTGAAAACGGTCGAGGAGTCGTCTGGGATCTGTGGCTACGATGCCCACACACACATCAAAGGGCGGAAACGGCACATCCTCGTGGATACGCTGGGCATCCCCATCTCTATCTACGTGACCCCTGCCGATACACACGATACCAGAGGAGCTCGTTGTTTGCTCGCAGGGCTCAAATTCTTCGTGCTGCGTCTCTGCAAAGATGTGGGCAGATGCGGCAAGCGCGCGGGCAGGAGTTAGCTGAGTGGTGTCAAGCCACAGGAGAGTGGGAATTGGAAGTTGTGGAACGCCCATCAGGCACCCGCGGTTTCAGCGTGGTGCCTCGCAGATGGGTCGTGGAGCGAACATTCAGTTGGATTTCTCGTAACAGGAGAATGAGTAAGGACTACGAGCGAAAAGTGCAGACGAGTGAAACACTGATCCAGGTGGCGATGATTCGGCTGCTCCTCGCTCGTTTGGCGCGGCATCTACGAACCAGTTCTCAACCATCCGCACTCGGGCACAAACCGTTTCCAATGGCCTTCGGAGACAACTTCGACGACGCCATCAACCACTTGTATAGCGGTTTGATCGTCAATCGCGTAGGACGGCACTGGCATGCCGGCGGCCCATTTTTCAGCGTGGGCCAGGGTATTGTACGGCAGATCGGGATTATCCAGGTGCGGGAATATCGAGAAATCAACCATGCCCAGCGTTCTATCGCCGCCGGTGGGCGGCTTCCAACCGACGAAGTACTCCCCGATGTTGGGGGTCATTACCATGCTCCCGGCGCTCAGTCCCACATAGACCGTCTCGCCCCCAAGCTCCGGCAAGAGGTCGGCCAGTCCTGATTGCCGCATTCAGTAGCAGAGATACAGGGGATCGCCACCGTTCACCAGCAGGACGTCAGTCTCCCGGACCACGGGGACCCAGAGCTCTTCATCGATGCTGGGCAGCGCGGTGAGCTCCAGCACTCCCAAGGACTTCCATCCCAATTCGCACATGGGGGTTTCGGGTTCTCGTCCGCTGATGAACCGCCATGCGTTGCCGGCACCGCCGCGTTGGGCATAATTCGCAGTGGGGATGCAGAGGGCGCTGGACTCGGCAATCGGTTTGCCAGGAGATCCACCAGAGCATGACGAATGCTGTCGTTTTTGATGCCAGCCGAGGTGAGAAGAAATTTCATGATGCCTCTCGCTTTCCGATTTCATGGGAACAGATCAGGCTTCTCCAGTCCCCCTCGTGAGAGACTGAAGCAGAACGACCCCAGAACGTCACGACGGCGTTTCTCATAGCGCTGAGTCGTATGCTCTCGCTGTCGGCCCGGCGTTAGCTTTCTGCTCACACAATCTAACAGCTCACGTTGGCCCGCTCATAGAGGGGGCCGAAGCTGAACGCCTCTTCTGGGCTCATGTGTGAGAATCGGCCCCGATGGGCTTTACAAAGGAGAGCGGCAAAGCCTGAATTGATGCGGCCCCGATCATAGCATGCTTGCGAGTTATCGGATACATGAGATTTCGTCACGAGATGCGCTAACGCCGGGCCTGTCAGTCTTGCGCACAAAGGTCTTCCGCTCCCTCATTGCATGCAAGACATTCTACCATCAAACCTGCGCAAAAACTTCTTCTATCTTGCTTTTTGGCCATGCAGCATTACCGCCTCGCATTCCAAAACAGTTTCTCAGGGAAAGTACCAATAGTACAGGCGCTTGGGTGAACGGTTGAGTAGAAATAACAACGCATTCTTCTACGAATATCCTCGTTAACCACGCTTACAGTCACTAGTATAATACTGCCCTCTGTGTTCACATTGGCATCTTTATATCATCGTCCCTTTACTCACGCTATTAGATGAATTATTGTACGATTATCCCATCAAATAGAACACAGTACTCTTTGAAATCAAAAGACCACTTTTGATGAAGGAAGCGAGCGTAAAAGACAATTCACCAAAAACAAAGGTTCGTACCTCGCATCAAATTGCGGATGAGCCTCTCCCCGATTATCGGAACCCTATCTTGCTAAATTATTGATCACTTCTAGTTCGCCGCCAAGCGCAATCTCGCCTTTCACAACAAAACCAAGGATGAGTCCTATCGTCACTAGTTGCGCCATATCATCAATGGCCTTTGGAATAAGTGGTGCTCGCAACGCAAAGACCAAGCGCTTTTCAATGTACGAAATTACAAAAGGAGCAGAACTCTCGAGAGAGACACGCTCATCACATTGAGCAATAAGACTGTATGTGATCCCAGACGTGGTCAGCGTCTCATCAATCTGGTAGAATACACCTTCGTCATGGCCAGGACGCATATAGACGATGAGGAGGGTTGGTGGGTGCTCACCCATACGTTTCTTCCTTCCTATTTTTCGCACTGCCTCTAGATATAGAACTGGACTTCAAGCTTATCTTTGATCTAATATCTGCCCAAGAATTTTCCTACAAGTACATCAAGCCAGATTGTTTGTGCTGGTGCGAGCGGATGTAACAACTCGAAAACCAGGTGCATCTTGAATCACATTATTTCTATCGTGCTGTGTATGTAGATGGAACTTCTGGAAATACTTTCAGTGGGGTTATGCATGGAAAGGACCATCGAAATTTTCAAGATTTTCGCACTTTCACCTGCTCATATATCTAAACCTACGAATGCTACATGCCAGCAGGTTACTTTTGACATCATTTCTGCTTCAAATACTGCAAAATGGTATGTGCATAAATTTCAGTGACACTACGAACACTCTTTAGGTCTACCCATTCATCAGCTCCATGAACTCCACCACACGCTGCACCATATCCGCAGATTGTTGGAATACCTCGTGTAATGAACATCCAGCCATCACATGCTGGTCCCGCCCCTTCAACGCGTAGTTTCACACCCGAGATCTTCTGTATTATTGTAGTGAGCACTTGTACAATTTCAGCTCCTTGATCCGTTTCTACAGCCGGTATGCAAATAAGATCATCAAGACGGTAGTCCTTCATGGGGAGAACCTTAATTTGCTCTTTCATAATGCTCCTGACTTCATCCACTGTTAGTCCAGGTAATAAACGAACTTCACCGTACGCCTCACATCGGTCGGGTACACTATTAAAACCAATTCCACCTTCAATACGTGTGGGAAAGGTTAAGACAGATTTACGGCCGGGGAAGGCATCCGAATGTTGGATAGGTAGCGAGCATTCTGACAATGCGAGTGCAATACGAGCCATATCAAGAATGGCGTTGTGACCTTGTGTTCCTTGTTCCCATGCTTTGAGCCCTGTATGCGTTGCTTCCCCTAGAGTCTGGATACGAAAGCGATATAGCCCACGATGTGCATTGGCAATCTTATCATTCCCCGGTTCACCGACGATCACAGCATCCCCATGGAGGAAACCCTGATCTAACAGGTAACGCGTCCCATATGGAGAACATGCTCCCATTTCTTCATCAACGACAAAGGCCAGTGTTAGATCTCCCACGAGTTCTATTCCTGCTCTTTGCAAGGCATAGGCCGCGTAGATGAAGATGGCAATCTGAGCTTTCGCATCAGCGACACCAAGGCCATACAATCGCCCAGCCTCGATCTCAGGCTCCCAGGGGTTGCGCGTGTAGTCGTTGCTTGGCATCACGGTATCCATATGCGTGGTTAGTATGAGTGTTTTCTTGTTGTGACCCGATCCTGAGAGGGAACAAAGCACATTTGGTCGTTGAGGGGAGACGCCCTGAAGTGCCACTGGAAAACCAAGAGATTGTAATTCCTGGGCAATCACCGTTGCCATCTCCTTCTCCACCGGAACATCGGGGGAAGATGAATCTGGCCGAAAGGGATTGTCGCTCTTTGTACGAACTAATCGCTCAAGGAAATCAACTTGTTGCTCAAAGTGTTCCGCGATAACTGTCGAGATAGCCTCCTGTTGTTCCATGATACACTCATCCTGCTCTCACATAGAAAGTCCTCGCACTCAATAGGTCAGAAAAAAAGATCCTTATTAGATCTGTCTTTCTCAAATGATATGTCTATACGCTATCAACCAATACTTTGATACGACATATGTTGTTATCCTCTAGCACGATTTGGGAAATTAGCTGACAAAAAACGTTTGTACTCATTCATTTCCAGAACCTATGATATTTTGTAATGGTCAGAGTTCAGTGAGTACGTAGCTGCTTGCTCATCTGGATGCCCCAACACCAAACAGGCTTTACGGTTCATGAGTACTCCATCCTTAGTGAGTTCGCTTTGATATTCTACCGCGATGATATGCCAACCACGTTGAATGAGATCATTGACGGGATATTCCTCTGTTTCGCGTATAGTTTTTTCGAGAGCATTGAGTTGGAACTCGCCCCCCACAATAGCTTTTGAATGATAGTCTGGTCCTCTCTCAGGGATCATCGCGTTGGCAACAAAGTGATCAATCGCCGCTTCAAAACTTCCAAGTTTCTCTGGAGATCGCTTTAAGCTTTCTTGAATCTGACCTCGAAACAGCTCTTCCTTTTGGTACCACCATCCCCTTTCTAATGGTTGTGGGTGCAAATCCTCAATGTGCGATACACCATTGGAGTAAAAATACGTCATGCGTCCTACCAAATGATCACCAACATTGCGAAAGCGCAACATCTTCGTCTCGTAGGTAAGATACGCCTTGACAGCTTGCCGCAAGAAGTCAGTCGTGTCTCCATAGACACAGTTGGTTTCATAGGTGAATCCCCGAGCAAGAAGCTTGCACATCTCAATGCGAACTTGCCATTGCTTTGACTTCGCGCGAATCATCTCTCCTCCAAGTATGAAATGGCTTCCCCTCACCCAGATAGAGTACATAATTGTGCTCTCATAAGAGCGCAGTAACACGAAGATGAGGACATGGAGATGAGTATTGATTCTTCGGAATTATCTGCCCTTTATGTGTTCTCATAGCTCTCATGTATTACTCACTTCCACAACGATTGAAAAAGGAATCCTCTGTTGCCCTGATCTGAATAGATAGGAAAGACTCTTCATGCATCGGTTAGCTGTGATGCTAGAGATTGTAGCACCATTTCTATTCTTAATTCAAGTGTTGTTTTGGAAACAGCTTACACAAAAGACTTGACGAATTTATAGTTCGCCCATGACAGAATATTTTGAACTTCCAGAAGTACCTGGGTATATTTCGACCGATCAAGCCGCAAAAAGCTTGGGGATTTCGAAGCAACGAGTGTATCAATATATCGAAGAGAAACGACTCCCTGCATTTCGCGTTGGAAACGTGATCTTATTGCAGACAGAGGCAGTGAAGCAGTTTAAGCCGAATATTACCGGTCGTCCACGCAAGAAAGAACCTCATTGGAGGGTGTATCGTGGTGAGAGTAGCGTGCTTGGCACAGACATACAGGTGCAAATACGTCCAGGGAAAGAACAGCAATTGATTGAGAAGTTGAAGGCAATCTACAAAGATCAGCGGCATACGTTTCCAGGCACCATTCAGCGGTATATCTTGAAAGACGAGAGTTCCCCAACAACCGTGAGTATCTGGCTGATCTGGAAAGACACAGAGATGCCCGATGAATCTACGAGAGAGAGGAATCTTGCTGCGTTTCAGGCCGAATTGAACGATGTCCTGGATTGGGGAACCGCATATATCAATACGAAAGAAGGCATTATTTAGACATAAAACAGAGGACACGTTCCAGTCGAAAAACGATAGTGGCATCAAAATCCCCCAGCTAGCAATATTGACCCACCCCCTTTTCAATCAGCCTGTGAACAGGTTCGAGTACCTATTTAGGAGGTGTCAAAATAGAGAGGGGGTGGCAATTCTTCGCATCTATTAAGTCTTCGCTATTCGGTTCATGTGTTTCAAAAGTTCGCTTTAAAATGCATGACCCTACCCGTGTGTTTTTGTTCACTCCAGAAAACTAGATGCCCTATGAAGAGAAAAAAACGAAAGATCCTCTAATAATCCCTCTTATCGAAGTGCATAAGAAAAGCAATAGTGAGGGGATAGTTCAGGAGGAACTGTTTCATCTTTGAATAGAAGAAAAAAGAAAAAGATACATTTGACCCGCTGACTACAGATATTATATGTGCTTATGCATTTTGCTCACTATTGTTTACACTGATGAACACCCTGACCATCTACCCCAAAATGCTAAGCTGTTAAACGATAATGATTCTGGCTAGTACTGTGCTCAAGACTGACCGGTATCTCCCATTGGATCGAAGACACCAACCCCCTGTTAGCACACCTTAAGGACAACCAGATGAGCAGGTAGAAATGATTTGCTTTTAACACCACCATAATAATTTTTCTAAGAAAGTACTACTGGAGCTCAGAAAGAACCTTACAATTCAACAATTTTTCATGGTGAAAGAACCATCATGATTGGCCTAGAGCCAGCTCAACGATTTTGTCTCCAACGAATGCAACAACATCAGCATTTGGATCTCCTCTCCTATCTCGACAAATGTCGCTTTGGGGTGCGTTCGCCTCCACTCTTTGACATCAGTCAAGATCTCTTTACTCTTTGTTACCCGGATTTCTTGGTCAATATCTTTTTCAACGGTCTCCTCTCCTTGTTTCTGTCCTCAGCTTACTATCTTTCCTTCCCCT
>Ga0116218_1000757_pt1 | contig 21808 bp, 27 predicted proteins | sample Sb_taG_2_FD_88966 | JGI IMG/M metagenome (GOLD analysis project Ga0116218, IMG submission 88966) | Peat soil microbial communities from Weissenstadt, Germany - Sb_50d_5_LS metaG | ecosystem: Environmental > Terrestrial > Soil > Wetlands > Peat | place: Germany: Weissenstadt | collected 2010-09-21 | reverse complement strand
CTCCGGTGAAGAAGTTGAAGAGCACGCGCTCGCGGTCGAAGAGCCAGAAGTCGTTTCCCGGCAGGGCGATCCGTGACGCGCGCCGGCGCGGCAGCCAGCGGACATCCTCGCCGGCGTCGATGCTGGGCTGGGTGCCCGCGTGGGAGAACCGCATGTAGTCACTCAGCGGCTCGCAGACGATCCGGGCGCGCCTGACCTGCCGGCCGGCCGCGGTGGTGGCGCGCATCAGGTCGAGCCAGTGCCGCCGTTCCGGGGCCTCGGCCTCGTGGTCGCGCCGTCCCGTGGCGAGAAACCGGGCGTACCGGCCCTGCTCGTCATCGACGCCGTACCAGTCGCGGGTCTCCAGGTGCCAGGCCGAATGCTCGCAGGCACCGAACAGCTCAGTCCACTGCTCGTCAGTCAGCGGCTCCATTGTTCTCCTCCGGCAGGTACCGCATGAGTTCCTTCGGCACTGCGATGGCGGCCTCGTGATTGGGGAGGTTGAGCATAGCTAACGTCTGCGGGTCCGTGATCTTCCATCCCTGGAGGACGTAGACCGCCCGGTCAAACATGATCTCGTCAGTATCGAACAGCGTCGGCGAGTTGCCGCCATCGGTGACCTTGCCCAGGAAGCGTAGCTGCATGTGTTGCTCCAGCCCTTGCGGTTGCTAACAGTTGCCGCTCCTGATCGTCTACGTGCGTGTGCGTCGTGTCAAGGGCACCCCGGCCTGCACGGAACCAGCCCGCAGATGACGGCTGGCCTGCCTGCTGCGGCAACCTGTGCAACTCAGGTCCGATGGATCTCGTCGTATCTGCAGGAGACGGGCCTGATGGACCTGTAGCCTGTTGCGGCTATGAGCGCGGCTACCCGCAAGACGCAAGCTCCCTACCGGTCAGTCGTCGACGCCCTCATCGTGCTGGTCCGCGGTAATCAAGTCCTGCTGGCCAAGCGCCAGGGAACTGGCTACGCGGACGGAGCGTGGAACCTGCCATCGGGCAAACTCGAGGACGGCGAGACCGTATCGCAGGCCGCGATTGGCCAGGAGACGGCGGCTCGCCCACCGCGCTGATACGGCAGCGCGTCCATCAATGATCAGTCGCGGTCCATCCGACGCCTCGTGAAAGTCATTGCGAGTTGCATTCGCCAGACGTCGGCAGGACGCTCCGCGCAAGGCAACGAGACCACGGCGATCGCGACGCCCCGGCTAAGGTCCCGCACGCGCTGGCTGGAAGTGCGGCGGCACTCGCTGACCAAGAGGCTCTTGCCGGACCCGCTTCCGGTGGTGAGCACGTAGCTGCCGCCTGTGCGCGCCGCCTCGATGGCCTCGCGCTGATGCTGATGCAGCCGCAGCACCGGGCCTCCCAACAGCCAATGGACGGATCTATGTCACCAGGGGCGGCCGGTGGATGATCAGGTGGAGATGTCGGGGTAGGGCAGGTTCCAGTGACTGAGCTTGGTCGCGAATTCGCGCTGGAACGCCAGCGGCTCGTCGTAGTCCCGCTCGAACAGCGCGATGAACAGGGTGAGCGTCAGGAAGTTGTGCGCCCCGAACTCGAGCAGCTTGACGTAGTCGTGGGTGGCGAGCGCTTCGCGTTCGGTGTCGGTGAACGTCAGCCAGGTGCTGCGCTCGGATTCCGGCAGGTTCAAGATGACGTTGGCCCGCTCCGCCTCCCACCACCGCACCGTGCCGCGCGGGTCCGCGCGGTAGCGCTCGACCAGCTCAGGGTCTCGGTCGACCGCGTAGAGGAACTTGTCAAGCAGGTACTTGCTCACGCCGCCCCCTTCGGGTACCAGGTGAAGTAGGCCTCCATGGTGTGGAACAGGTCAAGTGAGTCGGTGTAGTCAGCCTTCGCGTTCTCCCCGGCGACGCCCATCATCAGCATGAAGTCCATGAAGCCGTGGGTCGCGTTGCCTGGCAGCCACAGGCTGTCCAGGCTGACCTCCGCCAGCGCCGACTCCAGGTCGCCGGAGGCGATCCACGCAACGGCCTTGCGGTCGAACTCGGGATCGGGACCGTGCGGCCCGAACTGCCGCGGGCCGCCAAGCTCCAGCGAAAGGTGGCCGGTGCCGATGATGGCCACCCGCGCGTCGCTCGGCCAGGCCTCGACCAGCTGCCTGATCGTCTTGCCGAGCTGCACAAAGCGCTTGGGCTGCGGCAGCGGCGGCGCGAAGATGTTCGTGTAAACCGGCACGATCGGCAGGTCCGCCTGCGGCCGCAGGGTGATCAGCGGACAGGTGATCGAGTGGTCGATCCGCAGTTCGTTGCTGAACGCCAGGTCGAAGCCCGCATCCAGGCCCTCGCGCAGCAGGTACGCGGACAGGTCCTCCTGTCCTTGCACGAACATTCGCGGCAGGCCGAACTCGCGTTCCTCGTTGTAGTAGTTCGCGTCGTAGCACGGTGCCTTGCCGATCAGGAATTGCGGCATGTTGTCCAGCCACAGCTGGTGGAAGTGGTCACTGCCGACCATGACAAGGACATCGGGGCTGGCCTTGGTCAGGGTCTCGCGGAAGGCTTCGATCTTGGCGACCCACTCGTCGGCGAACGGCGGGCGGTCAGCGCCGACCGATGTGCTTGCCCGGTAATAGAACGGGTGGTGGGTGGATGCGATGACCGCGACAACGTGTGCCATGGCGGCTCCCTTGGCTTGGTGCGAGGGCTAGCCAGCTTGGTGCGGGGGCTAGTCGGCTCGGCGGGGGCTAGTCGGCTCGGCGGGGGCTAGTCGGCTCGGCTCCGGCGGCAGGTACTCGGTGTTGTGCTGGACCGACAGGTACAGGTCCATGCCGATCGGCCGGCGCTTCTCCTCGGCGATGTGGCCGAGCAGTCCGGCGGTTCTGGCCAGCAGCGCGAACCCGCGCAGCAGGTCAGGCGGCAGGCCGAGGTCCGCGAGGGCGGCTCCGCAGGTGCCCGCTCCGTTCAGCGGCAGGGTCCGGCCGAGCACCGCCGGATGGACCCGCCCGATCGCCTCGAACAGCTTCAGGTGCGGCCCGCGCAGCCCTTCTTCGTCCGCGATGGCGATCAGCACCGGCGTGCGCGGGTCGGTGACCTTGTGCACCGGATGGCCGAGTCCGGGGACGAACGCACCAGCGGCGCGAGCCCGCTGCACGGCTGCCAGCGCGAGCGCGTCCCAGCCCGCATCGTCGGCAGGCAGATCCTCGCCCGCCTCGCCCGCCGCCGCGATCACGTCGGATAGGAACCGGCCCGCGTCCTCGGTCACGCCGAGAAACCGGGAGCCGCCGCCGAGCAGGCCGGCCGCCAGCGCTCCCTGCACCGAGTCAGGCGCGCTCAGGAAGGTCAGCCTGGCGGCGAGCGCGGTCGGAGTGAAGCCGTGGTCGGCGAGCGCGACCAGCACGGCCTCGAACACCCGGACCTGCCCCGGGGTCGGGCGGCGCTGGGTGACCAGCCACATGGCGAGTTCGCCGAAACCCACCTTGCCCATCAGGTCGGCGGCGAGGTCGTGCCCGAGCAGGGTGATCTTGTCGGGCTCCGAGGTGCCGATCGATGTCGGATACGAGCCGTCCCGCGTCACGCCGTTCCCTTCTGCTCGCCGGTGCCCCGCGCGACCGGACCAGCCGGCCGAGCCGGTCCAGCCGGTCCAGCCAGCCAGGCCCTGATCTGCTCACCATGCTCGTCCAGGGCGGGCGGGGCAAGGTCGTAGCGCGGTGGCGTGACCGAGAACGTGAGCGGGTGCCTGATGGTCGGCACCCCCTTGTCATCGTCGCCGGCGACCACCACCGGCTCCAGGCCGATCTCGCGGGCGAACTCGACGCCGTCGTCGACGGTGTTGATCGGCCCGCAAGGTACCCCGGCGGCGATCAGCTCATCGAACCACTGAGCGGCCGTGCGGCGCGCCAGCTGCTGCGTCAGCAGCAGTCGTAGCTGGTCCCGATTGGCGGTGCGGTTTTCGTTATGCATGAATCTCGGGTCATCGGCCAGCTGCGGCACGCCGAGGACCTGGCATACCTTGCGGAACTGAACGTCATTTCCGGCGGTCACGATCAGCTCGCGGTCCGCGGTGGGCAGCGGTTCGTAGGGGAAGAGGCTGGGATGGGAGTTGCCCATCCGGAATGGCACCACGCCAGCCGCGGCGTAGGCGCTGGTCTGGTTGACCATGCCGGAGAGGGCGGACGCCATCAGGCTGGCCTCGACCTGCTGGCCCTGGCCGGTCGCGCCGCGATGATTCAGCGCGGCCAGGATGCCGATCGTGGTGTGCAGGCCCGCGAGCACGTCGAACACGGAGATGCCGACCCGGAATGGCGGGCCGTCGGCCGCCCCGGTGAGGCTCATCAGGCCGGACATGGCCTGCACCATCAGGTCATAACCGGGCAGGTCCTTGCCGCCGCCAGAGCCGAACCCGCTGATCGACGCGTAGATGACGCCTGGGTTCCCGGCGCGCACGCTGGCGTAGTCCAGGCCGAACCTGGCCAGACCGCCCGGCCTGAAGTTCTGCACCATCACGTCGGCCCGCCGGGCAAGCTCGCGGGCCGCGGCCAGGTCGCTTTCGTCGTTCAGGTCAAGCGCGACCGAGCGCTTGTTGCGGTTGATGGCGAGGTAGTAGGTGGAGGTGCCGTCCGCCGTCACCGGCGGCACCCAGCCCCGGGTGTCGTCGCCCGCCGGGCTCTCCACCTTGATCACGTCCGCGCCGAGGTCGGCGAGCAGCATCGTGGCGTACGGGCCGGCCAGTACCCGGGAGAAGTCGGCCACGAGCAGGCCGGACAGCGGTCCTGGGCTTGGTTCGGGATGACTCATATGCAGGGCTATATCTCTCTGTCCGCCTAGCGGACACTAGTCCGCAGATTTGTCAGTGTGGGGCTGGCCAGGTCCGCTGTCAAGCCGCGATCAGTCACGATGCTGGCACTGTGGCCGGGACGGTGATAGCTGGTGCGGCCTGGCAGGCAGCCCAGTCGGCGCTGATCGCGCTGGCCGTGTGGAGCAGCATCGGCAGGTACTCGCCGGTGAGCATCTCAACCGGGGTCTCGGCCGCGTGCACGGTCACATTCATGGCGGCGATGACCCGGCCGGTGCCGTCCCGCAGCGGCGCGGCGACCGAGCGGATGCCGAGCGCCAGCTGCTCGTCGGTCAGCGACCAGCCGCGGGCTCGCACCTCGCGCAGCGCCGCCTCGCGCTCGGCGGCATCTGGCTGCCAGCGGGCCGCGATCCCGGACCGGCTCGGCTGGGCCAGGACCTGCTCGACCTCGTCCGGCGGCAGCCCGGCGAGCAGTACCTTGCCGAGCGAGGTCTGCATGGCCGGGAAGCGGGTGCCGATGACCACCGCCAGGGTGATGATCTTCGGCACGGCCACCCTGGCCACGTAGACGATGTCGGACCCGTCAAGCTGCGCGATGGACGAGGACTCGTGCGTCCGCGCGACCAGGGCTTCCATGTGCGGCCGCGCGATCTCCCACAAGTTGCGGGACAGCACATAGGACATGCCGAGCTCGAGCACCCTGGGGGTCAGCTCGAAGCCGCCGTCGACGGCCCGCACGTAGCCGAGCTCCTCCAGGGTGAGCAGGATGCGGCGGGCGGTCGGGCGGGCCAGCCCGGTCGCGCCGGCCACCGCCGTCAGCGACATGACCGGCTGGCGCGGGGCGAATGCCCGGATCACGTCAAGGCCGCGCGCCAGTGCCTCGATGAAGTCGGGACTGGTATCGGGCCTGGCCATCGGCGGTTCCCCCCTGCGTGGTGCAGATCAATGCATGAGTGACTGTAGCGTGATCTGGCCAACCTGTCCGTATGCCGGACACTCAATTTATAGCTCCTGCGCAAGCCTGACTATTTTCCCCTCTTTTCCTCTTGACAGCAGGCGGGCAAACCGGCCACGCTTCCGGTCTAGTCATACGGAGCCGTGATACGGACACGTGTCCGCAAATGCCTGATGCGCGCCCCGCGCAGATCGGAGGTCTTTGATGACAGCCGCGCCAGAGCAGGGACGCCCCGTCGTGTTCCGCAACGCCACCGTGCTCACCATGGATGACGCCCATCAGGTCCTGCATGACGCTGATGTCCTGATCGAGGGCGAGCGGATCAGCGCGGTCGGCCAGCAGCTCCAGGTGCCCGCGGGCACGCAGGAGCTCGACGCCGCCGGCGGCATCGTGATGCCGGGCATGATCGACACGCACCGGCACATGTGGCAGACCGCGATGCGCGGCTACGGCGCCGACTGGACCCTGACTCAGTACTTCGTCTGGAACTACCTGCAGTGGGGCAAGTCGTTCCGGCCGCAGGACATCTACGCGGGCAACCTGCTGAGCGCGATCGAGGCGATCGACGCCGGCGTGACCACCACGGTGGACTGGTCGCACAACCTGCACACGATCGACCACGCCGAGGCGGCGGTGGACGCGCTGACCGAGATCCCCGGCCGGTTCGTGCTCGCCTACGGCAACATCCAGGCGGCTCCGTGGGAGTGGTCGGCGGCGCCTGAGTTCCGCGACTTCGTCGCCCGGCGGTTCAGCGGCGGCAACGACATGCTGGGCTTCCAGATCGCCTTCGACGTCCCCCCGGCCAGCCCGGATTTCCCGGAGCAGGCGGCGTTCGAGGTGGCCCGCGACCTGAACGTGCCGGTCACCACCCACGCGGGCGTCTGGAAGGTGACCACCGACGAGGGCATCCGGCTGATGCACGAGCACGGGTTCATGAACGAGCGCACCATCTACGTGCATGCCGCCAGCCTGTCGGCCGACTCCTACCACCGGATCGCGGCGACCGGCGGGCATGCGTCGCTGTCCACCGAGAGCGAGCAGAGCGCCGGGCAGGGTTACCCGCCGACCTGGAAGCTGCGCGAGCACGGCATCGGCGTCTCGCTGTCCATGGACACCAGCGTGTGGTGGAGCGCCGATCTGTTCTCCGCGATGCGGGCCACGCTGAGCGCGGACCGCGCCCGTGAGCACCTGGAGGCGCACGCCAGGGACGAGACGGTGACCCACCACAAGCTGCGGGCCGAGCAGGTCGTGGACTGGGCCACCCGGGGCGGCGCCAGGGCGCTCGGCCTGGACTCGGTGACCGGCAGCCTGGAGGTGGGTAAGAAGGCCGACCTGATCCTGATCAAGAACGACGAATCGCCGGTGATGTTCCCGCTGCTCAACCCCTACGGGCACGTGGTGTTCCAGGCCCAGCGGGGGGACGTGCACACCGTGGTCGTGAATGGCCGGGTGGTCAAGTACGACCACAAGCTGGTCGGGTCCGACCTGGCCAAGGCACGGTCGGCGATCGAGCAGACCGTGGAGTACCTGCGGGGCGTGCTCGGCCCGGAGGCTTGGAATGACGGCATGCACCCGGAGATCCCGGAGACCAGGGTCCTCGACAACCCGTACACCTACACCTACACGCAGGACTAATCCCCGGTGACAGCATGGCGGCGATGAGCACTCAAGTCGGTGACGGCGCTCGCGGCGGTGCCGGCGGTGACGGCCCTGGTGGTGGTGCCGGCGGTCGCGGTGGTGCCGGCGGTCGCGGTGGTGCCGGCGATGGCGGTGCCGGCGATTGCCGTGCCGGCCGAGGCGGTGGGGCGCGGGTGATGCGGGCAGCCGTAGTCCGTCAGCACGGTGCTCCGCCGGAGTACGAGACGCACTCCGTCCCGCGGCGGGGTCCGGGGCAGGCGCTGATCGCCGTGACGGCGGCCCCGGTCAACCCGCTGGACCTGCTCTGCGCGTCGGGGACGTCCTATTTCGGCGCGCCGGGCCTGCCATACGTGCCGGGTGCCCAGGGAGTCGGCGTGGTGGCTGAGTCCGACACGCTGCCCGCCGGACAGCGAGTCTGGTTCAGCGGCAGCGCCGGCATGGCGCCGGGCGACGGGACCATGGCGGAGTTCTGCGTGGCGGCGGACGCTGCGGCGCTGCCGCTGCCCGCCGCGGTCGGCGACGACCTGGCCGCCGCGCTCGGGCTGTCCGCGATCGCGGCCTGGATGGCGGTGAAATGGCGGGGCCAGATCCAGCCCGGCGAGCACGTGCTCGTACTCGGGGCCAGCGGCACGGTCGGGCAGGTCGGCGTCCAGGCGGCCCGGCTGCTCGGGGCCGGCCGGGTGATCGCCGCGTGCCGGGACGCCCACGGCCGGGCCAGGGCCGCCGACCTGGGCGCGGACGCGGTCGCTGATCTCACCGGAGACGACCCGGCGGTGCTGGCCCGACGTCTCGCTGACGCGGCGGACGGGCGGATCGACCTCGTGCTCGACCCGGTCTGGGGCTTGCCCGCGCAGGCCGCGCTGCAGGTCCTGTCGCCGGGCGGCCGGCTGGTCAACCTCGGCTCAGCCGCGGCAGCGCAGGCTAGCTTCGGCTCGGCGACCCTGCGCAGCGGTGTGCTGTCTGTCCTCGGCTACACCAACAACGCTCTGAGCCCGGAGCAGAAGGCGGCAGCGCTTGGCGAGATCCTCGCGCACGCCGCCGCCGGGCGACTGACCACCGACCGGGAACGCCTGCCGCTGGCCGCCGTGGCCGACGGCTGGTCCCGGTGCGGCGAGGCTCCGCATCGGCGGGCCGTGATGATCCCGCCCTGACAACGGCGGCCGGCAACGGCCGTCACCCCGTAATACCGGTGAGCCGGGCGCCTGGCGTTGGCTGGACGTTGATCAGGTGCCGCAACGGCCCCGGCCGCCACCCGGTTTCTTCCTCGAACTCACGCGCCGCAGCGTCAGCAGGCGTTTCGTGTTCCTCGATCCTGCCGATCGGGATCTCCCAGCCCCAGGTGTTGTACAACTACTACCCAATTATGTATGGCGACACCTATTTCGGGCCGGGGCCAACCATCCGTAGCGAAAACGAGATCGACAACGCCCACTGTGGAACGATGCCGGGATGAGCAACCCCAAGCCGGAGGAAGAGTCGCGTAAGGAGCATACGAATTACGCCAGCGCGACGTGGAGCCGCCCACGCCGCCTGAGCGTCAAGCGGTTCGTGTGGCGCGAGACCGCCCGCCAGTGGTGGAGGTGGCTTACCCGGCGCAAGGTTGGCCGGCGCTGAACCCGGATTGGGCCTTCTCTGATGCATGCTGCCAAGCATGCGCCGTCAGCAAATCGTCGGCGCGAGGTTCAAGGCCAACCCGTTGTCGCCGTGCGGTCAATCTCGTCACCGACCTTTGGACGCGACGGTGCTTTTCAGAGCGCATTTGCTGGACGTTAGTGCGGGCGGCCAAATGGTTGGCCGACGGTTTCCGCCGGGCGCTCAGCGTGGCGTACAGCGCCGTCTGGCAGCGCATTGTCCCGGCTGCGTCAGGCTGGCTGATGTGCAGACCTGGCAGGAAGGATGGACTGTCACGGAACACGGCCGAAGGCCCGGCGCAGTAAGGAGACCGAGGCCGCAGGCCTACCTGTCCTTCGCTAACGACCGCCATGACTCCGAGTTGAGGCCGAAGGCGACAGGTACTCCCGTACGGTCGCGGGTAGGCCCCAGTGGCCGGCGACGTGTTCGGCCGCCGCGCGTAATCCGGCTGGCGGCAGCGACACGCCGTCGAAGGGGTGTACCTTACCTCCACCCGGCTGGGTCGTCGTTGATAGTCCCAGGTGCCCACGATCTTGCCGCCATACAGGATAGTCGGCGCGATGCGGCCTGCCGCGCCGAAGACCTCTTTGTACCGCGCCTGGTCAACGATCAGGGGCCAGTTCTTACGGCCGAGCAGATAAGCGTCGAACGCTGGCAGCAGCGCGACCCGTGCGGCCGACGGCTGGACCGGGGACTGCGAGGGGCAGCTGGCGGCGGCCAGCCCTGGTCGACGGAGGTAAAGCTGCTCTCAAGCGGCGCGCTAAGCGCCCGCGCCTGACTCGTGCCCGGGCATTCGCCGTTCGCGTCAGGGTCCTGCAGCGCGCACGCATCCGGACACGATCACCCGCGCCAACTGGTTCAGCTAGGGCGCCGGTCGGAACTTCGCCAGGGCCCGTGCCCGCTGGCTCTCGGCATGCTCGAACGCCGGCTCCATGACGTCCAGATCTTGCTGGGCGAGCCCGTGTGACTTCGCGACGTTGTGCCAGCGTGTGACCGCGCGCGTGACCTGAGCGAGGACTTCGGCAGCGTCACCGGGATCCAGGCGGAAGTAGGGGGCAACACTGATGAGGTTGTCGATGCTCGCGCGCGTCTGGGTGAAGTCGATGGCGGTGCTGAGTTCCTTCGGGCCGGGGCCTGGGTTGGGGTTGAGGTCAAACGCCGGCGACAGCGTCCACGACTCGCCGCGCTGGTGCAGGAACCCGTGGTTGCGGAGGTGGTCATCGGTGTTGGAGATCAGGATCGAGAAGGCCATTCGCCGCCATAGCTGGCGTAGGTCCGCTGTCGCCGCCGTGGATCGTTCCTCAATCACTTCCGCGATATCAAGGTAGCTGCGCTGGTCGCCGAAACTGGCTTCGAGCATGGTCATCGCGCTGGCATAGCCGATCCGGGCTGTGCCGCGGCGATCGAACCGGTCGACGATGAGCACGTGCCGGTCTCCTGCGCGGATCAGCTGAGAATCGGGGACCGTCACCCCTGCGACTCGCGCGAGGTCGAGCGCCACCTTCTCCCATGCCATCACGTTCCAGGTGTCCGAGTTCGGGCTGGGGAACTTGGCAATCGCTACCCGGCCGGCCGCATCCAGGACGTGCGCCTTCGGGCGCGCACCGCCCAGGGAGCTGGCGGCCCGCAGCAGCCGCTTGAGTTCCTCGTAGTCCGCAGCATCCCGTTCGGCCCGCGCGGCAATATCGAGCAATGCCGGAAGGTCAGTCAGGACGGGGACTCCCGAATCCTCCGTCGCGAGGAACGGCCCTTGATCGCCGAGCCGGAACCGCAGCGCCCCCTGGCGCAGATCGTCTCGGACGCCGATCAGCAGCTCGACCTCGCTCATCGAGCGCGGGGCCGTGCCCGCAGCCAGGGATCGGGCCCGCTCGGCGCGCTGGATCAGCGTCCGTCCCCACCGGTCTGGCAAGCTGTCGGCGAACCCGCCGAACAACCGGCGCCCGACGGGCGTCTGCAGCGTGCCGGTGACCAGGGGCAGCGCCGGGTCCAGCGAGTAGGCGCCCGGGTCCGCAAGGTACCTGCTGTCGTAGACGAAGCTGGCCGCCTCCGATCCCCGCTGGCGGTGCGAGTACATCTGGCCGGCCAGCAGGTTCCTTTCACCGACGGCGACATATACCTCGATGTCGCTGCTCATGATGTTGGATCCGGCCTTGGCGGGCGCACCCGCTCAGGCAGCGCCTCCTCCGACCGCAGACGGCCCACGTCGGTCGCGTACGGGTCGAGCGCTGCGACTAGCGAGTCCAGCACTCCCAGCGCTCGGGCGATCCGCAGGACGCTTTCCATGCTGGCACCAGCACCGTTCTCAAGCCGCATGACAGTGTGCCGTGATACTCCGGCCCGGTCGGCGACTTGAGCTGCGGTCAGCCGCCGCAGCCGTCGCCACGTGGCGAGTTCCTCGCCGATGCGCCGTAGACCGTTGGCTACAGCGATCGGCGTCCTCGACGTCGCCATGGAAGCTCCTAAGTCGATCTCTTGTGACCCTAACAATCTTAATGTTGCATATTCGCAACTTAATTCGACGGTCTTGGTGTGCGTGCCGTTCGCGTGAGGTGTGGCGAGCGGGCTGGGCGTCAGTCGACTTGCGGCGTCTGGTGAATGGCGCGTTCCCGCATATCGGGGAGGTACCGGGCGGCGGTCGCGAAGTCGTTGTCGTCGTGGAGCACAACCAGGTCATGCTGGGCTGCGGTGGCGCAGATCAGCAGATCCACAGCCGACAGTGCGCGGTGGGCTCCGTGGCGGAGCAGGCGATACTGCGCGGACTCGATCCACCGCCATGCCCCCTTGGGGATAGCCGCGTCCGGGTACAGGACATCGAACATTCCCGACATCTGCTCGTACTCGTCGATGGTGCGGGCCGAGCGGCGGAATTCGACGCGCTGGGGGTAGCAGGAACCGACCGCGCCTGCGGAGACGACATCTGCCCAGGCCGCCCGCAGCGTGGAATCCCGCAGGATCCGCCACAGGGCGGATGAGTCGAGCAGGTAGCGAATCACACCGCTGGGTCTTTCTCGCCCGCCCGGCGGTGCTCCCACCCCTCGAAGTCCCACCCGGCCGCCACCGTCGCATAGTGCTCCAGTGCCGCCACCCGGCGATGCCGGGCAGCGAACTCCCGAAGCGCTACATTGACGGTCTCCTTCTTCGTCTTCGCCCCCGACAGCCGCATGGCTTCGGCGAGAGCGTCCTCATCGATGTCGATCTGGGTCAGCGCCAACATCCACCTCACAGCTGTTGATGATGTATATCCTTAGTGTATCTCATCAACATCTCGTGGGTACGCAGCCGGGCGATCCCGGCTAGACCGCCACCGTCAGTCCCGCGGCCTGGCGGTTCACCGCGCGGCTTTAGGGTTCCGTGACCTGCTCATGCGTACTGGCAGGGGGTCGCCGTCGATGAGGACGGGCCGGTTCGCGTGGTGGGACCTCGGCCCACCGTGGCTTGAGCGTGGCGGGATCGAGGAACACCATGGCCGTGGCGGCGCGCCTTGCCGTACAACGGCGCCGCGATGAGGTTGCCCCGGTTCCCGAACGTGATCCCAGCCGGGCCCACCAGAACGTCAAGGTCGGCGACGACCTCTTCACCACCGAAGTCCCAGGACTCGCGGCTGGGCGGGCCCCAATCGGGTTCGGTCCGCATCTCCGGATTGGACCCTCGGATCACTGGCGTCCGCGGTCTGCGGCTCCGGTCTAGGCACGAGACCCTGCCCTTGAAGAAGCGCTCGCCATCCACCTCGATGACCGCCCTTACCCGGCGCGCGCTGAGGTTCCTGACACCTGTGTACAGGTACGCCGCACGGCCGATGCGCTCCTTCATTCCCCGATCGGCTTCCCTGATCATGCGGGCATCGAACCCTGCCCCAGCCATCACTGCAAAGTGCTCGCCGTTCATGGATCCGGTGTCCAGCCGACGACGCTCGCCGTGCAGCCCGACCCGGACCGCCTCGGCGAGATCGGCAGGGATCTGCAGGTTCGTTGCCAGGAGATTGGCTGTGCCGGCCGGAAGGATCGCCAGGACCGCCTCCGTCCCGGCCACGGCATCGATGCAGCGCTGGACCGTCCCGTCGCCTCCCCAGCCGAACAGCAACTCAGCGCCCTGAGCCAATGCGCGGCAAGCGCGCTTAGCCGCTTTGCGGCTCTTGGTCACCTCGTACCAGAGCGGATCGGTCAAGCCTTCCCGCGCCAGCACCTCGCGAAGCTCGGGCAAACCCGCCCGGCGCGCCGGTTAGCTGCTGAGAAGCAGACTTATCAGCGACGCTTGCCCCACCCTGTGCCGACGCCTGCCAGATGCAGGGCCAACGCCAGCAGCCCAGCCGCTATGAAGGTGTCGAAGCCGATGTGGTGACCAATATTGGCGGCGGCCAGCTGAACGATGAGGGCGATAAGGAACAGGAGCGCCGCGATGTACCCGAGCATGGTGCCTCCAGGGACCGCCGCGACCATTTAGTCGCGAAACAGCGCGATCACGTTACCATGACATGACACTTCTTATCTTGACTTAGGCACCGTTTTACGTCTTGAGTGTGAATAACGACTTTCGCGGTTGCATGGCTCACCGGGTGTCGCGTTGTGTCAGTCTGGCACCGGCTCATTTCCTGAGGTGTTCGTCTTCGTGGCTGCCTGTGCCTCGATCTGGCGAGGGAGGTGGCGTGGGCAGTACATGTCTTCGTACCGGGTGGCATAGAACACGATGAGCGTGGTGGCCACGATCTGGATCCCGCCGAGCATGATGAAAACGCTGGCATGGATGGCGATGGCGCGTGCTGTAACCAAGAAGGACGCCAGGAGCCATACGCCAAATGCCAGCCTGCTGATACCAGCCGAACAGCGGGCCCGGACGAGGTGAGAAATCTGCGGTACGTAGGCTGCCCCGGCCAGTCCGGCGCCGGTAAAGCCCGCGATCTCCGTGGCAGTCAGCAGGTTCAAGTTCGGTCAACGCCAGCGACGCCAACTGATGGCCCCTGGCCCGGAACCAGCCGTAACTTCACTCTTCCATCCGCCCCGCCAGCGAGGCGACCCACAGCGTGACCATCGCTGCCCGCCAAGGCTGGCCTTCTAACAGATACTGTGATGAACTATAGACCGTGTCCCGCCATTACGTCAACAGATCTCTCCGTTAGAAAGGCGCCCGATGTGGATCCGCGCGTGCCGGCCAGCCCCGAACCGCGATCGCCGGCGAGCCGTGCCCGGTTCGACGCCGACGTGACCGGTATCGCCAGCCTGGCCGAGCCGACCAGGCGGGCGCTGTACCTGTATGTGCAGGCGCAGGTCTCCGCGGTGAGCCGGGACGAGGCAGCTGCGGGGGTGGGCGTGCCGCGGCACGTGGCCAAGTTCCATCTCGACAAGCTCGTCGGCGACGGCTTGCTGGAAGCCGAGTACCGGCGGCGCTCGGGGCGCCAGGGCCCTGGGGCGGGGCGTCCCGCCAAGCTCTACCGCCGCGCCGCGCGGGAACTCGCGGTCACGCTGCCGGACCGGCGCTACGCACTTGCCGGGCAGCTCATGGCGCGCGCGATCACCGAGTCCGGAAGCGACGGCCGAGCCGTCGCGGAAGCGCTCGGCGGCGCGGCCCGGGACCGGGGGCGCTGGCTGGGCGATGAGGCGCGGCGCCGGGCCGGGGCGCGCGCATCTGACGCGGCGTTGCTGACCGCCGTCCGCGGGGTTCTTGACGACGAAGGTTATGAGACCCGCCCCGGTCCGGCCGGCTTGACCCTGGCCAACTGCCCATTCCGGGCCTTGGCCCAGGAATACGCCGCTGTTGTCTGCGGCATGAACCTCGCGATCATGGAGGGCCTGCTCGACCGCCTGGGCCAGCTCGGCCTGACCGCGCGGAGCGGCGCGGCCCAGGGGTGCTGCGTGTGGCTGGCGGCGGAAGGCTCCACCGCGTGAGGGCCCGCCGGACACCGGAACTACTCCTCGAAGGGAGCCCCACGTGACCAAGCTGACGCGGCTGTTCACCGAGCACGGCCAGAGCCCGTGGCTGGACAACCTCACCCGGCCCTACCTGCGCGACGGGACACTTGCCCGGTTTGTAGCTAGCGGCATCCGCGGCGTAACGGCCAACCCGACGATCTTCGCCCGGGCCATCGAAGGCTCCAGTGCCTACGACGAGCAGTTCTCGGCCCTCATGGCCGCAGGCCGCAGCGTCCAGGACGCCTACTGGGAGCTGGTTAGCGGCGACATCACCAGCGCGCTCGGCCTGCTGCGGCCCACCTATGACCAAAGCAGCGGCTGCGACGGTTTCGCGTCCATCGAGGTGGCGCCGGAGATCGCCGATGACACCGCCGCGACCATCGCGGCCGCGCGCGGGCTGCACGAGCGGATCGCCCAGCCGAACCTGCTCGTCAAGATCCCCGCCACTCCCGCAGGCGTGCCAGCCATCCGGGCCATGATCAGCGAGGGGCGCAGCATCAACATCACGCTGATCTTCTCCCTGGCCCGCTACGGCGAGGTCATCGAGGCGTACCTGGCCGGGCTGGAAGCTCACGCCGCAGCCGGCGGTAACCTCGCCGCCGTGCACAGCGTCGCGTCCTTCTTCGTCAGCCGCGTCGACACCGAAGTCGATCGGCGCCTCGAACAGGCCGGAACCGGCCATGCCCGGGCGCTACTCGGCCAGGCGGCCGTGGCGCAGGCCAAGCTCGCCTACCGGCTGTTCAGGGAGCGGTTCGCCGGCGAACGCTGGGATGCGCTGGCGGCAGCCGGTGCCCACCCGCAGCGGCCGTTGTGGGCGTCGACATCGACCAAGAATCCCGCCTACCCCGACACCTTGTATATCGACAATCTGATCGGTCCCGATACCGTCAATACGCTGCCCGAGGCAGCCATCGCCGCGTTCGAGGATCACGGGGTGCTGGAGCGCTCCATCGATACCGATGTCGCCGGCGCGGCCGAGGTGATGGAGCAGCTAGCCAGGGTGGGCATCGACATGGACGATGTCGGGCGCGCCCTTGAGGAGCAGGGGGTCGCGAGCTTCCACGAGTCGTTCGCCCACCTGCTCGGGGCCCTGGTGGCAAAGGCCACCCAGCTAGCGCACGGCTGACACGATGGACTAGGCCCGCTGGGCGCCGTTCGGCCTCGACGTGACCGACGGCTACCGCGCGTTCGCGCTGTCCGAGGGCGAGCACGGGACGGTGGTATTAACGACGCTGACCTGATACATGCGGCGCCAGATCGGCACCGTTGTGGCTGACGCCCGCCACCCCTACATCGAGAGCCGAACTTTGTCGGCAGGCGTCCGCCCGGTCGAAGGGCCCGGCCGCGCCCGCCGTGTTACTGCTTCTCGACGCTGCTATCGACGCTCCCAAAGCGGTCGAATCTATCGAAGTCAACTTTGTCGAGTTCGATCAGGAGGTTCAGCTGGTCTCGGACGACTTTGGCCCGCGAGTCGGCTTCGGCGTCCCCGCGTAGTGCTTCCGGGGTGGTTAGGTGATGCCTTGCAAGAGCGAGCCGGAGGCTGCGGCTTTCGAGCAGCATCCGGAACACGGCTTCCCTGCTGAGCACGCGTGTCAGTTCGTCGACCGGTCGGTTGAAGAAGACGGAAACTAGCTGTACTACGGACAGGCCGAGTAGCAGGGCCGGGAGGGCGATCGGCACTCGGCCCGGATGGATCGCCGCCACGACGGCAAGTGCCACGGTTGAGCCGAGGGTGAGAACACCGCAGCCGATAAGAAAAGTGCTGGTGAAGGTAACCAGTCTCACGGTGTTACGCAGCCGGCCGGTGATCTGCTGGCGACAGCTGCGCAGTTGGGTGTCTTCGTAAGAGACGATGCTCTGCTTGTCGCGAAAGTACTGGGCGTAGTCGGCGAACGCGATCTCGTTTGCCGACGATTCAAGTTCTTCGTCTTCGCCTGGGTCGCTGCCGAGAAACCTGGCGAGTTCGGCGACCCCGTGCATTACCTCGACCCAGAGCACCTTGCTGGCGAAGTCGAGCGCGCCGAGGTGTCGTTCCAAGGTGGGGCTAGCTGTCAGCGAGTCAGAGACGACGAGACGGTTCGGATTGTAGGCGATCCGGAGGCTCTGCAAGACGATCTGGACTTTGATGTCTGTATAGACGCCAATCACGGCCACCCGTACATTGCCGCGATTATGCGGTATGATGATCCGGTCCAATATTTCGGCCAGCTCCGACCGGCTACCCGAGGCGTGGCTGTCCAGATCGAAAAGGGTATTGGAGTGGACATGGTGGATCACAACTGTGCCGCGCCGCGTCCCATCGGGGAGGAAGCCAGGACCAGCTCCGTGCATGTCGCCCATCGGCCGGCGGGTGCCAGTGGGGTCGAGCAGATGAAGTAGACCCGCCGGGTACTCAGCTCCCCAGGTTCCTGCCTCGCAATGTGTGCCGTACAGGCGTCGCTCGCGATCGTAATGGTCGCTGGTCGTGTGCCAGTCGCGGATGTTCACCAGATGCAGGGTTCCGCGGCCTTCTCCTTTTAGGCGCTTGCCGATGGTGACGTTGAGTAGTCGGCCGAGGGGACCGCCAAGAAGTGTTTGCTCATCGATTGTCCGTCGGCTCTTGCTCTCAGCGAATGATCGTTCACTCGCCGGGTGGATGAGCAGCTTGCCGACCGCGTCGGCCGAGAGATGCAGTCGGCAGTTGAGATTGAAGAAGAAGTCGTTCTGCAGGCATTGGGTGATGAGAACATAAGTCTCCTCGTCATTCGGCGGATCCAGTTCGCTAGTCGCCGACTCCGTCGCAGCGGTCTGCGTCACTATCTCCTCCATGAAGACAGGTGTCCTATTATGGCCCCTTTTCAAATGACCATTAAGATAGCGTAGCCATAAGAGGTGCGACGGGTCAATAAGACTGTTCTATCCGCACTACGGCCTTTCCGGAAAATCTGTCGCGATGGCGGCGCCTCGTCGACGCGGTCACCGCTGTCGCCACCGTGGTGAACGACCATCATCTGGGTGGAGGCGACTGGGTCGTCGCGGCTTCAGGGAGAAGACATTAGCTCCCGTCGAGGGGGACGGCGGCGTTAAGCACATCGAGGGCCGAACTCTGTCGGCAGGCGTCCGCCCGGTCGAAGGGCCCGGCCCAGTGCAACCCGAATTGATTCTTGCCATTCCTGCCGTTCTCCCAGATGGAGCGGGCGTTTCTGAGGATGAACGCGCTGTAGGCGGGCTCGCGGCTTTGCAGGTAGAAATCATAGAGGTTGCGGACGAATATGCCTTTGAACTGCGGGCGGTCCCCGTCTTTGCGTGCGGTGGCGAGTTCATCTGGCTCAATCAGGATTCCCTGGGTGCTCGCCGACAGCGGGCTGGTCAGCTCGCTAAGCGCGGCATCGGCGATCACTTGCCCTTGCTCCAGGTAGGCGTTCTGACCGGTGATCTCATGCAGGGCGGCAAGTCCGCCGAGGATCACGCCCTGGTTGTAGGTCCAGGTGATGCCACCGTTATTTCCGCAGGCCGGTGTGAGCCCGTCATTGACCAGGCCGCTGGCACCTATGAGACCTCTGGCGCGGAACCACTCCCACTCCCGCAGTGCCCAGTCCAGGTAGTTCACGTGGTCGCCCGGCGCGCGCTGATGCAGGCGAGCCGCGAGCGTCAGGAACAACTCATTCGTGATCGCGTTCTTGTAGTTCCTGTCCTTGTTCCACCAGACGCCGCCGCCGCACGTGTCGTCCCAGCCAGTCTGGAGGTTGGCGAAGATCGTCCGGGCTGCGTCGAGATAACGGTTGTCGCCGGTCAGGTCGTACGCTGCGACCCAGGCCAGCCCCCACCACCCGTTGTCGTCGTAATAGCTGAGGATGAAATCAGCATGCCGCCGCCGGGCGGCTTTGAACGTCGTCTCGACGACTCCAGCGTAGGTACAGTCCCCGGTCCGCTGCGTGTAGTCGATCACTGCCGTCAGGGCGTTAGCAGCGTTCCACCAGCCTGTGGACCTCCAGCGGCCGGTCCGCGGGCGGTACCACCGCTGCAGCGCGGCGATCCCGGCTGCCGCCCAGGCACGGTAGTCGGGCTCCGCCATGCAGGTCCTCCCGCGACGATGCCTGCCTCAGGCAGGGTCTTCCGCGACCGTCATCCGGACGCCAGGCACACCGAGCCTGGCTCGACGGACGTGCACCAGGTTAAGTCAATCTCTGGTGTTCCCATCAAGAGGCGCGCTTCGCTAACCGAGGAGATCGCGGCACTAGCTGGCCGACCAGTGAGCGGGTCGCGGCCACGGTCGCCTCGCTGACGTGGTCAATGACCTGACGCCGCACAGTGATCAATGCCTTCGTAGCATCAGTGTGGCGGGATGAATGCCGTCATCGGCGGCTTGGCGGGCCAGGGCTGCTCAGCTGGTCTGCGTTTGTCGCGGCGCGCCCGAAGGTAGCTGCCCATCGCCACCGTGGCCGCGGCAGCCGCCGCACGGGCCAGGCCTGCGGCCAGGGTCGTGCGGTCGCCATGGAGATAGGGCATGGAAACCACGACCACCGTCGTCGCGGCGGCGCCAAGGGCAACAGCCCGGCGGCTGCCGACCATCGCCAGCGTCAGCAGCGCCAGCAGAACCGGAAGCCCCGTGACCGTCTCGAGGTCCACCAGCAGGTACACGGCAAGGATGCTCGCCAGTGCCCCGGCTGGCTTTCGGTGGCGCAGCAGAAGTGCGGTCACGTTCTCGGCAAGCGCCAGGATCTGAAACAGCGTGTGCGCCTGCCCTCGCCCCGACGGGGCACGGAAGACAATCCGTGCCAGCCCGGCGACCGCGACGAGCGCGACGGGCGTAAGGTACAGCACCCGATCCCGGGCTTCCTGGCTAAACCTGCGCATTGGGGGTCCTCTCCGTGACGGCTTCTGGCTGATTTGTCGGCGTCGACCCAGTGCCGGGTCATCGCCGCCGGCGACGCGCTGCTCGCCCCCGCGATCACCCGGCGGCTCATCGCCGAATTCGCCCGCCGCCCCCACCCCGGCCAGAGCCCGGCCGCCACGCTGGAAGGTGTCACCGACCGCGAACGCGAATTGCTCACCTTGATCGGCCGCGGCAGTCCAACCCCGAGCTAGCTCAGGCGCTGCACATCACCATGGCCACCACCAAAACCCACGTCAGCCGGTTGCTAGCCAAGCTCGGCGCCCGCGACCGCGCACAACTGGTCATCGCCGCCTACGAGACCGGCCTCATCCAGCCAGGCTGACCGGCCAGCTCAACCACCGGCAGGGTGCGGAGGCAGCCGCGCTCCGAGGCGGCCGGGCGGCCCAGCGAGCAGGTACTACCTGCTGCTCAGCAGGGCCGTGCTAGCCGCCGGGCGGTCTCTTGCTTGTGACCACGGTCGCGATCTGTCTTCGACGTCTCAGGCAAGCCGCAAGCGGGCCGGGTGACCCGACTTGGCTCAATTAGTGCGCACCGGGATGGCGGCTGATGCCTCGCTGGGGATTGGCAGCTGTGCGGAAGATGCCAGCAGTGCGGTGATCAGGACAGGTTAGAAGGTGATCAGGAAGCGGGCTTGATTGCGGGGACGATGGCCCAGACCGGGCGGTGATTGACGGCACCCAGGCGAAGAACTGATCCCCTTCGCTGCGCTCTATCTCGCGCAGGAAGCGATCACGGACATGATCTCGGCGCTGCGGTCGTGGCCGACATCGTGGTCTGACGAGTCGCTGACGTGCAGGGTAGCGTCCGGCAGTTCGCGCGCGAGGCGGCGCGCGATGGCGATCGGCGCGTTCGTGTCACGGGCACCGTGCCACAGGTGCACCGGCGTTTTGATCTCGCTGAGCGGGAAAGGCCACGGGGGCCTGCTCAGGGCGAGTTCCTGCACCGCGCCACGCGTCCCCTGGCGGAGCGCGTCAGCGACGGCCTCGAATTCGATCCGCAGGCCGGCATGCCTGGCCTCCGGCGTGGCGGCCATCTCGCGGCGCAGGGAACGCTCCCGCCGTGCCGGGCTGGCCAGCGACCACCTCATCACCGTGAGCGGGACCGCGTTCAGCGCCGGCGCGTTCCGGGCGAGCCAGCCATAGAACCGGATCCTCGCCTGCTGGCCCGCTCGCTCGGCCGGGCCCATCGGCCCGCCCGCCCCCGCAATGAGGGCGGCAACGCTCACCCTGCCGCCGAGCCGGAGGGCAGCGGCCAGCGTGTACGGGCCACCGCCGGACTCGCCCGCCAGCGCGAACCGGTCCAGGCCGAGATGACCAGCCAGCGCGGCGAGGTCATCTCCCCAGCTGGTCAGGCTGCGCTTCGGCTGGTAATCGGAGCCGCCGTAGCCGGGCTTGTCCGGCGAGATCCAGCGCAGGCCGGCCGCCCGGGCCGCCTCGTCATAGCTGCCTCCGCCCAGGCCCGACACCGGCGTCCCCGCCGTGTAGATAACCGGTGACCCGCCCGGGTCACCGAACTCATGCCAGCTCAGCCGTCTTCCGTCAGGAAGGGTCATCACACCAGATGTCATCCATTCATCATGACGCTGGCCGGAGTCACCCCGCCATACACCGAACCCACAGCACACATACCGAACCGTCCCGCCAACCGTCCGCAGGTACGTGGACGCGGACCGTGTCTACGGCCCGTTTAGTGCGCCCTACGTTTCGCTCATCGCGAGCCCAGAACCCGCAGGTCAGCGCAATTAGCCCGCCGAAAGTTCATGATCGTGAGCCAAGTCGGGTCTCAGGCAAGCCGCAAGCGGGCCGGGTGGCTGGCAGCGGGGCATTGGCGGATCGGTGGTCACCTGCCGGGTCCTTCGCCTCGCTGGGCTTGATCCGGGGTTTCATGCCGAATAGCAGCCGGGTGACGCGGAACCGCCGGACCAGTACCTCGTACAGGCCGAGGGTCACGGCGAAGGACACGATGACCAGCGCGGCGTACTTCCCGGCGATCGGCGCTTGCCAGCGGACGATGAGCCAGCCAGCCGCCACGATGACCGGCTCGTGCAGCAGGTAGAAGGGCAGCACCGCTTCGTTCGCG
>Ga0116218_1000751_pt1 | contig 21868 bp, 21 predicted proteins | sample Sb_taG_2_FD_88966 | JGI IMG/M metagenome (GOLD analysis project Ga0116218, IMG submission 88966) | Peat soil microbial communities from Weissenstadt, Germany - Sb_50d_5_LS metaG | ecosystem: Environmental > Terrestrial > Soil > Wetlands > Peat | place: Germany: Weissenstadt | collected 2010-09-21 | reverse complement strand
GGTCTCCGTCATGGAAGGCAGCCTAGCCCGTGTTCTGCAGGCCTGCCGCGACCCCGTTGACGGTCAGCAGGAGCAGGCGCTCCACCCGCTCGCGGTCGCCGGCCAGCTCGGCGGGGACCGGCTCGCGGAGGGCACGGCCGCGCAGCATGGCCAGCGCCCGCAGCTGCAGGTAGGACAGCGCGTCCACGTAGGGATCGCGCAACGCGACGGCCTGGGACAGCACCGGCCGGTCGGCCAGCAGCCGGTCGTGGCCGGTGACCGCCAGCACCAGGCGCCTGGTCAGGTCGTACTCGGCCAGCACGTGCCCGGTCAGGTCGGGCCGCCCGCCGAGGGCGAGGTACCGGGCCCCGATGAACCAGTCCGTCTTGGCCAGGCTCATCTCCGCGTTGTCCAGCAGCACGCCGAACAGCGGCCACTCCCGGTACGCGCGGCGCAGCACGTCCAGGCCGTCGGGATCGGCCGCGATGGCGGCCAGTCCGCTGCCCAGGCCGAACCACCCCGGCAGGTTCATCCGGGTCTGCGACCAGGCGAAGACCCAGGGGATCGCCCGCAGGTCCTTCAGGTCCACGGTGGCCCCCGGAGGGCCGGCCGGGGTCCCCGGGATCTTCGGGTCCAGGCCGCGCTTGGCCGGCCGGGAGCCGATCCGCAGACCGCCGATCTCCGCGAGCGGGCTGATCTGCGCGAACCACTCGGCGAAACCGTCCGCCCCGACCAGCGCGCGGAACGCCGAACGCGCGGCGGCGTCGATCCGGCGGGCGACGCCGGCGTACGCCGCGGCCGCGGCCGCGGTCCGTTCCGCGATCTTCGGCGACGACGCCAGCAGCACCGCGGAACTGACCTGCTCCAGGTGCCGCTTGGCGATGGCCTGCTGGCCGTACCGGGCGAAGATCACCTCGCCCTGCTCCGTGACCTTGAAGGAACCGCCGACCGAACCGGGCGCTTGGGCGAGCACGGCCCGGCCGGCCGGGCCACCGCCCCGGCCGAGCGCGCCGCCCCGGCCGTGGAACAAGGTCAGCCGCACATCATGGGCCGCGGCCCATTCGGACAGCCTGGCCTGAGTGTCGAACAGCCGCAGCGTGGCGCTGGCCGGGCCGAGTTCCTTGGCCGAGTCGGAGTACCCGAGCATGGCCTCGAGCCGCCTGCCGGTGGCGGCGAGCCGGCCGGCGACCGGCGGGAGGGCCAGCATCCCGGTCATCACCTCCGGCGCGTTCTCCAGGTCGACCGCGCTCTCGAACAGCGGCACCACGTCGAGCACGGGGCCCCGCCCGCCGGCCATGGCGTAGCTGGCCAGCTCGTACACCGCGGCGATGTCGCCGGCCGAGCGGGTGAAGCTCACCACATACCGCCGGCAGGCGTCCACGCCGAACCTGTCCTGAACCCAGGAGATGGCCCGGAGGGTGGCCAGCACCTCCGTGGTCCGGACTGACCAGTCCCCGCCGACGTGGCGGGCGGCGGGGTGCTCCAGCCCGGGCGGGCCGGCCGCCCGCAGTTCGCGCAGCGCCGCGGCGTGCACCTCGCTGTGCTGCCTGACCTCCAGCTCCGCCAGGTGGAAGCCGAACGTCTCGGCCTGCCAGATGAGGTGCTGCAACTCGCCGAACGCCTGCCTGCTGGCCCCCGCCGCGGCCAGCGACTCCTGCACGACGCGCAGGTCGGCGAGGAACTCGGCCGGCCCCCGGTAGGCGAGGTCGGCGTGCCGCGCGCGGGTCGCGCTGATCCGCGCCGCGGCGTACAGCAGGTAGGTCCGGTACGGCTCCTGCGGCGACCGCTGCGCGAACTCGGCGATCAGCTCCGGGTGGGCGGCCGCGGCGGCGCCGAGCGCCCGCCGCAGCGCGGCGCTCGGCGGCGTCGTCGACTCGTGCACGGTCAGCGACCGGCCAATCCTGGTCGTGATGTTCTCCAGCGCGCGCAGCACATGGTCCGCCTGAATCGTCGCGGTCTCGCGGGTGACCTGCGCGGTCACGAACGGGTTACCGTCCCGGTCGGCACCTACCCAGCTGCCGTAGCGCAGGAAGGCGGGCACGTGCGCCGCCGGGCGACCGTCCACCCCGGCCCCATCCTCTCGGGCCCCATCCTCTCGGGCCAGGGCGCGGCCGAGCTCACGGTACACGGTCGGCACCACCTGGAACAGCGTCTCGTCGAACACGACCATCACCGCACGGACCTCGTCGATCGGGTCCATCGCCTGCACCCTGAGCTGCGAGGTCCGCCACAGCAGGTCGATGTGCTCGCGCAGGGCCCGCCGTGCCTCGGCGTGCTCGGCGGCCCCGGTGCGATGGTCGTCCACCTCGGTGAGCAGCTCGCTGATCCGGCGCAGCGCGGCTACCACGGCGCGCCGGCGCGCCTCGGTAGGGTGCGCGGTGAGCACCAGGTGCACGCGGAGCGACCCGAGCAGCTCGGTGACGTGTTCGCCGCCGACCTCCCGGCTGATCTCGGCTACCGCGGCCGCCAGCGATTCCCGCACCGGCTCGTGCCCGGAGTCACGCTCCCGCAGGATGCGGATGCGCTGATGCTCTTCGGCCAGGTTGGCCAGGTGAAAGTAGACGGTGAAGGCCCGGGCGACCTGCTCGGCCCGGTCCAGGCTCCAGGACGCCACCAGCTCGGCGATCTCGTCGCCGACCGGATCGGCCCAGGGCTCGTCCAGCCGCGGGACGGCCGCGTTCCAGGCGTCGCGCTCACGCCGGCGCGCGGCGATCACCGCGCGCCGGAGCCGTTCCACGTCGGCCAGCAGCTCTGGCCCGGTCCGCGGGTCGGAGTCGCAGATGACCTCGCCGAGTATGTCGCCGAGCAGCCTGACGTCCCGCCGCATAAGCCCGGGCAGTGCGGCCCGGTCCCCGTCCCGGCTCACGCTGTGACTGCTCACGGTCAGAGCTTAAATCCCGCAGATAACAAGGACGCTAACCTGATGACCATGACCAGTGAAGCAGCCGAAGCCGAGCGTGAGCCCGAGCTCGAACCCGAAGCCGAGCCCGAGCCGGAACCCGCACCCCCGCGCGCGCCGCACACGACGGCCGGCAAGATCGCCGACCTCGAGCGCCGCCGGCACGAGGCGGTGCACGCCGGACCGCAGCGGGCGGTGGCCAAGCAGCACGAGCGGGGCAAGCTGACCGCCCGGGAGCGGATCGACCTGCTGCTGGACCCGGGCAGCTTCACCGAGTTCGACGAGCTGGCCCGGCACCGCGCCACCGACTTCGGCATCGCGGCCACCCGGCCCTACGGGGACGGCGTGGTCACCGGGTACGGCACCGTGGACGGCCGGCCGGTCTGCGTGTTCAGCCAGGACTTCACGGTGTTCGGCGGGTCGCTCGGCGAGGTCTACGGCGAGAAGATCGTCAAGATCATGGATCACGCGCTCCAGACCGGCTGCCCGATCATCGGGATCAACGACGGCGGCGGCGCCCGCATCCAGGAGGGCGTGGTCGCGCTCGGCCTGTTCGCCGAGATCTTCTACCGCAACGTGATGGCCTCGGGGGTGATCCCGCAGATCTCGCTGATCATGGGCCCGTGCGCGGGCGGGGCGGTGTACTCCCCCGCGATCACCGACTTCACCCTCATGGTCGAGGGCACCAGTCACATGTTCATCACCGGGCCCGACGTGATCAAGAGCGTGACCGGGGAGGACGTGACGTTCGAGGATCTGGGCGGCGCCCACGCCCACGGGGTCAAGTCGGGAGTGTCGCACTACCAGGCCCGGGACGAGCAGGACTGCATCGACTTCGCCAAGGACCTGCTCTCCTTTCTGCCCTCCAACAACCTGGAGGAGCCGCCCCGGCTCGACGTGGACGCGGACCTGGAGATCGGCCCGACCGACGCCGAGCTCGACACGATCATCCCGGATTCGCCCAACCAGCCATACGACATGCACGACGTGATCACCGGGGTGCTCGACGACGGTGAGTTCCTGGAGATCCACGCCCTGTTCGCGCCGAATATGGTGGTCGGCTTCGGCCGGGTCGAGGGCTCGCCGGCCGGGGTGGTGGCCAACCAGCCGATGCACTACGCCGGGTGCCTGGACATCGACGCGTCGGAGAAGGCGGCCCGGTTCGTCCGGACCTGCGACGCGTTCGGCATCCCGATCCTGACCTTCGTCGACGTGCCGGGGTTCCTGCCCGGCGTCGGCCAGGAATGGCAGGGCATCATCCGGCGCGGCGCCAAGCTCATCTACGCCTACGCCGAGGCCACGGTGCCCAAGGTCACCGTGATCACCAGGAAGGCCTACGGCGGCGCCTACGACGTCATGGGCTCCAAGCACCTGGGCGGCGACGTCAACCTGGCCTGGCCCACCGCACAGATCGCGGTCATGGGCGCGCAGGGCGCGGTGAACATCCTGTACCGCCGGGAACTGGCCGCCGCCGCGGACCCGGACGCGCTGCGCGCCGAGCGCATCACCGAATACGAGGACACCCTGGCCAACCCGTACGTCGCGGCCGAGCGCGGCTACGTCGACGGGGTCATCCGCCCGGCCGAGACCCGGTCAGCCGTGACCCGCGCGCTGCGCGCGCTGCGCACCAAGCGCCAGACGCTGCCGCCCAAGAAGCACGGCAACATTCCGCTCTGAAATTACTGTCCGTATTTGATCCAGTCCGTCCTGTCGATCATTGTGGCACATGTGGCGCACGCATGGGCCCGGCTGGCCTAGAGTCAAGGGTGATGACCGAATTCGCCGCCCCGCTCCCCATCCTGGCCCGCTACGCGGTCATGGTGGACGTCGGCTACATCTATGCCGCGGCGGGCGAGCTGCTGTTCGCCTCCAGTTCGCGCCGGGATTTCCGGGTGGACGCGGTCCCGCTGATCCAGGTGGTCACCAAGCACGCCGATGAGATCATCCGCGGCGAGCTGCTCCGGGTCTACTGGTACGACGCGGCGCGCGACCGGGTGCCCACGATCGACCAGCGCGTCATCGCCCAGATGCCGTGGGTCAAGCTGCGGCTCGGCAACCTGAACGCCCGCGGTCAGCAGAAGGGCGTGGACGCGCAGATCAGGGCGGACATGGAGGCGCTGGCCCGGCACCGCGCGATCACCGACGCGGTCCTGATCGCGGGCGACGAGGACATGGTGCCCGCGGTGGAGGCGGCCCAGGCCTTCGGGGTGCGCGTGCATCTGTGGGGCATCGAGCCGCCCTACGGCACCAACCAGGCCGAGCGGCTGGTCTGGGAGTCGGACACGGTCGACGTGCTGGACGCCTCGTTCCTGCGGCCCTACTTCACCAAGAACCCCGTGCCCGACCAGGCCCGGTCCGACACCGGCTCCTTCCCGGCCATCGGCTCACCGCCGGCGGTGCCCTCGCCGTCCCAGCTGTTCGGCGAGCGGCATGGCCGGGTGCCGCAGACTCAGCCGATGTCCCGCCCTGGTGCGCACGCCGCGATGTCCGGCGGCTGGTCGCCGTCCACGACCGGCCCCATGCCCCGCCTCGGGCCCGACCGGACGCGGGTCGAGGAGGCCGGCGAGCACGTCGCGCAGAAGTGGATCCTGACCCGCGGCCGGGACAACATCCGTGACCTGCTGCCCGGGCCGATCCTCCCGCCGGTCATCGACAAGGAGCTCCTGGTCGACGCGGAGAAGGAGCTCGGCCTGTCGCTGCGTCCCTACCAGGAGGCCCGGGAGTGGCTGCGGGACGCGTTCTGGGAGCGGGTGCACCGGGAGTTCGGCATCGGCACCGGCCGATCGCGCGGCTAGGTCAATTCTTTTTGACGGAACGGACCCGTGGTGACAGACCCCGATGACGCTGACCGCCGCCCCGTCCTGAGGGTCGTGCACGGCGACGCGACGCCGGAAGAGATCGCCGCGGTGCTCGCCGTCCTCCTGTCACGGCCCGCGGTCGAGGCGCCACCGCCCCGGAAGGCGCCGTCCGCGTGGTCCGGCCGGTCCCGGCTGCTGCGCCGCCCGCTGTTCCCCGGTCCCGGCGCCTGGCGCCGCTCCGCCCTGCCCGGGTAGCGGCCGGATGGTCAGCTGAGGCGGTCCAGGATGAGCTGGCGGACGCGGGCGGCGTCGGCCTTCCCGCCGGTGGCCTTCATGACCGCGCCGACCAGGGGGCCGGCCGCGGCCACCTTGCCCTCGCGGACCTTGGCCGCCACGTCCGGGTGGGCCGCGATCGCCGCCTCGACCGCGGCGGCCAGCGCGCCCTCGTCGCTGACCACGGCCAGGCCGCGGGCGGCGACCACCTGGTCCGGATCACCCTCGCCGTCCAGCACGGCGTCGATCACTTCGCGGGCCAGGCCGTCGTTGAGGACCCCGGACGAGACGAGCTCCGCGACCCGGGCGACCTGGGCCGGGGTGATGGCCAGCGCGGACGGCTCGAGGCCCGCGTGGTTGGCCCGGCGGGCCAGCTCGCCCAGCCACCACTTGCGCGCGTCGGCCGGCGAGGCGCCCGCCGCGACCGTCTCCGCGACCGGGTCGAGCGCGCCCGCGTTCGACAGCGCGTCCATGTCGAGGTCGGACAGGTCCCATTCGGCCTGCAGCCGGGCCCGCCGCGCGGACGGCGCCTCGGGCAGCGAGGCCCGGATCTGCGCCACCCATCCGGCCGGCGGGGCGACCGGCACCAGGTCGGGCTCGGGGAAGTACCGGTAGTCCTGCGCCTCCTCCTTGGAGCGCCCGGAGGTGGTGGTGCCCGAATCCTCGTGGAGGTGCCTGGTCTCCTGGATGACCCGGCCGCCGGCGTCCAGCACCGCGGCCTGCCGCTCGATCTCGAACTCGACCGCGCGCTGGACCGAACGCAGCGAGTTGACGTTCTTGGTCTCCGTCCGCGTGCCCCAGTGGCTGGACCCGCGCGGCGAAAGCGAGACGTTCACGTCGCAGCGCAGCGACCCCTCCTCCATCCGCACGTCGGAGACGCCCAGGGAGCGGACCAGGTCGCGCAGTTCGGTGACGTAGGCGCGGGCGACGACGGGCGCGTCCGCGCCGGTGCCCGCGACCGGCTTGGTCACGATCTCGACCAGCGGGATGCCGGCCCGGTTGTAATCCACCAGCGAGTACTCGGCGCCGTGGATGCGGCCGGTGGCCCCGCCCACGTGCAGCGACTTGCCGGTGTCCTCCTCCAGGTGCACCCGCTCGATGCCGACCCGGATGGTCTGGCCGGCGGTGGTCACGTCGAGGTACCCGTCGGTGCAGAGCGGCTCGTCGTACTGCGAGATCTGGAAGTTCTTGGGCATGTCCGGGTAGAAGTAGTTCTTCCGCGCGAACCGGCACCAGGCGGCGATCGTGCAGTTCAGGGCCAGGCCGATCCGGATCGTGTACTCGATCGCCACCCGGTTCACCACCGGCAGCGAGCCGGGCAGGCCCAGGCAGACGGGGCACACCTGGCTGTTCGGCTCGGCGCCGAACGTGGTGGTGCAGCCGCAGAACATCTTGGTCCTGGTGCCGAGTTCGACGTGCGTCTCCAGGCCGATCACCGGCTCGTAGCGCCCGGTCGCCTCGCCGAACGGGACCAGCGTCTGTGTGGTCATGGTCACAGCCCCTTCGCCCGGGCCAGCAGCGGCCCGCCCCAGCGGTCGGTGAAGGCCGCTTCCGCGGCGGCGGCGACCCGGTACAGCCGGTCGTCGGCCAGCACGGGCGCCATCACCTGGAGCCCGACCGGCAGGCCGTCCTCGGGCGCCAGCCCGCACGGGACCGAGATGGCCGCGTTGCCGGCCAGGTCCGACGGGATCGTGCACAGGTCGGCCAGGTACATGGCCATCGGGTCGTCGGCCCGCTCGCCGATCGGGAACGCGGTGGTCGGCGTGGCCGGCGAGACCAGTACGTCGACCTGGCCGAAGGCTGCGTCGAAGTCCCTGATGATCAGGGTGCGCACCTGCTGGGCCTTGCCGTAGTAGGCGTCGTAGTAGCCGCTGGACAGCGCGTAGGTGCCGAGGATGATGCGCCGCTTCACCTCGGCGCCGAAGCCGGCCTCGCGGGTCAGCGCCATGACCTCTTCGGCGTCCCTGGTCCCGTCGTCGCCGGTCCGCAGGCCGTAGCGCATGGCGTCGAACCGGGCCAGGTTGGACGAGCACTCGCTGGGCGCGATCAGGTAGTAGGCGGGCAGGGCGTACCTGAAGTGCGGGCAGGACACCTCGGTGACCTTGGCCCCGAGGGATTCGAGCAGCTCGACCGCCTCGGCGAACCGGGACAGGACGCCGCTCTGGTAGCCGTCGCCGCTCAGTTCGGTGACCACGCCGATCCGCATGCCGCTCACGTCGGCCTCGCGGGCGGCCGCCACCACGGGCGGCACCGCCGCGTCGATCGAGGTGGAGTCGCACGGGTCATGTCCCGAGATCGCCTCGTGCAGCAGCGCGGCGTCGAGCACGGTCCGCCCGAACGGCCCCGGCGTGTCCAGGCTCGAAGCAAAAGCCACCACGCCGTACCGGGAGGAGCCGCCGTAGGTGGGCTTGGTGCCGACGATCCCGCAGACCGAGGCCGGCTGGCGGATCGAGCCGCCGGTGTCGGTGCCGACGGCCAGCGGCGCCTCGTAGGCCGCCACCGCGGCAGCGGACCCGCCGGACGACCCGCCCGGGATCCTGGCCAGGTCCCACGGGTTGCGGCTGGGGCCGTACGCGGAGTTCTCGGTGGACGAGCCCATGGCGAACTCGTCCATGTTGGTCTTGCCGACGATGATCGCGTCGGCCTGCCTCAGCCGCCGCGTGATCGTCGCGTCGTACGGCGGGTGCCAGCCCTCCAGGATGCGCGAGCCGCAGGTGGTCGGCATGCCGACGGTGGCGAACACGTCCTTGACCGCGACCGGGACGCCCGCCAGCGGGCCCAGCGGCTCGCCCTGGCTGCGCCGTCCGTCGACCTCGGCCGCCTGGGCCAGCGCGCTGTCGGCCGCGACGTGCAGGAAGGCATGCACACGGCCGTCGACGGCGGCGATCTGGTCCAGATGGGCCCGGGTGACCTCGGTCGCGGAGACCTCTCGCGCGGCCAGGGCGGCCGACAGCTCGGCGGCGGTCATGCGGGTCAGGTCTCCCGCTCCCTCGCGGGCGCTTCGCTGGCTTCGGGAGTCCATCAGTCCTCCCCCAGGATTCTCGGCACCTTGAACCGCTGCTGCTCCACGGCGGGCGCCTGGTCCAGGGCTTGCTCGGGCGTCAGGCATCCGGCCGGCTCGTCGTCGCGGAACACGTTGGTGACGCCGGTCGCGTGCGAGGTCGGCGGTATGCCCTCCGCGGCGACCTCCTGGACCTGCGCGACCGCCGTGATGATCTGGTCCAGCTGCGGGGCCAGATGGTCGAGTTCGGCGTCACCGAGCGCGATCCGGGCCAGTCGCGCCAGGTACGCGACCTCGTCACGGGTGATGGACATGCACGCCATCCTAGGGTGGACGCACGGGCAGACCGTAACCGAATTAAGCCACTGGCGGCCAAGGCGCGGCGCGGCCCGGTCACGGGAGCTGGCTGGTGTCCGGCCCGTTCGGTATGCCGTCCTTTCGCGGCACGCCCGTTCGTCGTGATGGCAGGGAGGAGGAGGATCGGTGACCAGCGACATCACGGCGGTCAGGGCGGCGGTCGACGCCGCGTTCCGGGACGAGTGGGGCCGGGTGGTGGCCACGCTGATCCGGACCACCGGCGACTGGGACCTCGCCGAGGAATGCGCCCAGGACGCGTTCGCCCTGGCCCTGCAGCGCTGGCCACGAGACGGGATACCGGGCCGGCCGGGGGCGTGGCTGACCACGGCGGCCCGCCACCGCGCCGTCGACGTCCTGCGCAGGAGAGCGGTCGGAGCCGCCAAACTCCGGGAGGTAGCCGCCATGTCCCACGAGCCGGAGCCGCCGGCCGCCGACGAGAGTTCCGTCCCCGACGACCGGCTGCGGCTGATGTTCACCTGCTGCCATCCGGCCCTCTCCCTCGAGGCCCGGGTCGCGCTGACCCTGCGCACGCTGGCCGGCCTGACCACGGCCGAGATCGCCCGGGCGTTCCTTTCCAGCGAGCCGACCATGGCCAAGCGGCTGGTCCGGGCCAAGCAGAAGATCCAGAACGCGGGGATCCCCTACCGGGTGCCTCCGGCGCACCTGCTGCCCGAACGCACGCCGGGATTGCTGGGGGTGCTGTACCTGCTGTTCAACGAGGGTTACTCGGCCACGGCAGGCGCCGACCTGGTCCGGCAGAACCTGTGCGCCGAGGCGATCCGGCTGGCCCGGGTGCTGGCCATGCTGATGCCGGACGAGGCGGAGGCCGCGGGCCTGCTGGCCCTGATGCTGCTGCATGACGCGCGCCGGGCGGCCCGGCTCGACGCCCACGGCGACCTGGTGACCCTGGAGGACCAGGACCGGGGGAAGTGGGATGCCGCCGAGATCGCCGAGGGGGCAGTGCTGCTCAGCGGCGCCCTGCGGCGCGGGCCGCCGGGCCCGTACCAGGTGCAGGCGGCCATCGCCGCGTGCCATGCCACCGCGGCCACCGCGCAGGACACCGACTGGGCGCAGATCGCGGGCCTGTACGAGCAGCTCGCGCGGTTCCTGCCCACCCCGGTGGTGGAACTGAACCACGCGGTCGCGGTCGCCATGGCGCAGGGCCCGGCGGCCGGGCTCCCGCTGGTGGCCGCCCTGGAGGCGTCCGGGAAGCTGGCCGGTTACCACCTGCTGCCCGCGACCCGGGCCGACCTGCTCCGCCGCCTCGGCCGGCTTCCGGAGGCGGCTGCCGCCTACCGGCAAGCGCTGGAGGAGGCCAGCACCGATGCGGAGCGGCGCTTCCTGCGCCGCCGGCTGGCCGAAACCGGCGGGCCGGCCTGAAACGATCTTGACGGCCCGCCCCGCCCGGGAGGAGCATTACGGTCACAAGCGCAGGAACCCCGCCTCTCCAGTCACGGATGAGTCCTGCGCTGCGGGCGGTGATCCTTGGCGGGACGGCAGGGCCTCATATTCCCCCCCTTGTGGGGTCCTGCGGCTTCGGGATGGCCTGGCGGCGCGCTTGCGGGCCGCCGACGGGAGGCCGCACCCGAGGAGCCAGGGTGCGGGGCCGGGCCATCCCGGCCCCGCCCGCCCGCGCCCGCCCGCGCCCGCCTGCTACTGCGGGCGGACGGCGCCGGGACCCTGGTCCAGGAGGACGCGGAAGGCGGCCTCGTCCAGGATCGGGACGCCGAGCTCGACCGCCTTGTCGTATTTGGAGCCGGCGTTCTCGCCGGCCACCACGAAGCCGGTCTTCTTCGACACCGAGGAGGTCACCTTGCCGCCGGCGGCGCGGACGGCCTCGCCCGCCTCGTCCCGGCTGTAGTTGGGCAGCGTGCCGGTGATGACCACGGAGACGCCGGCCAGCAGCCGGGCCGCGGCCCGGTTCGGGTCGAAGTCCGGGTCCTCGAGCCGGACCCCGGCCTCACGCCACTTGGCCACGATGGCCCGGTGCCAGTCCACGGCGAACCAGTCGCGCAGCGAGGTGGCGATGGTGGGTCCGACCCCGTCCACCGCGGCCAGCGCGTCGGTGGTGGCTTCCTCGATCGCGGCCAGCGAGCCGAACTCCGCCGCCAGTGCCCGGGCCGCGGTCGGCCCGACGTGCCGGATGGACAGCGCGACCAGGATCCGCCACAGCGGCCTGGTCCGCGCCTCGGTCAGGTTGTCCAGCAACCGGACGGCGTTAGCGCTCAGCGTGCCCTGCTTGACCATGAAGAACGGGCAGGTTTCCAGCCTGTCCGCGGTCAGCGCGAACACGTCGCCCTCGTCGGTGACCAGGCCGCCGTCGAGCAGCGCGGCGACCGCCTCCCAGCCGAGTACCTCGATGTCGAAGGCGCCCCGGCCGGCCAGGTGGAAGAGACGCTCGCGCAGCTGGGCCGGGCAGGACCTGGTGTTCGGGCAGCGCCAGTCGACCTCGTCCTCCTCCTTGGCCAGGGTGGTGCCGCAGGATGGGCAGACGGTCGGGAACCTGAACTCGCGCTCGCCGCCTTGGCGCAGGTCAGCCACGGGCCCGAGGACCTCGGGGATGACGTCGCCGGCCTTGCGCAGGATGACCATGTCGCCGATCAGGATGCCCTTGCGCTTGACCTCGTCCGCGTTGTGCAAGGTGGCGCGGTCCACCGTCGACCCGCTGACCTTGACCGGCTCCATCACCGCGAACGGCGTGACCCGGCCGGTGCGGCCGACGTTCACCTGGATGTCCAGCAGCCGGGTGGTGACTTCCTCGGGCGGATACTTGTAGGCGATGGCCCACCGAGGCGCCCGGCTGGTCGAGCCGAGCTGACGCTGCAGCTCGATCTGGTCGATCTTGATCACCACGCCGTCCATCTCGTACGGCGGGTCGTGCCGGTGCTCGGCGTAGTAGGCGATGTACGCGCGCACCCCGTCCATGTCCGGCACGACCTGGTACAAGTTGCTGACCGGCAGCCCCCAGCCGCGCAGCCGCTCGTACCAGCCGGACTGCGTGTCGGGTGCTCCTTCGAGGTGCCCGTCGGCGCCCGGCCCGGCCGCCGCACCGCTGATGCCGGCGTCGTCCGGCGAGCCCTCGACCCGGCCGATGCCGTGGACGATGGCGTCCAGCGCCCGGGAGGCCGTGATCCGGGGATCCTTATGCCGCAGCGACCCGGCGGCGGAGTTGCGCGGGTTGGCGAAGGCGGGCTTGCCCGCGTCCAGCAGCGACTCGTTCAGCTTCCCGAACGCCTCGACCGGCATGAACACCTCGCCGCGCACCTCGAGCACGGCGGGATGGCCGGAGCCCTTCAGCCGGGCGGGGATGGCGGAGATGGTCCGGATGTTCGGCGTGACGTCTTCACCGGTGCGGCCGTCGCCCCGGGTGGCCGCCTTGACCAGCGCACCGTCCCGGTAGACCAGGTCGATCGCGAGCCCGTCGATCTTCAGCTCGCACAGGTAAGGCCCCACGCCGCCGAGCCGGGTGGCCCGGTCCGCCCAGCCGCCCAGGTCCTCGTCGGTGAAGACGTTGTCCAGGCTGAGCAGCCGTTCCAGGTGCTCCACGGGGGTGAACAGCGTGGATATCGTCCCGTGGACGGTCTGGGTCGGTGAGTCCGGCGTGCGCAGGTCCGGGTACCGGTCCTCGAGCGCGCGCAGCTCGCGCATCGTGGTGTCGTACTCGATGTCGGAGATGGTCGGCGAGTCCAGGACGTAGTACCGGTGATCGGCCTCGGTGATCTCCAGGCTGAGGTCCGCGTGACGCCGCCGGGCGCTGGCGGGCGTATCCTGCGCGCTCGCGGCCCCGTCCGTTCCGTCCGAACTCATCTGACCTCATCCCCCGTTTCTGCGATCAGTTCCGGCAGCATCGCCGCCGCCTCCCGGCACCGGGCCAGCGCCGCGCGGGCCCGAGGCGGGGACGATCCGGCCAGGCCGCAGGCCGGCGTGATCACCGCCTGCTGCGGGCATGTCGCCAGCGGCAGGCCCAGCCGCCGCCAGAGCCGGATCACCCGCTCGGCCGTCTCACGGGCCCCGCCCGGCTCGGCCGCCACGGCCGGGATCGCCCCCGTCAGCAGCCCCAGCCCCGCCTCGGCCGCCTCGGCCACCCCGTCCTCTTCCCCCCGCCGTAGCTGGCTGAGGTCGAAGGCGAGCCCGCCCGCCCCGGCCTTCTGGATTATGCCGAACGGGACCGTGGTGGCACAGCAGTGAACCACCGTGTACGCCGGGGCGGCCGCCAGGACCTGGTTCAGCCCGTCCCGGACGGTATCGGCCTCGACCGCGGCCAGCCGGGACAGCCCGCTCTGGGTCGGCACCAGGCCCGCGATCACCGACGGCAGCAGCGGCTCGTCGAACTGGACCACCAGCTGTGCGCCTGGGACCCGCCTGGCCACGTCGGCCGCGTGCGCGGCCGCGGCCTCGGCCAGCGAGGCGGTCAGGTCGGCCACCGCGCCGGGGTCAGAAAGGGCCACGTTCATCGTGCGCGTGAGCTCCAGCGTGGCGGCCAGCGTCCAGGGGCCGCAGAGCTGGAGCTTGAGCGGGCCGGTGAAGCCCTGGAGCACCTCCTCCAGCGCATCCAGGTCCGAGCTCAGCATGGACCTGGCCCGGGCCAGGTCCCGGCCCGGCCGCTCGGCCAGCCGCCAGCCGCGCGGCGTCACCTCGGCCGGCATGTCCACAAGCAGGGCGGCGGTGCGCCCGGTCAGGTCCGCGCCCGGCCCGCGGTCCGGCAGTTCCGGCAGATACGGGAAATCGGGCAATTCCCCGGCGACGACCCGCATCGCCTCGGCCGGATCGGTCCCCGGCATCGACCCGATCCCGGTGGCGCTGCCCGGCGCCCAGGGGTAGCCCGCCCCGTCATCGTCAGCATGCACATGTCGAGCTTAGAACCGGCTGGCGGGAGGTCCGTTATCAACGCCAGCCCGCGGGCGCGCCGTCAATGCGCCAGCGGACCGCCCGGCGGGAGGTGCAGGTCTCTGCGCCCCAGGCCGTTCAGGCGGCGTGCGCACCTATCCAGCAGATCGGGTTCCATACCGGTCAGGGCCCGGTCTTCGCGGCGAACCGCTACGGCGACGGTCGCGATAGCCCCGATCAGCAAGCCGGTCAGGAACACCGCGATCGCCGCGACTACAACACCGGCCATGGCGGCCTCCAAGGTTAGCGTCCTACCGGTCCCTTTCCCGGATCCGGCTGCCCGCAACCGCGAGTGACCGCGCTCAGTCGCCGCGTGTTCGCCACCAGGGAGATCCGTCCGGCCCATCGTCGACTTCCGGCACGTATGACCGTCGGCCAGGGGGCGGCGCCGCCGGGCCGATCCGGCGGGCCGCTCGGTGCGCCCGCCGGGCGGACAAGGCGGCCACCACGATGATCCCGACGGTGACTCCGAGAACGAAGAACACAAACAGGACGATGACTATTACGGCTGCCCCGCTCATCTCCGTACCTCCTCGGTATCCCGCGGAGTGATGTCGCGGAGGCCGAGGCCGACCATGCGCCGGGCCCCCCGGGCGATCACATCAGGCGGCTGCCGGGTAAGCGTGCCTAGCCGGTCCTCCCTGTTCGAAGCCATCGAGACCATCGCGATGACTCCGAGCACGACTCCGATGGCAAACACCAGAGCCATTCCGATTGCCACTGCTACCATGATGCGGTCCATGCGGCCTCCGCACCTCTGCCGGCGGTGCTGGGCACCGCCGGGCCCCGCTGTCTTCGACCCAGGAGAGGGCTCCGTGGGCCTCGCTAGCGAGCCAGCGATCGGCTCCTAGCTGGTCACGTCATCCAGGTCACCGGACTGAGGCGAACCGCTGGCCCGGTATGACTCGTCTGACATGTTCTTCTGTGACCAAGCAGCTGAATGACTAGAATCTGACCTATCGTTCTAGCCATCCCAACGTTTGGTATCTGGTCGATACCCGCATGCGCGGGCCCCAAACGGCGATGTGCCGTTTATTCTGACGGCAGGGATGGTTCCACCAGATCAAGCAAGCCCAGCAGTTGGGATGGCTGGTACAAGATCGGGTTCAGTGGCTTACGCCGCGCTCTTCCGCCGGATAGGCCTGGGCTCGAGCCGGGTGGGACCTACGCGGTCCCGAGCAACCGGCCATACCCCCGAGAATCACAAACTGTCTGGTCATCAACCATGCGCGATCCCGGAAGCCCTTGCTGCCCCGGCGAGCAAGGGCACCGGGCGCGCTGCTGCACTGATGGCGGCCGCTAGTGGACGAGGTCGCGCACCGGCCGGAGGAATTCCGGGTCCAGGTCCCGGCGGCGGACGCCGGTCAGCCGGCGAGTGTTCCTGGACAGCCGGTCGGGCGCCCCGACGGCCAGGGTGTACTGGCGGTCCTCGCGACGGACGGCGATGGCGATGACCGCGATGACCCCCATCACCAGGCCCCCCAGGAAGACAGAGACTGCGCTTGCGACTATGACACCGGCCATGATGGCCTCCAGTACTTCCGTCCCGCGGAGGTCCGTCCGCAGGTCCCGCTGCCCGCGACCGCGGCCTGGCGAGTTGCGCTCACCGACCTGGTGCTCGTGGGCCACGGTGTCCCGCTCTGCCCACGATCTGTACGTACTGTCCGGTTGGCTTGGTTCAGCCCGACCGTAAGACTTGCTCGAACCATTCGGCAGGTTCTAGTGCATCCAAGCAGTAGGACTGCTAGGATTGCGCCTATGCTTCCTGTCATCCAAGCCATCCCAACCTCTGGAACATCTGGTAGCGTGTTACCACACCGCAGTTGGGTATAAACCCACCGAGACCAAATATTCCGTTCAGGCCGATGGCCCAGGTGATCCGGACAGGTGGGATCAGCCCGATCGGCACGCGCTCGACTGGAGAGGAGGGCCAATGGCCAACCCGATGTACCGTCAGATCGGCGAGGATCTGCGCGCGCAGATCGAGTCCGGCCAGCTCGAGCCCGGTCAGCAGCTGCGAACCGAGATCGAGTTGCGGGAGCACTACAACGCCTCGCGGAACACCGTCCGCGACGCGATCAAGTGGCTCACCAGCCTCGGCCTGGTCGAGACGAAACCGGGCCAGGGCACCTTCGTCGTTCAGACGATCGATCCCTTCCTCACCACGCTGACTGGCGACCCGGCCGGCGCGGGCTTCAGCGGAGGCGCTGTCTACCTGGTAGAGGTAAGCAAGCAGAACAGGAAGCCGACGGCCAGCCCGGTCCAGGTCGAGATCCAGGAAGCCTCGGACGATATGGCCACCACGCTGGGTATTACCAAGGGCGCCGAGGTTATCAGCCGCCACGAGCGGCGCTTTATTGACGGCACTCCCTGGGCGATGCAGACCTCCTATTACCCCATGGAGTTCGCCGACCGTGGAGCGGAGCGGCTCAGGAGGGCGCGGGACATACCAGAAGGAACCGTAGAGTACCTAGCCAATTCCCTCCACATCCGGCAGGTTGGCTATAGCGACAGGATCACCGTGCGTGCGCCGAATCCCAACGAGGCGGACTTCTTCAGGCTGCCTTCCGACGGCCGTGTCCCGCTGTACGAGATAACCAGGACGGCGTACGACGGTAACGAGCAGCCGATGCGTGTCACCGTGACGGTCTACCCGGCGGACCGGAATCAGTTCATCGTGAACGTCGGACAAGTCCCGGATTTTACACCTTCTGCCGATGGTGCTCAGCGCTGAACTGAACCACTTGCGGATAATGACAGTAAAATCATAAGAACAAGTCAATTAAAACTTAGGTCATTGCAGCGCTTTGCGTTATCGATGTCAATGGCTGTTAACACGCATAGGAACCTACATTGGAGTCGAGCAGACCGCCTTCTCGTCTTTCGCGTGCATCGCTGCCGGTACGCCGCATACTGCCCTGGCCTGGTCGGGGCTGACATGGACACGCGGCAGGCCTCTCCCGGCGCAGTGCTCCAGCAAGGCTCGTTTCGCCCGTTTCGTCCGGCGCAGCCTCGTACGCCGCCGCCCGGCCGGATGCGGTCAGGCCTCCAGGCATGGCCGGTTACGGGCGGAGCGGTAAAAGCCCCGTTGCAGATCGCGCGAGCAAGCGCGCGGCACTTCGATACTGTCCTCGGCCTCATCGAGGACGCGAGAAGCTGGCTGTGGACCATGGACACAGACCAATGGGATAAACCGTGGCCGGACCCTGCGGCACGCGACCGGAGAGTCCTCGCCGGGCTGAGGAACGGGAAGACGTGGATCGTCTGGGATGACGACATCGCGGCGGCCACCATCACGATCACGACCAGGCGGAATAACGCCGTCTGGGCCAAACCGGCGTGTACGGCCGATCTCAAGGAGCGGGCCGTGTTCGTCCATCGACTGATCACTTCGCGGAAGTACGCCGGACTGGGCCTCGGAGCCGAACTGATCGACTGGGCGGGGCTGCGGGGTAGTCGCGAATACGGCGCCAAGTGGATCAGGATCGACGTGTGGCTCACCAACACGGGGCTGCACGACTACTACAAGAGCAAAGGGTTCAGACCCTGCGGCATCTGCGCGGACCCGGGCTACCCGTCTGGTGCGCTCTTCGAGAAGCCGGTAGCGGGTATCAGGGTGCCCGGATACCCGAAGTTTACAGAAACCGGCTCATAGTTCACCGTGCCCCTCGCCAACGTGGAGGAACCGCCAAGTTCGACCTCGCTGCCATCTGATCTCCGTTCCTGACTAGCCCGGCTCGGGAGAGAAGCCGCCTAGCCCATGTTGTTGTGCCCATTTATAACTATTTAGATACTCTTTCCTTACCTTCTGGGTGATCCGCCAGCCTGAGCACATCGGGGCAAGAGGCCTGCTCATTGACCGGATGGGTACTCGAACCTGGCTAGGGCGGCTCCAGCGGCACCGCCGGGGGCGGCGATGCCGCGTCGTGACGGCAGGGCCCCGGTGCCGGATACTCAAGGCAAGAGGGGACGGCGAACTTGACCATAGCCACGCCCTGAACCACCGCTGCGCGTGATCACAGAAAGGGGAATGTGCATGGCCAAGTTGCACGCACGTCCGTCGAACCAGTACAGGTACGAGCACTACGACCCCCGATTCGCTTAGCCGGCCAGGCGGACGAGACGGTCGATCCCGCCGCTGAGATTGATCTTCGTACCGCGGAGTCAACGACGTTGCCTGCGCTGGAACGCAGGCAGCATCGTGATGTAACCCATGGCGTAGCCACTGTCAGTCGGGCAGACGGGGGACCATGCATCTGCCAAGTACCGCTTGGACGCGTTGAGCGTGCCGGTGCGTTTCGGCTGGACGACCTTCGACGTGAGCAATCGGCTCCCGGCCGACTGGCAGCAAGACGTCGCCGCAGTCGCGGTCAAAGCCGATTTCCGGGAATTTCCGCGCACGCCGATCTTGTCCCGGGAGGCAGTGGATGTGGCGCGCATTTCGCGGGGCCGGGTGCATGCTAGTCAGGTACGGGAGTGCCTGCCCTGGCTCTACCGGCTGTACCGCGGGTACTTTCTCGAGCTGGCCGGGGAGACCTGCGCAGAACAAGTCGCTCCCGCACTCGATGACCGCTATGGCATCGTCCTGAACGTTCAGCGCGGGACCGTGATGCGGTTTGAGTGCCATGTCGACTCGAATCCGCTGACCGGCCTGCTCTTCTGTACCGATCACCGGGCGGGAACCGGCGGGGAGCTCGTATTCGCGCACGATCCTGCCGCATCTGACGTCGAGGCGGTGGAGAAGGACTGCTCGGTCCTTCGGCCGCATGCGGGGCATCTGATCTTCTTCGGCGGTCAGCACCATCCGCATTACGCGCGGCCCCTGATATCCGAAACGGATGTGCGGATCGTCGCCGTCATGAACTTCTACACCGAGTCCTGTCCTGAATCGACCCGCCCGCCACTACTAAATCGCCATCTCTTCAGCCAAGGGCAGGGATCAGCCGATCAGGCAAATTGGAGTTAGTGCCGCAGCAGACCGAGCTCGAGTTGCGGGAGCATTACGGCGCGTCGCGGAACACCATACGCGACGCGATCAAGTGGCTCACCAACCTTGGCCTGGTCGACACCAAACCGGGCCAGGGCACCGTCGTCGTTCAGAAGATCGCCCCGTACGTTACCAGGGGTACCATGCGCGCCGGATACGGGTGACTATGTACCGGTGGGAAGGTATCCGTTCGTCCTACGCCTTGCTGTGCCGGGGGATTTGGACAAAGTAGTCGGGCTTATCCGGGAAGCCGCCGACTGGCTAGGGAGCAAGGGCATCGATCAGTGGCAGAAGCCCTGGCCGGATCGGGCCGGACAGCGAGAACGCATCCTGAACGACCTGTTCAAGGGCAAGACATGGCTGCTGCAAGACGGCAAGACCATGGCCGCAACCATCACCCTCGACACCGACGAACCCATGGATCTCAACGCACATCCCGTCTGGCCGCCGGACAAGAGCCAAAGGCCGGCGCTGTACATGCGACGGGTCATCGTCAGCAGGCGCTACGCCCGGCGCGGGCTGGGCGCCGCCCTGCTGGACTGGGCGGCCGACGTGGCGAAAAGAGACTACGGAGCCCGGCTGATCCGGATCGACGCGCGGACGACCAACGTGAGGCTGCACGCCTACTACGAAGGACAGCGCTTTACCCGCTGCCCGGATCCGCGAGGGCTCGGCGACTACCCGGCCCAGGCGCTCTTCGAGCGCGGGGTGGACGAGCCAGGGTCGGACTTTACCAAATTGTTCATGTGGCGCACGCCAGACGTCAGCGGATCCGAGCCAACGGGGTAACCGCGGACGTGCCGCTGATGGTCGCGCTGCCGAGCACGAGGTCACCGTCGTACAGGACGGCGGCCTGGCCCCTGGCTACGCCGCGCGCGGGGTGGCGCAGGCGGATACGTAGCACGCCTTCGTCCAACCGGGCGGTGCAGGCGTGCGCCTCGCCGTGGGCGCGGAGTTGTACCAGGCCATCGCGCGGCTCGGCTAGGGGGGCGCAGCCGGTCCAGACCGGGCGGGTGACGGTGATCTCGGTGACGTCCAGGCCCTCGGCCGGGCCGACCGTGACCGTCCTGGTCACCGGCTCGATGTCCAGCACGTACCGGGGCCGCCCGTCACCGGCGGGCGTGCCCACGCGCAGGCCGCGGCGCTGGCCGACGGTGAACGCGTAGGTGCCGTCGTGCTCGCCGAGGACGGCGCCGGACTGGTCGACGATCCGGCCGGGGGCCCGGCCGAGGCGGCGGGCCAGGAAACCCTTGGTGTCGCCGTCGGCGATGAAGCAGACGTCGTGGCTGTCCGGCTTGTCCGCCACCGCCAGCCCGCGGCGGGCCGCCTCGGAACGCACCTGGTCCTTAGGGGTATCGCCGAGCGGGAACATGGCGTGGCTCAGTTGGGCGGAGGTCAGCACGGCCAGCACGTAGGACTGGTCCTTGGCCGGATCCGCGGCCCGGCGGAGCGTGCCGTCTACGACCCGCGCGTAGTGGCCGGTGCAGACCGCGTCGAAGCCGAGGGCCAGCGCGCGGTCGAGCACGGCGGCGAACTTGATCTTCTCGTTGCAGCGCAGGCAGGGATTCGGGGTTCGGCCCACGGCATACTCCGCGACGAAGTCCTCGACCACGTCGCGGTGGAATCGTTCGGCCATATCCCAGACGTAGAACGGGATGCCGATCACGTCGGCGGCCCGCCGCGCGTCCCGCGCGTCCTCGAGCGTGCAGCAGCCGCGGGCGCCGGTCCGGTAGGACTTCGGGTTGGCGGACAGCGCCAAGTGGACGCCGGTCACCTGGTGACCCGCGTCCACCGCACGAGCCGCGGCGGTGGCGGAATCCACTCCGCCTGACATCGCCGCGAGCACCCGGAGACCGCTCATCGCCCTCCAGGCTACGCGCCGCCCACCACCGTCCCCGCCGCGGGCGAGGCGGGTGGGGTGCGTGTACCGTTGCGAGCTCGCGCCGGTGCTCGTATTGGCCCCAGGTTACACCCGGCTCATGTCCGTCTGTATCAGGCACGTTTCTCCCGGCTCCGCCTACTGGGGCCGGTGGGCCACATGCCGCATTCGGTTGCGGCCTCCAGGCACTGACGCGCCGCACCAGCCGGATCGCATCGTGTGCCGCGGCCGCGTTAACGTAAATAAATAAGTTGACAGCGTTTACTGATACCTTGCATACTCGGTTCAGTTAACGGGGTAAACACGATCATTGACAGGGGATCTCTGATGATCGACACACAGCTCATCGAGGGTGCACTCGTGGCCCTGGCGGTTCTGGTCGGCGCGGCCATCGTGCTCTCGCTCGTGATGCTGGCGGCTTCCGTCAGCAGGCCCGGGCCGGCGCCGCACGGAGGAACGCGGCGTGATCTGCCACAGCAGCCGCAGTCCGACACCGACGACGACCGCGTGCTCGTGCTGCACTGACCGTCCATCCCACGAGACCCGGACGGGCGACTACGGTCAGCGGGCGGCGGCGCGGCGGGCACGCTCGACGGCCTCGCCGATGACGACCGCCAGCGCGTCAACGTCGTGCTGGGTAGAGGTGTGCCCGAGTGAGAAGCGGAGCGAGCCGCGGGCCCGTGAGTCGTCGGCGCCCATGGCCAGCAGCACGTGGCTGGGCTCGGCCACGCCCGCGGTGCACGCCGAGCCGGTGGAGCAGGCGATCCCGTTCGCGTCGAGCAGCATGAGCAGGGCGTCGCCCTCGCAG
>Ga0116218_1000749_pt1 | contig 21875 bp, 19 predicted proteins | sample Sb_taG_2_FD_88966 | JGI IMG/M metagenome (GOLD analysis project Ga0116218, IMG submission 88966) | Peat soil microbial communities from Weissenstadt, Germany - Sb_50d_5_LS metaG | ecosystem: Environmental > Terrestrial > Soil > Wetlands > Peat | place: Germany: Weissenstadt | collected 2010-09-21 | reverse complement strand
TTCGTCGACGTCTGATACCGAGAAGTGAAGTGCCAATTTGCTCCATCGATGCTGCTGTTGCCTCCTAAGACGGAGGAGACACGACCAGGGATTCTATCCAGCGCACGGAAGCTGACGGATAATCCGAGAAAACGGGTCAAAGTCAAGCCAGCATGGCCCTATTTCCTTCCTACCATGGCGGCAATAGGCTGTCAAATCGGCTGTCAGCGCTCACCTTCGGGACAAGGACGAAACTGTGAGATGAGCCAGAGAGCAGGTTGAGGCATGGTGCGAGCAGCGCGCGCAAGGCACTGCCACAGTATATCACATCTTTTTACCCAGACACGCCTGGTGCAGGCTTAAGATATAGCGTTTTACTGCTTCTACTTGTTCTTCTTCGACATGCTCGTCAATAAGTTTTACTACAGCGCTGCCTACGACAACGCCCTCCGTGAAAGTTATTAATTCGGTAACATGTTCAGGTGTGGAAATTCCAAAGCCAACTGCGACAGGAAGGTGATAATCTTTCATATAGTCTTTCACGCGCTGAATGAAAGCTTGCAAATCTGTAGGAAGGGAAGCGCGTGCTCCGGTCACACCATTCAATGCTACACAATAGAGGAAACTGCCATACCCACTACTTGCAATCTTTGCAATCTGTGTAATGCGTTCATCATGGGTAGTTGGTGGAATGAGAAAGATGAGTGATAGTCCATATTTTTGCGCTGCATGTTGTAAAGGCTTTGCTTCTTCAGGTGGCAAATCAGGGATTATCAAACCACAAACTCCGCTTGCAGCGGCTCTCTGGCAAAAGGTCTCGAGACCATACTTCAGAATAGGATTGTAATAGCCCATGAGGATAAGAGGTATATCATTCCTCGCTGAGATCTCAAGGGCAATCTCAAAACAGCCGTTAATAGTCATGCCGCGTTCAAGCGCAATTTGTCCAGCGCGCTGGATAGTAGCTCCATCAGCTAGCGGATCACTAAAAGGCAAGCCAAGTTCGATGATATCCGCTCCCATCTCTGCAGCGGCTAGGGTGAGCTTAATACTTTGGGACGCTGTCGGGTAGCCGCACATGAAGTAAGGAATGAGCACGCCTCTATTCTCTTTTAGTGCTTGTTCAAAGGCCTTTGTTATACGTGTAGCAGGAGTTGGAAGTGTAGATGTACGTTGCATAGTATTTATCTCCTAAAAAGTTCAGAGGCATCTGAAATAACCGGATTTGTAGCATCCAGCCTACTATACATAAAGGTGCCTCCAGCATATGTACGAAGTAAGCTAAGCAAGTCATCAAGAGCCCTATTAACATCCTCTTTACCTTGCGCATGGTGAGCCTCGACCGTAATTATTGCCTGAGTGGTCTCTTGCTGTGCAGCACTTTGATCACTTTGTCGCCAGCACCAGCGACGTGCAATGACAAGTTTAGTGACATCAGAAAAAACAACTTCTCCTGTTTCCGGATGCTCTAGTTCTTCCTGCCCCAACGTTGTATACCTTTCTGATCCATTAGCGACATGTACCGTAACTGCTCCTTGCAAAGAACTGGTATCAAAAACTGCAACAGGCAATGCGTAACGAATACTCACCAGATTGCCGAGATCAACAAGTAAGTTGATGCTTGGGATGTCCCCTTTTTTGGTCAGGCGGCGTAAAAGTGCTTCGGCAGCGCTGCGGTACTGAGTTGGGTCTACACCAAAGCTGCGGAAAACACCACGCCAGGCCACTAACGATGGAATCTGGCTGAGAGGAGTAATTCCGATGCGTTGCAAAGTAACTCGTTGTTCATCTATGAAAGCAGCTTGCAAATCGCTTGGTGTAGAACCATTTGTCATTCCCTGTGCGAGAATTACTCCACCAACGACATTCGGGTAACGTGTCAAAATGCCTGTATCGTATTGGAATACCGTCATTTTTCACTCCTACAATGAAACATGTAATGCTTTTGCGACTGACAACATATCCTTATCTCCGCGTCCTGACAGGTTCAGTATAATCAGCGAACCAGGGGGAATTTTGCCTTGTTCTCCCTGTTCTAATAAGTAACCTAATGCATGAGCTGGCTCTAAAGCAGGGATAATTCCTTCACTCTGGCTCAATGCTTGGAGGCCTCGCAATGCACTTGCATCGGTTACTGAGAAGTAGGTCGCGCGACCAGTCTCTTTCATATAACTGTGTTCAGGACCTACTCCCGGATAATCAAGACCTGCCGAGATGCTGTGTGTATTGAGTACCTGCCCGTCTTCATTTTGTAAAAGATAACTATATGAACCATGTAAAACACCTGGACTGCCGGCTACCAGAGTGGCAGCATGCCGGCCTGGAGCAAGACTTGAACCGCCAGCTTCTATGCCTATGAGGTGTACGCTTGGTGAGTCAGCGAAAGGGTAAAAGATTCCAATGGCATTGCTGCCACCTCCGACACAGGCAACAACTTGATCTGGCAAGCGCCCCTCCTGCGTAAGTATTTGTACGCGAGCTTCTTCCCCGATAATCGATTGGAAATCACGCACGATACGTGGATATGGATGTGGGCCAACAGCAGAGCCAATCAGATAGAAAGTTGTTTCAATATTTGTCACCCAGTCTCGGATAGCTTCATTGATAGCATCTTTAAGCGTGCGGCTCCCACTGGATACGGAGCGTACTTCTGCGCCTAACAATTTCATGCGAAAGACATTGAGGGACTGGCGTTGGATATCGTCCTCACCCATGTAAACTATGCATTCGAGTCCGAGCATTGCACACACAGTAGCAGTTGCGACACCATGCTGACCAGCTCCTGTTTCGGCAATTATTCTTTTCTTCTCCATTCTCCTGGCAAGTAGCCCTTGTCCTAGCGCATTATTGATCTTATGTGCACCAGTATGTGCCAGATCTTCACGCTTGAGATAAATTTTGATGTCAGGTGCTATCATTCGGGAGAAATGCGGAACATAGTGGAGTGTAGTTGGACGTCCCACAAAGCTAGAAAGCAATGCTTGTAGTTCAACTTGAAACCCGGTATCATTGCGTGCTTGTTCATAAGCTGTCTCTAATTCAGCGAGAGCTAACATTAAACTTTCAGGAACGAATTTTCCGCCAAAGTTTCCAAAGCGTCCTCGCTCGTCAGGATAAAGATTATGCTGGTAATCTTGAACCTTATCATGAATTTGCATAGAAAATTGCCTCGTTATCTTGAATGTCGTGCACTTTCCACGAATGCCTGTATCTTTTTGATATCCTTTTTACCATGTGTCTCAACACCGCTACTTACATCGACTCCCCAGGGATGAACTTGTTGAATAGCTTCACCTACGTTTGCAGGTGTTAAACCACCAGCCAGGAATAGTGGTGTTTGTTGTGCAATAGATCTGGCAAAGACCCAATCATGTGTTTCGCCTGTACCACCCCACTTTAGAGTAGGCGTATCGAGTAAAATTCTCCATGCCGCATGTGAATATGTTTCTGTCAAATGCGGATGGGATTTCTCGTTCAAACGAAGCGCTTTAATGACAGGGCGATGAATATGCGTGCAAAACTCAGGTGACTCATCCCCATGAAGTTGTACAAAATGTAGACCGATGTGTTCAGCTACGTCATTAATATAGTCTGCTTCCTTGTTGACGAAAATGCCAACTGTATCTGGTGAGATTTGGCCATCTTCGTACGTTTTCAAGAGCTCTTGAGCTGCTTGAGGCTGAATATAACGTGGGCTCTTTTCATAGAACATCAAGCCAAGCAGGTCAACTCCGACATCTCTGGCAGTAAGGATTTGATCGGTTGTGCTTAGGCCACAGATTTTCACCTGTACGTTTTCATTTGCTGCTTTGAGCAGAGTACGAATCTGAGCAGGTATATCCGAAGAAGTGACAAGTGATTCACCGACCAGCATAGCATTAACATCGTAACGAGCAACGCGACGCGCGTCTGTGATGGTGTGTATACCGCTTTCGGCTACAACTACAGTATCTTTGGGTATTAAAGGACGTAACTCTCGGATAAGATTTGGAAGCATTTTAAAGGATTTGAGGTCACGACTATTGATCCCAATAATACGTGCTCCAGAGGAAATTGCTTTCTGTATCTCTTCTGAATTATGTACCTCGACCAGACAATGCATATTCAGATTACGGGCAACTTCTAGTAATCTCTGCAATTGAACCTGATCCAGTAGAGCGCAGATAAGCAGGATAGCATCAGCCCCCCAGGCTCGAGCCTCATAAACCTGGTATTCATCAATGATGAAGTCTTTGCACAGGACAGGAACATGTACTACCTGTTTAATAGCTGCTAGATAGTCAAATGAACCGAGAAAGAAATAAGGCTCAGTAAGCACAGAAATGGCAGCCGCCCCATTAGTAGCATATATTTGTGCCAGCTCAACTGGATCGAATTCGGGCGCAAATATTCCCTTTGAGGGAGATGCGCGTTTAACTTCTGCAATCAAACCTATATTCGATGGTACCTTAAGTGATTGTAAGAAATCTCGAGGTGTGCTTTGTGCAAATGCAAGCCGCTGTTGCTCTTCATATGGCACTTTAAGTTTTCGTTGATCCAGGTCAATCCTGGTTTGTGAAATTATTCGGTCAAGAAACATGGTTATCCTGCCAACATCTGTGTATAGGCGATAACATCTTCTAATTTACGTTTGGCTTTGCCTTCATGCAGTGTAGCAAGCGCTAACCTGGCTCCTTCCGAAAAAGTACTGACTATCCCGTTTGCAAGAAGTGCGGCTCCGGCATTCAAACAAATCATATCGGCAGCAGGGCTATGGTTCTGACCGCTTAATAAGTCCTTCAACATTTTTGCGTTGTATGTTGGAGTGGCTCCCTGGAATGCATGCCGATCGGTTACTCTTGTGAATCCCACCTCTTCAGGTGTAATGGTATACTCACGCAAATCTTCTCCCTTTCGCACTTCGCAGATACGTGTCGGAGCAGTTAAAGAACATTCATCTATACCATCTTCTCCGTGAATAATGAAGGCTCTTTTACAGCCAAGTTGAAGCAATGCTTCACCCATTGTACGTAGTAGCGAACCATCAGCAACTCCAAGTACTTGATAGTGAGTATGTGCTGGATTTGTGAGCGGCCCGAGTATATTGAACACAGTCGGTATGCCAATCTCACGACGTGTCGGCCCAACATGTTTCATGGCAGGATGATAAGCAGGGGCAAACATGAAGCCGAAGCCTACTTCGTGGACACATTGTGCAACTTGCTCGGGACCGAGATCAATACGCACTCCTAACGCCTCCAGTACATCAGCGCTGCCACAGTGACTGGTAGCGGAACGATTGCCATGCTTTGCTACGGATGCTCCTGCTGCTGCTGCAAGAATACCTGCCGCAGTTGAAACATTAAATGTTCCAGCCCTATCTCCGCCAGTGCCACATGTATCGATCGCTTGTGTCGCAATGTTCTCTTTCAAATGTACTCGAACAGCTTTCTGCCGCATTACACGCGCCAGGCCAGTGATTTCCTGCACGGTTTCATTACCAGGGCGCAGGTGCAAAGCAGTCAGAAAAGCTCCCATTTGTGCTGGTGTTGCGACACCCGTCATAATTTCTTCCATAACTACTGCTGCCTCGTTTTCGCTCAACGTAGCTCCTGTTGTTACCTGTGAAATTGCTTCTCGGATCATCTCTTCTTCCTCTCGGCTCAATATGATATTAAAAAATTACGCAGTAAATCTTTTCCGATAGGAGTCATGATTGACTCAGGGTGGAACTGTACTCCCTCGACAGGGTAAGTACAATGGCGGAGACCCATGATTAAACCGTCTGCCGTCTCGGCTGTAATCTCCAGTTCGGCCGGGAGAGTTGAGCGCTCAACAATGAGGCTATGATAACGATTAGCTTCAAAGGGGATGGGGAGATTACGAAATACGCCCTGCCCCTCATGATACATCAATGAGGTTTTGCCATGCATCGGCTCAGGTGCTTGCAGGACATGCCCACCAAATGTTTGTCCAATGGCTTGATGACCAAGACAAACCCCTAGTATTGGAATGTATGGTCCAAATGTTTCGATGATCTGGCAGGATAAACCTGCCTCCGATGGGGTACAAGGACCAGGGGAAATAACGATTTGATCAGGACTGAGCGACTCGATTTCACCTATACTTACCTGATTGTTCCTACATACATGTACATCTGCACCCAGTTCTGACAGGTATTGATAGAGGTTGTAAGTAAAGCTGTCGTAATTATCGATTAATAGAAGCATACATCTCCCTCCGCTCTTTAGAAATATTTTCGGCTTCATCAAGGGCACGTAAAAGTGCTTTTGCCTTATTCAAGCTTTCTTGATACTCTTCGGAAGGGTTGGAATCGGCAACAATGCCTCCTCCTGCTTGTATATAAGCGCGGCCATTCTGTATGACCATCGTACGTAAGGTTATTGCTGTATCCAGATTACCTGAATGGCTGAAGTAACCAACAGCTCCTGCATAGATGCCTCTTTGTTCTCCTTCCAACTCGCTAATGATCTCCATAGCGCGAATCTTTGGTGCTCCTGAGACAGTGCCAGCAGGAAACCCTGATCGCAAGGCATCATAAGAAGAAATCTCAGGGCGAAGTTGACCTGTAACATTGGACACAAGGTGCATGACATGGGAATAGCGTTCGATTTCCATGAACTGGCTTACTTTAACGCTACCAGGGATGCTAACTCGTCCGACATCATTGCGTCCAAGATCAACCAGCATGACATGTTCAGCGCGCTCTTTCGGATCATTCTTCAACTCTTCAGCAAGTTCTTGATCACTATGTGAATCTTCACCTCTCCTTCGGGTTCCAGCAATAGGGTGAATAGTAACTTCCCCATCCTCGACACGTACCAACAATTCAGGTGAAGCTCCAATAATATGGATATCCAGAAGATCTAGAAAGAACATGTATGGAGAAGGATTAATAGAACGGAGAGCACGGTAAATAGTAAAGGGTGCTGCATTGACATGACGGCTCAGGCGTTGCGAAAGAACGACCTGGAAAATATCGCCTTCACGGATGTATTCTTGAGCCTTGCAAACCATTGACTCAAATTCAATATGCGTTCGATTTGATGTTATCTCGGGAATCACGATATCGGTTTTGAAATCCGGCTCTTCTGGTAAATGAGGCGCCCGATGAAGACGTTGCTGGATATCTTCGATGATTGCAAGCACACGCTTATATTCTGATTGAAGATCGGGCGTGTCCAGATGAAGGTGTGTAACTATTCGAACACGATGCTTTAGATGGTCAAAGACCAGTACAGTCTCGGTAAAGCAAAATATTGCCAGAGGCAAACCCAATGCATCTTTTTCTGGAACGGGTAATTGCTCGAAACGTGCGGCTGTCTCATAAGCCAGATAACCAACGGCACCACCATGGAAAGTTGGCAGTGAATCTTGCTCGATTCCTAACGGATCGACGAGATAGTACTGTTCTAACTCAGCTTGAATAAACACCAGAGGATCAGAACATGGAATTTCTTCTCTACATTCTTTCCTGTTCGATCCTGGACGATGTAAAGTCGCTGTGTTGCCTTTATGTTTCATGACCAGATAAGGGTCAATACCAATAAATGAATATCGAGCAATATGCTCTCCTCCCACAACACTCTCCAGTAAGAAACTGTATGGGCCTGAGGCGATTTTACAATAAGCAGAGACCGGAGTTTCCATATCAGCAAGGATGTCGAGGCAGATTGGCAGTAAAGGCTTGCGAATTTGGGCCTTTACTGCCATTTCCTTGTCACGCAGTTGCCTGATTTCGTCGAAAGTTGGATATAACATCATTTAACCCAATCCTATTACATCTTTGACATGCTGCAAGGTTGCTGCTGCTATGGGCCGTACTTCCTCAGCCCCTTGCTTGAGAATATTCTCAAGAGTAGCCAGGTCGTTCATCAGCTCAAAGTAGCGCTTTTGAATAGGTTCCAGTGTTTCTACTAACCTTTCAGTAAGAGCGGCTTTGAAGTCACCATAACCTTTACCGGAAAATTCTTCTTCAATCTCCTGTTGTGAATATCCAGTCAGGAGTTGGTAGATGGTCAACAGATTAGTTATGCCCGGGCGTTCTGAATCGAATGTTACCAGGCGTAATGAGTCTGTTGTGGCCCGCCCAATCTTTTGCTCGATTGTTTTAGGATCATCCAGAAGATTGATACGAGAGTTAGGATTCAGATCGCTTTTACTCATCTTGTTTGAGGGGTTGTCAAGGGACATGATACGTGCGCCAACTGCACGAATCTGTGCTTCTGGTACGGTGAAAACCTCTTGTCCATAGTGTGAGTTAAAGCGCTGCGCAAGATCTCGTGTGAACTCGACATGCTGTCTCTGGTCGTCACCAACTGGGACATAGTTGGTATGGTACAGCAAGATGTCGCCAGCCATTAAAGCTGGATAGCAATAAAGGCCAGTTGGAACCGAATCTACATTCTCGCCTGCTTTGGTCTTGAACTGTGTCATTCTGTTCAACCAACCCATAGGGGTGAAACATTCCAAAATCCAACTGATTTCTCCATGCTCATGCACATGTGACTGGATAAACAGCTTACAATAGCGCGTATCCAAACCACTAGCCAGGTAAATGGCGGCTAGCTGGCGAATACTTTGGCGCAGTTCCTTTGGATCGATGGGCAATGTGATTGCATGTAGATCAACTATACAGAAAAAGTTGTCATACATTGATTGAGTTTCTTCCCAGTTGCGTAAGGCTCCCAGGTAATTACCAAGATGAAGATTTCCTGTCGGTTGTATACCCGAAAAGACACGTTTTTTCACTGGTATATTTGCATTTGCAGCAACTGGTTCTGGTTTTACTTTTTGATTTGTTTCAACTGGCATACTGACCTCCATTATTGTTTGAAGAATGAACAATAAAAAACGCCACTCTTCCCATATAAGGGACGAGAGGCGTAATAGACGCTTTCGTGGTACCACCCTGATTCAGACTAGCTGTTTTTCTATAATTGCAGCTAATCCCTCATTGCCGGATACGCTATGATATCCTGTCCTCAGTAACGGGGGACGCTCCGAATGAGTACTACTAGTTCGTTAAAAACGTTCGCTCATTGCTCCCAGGCCCATTCTACAACTGCTTAGTGCCGGTTTTCACCAACTCCGGCTCTCTGCAACCTCCGCAGGTCGTATACTTTTCCTGTTCGATACTTTATGATATTCAATTGTTATGTGGAAAGTATACAGATGGTTTTGAGGTCTGTCAAGTGTTTTTGTGGTTTTTCGGACCCATCATCCAACGCATGCACATGAGTGCTGAGAAGATAGCTTCTAATATAGAGAAATGGACATATGTTTCTGAATGACAACTAGTTCTTTCTCTGTTTGTCCTCCTTCCAAGGTGTTCTACTTCACACCCAGAAAGCGTAATATCTTCTATCTTTCAGACCGATTTTATAGTAATCTTCAAAGAGAACAGAAAGTTTGCACAAGGTCGTTTCACTAGAGAAAGAGACCTGCTAAGATACTGAAATAGCTGAAGCAAGGGAGGAGGGCACCATGCTCACCGGTCAAATTTTCATACAGCTGATCATTATTTTGATTGTAGTACAGGTGTTTGGCTATCTATGTCAATTCATAGGTCAACCCAGGGTAATTGGGGAAATCCTGGCAGGACTTGCGCTAGGTCCAACACTCCTGGGTGCATTGTTACCCAAAGTCGAAGCAACAGTGTTTACTACCAGCGCATTGCCTACCCTGCAGACCCTGGGCGATATTGGCCTGGTACTTTATATGTTCTCGCTAGGAACGCACATTGATACACATGCCATGCTAAAACATGGTCGTAAAGCAACTGTCGTTTCGCTCAGCGGAGTGCTCCTTCCCCTCGCGATGGGCGGCCTGTTCGCGTTCTTTCTCTATCCGGAGTTTGCAGGGCCAAAGGCAAATCTGGCATCTTTTATACTGCTTGTCGGTACGGCGATGGCCATAACGGCATTTCCGGTTCTTGCGCGTCTCCTTGAAGAGAGGGGTATGCTAACTTCTAAAATCGGTGCGCTGGCGCTGCTGTGTGCTGCTATTGATGATGTCGTGGGTTGGTGCTTGTTGGCGTTAGTAATTACCATCATTCACGCTACTGGCGCAGCATCAATAATCATGACTCTGGTGTTTCTTGTAATCTTCGTGGGAATTATGCTCGTAGTGATACGTCCATTGCTGGAATTTGCTGATCAGCATATCAAATCGCAGCCAGCGCTTATGACAATCACTATGATCTTGTTGCTGCTAGCGGCTACTGCGACTAATGCGATGGGGATACATCCAGTGTTTGGCGCATTCATGATGGGTGTGATCTTGCCACGAAGAACGGCGTTCGTTGAGCAGGTAAAGAGTATTGACCAGCTAAACTATATTCTGTTCTTACCTCTCTATTTCGTCTATAATGGCTTACGTACACATATCGGACTGATAAACTCGCCTACGTTGTGGATCATCTGCACGTTGGTGTTGGTTGTAGCATGCATCAGCAAGATCCTGGGAGGATCGCTCTCGCTCAAAGTGTTCGGATCATCTTGGAAAGAGTCGCTAACGTTAGGTACTTTGATGAATACCCGAGGACTGGTTGAGCTGATTGTGCTCAACATTGGACTGGACCTGGGTGTAATCACGCCCACGTTCTTCGCAATGCTCGTAATTATGGCCATAGTAACAACAATGATGGCGCCACCACTGTTGTCCTTTCTTGGATACAGGCAGAAGAAAGTGAAAAAGCAAGAATCGAAGGATACTATAGAGTCATTAAAGCCGAAAGGTGTTGGTTTGAATGAGCAGTCCTGCCCTTGAGGAATGTAATCCTCTTGACGTTTGCTTTGCTCTACTGCTGGTAAGGGTATCTCAAGCAGTTCATCCCGATAACTCTTGTGAGCAAAATCAAATATCAAAAGAGATATTTTTCATAGCGAATGCTGAGGTTTTGTGCTAATCTGATTTTAGAACGTATTATGAATACCAACCTGTTAAGTAGGATCATGATACAAAGGGATGTATCTGAGTTGTTACACTTAATCATCTTCTTCATAAATGCTATTGCAACGAATACCCATGAGGAGGGCAAATCTATCCATGGATACCACGCAAAAAAAACTGATTGATGCAGACTTCCTGGCATTAGGGATGGGCGGAACAAATATGATGTCCATGTTGTGGACAGTGGCTATGGGACGTCAAGCTGTAGGCGTCGAGATGCGCGGCGATCCTTTTCTTGGCGTGCATTGGAACATTCGGGAAGACTTCTACCACCAACTTGGCCTGATCGACCAGTTGATGCTTGAACGCTACGGTGAAGAGGGCGTGCCGCGTCGTGGAGACGGACGGATATTTCGACTCGCAGAATGTTTCTATAGCCCATATACCTTGTCAGGGGATATAGTAGCTGATGAGATCATCGACGGATTCGACTCGGATCAACATATCGTAGGAACTATCCACGACGTTGAATTCATTGATGATCGCTGGCGCGATGGATTGCCGAATCGAGTCATTACAGTATTGGTTCCACCCATTCCACCGGATGAACCTGATCCTGGAAAAATACGCACCAATATGGTGGAGGTCCTTGATGGCCCGTCCACGTTTCAAGCTGAGGCGGCCTCCATACAGAAATTGCTGCGCCGCTACCTGGAATTGATTGAGCAGATTGACCTGGAGAACAACCGCACACCCCGAGTTCAGCTGTTCACCCATCACCGTGTGCTTCTGGCTGAAGGTGATGGTTTCATTCAACGTCCTGATGGTCGTTTGCAGATTCGTATAGAGGCTCTCAAGGAATTCGACTTCAAGGGGCAATTCGTTCGCGTTCGCGAGCCTGGCAGTGAGATCATTGATCTGGGTGTGCCTGAACTTTTTATGATAGCTCAAGGATTCAGCAGTTCTGATGCAAAACGTCTTGGCTTCGAACAACACGATGTCTATTATGACCATGAAGATGGGCGTGGATCAGTAGTGGCACAAGCAGACTTCCTGGCTGGTCTGGTTGAAGTGCTCGTCGGTGGGCGCTTGCGAAGGCGTATCTCCTCGGCGTTCGATCAGGATGGTATGGAATATTGGGTGCGCCAGATCGCGGTAGGCCACGAAAATGATCCAGAAGTAGGTTGGGTTTTGGTTCAGGTTCCAGATTTCCAAACCTTTGATCCTATCGAATCTGGCCTCCTTCCTGAAGGAGCTGATCCCAATTCAGCAGAGTTCTTCGCTTCCTATCAACAGTTGATTTATGACTACTACATCAAGCAAGCTGCTGAGATCCTGGAAATCCCCAGGCAAGAACTGATGAAGGTTCAGATGATCTATGGACCAACATTGTTCAGTCTCATAGAACGAGTCGGAGACGATGCGTTGGTTGCTGCCAATGGCGTGGTAGCGGGTGATTCCTTTGGCAATGGCCACTTCTTGACCAGTGGTGGGGCGATGGCGGGGATGGTTGGGCATAGTGCTCGTGTCCTTGAGTATTGGCGTTCGCGAGATGCAGGTATTTCATCGGCTGATGCTTTGCGACGACTCGCAGATAAAATCCGAGAAGACACCCACGGATGGCTTGAGGTGAGCGCGAAAGAATACAGCCAGGCTGCACCGATCAATTTTGGAGCAGAACGCATAGAACAGATAAGTAAAGCGAGTGGTATTGCTACTAGTGCGCGCGCTAACTCAATTGACTCCGCTCGTCGTCAGCGCCACGCACTCATTCCCCTCGATCCATCCAACTGGAGAAGGTTATTCGTTCGCAATGGCAGAGTGCTCTCGGCTTTGCCAGATCTAGATGAGGATCATCCCCTCCAGCGTCCTGAGCACGAGGGTAGCCTGCTCGCAGTGTTAAAGACATTACCAGTCATGCAAAAACGAGTGAGCGCACAGCTCGACCTGGATCAGGAACTGTCAGAAGGTGAAAAGACCATGCTCCGACCGATGCTTAACACAAATCAAGGTTTATTGATAGGCGAGCAGAGCCAGCATCAGTCTAAACTCAGCATCGGATCTGTAGTTCCTGAAAGTGCCACAATTTATGCGTTTCTGGACATCCTGCAAAACGAACAAGTTGTGCAACACATCGCAATCAAAGAAAACCAGGTAGTTGTTGGGCGCGTCGATCCCAAACGTGGCATCAAACCGGATATCGACCTAACACAGTTCGATACCTCGAATACAGTTTCACGCCAACACGCGCGAATATGCGTTGATAATAACTGCTTCTCTATTGAAGATCTTGAGAGTCGAAATAAGACACGGCTAGGCGAATTGGCGTTAACCCCACACAAACCTGAGGTGCTTAATAATGGAGATGTAATCAGCTTTGGTTCGGTAAGGGCTACCTTTCGCCTGCTTGGTACTAGCGCCCTTCCCGAAGCCTGGTCCCAGTCATAGTTACTCTTGATTTGTCCAGCATCTCAGGCACGAGGAAGGTGATGTGGAAGAGAACAGATTGAACGTCGAGGTATCTTAAAGTTGGCATTGTTGTTCAATCATATATTGGCCCAAAAATGCGAACGCCTTTGCCAGGGCAAACGACCGACGGAGCCGCTTGCACCGAAGAAAGCTCGTCGGGGATGGCAGCAAACACCTCCATTCGAGCGAGCATAGACTCAGCATAGCCTCCGTCGGTCGATAGGCCCGTCGTCAACCCACGTTCGCATGCTCCAAACTCTCCTCTTCGGCAGGCGTGGCAGTGGAAGCAGTGTCCCCTACGCCAACTCGTTGTTCCACATTCCAGTCTTGCGACGGGGTGCCCAGGCGATCGATCACCCCGACCACTTCGTGGCCGGGAACTCTGGCATAGCGAAGGCCGGGAAACGATCCTTCTTTGGCGATGGCGTCACCGTGGCACACCCCGCAGGCTTGAACTTTGAGCAAGACTTCGTTTGCTTGGGGCTCGGGAATATCTTTGCGAACCAACTCAAAATCAGCTCCAGGTGCACGCACTTGCATAACGTTCATCAAGGACATACCGTGGATCTTCTCTCAAGCAGATGTAAACAACTGAACCAGACCAACCATGCGTATACTATACTGCCGCAAGCTTGAGGAGTCGTTCAGCGTTCAGATGGCTGATCTTCTCCTTATCTGCTGGACTGATGGATACGTTCTCCAGAAATGCTCGCCCTTGCTCATTGGTGCTATAGGGATAATCGACTGAGAAAATGATGCGATCGGTTCCCATGATCTGCATAGCGAGTAAAAGAGGTGGGTTGGTGAAGAAACCGCTGGTCGTGATGTAAAAATTTTGCAAGAAGTACTCGGGTACTGGACGCTGCAACTGCCTTGCTATCGGCGTGAGTACGTTATGGATGCGAGCGAGCATAAAAGGAAGCATCTCCCCCATATGTCCGATAATGATCTGCAAGTTCGGCAAGCGATCGAACACTCCAGCCAGGATCAATCGCAAGGCATGGATGCCCACCTCAGAGTGCCAACCCCATCCCGCCGACGCAAGAGAGAAGCTTACTGCTGGATCGAAACCTGCATAATAGGCTTCCCACACTGGAGCAGGAGGCAGGCCAGGGTGCACGTAGATTGGCACATCCAGTGCGACAGCTCGTTCCAAAATCGGCAGGAAAGACGGATCATCCAGAAACAGCCCATTCGTAGTGCCATTGATCATGGTGCCTTTGAATCCGAGCGAACGCACCGCCCGCTCCAACTCATCGGCAGCGGCTTCTGGATGGGTCATCGGCAGGGTGGCAAACCCGGCGAAACGCGTGGGATGAACAGCGGCGGCGGCGGTTAATTGATCGTTAGCTTGCTGTGCCAATCTCACGCTCTCCTCAGGAGAAGGTGATCCCATAACCGCTGCCGTATGAGAGATCACCTGGAGGTCGATGGCACCCGCATCCATATCCCGCAAACGAGTTGTGCCAAGATCAACAAGTTTCGCTTGTCGTTCGGCCATATAGGCGTCATTAGAACCCCCTCTTTGGCCGGGAGCATTTCTCCTCATAGCTTCACCGAACCCTGAGGCCAGGAAATGCTCTTCTATTGCAATAGTTCTCATAACTACTCCTTTTCTCAAAAATGAAACTTACAAAAAAATCTCCAAATGAGAACCGCTCCAGGCGATCCAGTTGCATCGTACTTCATTCGTTTCATTAGCACTGCTGCTAATCACCGGTGAATTGTCTCGCAACTTCGATCACACTTCTGGCACACCTGGAGTGGGTTAGGCGATGAAGGCGTCTCAACCATGTCTATGCCCTGATCAAAAAATGACTTCGGATCACATTAGCACCTAGAGAGGCGGATCAGATTACCTTGCCAGATAGGATAAAGCATTGACCTAACAGATTCATCATAAAAATGATCTACTCTCTCACAAAATGGTCACAATTCCATCTTTGTATGCATTGCTTTCTTCCTGACTGGTTTCTACTTGAGATAACTGGGACTTATCGAAGATGATGACTCTCCACACTCCTATCTGGGAATAATACTGCCGTGTCGTCCCAAAACTTTTAGCAATGACGTTAATCAGAACAGTGAAACATAAATGTGCATTTAGTTACACGAGCCCAGGGAAAAAGTCTTTTTTGATCTGGTTCTGTTTAACTCCCATGTTTTTCAGTATATACTCGTAGGCTCTCACCATGTCGGGTGGGCCAGAAATATAATATGTTCGCTCTTGATAGTCTGGAATCGCTCTCAGAATCGTACCTTCATGTATTCTGCCTACCAGGCCGCGCCAATTGCGCGGAAGAGCTTCCGTATCGGTGAGCGTGTAGAACACCCGAATACCAAGCTGCGTTTGCGCGTCGTTTAGAATGTCCTGATAAACGATTTCATTCGCTGTTTTATTTGCATAGAGAAGGACTATATCTCGTGGCTGTCTCATGTCTAGGAGATATTTCAACATGCTCCTGAACGGTGTAATACCGATACCGCCAGCAACGAACACCAGTTTTTGCTCGAGGTCATCGGGAAGGGTAAAATCTCCTGCGATATGTCCTGCCATCATCGTTGTGCGCCCATCTATGCTGTACAAGGATTTCTTGAAACTGCTGCTATCTGCGTAAAACCGTACTCCCAGGTGCAGACTTTCCTCAGTTGGTGATGAGGCAAGGGTAAAAAATCGACGATTTCCTCTGCTATCCGGTTTCGGATGCGCAAGCGTAAACTCCATATATTGCCCAGGTTTGAATACCAGTCGCTGCGATGGCTTGAAAACGAAATCAGCAATGTTGGATGCAATCTTCCTTTTTCTTTTCAGCTTGAGCGCCACTTTCTGCTTGGGACTGACAATGTAGGAATAGATGTTGGCGATAACCAGCGCTAACTCGGGAGTAGAGTAGATGGGGCCGAGATGCATTTGGGGAATGAACAAAACGCCTACTATTACTCCATAAATACGTTTGAGTTTTTTCGTTGGTGGTGCGGTCAGTGGTTCGGTCAGCATGATAGCAGCAAAGAAAAAGAGTGGTGACTCTACCAATAATTGTTGCAACTCTTGTGTGAGAGACAGCCCTTGAACAAGACTGACAATACAAATGGTCACAAGTGCAGTTGTCACAAAGAGCAAGACCATAGCTCCCTGACGTAATTTACGCACAAGCAACGCTCCTCCAAGGAGCACGACAGGCAGCATACTTGTGGTTCCCACCCACCAGCTAGCGGATTCACCAAGCGCAAATGAGGTAATGACAACTGCTATAGCTGCAGGGTTAAAGAGATGCTTATTGTGTAACGCGAGAATATATTTCGAAGATATCGCTAGTATCGCTGCCCAGCCAAGAAACTGCAGGTCACTTGCTGATCGAATGGGATCGATGATAAGCGCAAGGATGAGTGCAGTAATATATGTTGATTCTATGTTGGTTGGCACTGCAAAGATATATCCTAGTAACGAATTTGCAGCCCAGCAGATAAGCACAAGGAATATGGTTGAGAGGAGCAGCGAGAATGGTGAAAAAGGAAGAAGCTGAAAATACGATAGGACTGTTGCCATTGCGATGAGTCCAATAAGTATATAGAGCACCAATCGATACATGGTGACGCGATCCAGGAGATAATCAATGCGTGCTATCATGTGGTAGAACGTACCTTTCGAAATCACTGGTAAAAGTTGCTCGTGCGGAAGCCTCAATCATATATCCCTCAAACCCTGGTAACTGTTCGATGAAATAGATTCCCCTTTTCCCCATAGCGAAAGCCGCCGTTGCAAACCGATCCGCTTCGTATACATTTGGACCAATCACGGTCAAGCTAATGATATCCTCGAGATGTATATGTGAGCGATGCGGATCGTAGATATGCTGACCGCGAATCGCGGTTCCAGACGTGGCAATTCCCATATCTGTGATTGTCAGAACTTTCACGTTTTCTCTGCGGTTGAACGGGTTACGAATACCGATTCGCCAGGGGTTACCACTTTTCGTTCCCGATACCTGGATGTCACCACCCGCATCAATGTAGAAGTTACTCCATCCCGCTTCTTGTAGTATCTGTGCAGCCTGAAGGATTGCCCAGCCTTTGACTATCCCAGAAGGATCAGCGATACCGTTATGTAGGATGTCAAAATAGCCTTGCGTTTCTTGTTTGGTTTGTTCGCTTAATGCCAGGATCGTTTTCATATCATCGCTATACTCTTCTTCACACAACTCACCTCGATTGATTTTCGAAATCTCGCTGTGTTCTTTATAAGTGCTAAACGTATCATCGACATGACTAAAATAGGCAAAGACGTTTTCTATGGCATCTTCTGTCACATTTGGATCAACTATCTCGACAGTAATGGGCATGCCCATGAGCAGCTGGAGTTGTTTCATTCGTTATGCCTGTGCTTGCGAAAGTGCATCCGAGAGGGATTGCATAAACGCCATGCTAGAATCAGTTGCACCAGTCACGATATCTACCTGGGCACTTTGTGCCTGGATTGCTTCGCTTGAAAGCTGCGGATCTGCAATACTATTGATATAGATTGATCGGTTGCGATCATTGGGATATTGCAAAAATTGTACGCTGGTAATTTTTCCGTTCGTAATGACTGCTTTGATCTGCACTACCCCCCATTGCGCATCGGCCACACTTCCAGTAAACGAACCATCTTTATAGAGCGAACCTGGCTTTTTGGTTGCGTTTGGTGTCACTGATATACCAGGCGTCTCAGTAGGAGAAGTCGTCGTAGCTGAACTTGAAGAGGAGCGCGATTCCGACGAAGTATTCGGGACGACAGCAGTAGGACCGGATTGAGCATGGATGAATGCATAGAGAACAAAGGTGCCTATAATCACGAGTGAAACAATGGCTTTTTTCATCGCATAGTTGTCCTTATTAGGAACACACAGGAAAATTCGTCATATGAGAATTGACATCTGTGAGTATTTGGAATGTGTATCTCATTCCCGTTTGCACTAGGTTAACACCTCTTTATTAAATTTTGATGATAAATAGATGAGAAGATTCTCATGAAAATATGAAAGTCAAATCTCTCCTTGATAACGCGATGACTCTTTCCTCACATCATCCCAGAAAACATCGCGCCAGTGAAATTTGGACAACAATGGGTTCGGTTTTCCTTCGACAGCATCGGCGATCAGTCCTCCCAGGATGGGCGCAAACTTGAAGCCGTGTCCGCTATCACCAGTCGCCACTGTGATTCCTTCCCATTGAGGATGGCGATCAATCCAGAAGTCTCCATCGGGAGTATCAACATAAAGACAACGGCGAGTAGCAACAAGAGCCGCGTCATACAAATCCGGTAAACTAGTAGCTAAGAAGGCTCGCAACCTTTCTACATCGCTCTTAGTCACCACTCGCTCATCCAGGTTTGGATGAAGAACCTGCCCTACACCATGATTAGCTACTTTAACCACTTGCTCTCTAGGATGAAGTGGGAAACCATACCAGCCCGTCTTTGTAATGTCGGCGGTAAATACGACAAAATCAGGTGGGGTAAAGATCGCAGGATTGGCAGGTTTCAGGTGGAAGACAGGATGTCCTGTTGCCTTCACCATCGGTGCTAGATCAGGTACAAGCAAAGCAGTCCATGCGCCAGAAGCAACAACGACGTGTTTGGCATAAAAAGTGTTCCCTGAACGAGTGCGTACCCCTTTAATGTTGGAGCTCTCTTCAACCAGTGTTTCGACTGCATGATCAGGGTAGAGCATAACACCTTTTGACTGGGCAATGCGAACGAGAGCAGCTACTACACGACCGCTTTCCACGTAGCCTCCTTGTGCATGGAAGAATCCATCGACGAAGGCCTCTGGTTTCCAGGCAGGGAACCGTCGAGAGATAGCATCGACAGAGAGGCGTTCAGGAGTGTGCCCTCTTTTGAGGAGCAGTTGGTAGCTTTCATATTCGTGACTACCTTGATGCATGGGAGTGTTTGTAAGAACGAGTACTCCCACATCATGGAAGAGTGTCTCTCCAAGCTCAACATTCCACTGGAGCCAACCATTATATGCCTGCTCTGCCATCACCATATACGTTTCATCGGGACCATATTCCATACGCACGACCTTACTGATATCGGTTGAAGCAGCTAAGGGATGCGGAAGAGGGCCGGGATCAAATACGGCAACATGATAACCACGTGCCTTCAATTCTAGTGCTGTTGTGATTCCAAATATACCAGCGCCGACCACAATGGTATCATAAGCTTTCACGTTGAGCATTGGCAGATCTTGTCCTTGAACTCTTGTAGTACCATCCTCGCCAGTTTATCTACTGCAAGCGAAGTTGATACCTGACTGTTTACAATCAATAAAATACAAAATAGCTTGCATGTATCAATTGTACATTACGCTCGTCGTGTCCACTCACAGATTAGTATGATGGATGTGTACTCTTATGTCCATATAGGAACGCAGTAGGATGCAATGAGCTTTGCCACCAGCTTTGGAGCACAGACCATCTTCAAGGGTGGTGTCGTGGAAGAGGAGGATGAACTGCTGTGTGAGAATCTGCTCACACGGTTCTCGCCAGTGGTCTTCGGTTGTCTTCTCCATGACATGCCCTCTCTTTTTGATGGCTCCATCATACCCGGTTCCTTCCTGGCTGGCTAGTCCCTCTGCAAAAATCTGACGCTCATCCGTTCTTTTCTCTCACCTATCATGTCGCGCTTAAAGCGAACAGACTTGATATACTGTGAGGGAGTGAGCGATCATTGTAGCATGTGCTTGAGCGAGATTGAGAGGCATCGTATGACAACAAATATAGTCCTGATTACCGGTTGTTCTTCAGGGATTGGTTATGAATTGGCACAGCGATTGACGCGGGCCAACTACACAGTAATTGCCACCGCACGACACCATGAGCAACTGTCCGATCTGAACGTGGCCTTACAACTGCCACTGGATGTCACCGATCCAACCGCTGTTGCCAACGCCACGCTGGAAATTGTCCACCGCTTTGGGCGGATTGACGTTCTGGTCAATAATGCCGGGTATGCTGTTCGTGGAGCGGTCGAAGACATCCCGGTTGAACAGGTACAGCACATGTTTGACGTCAACGTGTATGGGGTGATGCGCATGATCCGTGCGGTCGTCCCACACATGCGGCGGCAGAAATCCGGACGTGTGATTACCATTGGTTCGCTCGCCGGGAAACTCGTGCTTCCCGTGAATGGAACGTACTCGGCGACCAAGTTTGCCCTGGAAGCCTTGAGCGATGCCATGCGCGTGGAACTGGCTCCCTTTGGTATTCAGGTAGTGCTCATCGAACCGGGGAATATCCGCAGCAATTTTATGACCACGGCTCAAGCCAACTCGCAAGAGATCCTCTCGGATCCTGACTCGCCATATCAAGCCCTCTACCAGCATTATCTGCGGGTGATGACGACCATGCGAAAGCGGGAGTCCGGACCGGAGATCGTCTCCCAGGTGGTGCAGCAGGCCATCGAGGCTTCCAATCCGAAAGCTCGCTATCTGGTCGCTGTTCCCTTCTCACAGAGAGTCGTACTTCGACTTGGAGACAAGGCCCGCGATGGTATTTTCAGGCGGATGTTCAAAATAGGTTCTACTCCTGAATAAGTTGCATATCGAGGAGTGTTCCCATTCAGGGGCGATGGTGTCGAAGCATCCACATATGACAAAACCAGAATCATTTTCCTTTTTGAAGAGCAATCCGCGAGCTGGATGGGTAGTACGAACAGAACCTTTACGTTTGACTGAGTCATGCATCAGTAACAACACGGTTTCTAAGGAACAAGTACATGGTGTGCTCATTCTTCTACCTCTAGTTACCCTCTTTCCGCAGAGGAGGAGGAGTATCTCATTCTAAGAGGACAGAAATGGCTTGTCTTCTCCCGCAGGCCATTGTCACGGAGTCACGGTCTAAAAAGAAACACTGCATCTGATCCGCAGCGTGCTCCTCACTGAGCGCTGGAGGAGGAGCAGAGTGGTTCTTACACATGTGGTGTGAGTTAGTGGCTCAAGCTGACTATGGGTACCTGCTCGCCGTGACAACCATAATAGAGATTCGCTCCTCGGGGAGAGCAGGAGGTGATAAAATAAGAAAGAGGGACCGTCGAGAAATCATCCGACGGGATCGTCGTATTGTGATTGATACATGCTATTTTTTGGAGGACGCGAGATGAAATCGAATGAGACAAGAACACAGGCGTTGGTTCTCGGTGGGGGAGGTGTGGCTGGTGTTGCCTGGGAACTGGGCATCCTCATGGGCTTCTACGATACAGGTGTGGATGTGCGGGATGCTGATATCATCATCGGGACTTCTGCTGGATCAGTGGTTGGTGCTCAGATTGCAAGCGGGGCTGATCTTGAGAGCCTCTTCAACGCTCAATTGACCCCGATCGAGCAGACGAAGGAACGCAAAGTGGAATTCGATCCCGTTCAGATAATGGAGGCGTTTCGCCAGGCGGTAGCAGGGGCAGGCCCTGAACCCAAAGCAATTCGAGCGTGCATCGGAGCGTATGCATTGACTGTTCCAGCGGTTCCAGAAGCGGAACGACGTGCCATCATAGAAACCCG
>Ga0116218_1000746_pt1 | contig 21930 bp, 20 predicted proteins | sample Sb_taG_2_FD_88966 | JGI IMG/M metagenome (GOLD analysis project Ga0116218, IMG submission 88966) | Peat soil microbial communities from Weissenstadt, Germany - Sb_50d_5_LS metaG | ecosystem: Environmental > Terrestrial > Soil > Wetlands > Peat | place: Germany: Weissenstadt | collected 2010-09-21 | reverse complement strand
AGTGAGCAGCTTAAACATTTCTGGTTTGGGAGGGAGCGGTAGCTGTTCAAGTAGATCATCCACACGCTCAGTATCGGCTGGTCCTGCGAGCAAAAGTACAGAGTAGTTCTGCTCCCATATTCGCCTGATGACTTCTGCAAAGCGGGAAGTTGGCCAGCACTTCTCTACTGCTCCACTCCCCGGATGTATGGCAACCAAATTTTTTTCAAGGGATTTCGATGGACTTTCCTCAGGTTGATAGATATTGGATATAAGGAATTTTGTCCCAATATCTGGCAACCCGATGATTCGAGCCAGGTAATCAACGATATGAAGATGTTCACCTGCTGAGGGTCTACCTGGGGCAATAATACTCTGTTTGACCCCTGAGGCCTTTATATTGTGTTCAATGATACCATCAGGATCACGCATCCAACAAATTGTAAGATCGGTTTGTGCTAGAAGATCATGCATGGAAGAAGTGCGAATGCCGTTAGAAGAAAATAACTCGCTCCATTGGATATCTTGAAAGTCAAAGGTCAGTTCCGCGATACCAAATGCCTGTGCTAGAGGTATCACCTGTGCATTGCTCACCAGCGTGATACGCGTACCATCATACTGCTCTCTAAGTGCTTTTAGGACCGGGAAGGCGAGTAATGCATCTCCTATAGCGCCTGGACGGAAAACGAGAATGCTTTTCATTTCCGGCCCAGGGATAACACTTCAATAACAATGATAATACCCAGGCTTACAATTGCAACAAAGAGACTCCAGCTATGCAATGCGCGTAACAGCAGGTTGAATACGACCCAGAACGATACCAATGCACCCTCACGTAGAGCATGGCGCATTGTCGCTCTATGGAGTCGTGAAGAGGTAAAGCGCAGGCTGATAAAATATGCAAGCGGTGAGAGGGTGCTGGTGAGAGCAACGTCAAGAAGTACAAAGAATGTAACATAAGCCAGCACTGCTTGAGGCGGTATAAAGTGCGTAAATACGAGCAATGCAGCCCACGCCAGTGGCGCCAGTAGCATTAACACATTGAGTGCAGTACGATTTGTCATTTCAGTAAATTAAAACCCTTATTTCCATTTAGAGGAGCCTCGTTACGACGGCGACTCTCGAGGGCTTCTGGACTGAAGTATTTTTGCCACATATCGGGCGCATCTTTACTTTCACCACCATGCCTGGTGATACGCTGGCGTACACGACAAATCATTGGCGTATTGACTGCCGCGCCAGCAATTATTACCTGCCCTTTTGAAAGTGCTGGCAGATTATCCAGCAGGTCGCGTCCAACACCCTCTATCGCCGAGGCAACACTTTTCTGGTCGATTTCGTTTACGATACGCATGATACATTGTGTCTGGCACTGGCTGAGCACATCGGCGTCGAGTTTGCCAGGGCGCTGGCTGATTAAACCTACACCAATACCAAATTTTCTCCCTTCAGCCAGCACCTGTTTGAGAATGGCTGTCGAGACAACCTCGGTCCCACCGGGAGCAAAGTGATGCGCCTCTTCGATGAGCACAAAAACTGGGTAGGGCAGATAAAATTCGCCTGAATGCACCTTGCCACGCTCGGTATCCATACGCGCTTTATTTAAACGGCGCAGAAGCGTAGCAACAACCACCTGCTGATCCCGCTCATCAACCTCATTTAGCTGTAAAATAGTACACTGTCCGGGTTTGAATATCTCTGGCAGATCGAGATGCTCCATATCGTCAAAGGTAAAGCTATCTACAAAACGCTGGTCAATACGCCAGGTCAAAGCATGAACCGTGCTAGAATCGTCAGCGCCTTCGCTGTCATCATCGCCTTTCTGCTTTGAGACATTTTTTATGGCTGATTTTAAATCAGCTACAGTCCAGGGCGTGCCTCTTTTGATTTCATTGACTCTACGCAAGCCGCGACTTAAGAGGTATTGTTGTTTCTCGGTCATTTCTGGTAAAAGATGACGCATATCACCCATGGTTAACGTCGAAATACGCACCTTCACCTGCTCGGGTTTGTAAACACGCACCTGTGCTTGATAGCCGTTTCGCCTCCCATCACTTTGCTCACTGAACTGAGAGAAATTGGAGATTTGATCGAGTGTGCCATATTCTCCATGCGGGTCAATAATCAGCACACAGGCTTTATTGTGCGCTTGCATCAATTCTTCAACCAACACGCTGGCAAGGTAACTTTTACCTGCGCCAGTGCTGGCGATGATAGCGAGATGGGTACTTACAACATCTTTCACCGAGAGCACTACCGGCACAGCATCAGGTGCACGAGTCAGCAGCGATCCAATAGTAGCGGAACCGGCTTCCCCTGTACGTTTGCGACTGAGAATATGTCCAAGCATCTCATCATCAGCTAGAAAGATCTTCTTTCCCGATTGTGGGGGAATCCAGGGATTAATGAAGGAATTAGTTGGATCATCATAATAACCCATAATGGCGACATGTAGTTCAAATAATTCATTTGCATGGGAGTCGTAACCTACCATCGCAGCCACCTGCTCGGGGGATATCTCTGGTTCAGCCAAAAACGTATCAGGATACAGTTGCAGTGGGAGTCGCTTGATAATGCGTCCCAGCACACGTCGAGAAATAAGCCGGGTGCTCACAAGGGGCACCTCTAGATTTGCAGCGTCTGACAGCTCGTAGTAGACGTATTCGCCGTTTTTAAGTACTTGTTCATCGTCACGTGAGACAAAGGTATATTCGTGAGCATTTTCGCCTGGTCCTTTGGTGATACCTACAGGTTTGAAGCGCGAACGGGCAAGAGTTGGTTCAAGCATAGATGAGAGCCTCCATTAACCGGTAGTTTCGACCTTGAGTTTCCAGGCAAAGTTACGTTTCACAATTGAAAGTACCGAGAGATTTTCGGGAAATAAACATTCCAACTGATCGATGATACGGAGTGTGACCATTGGAAGCAGGCTATTTCGCTGGCCAATAATATGCGGAATATAACCCATATGCAAGTATGTACCTTTTTCAGGGTTATCAGAGTCCATGAAGAAGTGAAATGCTCGTACTTCTTCATCAGTCATGGTTTCGATTTCGCTTCCCAATTCCAACGATAAGAGTGGTACACCATGCATGACAGAGAGTATTTCAGGCTGGTTACCGGGCACAGGACGTTGCTCCATCATGCCAAGAACCATTACATAAATCAGCACGGCTTTCTCAGAAATATAATCTGGGGAAAAGAGTTCCACTTGCGTTTCATTCGATAGGCGCGGTCCCAACGAACCGAAGGCGGGATTAAGCAGGATAGTATCGTAGATTACGCCAATAGCATAGGTTCGAGGTTCAGTGCTTTTGCCAAGAGCCATGATCACCTGTGCATCATGGTCACCAGGCTGCTCGGAACGTACGGCGATACGTACAAAACGGCCAAAGGCATAGTCCGATGGCACCGGTTCTTGTTCAACTTCACGTGGCCCATAAATCTGACAGACATAGTTGATGTGCGAGTCCGATTTGACAATTTTGCCAATATACATCTTTTCAGTGCCTCTCCCGATATCCCAAATAAAGTATGCGCTCTCTCACATCTAAAATACTGCGCGCCATGTTATAAGCGGAAAATGAGATACTGTTTATTGCGCTATTCCAATGCATTTCGCTTATAGCGGTCATCATCCGCTATAAAGTTAAACGCTTAAGAAGCCATAGCTGGAACAGCTCTTATTTTTCGGCATTATATCATAGAACGCCTGTCTGGTCGATGTTATCAGTTTGTAACGTTTGCATCACTTGTAACACTTGTAACGGGTTTTGCTGGTAATTGGGAAATCCCCCGAGTCAGAAAACACTACGGTGACTGTCTGACCCGCTTCGGCACGCAGGCCCGTCCCAAGAAGCTCTCTGGGATCCAGACCCACACCTGCGCAGTGGCCGTTCGTTCCAACACAAAGGATTTGTTTCATGCCATTCGACGGATTTACGAAATGGACATGCGCGCCTGTAGAAGCATCTACGCTGGTCTGAGTGAAAGCAGACACCGATGGTATCAGGTCGAAGCGATTACATTCGAGAGCCTGTGGCTGTTGCAGGAGAGAAAAAGACAAGAAAAATGGGCATCCTATGGGATACCCATATTCTTGACGCACTGTCGTGTGCCTAGCTTTCTTGGAGGGCAACGAGCGAGGAAGTAATGAGTTCTACCTCACTGTAATCAAACCAAATGGGTTCTTTCCTCTGTCCACTATCAAGCGCAATCAGGTAGAAGCAAAAAGGCTCCTCAAGATCAGCAGCGATCGTGTGCACGTCGCGTACAGTTCCCCACTGTTCCCGGAATGGACTGTAACTGATCACTCGCACACGACTGCCTACCGGCAATGCGCGAAACGACATAATGCCGAACTCCTTCTAGTAGAAATATAGTATGAGCAACAGGTAAAATAGAAGAGAAAGACCATCTTAAGCAGACAATATACGAGTGAAGAATGTCGCGCTAACCATAATGATACCTGAAATACATTATAAACGCCAAAAGGCATCGCCGACGTAAACTGAGGAAAATAGCATCTTCGGGACATATAGAACACATGTGATGGCAATATTGTGATGAAACTGTGAGATACAATCTCTTGACCAGTGGTCTCTTTTGGAGGAAAGTTCGAATCAGATACGTGAACAATGCAGGTATCGAGAGGAAAAGAAGAGACAACTCTATTGTTTCATTCTGAACAGTACCCCCTAATCATTCTGAACGGTTCCCTATGTCATTCTGAGCGCCAGCGAAGAATCTCGCGTAAAGGGCAACGAGATTCTTCGCTGGCGCTCAGAATGAAACGAACTTTATCGTCCGATATCCTTACGCATGAAACGTACCGATGCCAGCGCCAGCGCCACTACAGCTACGGCCAACACCAACAGCATATTCCCCACGGATAGTCCATGCAACAGCGGCGTGCCATAATAGTAGAATGCTGACAGCTTTTGCAAACCTTCAGGCCAGTTCAACTCTGGACCAACAAAAGTGATGAAGAACCAGATCACCAGCAGAAAGCTCAACAGGCCTGTATCAATGGCTGTACGTAACCAGCCAGAGAAGAGAAAGCCGATAGCCGCTATTAACAGCCCCATTGGAATCATACTTAATGTGGCTACAGCCACGTTCCCTCCATCAAGCTTCAATCCCGCGGCTAGCGCGGCCAACTCTGTAGCGATAAGAGTCAGCACCCCAATGATTACTAAGACAGTAGTAAGAGCAGCAAAGCGTGCCAGCAAAACGTTTAAACGCGGTTGCGGGGCTGCAAGCACCATCTCCAACCTGCCATCCTCTTCATCCGCGGCCCAGCGGTTTACCTGGGTGACGGCAAAAGCCATCAAGAGAAGCGGCATAAAGGTGAAGAGCGCGCTCAGAATGGTGGCATTTGTCGTGACATCGCCTCCGCCGACCTTAGTAAGGATATCATTCAGAAGCGGAGAACTTTGGGCGATAGTAGCCAGCTGTGCTTCAGTTTGCTTGACGATGACGACCATCCAAGCCGCACACCCTGCGATAGCCAACGTCCACCAGATTCCCGGGACAACCATCATCCCCAGGCTGCGCGTGTAGACTGAGCGCAGAGACCATGCATTCACTGGCAGTGCTTGCTCAGCACGAGCAGCCCGCTCAGGCAAGCGCAGCCAGGCAGGTAGTTTAACAGTGCCACCGATATCGCGTAGCGTAAAGAGCCAGACGGCTGCTCCACTCAAGATGATACTTAGGGCAAGTAAGACCACCAGGGCACCAACATTGAAACCGAAGCCCGGCACTAATGGTTTGTTCAAGTTGTAGTAGTAGATCGGGGAAAAATGTGAGAACCAATCGGTATTGGGAATGACCCGATGAACCATATCCACCACGATGAAGATCAAGAGCAATCCTCCCGTCAAACCAGACGCCGTGCCACGCTCCTGTGTGAACTGAGAAATCAACAGTGCAAGTGCCCCAAAGACACCGCAGATGAGCGCGAGATTCAAGCCACTGAGCAGTGCGTCACCAAAACTAAAATCTGCATTCACGCGCATACCACCGGCATAGGTTAATAACCCGATTAACAAACCCATCAACAACAGCGCTGTCCAAATCGCTGCCAACTTCTCCAGCGCAACTCGACCGCGCCCACGTGGCATCGAGAGTAACACATCCATTGATCCTCGCTCCTCCTCGCCACGCAGCATGCGACTACTTGCCAGGAGCGGCCAGAGAGCCATTATCAAAACCGTAAAGCCATATTTAAAGGTCGCATAGCCTCCAGGGGTGTCGATCTTTAATGGCTCAGCAATCCAGGCAAAGGAGGGACCCAGACTGATGAGTGAAGCTCGCGCCTGCGCCGTTTCAACCAGCGAGGGAAAGGAAGACAGAACCACGAAGATGAGCAGGCCTATGCCTAATCCCCATCCTAAAATGGCAATACGGTAATCACGCAAGCTTTTAAGGTAGATGTTCCTAAACAGCATGGCTCTCCTCCTTCGTAGCCAGACCATCTCCCTCATAATAGCGCAGGAAGATGTCTTCCAGGCTCGGCTCATGACTGGTGATATTGATAACAGGATAGTGAGCTGCTGCCTTGATGACCGCATCTGCCCCACCCTGCATCACCAGATGCAACGCATGCCCACCAGGCAATGTCTCGACCTGTTCCACTCCAGCGAGCGCCTTGAATGGTTCTGTCGTGACGGCATCAGCAAACGTGATCGTGATTTCGTAGCGTTTGATATCCTTGAGTTCGGTCACGCCCCCCACGCGCACCAGTTGCCCCTCTCGAATAATGCCCACACGCGTGCAGGTCTGTTCGACCTCGCCTAAGATATGCGAGGACAGAAAGACGGTGTGTCCCTCTTCGCGCACTTCTTTGACCATGGCGTTGAACTCCTGCTGGTTGAGCGGATCCAGGCCATTGGTCGGTTCATCCAGAATCAAGACTCGCGGGCGATGCATAAAGGCTTGAATCAAGACCACTTTGCGTTTATTGCCACTGGAATACTGGCGAAACTTGCGGCTGGGATCCAGGTCCAGGCGCTTGATCAATTGCTTCAGGTAGGTTTGATCGACGCCTCCACGCAGGTGCCCGAAGTATTCCAGAATCTGCCCGCCGGTCAGATTGGGATCGAGCGCTGGTTCTCCAGGGAGATAGCCAACCAATCGCTTGATCTCCACCGATTTCTCCCAACTGTCCAGCCCGGCGATGAGTGCTTTGCCTTCATCGGCTCGTAGAAGCGCCATGAGCAGGCGAATGGTGGTAGTTTTGCCCGCACCATTGGGGCCAAGGAAGCCGAACACCTCACCCTCTTCCACCTGGAAGGAGACGTTGGTGATCCCGCGCTTGCTGCCGTAGCTCTTGGTCAGGGCCTCTACTTCGATGATTGCTGTCATATTACTCTTCCTCCTCTAGTTCTTAATTATTGAGATACTTATTTGGATTCCTTGACTTTTTTCAGTAAGTCACTAAAAAGTTGTTTGCCTGCATCACTCTGACTGGGAAGTTGCTCCGGTTCCAGCCAGCGACGAATCAAGTCGCTAAGAAACTCAGTTAGCTCCTCCATGTCAGGCACACGTCCCCGACTGATAAGACCAGGAGAGTTGATAATGCCAAATTTCAACGCAGTCAGCAAGTAGGTGATAACAGGCGCGGGAATATCTTTGCGGATCAGTCCAGCATGTTGAAGCTCTACAATATACGTATCGGTATCACCTAAAAGTTGATTAAGCAAGCTCTGATCATAAGCATCGAGAAATCCGTTAAAGATGTCTGAATTGCCACTCAGAATGGTTGTCATAAGCGGATTGGATAAGGCTGCAAGCATACCGTGGATGGTTATGCGATGGAGCAACCCACCTTGCGGATCGGCGGCGATCCTTCGCATTGTCTCTTCGCTATAGCGCTGTTGTTCCCGCCAGATGGCAGCGCGGAACAAGTCGTTTTTGTCTTTCCAGTGCAGGTAGATAGTACCCTTGCCCACACCTGCCTCACGGGCGACGTCATCGATCGTAGTCTTTCGATAACCCCAGCGCGCCAGCAATGTGGCAGCAGCATCAAGAATGCGTTCCTCGCGAAGCGTTCTTTCGTCAATCTGTGGCTGAACAGGCTGTGTATCACTGGCAAGTTCCTGCTCGGCAGAACGACGGATAGTAGCCATATAGACCCTCTCTCAAATCATATTCAAAGTGACTGATTGACCAGATGACCATACTAACTATTCTAGTCAAATTGTAATTATTACAATGCGGGTTGTCAAGGAAGAGAGCCAACAGAATCTATGAAATTTTTGATGATGGCAGTTTTTGTGATATACTCGTTACTTCCTGGAGAAGAAAGTTAGGAATGAGCAGCAGGTGAGACATGGCCGATTTGTATCCTGAGATCGAGCCGTATGAGCAGGGCTTCTTAGAAGTGGGCGACGGCAATTCCATCTATTGGGAGACATGCGGCAATCCACATGGCAAGCCAGCCGTCGTCTTGCATGGCGGCCCTGGTTCGGGATGTGTTCCCTGGCACCGCAGGCTTTTCGATCCGAACGCATACCGCCTCGTGCTCTTCGATCAGCGCAACTGTGGGAACAGCACGACCCACGCCAGCGCCCTCGATACCGATTTGAAAAGTAACACAACAGCGCACCTGATCGCCGATATTGAACAGTTACGACAACACCTGAATATCGACCGCTGGCTGGTGTTCGGCGGTTCCTGGGGGAGCACTTTGGCTCTAGCCTATGCGGTAAGCTATCCAGAGAGAGTCACGGATATGATCTTATTCGGGGTCACCACCGGACGACATAAAGAAATTGACTGGCTTTTCCGTGGTGGTGTGTCAATCTTTTTCCCTGAGCAATGGGACCGTCTGCGCATGGCTTTACCGATCGCCGAACGCGATGGCGATATTCTTGGAGCTTTCTATCAACGGCTCAACGATCCCGATCTCGCTGTGCGCCAGCAAGCCGCGGCAGCCTGGTGCCTGTGGGAGTCAGCGACACTTTCATGGCCACCCTCAACTCGACTCTCTCCAAGATTTATCGATCCTAGATATGCGCTAGCATTTGCACGCATAGTAACCCACTACCAATACCACAATGCGTTTCTAGAGGATGGAATACTACTTCGAAAGGCTGATAAGCTGGCAGGTATCCCCGGGATCATGGTGAATGGCCGCTTTGACTTTCAAGCCCCCATCGGAAACGCATGGGAGCTTAAACGTGTGTGGCCCCGTGCCGAGTTATTGATTGTTGACGACGCTGGTCATGCCGCTGACAATTCAGCTCTCACCCAAGAATACATCCGTGCAACCGATCGATTCGCGGTATTACGATAAGGTGTACGTTTCTGGGTGAAATTTACATTCCTGAAGTTTTTTCACTGATGAGGTTCCCTATAGCACAATTCCTAACCACACATACCAGACCGGATTAACGATAAACCCACTCAAAGACCTGCATCATCGACTGTCCTAACCTATGTGTACGAGAAAGACCTGAAGTGAGATCATTCTCACGCTGTTATGCTATACTAGGCAAAAGTTACGAGGTGGAAGTATACTGGTGCCTGAGCGGCGAAAAGGCTCCCAGCCATTGACTCTAAAGTCTTCTTTCATGAGCACCACAAGTTTTGGCGAGAATGGAGTCACCTGCTTGTCATCCTGAGCGTCAGCGAAGGACCTCGGTGCCCAGCGTGTGAGATCCTTCGCTAACGCTCAGGATGACAAATGGAGGACGAATCGTCTACTCACGCCTGATGAGGTATTGGAGCCGATGCAATCCCAATCCGCTCTACGAGGAACGATTAGAATAAGGAGCAATTATAACCTATGGCTGATGCCAACACCGTTTCATCGCTTCCTTCACTAGACGATATGCTGCAATCATTGCTGCTTATTGAGGAAGGTGAACACGAATTTTCTGGGGAGGAAGGGGACATTCAAGAGCTGCGGCAGCTTTTCTTCCCGATTACACGCAATTGTGTGTATTTGAACCATGCTGCGAATGGACCTTTGCCCAGCCCGGTAGTACGTTCCTTGTATACTTATATAGAGGATATAAGTCACTTCGGCAACGCTCATTTCACACGTTGGACTGAGCATGAGCGAGGTGCGCATCGTCGTATGGCAAACATGATCCATGTTCGACCAGACCAGGTTGCGATGACTGCCAGCACAGGCGATGGGCTGATGATGATTGCTGGCGGCTTGCGCTGGCAACCAGGCGATATGATTGTGAGCGCTGAATGTGAATTTCCCAGCAACGTTTACCCCTGGCTCAATCTGCAAGAGCAAGGTGTGCAAGTTCACCTTGTGAAGATGCGCGAGAATCGTGTCGCTGTTGAAGATGTCCTTGCGAGCATTACAGAACGAACACGTCTCGTCAGCCTGAGCCTTGTGGAATTTTCAACGGGCTACCGCAACGATATCGCCACTATTGCTCGACATTGCCATAAACACAACATCATCTGCGGCATTGATGCAATGCAAGCATTAGGGGCACTGGATATAGATGCACAAGCGCTCGGTGTCGATTACCTGGCTGCTGCCTCCCATAAATGGCTGCTCAGCCCGCAAGCAACTGGCATTCTTTATGTCGCAGATGATCTACAGGCCAAATTAGCAACTACCCGTCGAGGCTGGTTGAGCGTAGAAACGCCTTTTGAATTCTTCAATTATGAGCAACCGTTGAAAACCGGCATGGCTCGATTCGAACATAGCTCACCCAACACTTTGCCTATCATCGCGCTTGATGCAGCGCTGGGGATATTCGAGTGCATCGATGGTGGGATGGTGGCGGTTGAAGAGCGTATTTTAGGTTTGACGGGCCATGCTATTGCCGGGTTGGAACGGCTCGGCTATTCGGTTGAGTCTCCGCAGGGTAATAGCGAGCGTTCTGGTATCGTGTGCTTCAAATTGCATCCAGAACGCCAGGATTTCAGCCCTCAGGAACTCGTTGATGAATTGGCGTCATGTAATATTCACGTGGCAGCGCGAGGTGATGTTGTGCGCATCTCTCCGCATTTCTATAATACGCTTGATGAGATTGATGTTTTGTTGAATGCACTTGAGGATCTAAGGAAGCCCTCAACCGTTTAATAACCTTCCCGTCTTTTTTTACGGTATACTGTTGGAAAAGAAAAGCCTGAACCCACAAAGCATTTCGATTGATTCATCCCAGGAGTTCACCCATGTCACAATCAGATATATCCTATGAGCGTATCAAACCTAAGCGCCCACTCACTATTGGTGCCGGAGCACTTGTTGTACATGACAATCGGGTGCTGCTTGTGCGCAACATTCGAGGGGTAACCAAAGGCCGCTACTTATTACCAGCGGGGCGTGTCAATCCAAATGAATTGCCTGACCAGGCTGCTGCACGCGAGACCTTCGAGGAGACCTCGCTGCGTGTTGAGATCGATGGGCTAATGGGTGTGCGTATCTGGGTGATGGATGATGGCGAACACAATTATTTCTTCATGTTCCGTGCAAAATTACTCTCTCCCATTAGCGAGTTGCGACCCAACCTGGATGAAATCGATGATGCACGTTTCTTTACAAAGGAAGAGCTGGACGCCTTAACCTTTGATGAAACATGGGCTGGCGCCATCGCTATCGCTTATAAAGCGCTCGAGCCAGGAGCAAGTGTTTGGCCGAATGACGCTGATCTTTCCGAAGATTCTGGCGTTGACTCACCTGAGCGATGGCGCATCTGGATGTGATAAGGTGACAATCCAGGGTGTTATGCTGAGTGCAACGGAGCATCTCGACTCGGCGAGCGAGATTCTTTGCTGGCGTTCAGCATGACAAACAAGGGGTTATCCGCCTGCTGGACCGCCATCTAATCCTGGCTTTGTCATGCTTGCCGGATCAAGAATGCGATCCAATTCTTCTTCCGAAAGATTTGTTCTTTCGCGTGCTACTTCACGTACAGTTTTGCCTGTTTTGTAGGCTTCTTTTGAGATGGAGGCAGCTTCATCATAGCCGATAATAGGAGCTAATGCTGTGCATATTGCCAGACCCCGTTCGACCATCTCAGGTCCCTTTGTTGTAGCCTTGATGCCCTTAATGCATTGTTCCGTAAAGTTCCGCGAGGCTGAGGCCAGTAAGTAGATAGACTGCAAAAGATTGTAGGAACTTACAGGCATCATGACATTGATTTCAAAATTGCCTGACAGACCCGCAATTGTAATCGTCGTATGATTACCCATCACCTGAGCGCAGACCATAGCGACAGACTCAGCAATCACTGGATTAACCTTACCGGGCATGATCGAGCTTCCAGGCTGTACAGCAGGCAGATCGATCTCGCCAATGCCTGCGCGCGGTCCAGAACCTAGCCAGCGAATATCGTTGGCAATTTTCATGAGACTGACTGCCAGGGTATTGAGCGCGCCACTGGCCTCAACAATGCTATCAAGCGTACTCTGCGCCTGAAAATGGTTGCTTGTTTCACGTATCGAGACGCCGTTCATATCTGAAAGGCGCCGGCAGACACGATTTGCAAACTCAGGATGGGTATTGACTCCTGTACCAACAGCAGTGCCGCCAAGAGCTACCTCCGAAAGTTCGTTTTGAGCATGGCGCATGCGAGTAATGCCACGTTCGATCTGACCTGCATAGCCAAAGAATTCCTGGCCGAGACGAATTGGTGTCGCATCTTGCAGGTGCGTGCGCCCAGTTTTAATCACCGGCATGAACTCTTCAGATTTTTCTTCCAGCGCACTTTGCAGGCCCTGCAATGCTGGGATCAAGTCATATTCGATACTAACCAATGCTGCAAGGTGAATGGCTGTCGGAATCACGTCGTTAGACGACTGCCCAAAGTTCACATGATCGTTAGGGTGTACTTTACGCGAGCCGCGTGAACCACCCAGCAGTTCACTGGCACGATTGGCTATCACCTCGTTCGCGTTCATATTAGTCGAAGTGGCGGAACCTGTTTGAAAAATATCCAGGACGAAGTGACTATCAAGTTTGCCGTCGATTACTTCCTGGGCAGCCTGCACAATTGCTTCCGCAATCTGTGGATCAATAAGGCCAAGGCTTTCATTGACCTTAGCCGCAGCCTGTTTGATCTGCCCAAGCGCCCGAATAAATTGACGTGGGAAGCGCAAATCGCTGATTGGAAAATTGAGTAGGGCACGGTGGGTACTTGCGCCCCAATAAGCGTGCGCCGGAACTTGCATCTCACCCATCGAGTCACGCTCGATGCGGGTTTCCTCTGTGGTGCTCATGGTTATTCTCCTCGTTGAGTGTACTGTTTACAGTGACATTATACCACCGTACGGGCTGAGCATGGCTTTGTCGATTGTCATCCTTCGCTTTGCCCAGGATGACAGGAAAGGACCTTCAATGTGTTGAGGCATGTCGATAGCTTTACTGACCTTGGCAGAGACAAATGAAGTCCGATAAGTATTATTACAGTTCTCGTAACGTTTAGGGGACGGTGGCATGCTATACTAGTAGGGAAACAAGCTCAGGTTTGAGTGCAGTGAATGGTAGCTTGTCTGCGATCCTGGCCCTGGTCTACATTGGTCTTATCTTTGCCTTGCAATACCTGATCCGAGGGATCATCAGCCAGAATAATGATGTTGCCATTGAGATCTCCACGCTCGCTATTGCGGCACTGTTCCAGCCTTTGCGTCACCGTATTCAGGCGATTATTGATCGCCGTTTCTATCATCGTAAATATGATGCAGCTAAGATAGTGGAGGTGTTCAGCGCAACGTTACGCAATGAGGTGGATTTGAATCAGTTGAGCGAACACTTGCTCACTGTCGTTCAGGACACGATGCAACCAGCGCATGTCTCGTTGTGGTTACGTAAGAGCGACCACGAGAGAAAACCAGATACCCAGGTCGAATGAGTGTATCTTCACACCCATAGAAAGCCAAAGCCCACGAGCATATAAACCAGTAATGTTGCCCCAACGAACAAGACTACAAGGCGTGTACGCAAAATGCGCCCAAGTATGACCATCTCTGGGAGACTCAAACCAGAAGCAGCAATCATGAATGTCAGAACAATAGGTATCGAAGCGCCATGTTGGATGAGCGCAAAGCCGATAGGAATAAGCAAGAGGATATCTGCATAGATCACGCTACCTAACAGTGCGGCTGCTGGTACGCCAAACCAGATGCTCAGTTGACCAAGGTGGACTACGACTGATGTAGGGATAAACGCATCGATGAGGATTCCAACCAGGGTTGCCAGCGCCAGCCATGGCAAGAACTTACGTGTGAGCTGTTTTCCCAGCAAAGCTGCTTTCTTTAGAGCGACGCGGCCAGAATCAGGAGGAGGATCATCCTCCTGGAACCATAAATAATCACGCAGGGCTTGCTCGCGTGGTATACGTCCAATCAACCAGCCGACAGACACAGCAGCAACCAGGCAAGCGCTGGCATAAAAGAGTGTGATATGCCAGCCAAATACGACGAGCAGCAAGATTACAGCGCCCAGGTTGATCGTAGGCGAGGCCAGCAAGAATGAGATTGCTGGTCCCAAAGGTATATCAGCCTCCAGCATGCCCAGGAAGAGAGGCACTGCCGTGCAGGTACAGAAAGGCGTCGCGGCCCCCAGTAAAGCCGCCAGCATATTACCTCGCAATCCAGACTGTCGTTCAAATACCTTGTGCAGTCTCTTAAACGAGATCGTTTGCTTCAGATAGAAGGCAAGCGTGGCTGTACTGAAAAGCAACACGCCAATGAAAACGAGCAAGGCAGGAAAGAACAGCAATCCTCGCCACGGTAATGCTGAAGGAAGCAGATTCATGAACGATTCTCACTCACAAGCATTTCCTGAAAGCGTGATCTATGCATATACTTCGGTCGATGCAGGGTATTATATGAGCAGAACGGTATAATTTTGCCATCAGGCAAGATATTGTGGACGCAGCACTTTTTGGCGGAACGTACATCAAAGTTCCATGCATCCATAAAGGCGATGATGACGATACGGAACATGTTTTCATAAAGCACGCTGCCATGTTCCTTTTGCGTCAATGCTTGCGGGGCCACAGGCAGGCAGCAACTAAAGTCTCGCAGCGCATTAATGGTACTGAGTGGCATCGAGGCGGACCAGAGCCGCATGAGGGCAGAGCCAATCACATCTTTCACGTCATCGACCTTAAAATTGATCTGATTGCCGATCACGTCCAGGTAAGCTTTCACGTCGATGTAGCGTGGCAATGGCTTTACTTTGTTGCCGTTCACATAGGCATATGTCATGCTGATGCAATCACTATGGCAGGGCAAAGGCACAAAATCGGAAGCGCGGAACATACCACCGCTCTGCTCGTCGATGGCACGAATGACATCTGGCACCGTCGTTCGATCCATGGGGTTGAAATCATCGTGGCGTCCTACATTCGTTACAGGTTGGAACGTGACTCCACGCACCATCTTGTGTTCAACGCCAAACTTCACAATTTGCCCGATTTCATCCTCGTTCACCCCACGTTTAATAGTCGCTGTCAGGTTGATGGGAATCTCATATCTGGTAAGGTTGGCAATGGCTTGAGTCTTCACCTCGCGCAGGTCGAGTCCCCGTAATTCCTCGTAGGTACTCTGGCGGAAGCCATCAAATTGCAGGTATACCTCGAAATTACCTTTGAATGCGCTTAACTGGCGCACAAAATCCTCGTCACGAGCAATGCGCACGCCATTGGTATTAATCATTAACGCTTTGATACGCTTGGTCTTTGCCATCGTCATTATTTCAAAAAAGTCAGGGTGTATTGTTGGCTCGCCACCACTCAATTGCACCACATCGGCGTAGCCCTCGTTCTCGATAACGGTATCTAGCATGCGCTCCACTTCATCGATTGGTGAAAAGCGTCCTACATCAGAGTCCGCGAAACAGGTTGGGCAACGCAGGTTGCAGGCCTCCGTGATTTCGACGAGCGCCAGGCACGGGTGTTGCTCATGATCGGTACACAACCCACAGTCCAGAGGGCAGCCTTTCTCGACAGGAGTCTGGAAGTGCTTTGGCAGGGTGCCGGGTTTGTCATACTGGCTTTGAGTTAAATAATAGGCTGCATCGGAGGAAAGCAGGGTACGCATAGCACCATGATCAGGGCAGGTTTTGAGCATGTATACTTTGTTGTTCTGCAAAATCACTTTAGCCTGAACGACCTTTAGACACCTGGGGCAGAGACTATTGGTGAAGTTATGATAGATGTACGGGCGATCATGACGGGCCGGGTAAACTCCCTCGATATTTTCTTCGAGTGGGGGAGGAACGTGAGGCTCCTGCCTCTGAGATTTACGACTGCGCATGGTTGCTTACTCCTGATTCTTACTAATGAACGACGTTAGCCCGAGGGAGGTCGCGAAATAATGACAATACACCCAATCGAGCCAACGACAAGGGAGATTGGAATGGACGTTAAAAGCCCATAACCAATATAACGCACCCTGGGAATGGCTATGCAAATCAGAGATGCAATGAGTACCGCAAGCAAAAGGACTAACGATACAGTAATTAATGCAAATGCATTGGGTACGAAACCGATAAAGAAAAGCACAAGGGGAATTAACCCTATGCCAAGTCCCGTAAGAAATTGCCATCGCCTCTCCCTGCTGGTTAAAGGAGACTGGCCAGGCGATGAAGGTGGTGCGGGCTGAAGGTCTCTCTCCAGTTCAGCTTGCCGTTGGATACCTTCATCTTCAGATCCAGACTGTCTCTCTGGTTCAGGTTGATTCTCATGCCCATCTCTCTCGTCTTCTTCCATAAAACATCCTCCTACTTCTCTGTTTTACCTGATATCGACAGTTTGCCCCTCTGGTATGTTCCTCGTTTGCCGACTCTCGCGAAATGACCTGATCAACTGGTAGCCGAAAGCGATGATCGTGAAGAAGTAAAGGACCTGAACGAGCGTAAAACCTGGTATTACGCGTGGGTCTGCACGGGTAAAATCTACGACAAAACGCAAGCTACAGTAGCCAACGATGTAGAGCTTGAAGAGATCTCCTGGACGCGGCATTTTATCACGTAGGAGCATAATAATCATAAACAGTAAAAGATCAAGTATCAGTTCGTACAGCGCAGAGGGCTGGCGACGCACGCCATACTGGGTAATAGCCCATGGGAGGTTGCTGGGCAAGCCGAAAGGATCCCCTCCCATCAGATTGCCGAGCCGCCCGATGGCCTGAGCTAAAGGTAAGGCGGGAGCAAAAATATCACCAGTTGAGTAATTGATGTGGTTCATGCGCTTGACGATCAGAACGCCTGCATAACCGCCGAAGAAGGCTCCTGTCCACGCCTGGCCGCTATACCACAGATAGGGAAGGTCTTTGATGAATGTGGTGGGGCCTAGAAAGATAAACATACTGAGTTTAGCGCCCAACACTCCACCGATTAAAGCGCCTATGGCCACACGCAAAATGACCTCAGTAGCACGGTGCTGCCGTTTCGCTTCATAATAGGTCATAATACCGCCGACTATGAAAGCGCAGAGGAATAGAACCGAGTACGTAGAGATAGTGATAGGTCCCAGATGTAGCCATGGATACATAAGCAAGCGTCCTTTCTTGCTCCCTTAAGCAATAATACTCAGCCGTGGATACCCTATTTATTTTACTCTATTATTAGCTGAACTATCAAGTACATGTTTGGAGTAAGGTGAGAAAAGTTGACAGATTGACCTTCTAAGAAAAATCTTTAACATTGGAATAATATAACCTTAATACGCATAGGCTACACTACTGATAGAGAAATCCCTGAGCAATCGGAGTGAACCGGATATCTTTATTGGTATTTCCGGCGCAAATGGATGCTTTCGCTAGCAGACTTTTTTCGGCATCCTCACTCACAACCTCATCAAGTCACACATATGTGACGGCAGTCGCCACCCCGACTGCTGTTGCGCCTCGTTCTATAGCGACGCTTTGCTTTACTTGGGGAAGGCGCTCGTTCAAGGAGCGAGAGGTAGACTCCGAGCCTCTCGCTCCCTGAGGGAGATCAGAGGAATGCGCTTCGTAAACCAAGGCAGGAGGCTGATGGCGAGCGTGCTTCCCTCGCGACGATTATCCCATTTGATAGCAAACATGACAGCAAAAAGTTTGGAGTGCCCCCAAAAAGTTCAGACCACCAAGGCATTAACACAGCGCGCAATTCAACTCAAACTCATCGGAAGGCACATAGTCCAAAGACGGTGGAGGCGTTTGGTATTGTAGACATCCTCCAGAAACGTCTTGAGACGAGCTTGAGCCTCCTCAAAGGCCTTTACTTACGAATACGTCTCCACAGGGAGAGTATGATCTTCTGTGTTGGCAATGCTACGAGCATTGCGAGTGTATAACCCAAAATGGCTACATCTATTCCCCACTGGCGGGAATTGGTGACAATCAAAGCTATTGTGCCAAAAAACAAAGCAAGTGATGGGGCTGGTAACGCCGCAACTGTCAAGAGACGAACCCAAATCGTTTGGCTTTGTTGAGCTATGGTAAAGATCAACATAAAAGTTACCGAAATAAGGAACAATAAGATGGCCAAGAAGAACAGATCTCTCAATAACATTTTTTGCATCACTTTTCTGATGGAATGCTTCTGCCCCTGGTGGTGTCGATGTATGTATGAGGCCAAAAACGGGCTTTTCATCGAGTTATCAATATGTACCAAACTGCCGGAGTAGCCCGTCATGATGGAAAAGAAAGAGCACCATGACGGGCAAGCCATGAAGATCATGAGTCGAGGAGACGACATGGCTATGTTATGTCAATAGTATACTCAATTTCCAGAAGGTAAAACTCACAAGCACGTCACAGCAGCCCAAATTGGTTGACACTGTGACATGCATTCCAATTTTTGTGAGGTAGATAGTAACCTCTTTATCCGTCTACTCATATCTACATGAGGCCTCGTCATACATAGAAAGTTTAACCTCCTCAATCACGCTCTCTCACTATCTGTAGATCTGTGCCATGATTGTGATAAGCAGCTTGATAACTGTTACACGTTTGTGAGGTTTGGATGGTATGGTGCTCTGGAAGGAAGCTAAATCAGAAGGAGGTATGCCTGCGAGGGGTACTTCTCTGATCCACCGCTTCTCAGCAATTGGTAGCAGCTAGAGAGTCTCGGAAAGGCAGGTATATTCTTATGTCTGATAACCTGGAGGCCTGGAAGACCCAGAAAGAATCAAAACATGCTGTCCATTACCATGCGGAAAGCACATTTGGAGGAGAGATAAGTGCAGATAGAAAAGAGATGGAAGAGCATAGATTGTCCAATAGCCTGAGCGAGAAGGCACGCAGGGATTTGGTTCAAGCTAAGATGGTCACCCTGGCTCAGTCTCTTATCGATACGGAGAGGGAGTACTTTATTCATACGTTGTGGCAACTCAATCTTACACAAGAGGAAAGAGCAGACTTGTTGAAGCTGTTGCATGAGCAAGGCATCATGCACCTTCTGCCAGCTGGAGAGGAAAACGTAGAAAGCAGAGGAATGGGAGCTACCTACATGGCGATCCGACAATACCACATTATCCCTGGGACAGGTGAGGAATTCTTGCATCGCGTGCAAGCAGGCTTTGTGCCTATCATCAGCCGGATACCTGGTTTCATTGCGTACGATGCCCTGCAGATCGGAAACGACCAGATAGTCAGCATCAGCGTCTTTGATACACCCCTAGGCGTCATAGAATCGACCCCGCGAGCACTCCAGTGGGTCCAGGAGAATATCGCAGAACTCCTCCAAGGGATGCCCGAGGTGATGGCAGGGCAAGTCGGGGCCTCAAGTGAGTTGAGCCGGATGTATGGAAAAGCGCGAAGGAAGCTCTTCCTTTGATCTGAGCGAGCCTCCGCGTCATTGTACGCAGATCCTGCTTTTGTCTGAGGAAAAGCGCATGGCACAACACGACCTGAGGGCCTTATGACACAGCTGCCGCGCTACCATGTCGGCCCTTTTGATCTGTCCTTTATGCTTGAAATGACGACGCCCCAACTGTAGAGACACACCAGCCAGATGACGATCGTGGCTCCAAACACGACCCCTTTCAGGAACTCATCACCATCTCTTCCACCAACACTATATGACCCTACCACAAAGTTGAGGGCTACGATCGCGCATCCCAAGGCCGGCAATAAGATGTATTTGAAAAAACTACTTGCGTTGCGTTCCATGCTCGTCTCCTTTCAAGCTCGATCAAGCTCGCTCCCTACATCTGTCCTCGCGTGATGAGACACTTCTCCACTCTAGAGTTTCCACTCCGCACGTTATCCTCTCACTGAGGATAGCAGGTAGACATCACAAGAGACTAACGGTCGCAGGGTAGAATCACTCAAAACCATCACAATTCCTGTACCGGTGCAATTTGGAGTGAACCCCTGTGACCGGACGAGGGTCATAGGTGTTCACTCCGATCTCTCCTTCTTTCATAAGAGCCTTGAGAGCTTGCGGATGACTCATAAAACGGTAGAGATAGTAAGTAAATGAGACGATGATTTGTGAGACGAGTTCATAAGACACTTGTATATCACTTGTTGAGTTAATATTGAGTTTTAATAATGGCGTTTCAAGAAATGGACGATTTTCGAGACAGGATGGTTCAGTTAATCGACCGTTTTTCAAGACAACTGAAATCTATCATCCAAGATGCAATCCGACCAGCATATTGTTGTCTCCAACCTTGCCTGGTTGTCTGTTTGACATTGCCTTCTCCATGAACGTGCACAATACGGAATCGCCTATCGCTTCTGAAGTGTCTTGAAGCTGACCATTCGTATGTATGGAGAGCTTTTCTAATGACAGCAAAGCTGGCAATTGACAGCAACTTCTGGCGGACAGTGACACATGATCAACCCACTCGACAAGCGTGGAGCGTACGTGGACGGACACCAGCGGACACATCTGACAGAGCCTCTCGCTCAGTGGGAAACAGGAGAAATATGCTTTGCTAACCAAGGTAAGTTGCTGATTAAGTATATTTCTCCACTGCTCTTTATCCCATTTGGCAGCAAACTGGAAACGACTATCGTGCAGAATTACGAACATCAGACGAGATGTCCAATCTTGCCATTCGTTCCAAGTGGGTTAGTAAGGGTAATTTCAACTTCGGTAAACCAGAGCGTATGGTCCGTCCCAAATGTGATACTTGTAGGGCTGTTGCTAGATGTTGGCAGTGGGAAGTAGCTGATCTTGCCTTCTGTGGTAATACGTCCAATCCTGCCTGCTGTGGTACCCGTCTTACCGTATTGGAATTCAGTAAACCACAGATTGCCATCCGGTCCTCTCGTGATACTGCCAAGGATGGAATGGGGCAACGTGAACTCATGAATCTTGCCCTGTGGAGTAATCACTCCGATCTCACTGGGTCCATTGTTCGTGCCTATTACGGTAAACCAGAGGTTACCATCTGATCCTGCTGTGATACTGGAAGGGAAGGTATTTGCTGAGGGTAAGAGGAACTCAGTGATTGTGCCTGATGTGCTGATGCGCCCAATGGAGGACCCAACGTGCCCAATTTCGGTGAACCAGAGATTGCCATCTGGTCCTGCTGTGATGGCGAGAGGATCGCCCTGGGCAGAGCCAGCTGGCTCCTTTGTTGGATTAGGTCCCGCTGGGTATTGATGGGAGGGAAGTGAGAACTCGCTGACCTTGCCAGTGAGCGTCATGCGTCCAATCTGGCCTTGCTGCTCAGTAAACCAGAGGTTGCCATCTGGCCCTGTTGTGATACTAGAAGGGAAGGTATTTGCTGAGGGCAAGGGGAACTCGCTGATCTTTCCCATGGGAGTAATACGCGCAATCTTGTTCCCTTCGGTAAACCAGAGGTTGCCATCCGGCCCAGTTATGATATCGTTTGCCACAGTATTTGCAGATGGCAATGAAAACTCACTCAATGTACCTGCTGGTGTGATACGTTCAATCTTGCCTGTTTGAACAGATCCGTTCTGCATATTTTCGGTGAACCAGAGATTGCTATCTGGTCCCGCTGTAATAGTGCCTGGTACAAACTGTGAAGGAGGGAGTGCATACTCATGAAAGATGCCTCT
>Ga0116218_1000745_pt1 | contig 21946 bp, 13 predicted proteins | sample Sb_taG_2_FD_88966 | JGI IMG/M metagenome (GOLD analysis project Ga0116218, IMG submission 88966) | Peat soil microbial communities from Weissenstadt, Germany - Sb_50d_5_LS metaG | ecosystem: Environmental > Terrestrial > Soil > Wetlands > Peat | place: Germany: Weissenstadt | collected 2010-09-21 | reverse complement strand
TGAGAGCAGCACCCCCCCGATTAGACCACTGGCGATCACCAGTAATAGTATCAATCCCACAATCAGTACAATATTCGAAACCCTTCTTCGTTGAAATCGACGCATTAAGTCAGGTCGTGGACCAGGACCAAGAGGATCATCATCAATAAAGCCATGTAGTGAGTATGGCATAGATGCCTGGCTCGTCGAACGTGATTGGCCATTCTGTTGATCAATAGGAACTGACCCATTTGGGCTCCATACCCGTTCTGTGAGTGCCACGTCTGAAGCAGGTGTTGCGGAGACAATAAACGGTGTGCGAATCTTATTATTGGGAGCTACTATTCGGTGATAGGCATTTGCAAGCAACCCTGGTTGATAGAATCGTTGTGCAGGATCCTTTGCCAGTGCGCGAGCAATAATGCTGTAGAGCCCTGATGGCAAATCACCGCGCCAGCGGGTTAAAGGGGGTACTGAGGAGTACATATGCTGTTGAGCCAGCTCTTCATACGTATTGCCTACAAAAACTGGAGCACCGGCCAACATATGGTAAAGTACTGCTCCAAGTGCATATACATCAGTAGCTGGACTGCCTGGTTTACCGAGCAATTGCTCCGGGGCAGTTACATCGCTCAAGCCTTTAATCAAGTTCTGTTCAGTACTTTGCCTATCCGATTCTAGCAGCTTTCTTACACCAAAGTCAGCCACAACCAGCTGACCATCAAGCCTGATGAAAATACAATCTACCGAGAGGCTTTCATGTAAGACAGCATGCTCGTGTCCGTATTCCAGAGCTGTAGCAATCTGATCCACGTAACGACCAATAGTGAATACATCTAATGGACCATTTCTTTCAAGGCGGCTGAGCAAAGACCGCATCGACATCTGAGGTGAGACCAGGTAAGGTAGACCGCGATAAACACCAAAATCAATGAAAGGAAGAATATTGGGATGTTGCAAAGTTGCAATCTGGCTTGCTTGATATTGAAAACGTTCAAGATATAATTCGTGTCCTTTCGATGATTGGTTCGCGGTCCCAATCAGAAAACGAAGTTGATAGTCAGTTGAGCTCGTATTAGTACGAGCAAGAAATACAGGGCCCCAATTGCTTTGCTCAATAAACTGTTCTAAACGGTAATTCCCCAGAGATGTCCCGATCCATTTCTCAAAGGTAGTATTCTTTAGCATACTAGATCATCCTTTTTGGCACATTAAAATTTGATGAATCCTGATATGTAAAACGTTTGCAAGTCTTTTATACATAAGATTAGTACTTTATGTCTTGTTACGCTCGACAGATGGCACAAACAATGCAGCAGGGGACTCATGGGATTGCTGGCTCCCTGGATCCTGTGCTGAATTATCACTTTTTGATTTTCTTAAAAGGAGGTTTACTTGCTTAGAGCGTAATGTTGAATATTGTACTCAGCAGTAATAGCACTACTAAAACAGTAATCACAATAACCGTCGCCCAGGCAATAATGTTGAATCCGAGTTTGTTCACATAACGACCCATTAAACGACGATTGTTAATCAGCAAGATAATAAAAACCAGCAGAATAGGCAGCATGGCCGCATTCAAATCTTGCAGTACAATGAGCACCTGGATTATTGGAAGCCCTGGTATCAATGCAATTAAAACACCCAGGATAATGAGGCCAGTAAAAATGCTCTGAAAGACAGGAGCTTCTCTGAAACTTCGTGATACTCCACGCTCGAAGCCAAATGCTTCACTTATTGCATAAGAAGTGGAAAGTGGTAAGACCGCTGCTGCTAAGAGCGAAGCCCCAAAGAGTCCTATGCCAAAGAGCAGTGAAGCGTATTTTCCAACAAACGACTGCAGTGCAAGCGCAGCATCAAGAGCATTATTTACAGGGTGGTTAGGATAGAGAGTAGCTCCAGTTGTTATAATTACGAAGGCAGCAATCACCATTGCGAAAACAGTGCCACTATAAATATCCAGTTGCTCGTACCTATATTCACTTGTACGGATACCTTTATCAGCCACAGAAGATTGGACAAAAAACTGCATATAGGGGCTGATGGTCGTGCCAACAAGAGCAACAGCGGTCAACAAATAGCCACTACTTGTATTCAGACTTGGAAGTAGTAGCTCTCGTCCGACAGTATGCCAATCGGGATGTGCAGCGAAAGCAGCCGGGATATATGCCAGAAAGCCTAAAGACATGATGAGAAAGACTTTCTCAACACGCCGGTAGGAACCCCTAATCACTAACCACCACAATATCAAACCTGCAAGAGGAACAATAAGGTAGATCAAAGGAGTCTGAGGGTTGTTAGCCAGCACCTGGACGGCGGCGGCGATACCGAGAAATTCAGAAATGGTTACGCCTGTATTTGCAATCAGTAAGGCAAGCATTGCAAGAGCTGTCCAACGCACACCAAATTGTTCGCGTATGAGATCTGCCAGGCCCTTTCCAGTCACAGTCCCCATACGTGCGCACATTTCTTGTACGATCGCAAGACAAAAGCCAGAAATAGCAAGTGCCCACAGAAGACTATATTGATAACTCGCACCTGCCTGAGAAAAAGTAGCGATGCCCCCAGCATCATTGCCCGCGTTCGCTGCGATCAATCCTGGCCCTAATACTGCAAAAAGCCTGAATAATGAAGAAGATCGGCTTAGACGAAAACGCGACCGCGCCTGCTTTTTTTTGCGTTCAGCGCGGTCTTTATTCTGGGGATCTTGTGTCTTCTCGCTCGGAGTATCCATCAGGAACATACCCAGGAAAGAAGAGATGCGTGACTATTCTGAACCTGCTTTTCCTTTCTTCCATCCTTGCAGCAGATAATAACACGCTCACTCCTAGGGTGCAAGAGCATCTCAACCCCAGCTACGAACTATTGACCTTTCTTTATCCCCTCCAAATGCAATCGTAACAAATTGAGCGCAGTTAAAACAGCAAAACGCTTATTGTCATCGCGACTTGCACGCCAACCTGGCCCCATACCAGTAACTACACCATCTGGTCCCTCAATGGCTATATGAACTGTCCCAGCAGGCTTATCCTCTTGCTTTTCTGGACCTGCCACACCTGTAATGCCTAGTCCGTAATCTGCTCCCAATCGTTCCCGCACTCCATGTGCCATAGCTCTAGCTGTTTCTTCACTAATAACTCCATATTGATTTATAATCTCACGTGGTACACCCATCTGCACATCAAGCTCTGGATCGTAAGAAATAATTGCTCCTTTAAAATACTGATCACTACTGGGATTATCCGTAATTGTACTAGATAATAACCCTCCCGTAATTGAATCCATTACCGCCAACCACTGATTCCGTGACGAGAGCTGCTTTCCCATTACACTTTGCAATGTATCTCTGTCCACTCCGAAAATATGATGTCCAAGAATCTGTCGTGTTCGCGTCTCCATTTCTGCAACCTGCTGCTCTGCTTGCTTACGGGTCTCAGCCTTGGCTGTAATACGTACATCAATTGCATCAGACTTTGCATATGTTGCTACTGTAGGATTGTTGCTATGTATTACCGACCCCAATCGCTCTTCAACAGCGGACTCTCCCAATCCCCAGACACGTAGGATACGTGTGAAAATCAGACCGCCTGTGAAGGAAGCGAGCCTGGGGATTACCTCATTTTCCCACATATAGTACATTTCTCGTGGTACTCCAGGCATTGCCACGATAATGTGACCATCCTTTTCAACCCACCAACCAGGTGCGGTTCCACGCGGGTTGCGTAACACCCGCGAAGAAGGAATCAATGTCGCCTGTTTAATATTGCGCTCTGGCATCACACTACTGCGCGCAGCAAACATCGCACGTAACTCTGCCTCTAGCTCGGGGTCCACCTGCATTGTTTCGCCCAACATCGCGCTAATTGATTCACGCGCAAGATCATCCTCAGTAGGGCCTAATCCACCTGTCATGATAACCATGTCAGAACGCTCCCACGCTCGTCTCAAAGTCTCAACAATCCGTCCCTGATTATCACCCACTTCCGAAACAAAATAGAGATCAATTCCAAGAGACGCCAGGCTCTGAGCAAGGTACGTCGCATTGGTATCATTAATATGGCCCAACAACAATTCGGTACCACATGAGATGATTTCAGCACGCATATATCCTCCAGTTTACAGCTAACAACACTTATTTCATTTCATTTGTCATATCATATCACTCACAACAGAACCAAAGACAAAGTCCTTTGCCGTAGCGTATGGGATACCTCGACAATTCTCACTGCCATAGGTGTAATATAATCTCTTTTCTACCTCACAAAATTATAATCAATATATTGTGTCCAAAATCATAACAATATCAATATGTTGTGCCAAAACCCTTGAAAATCACGTTTTTTACAAGTATACTATGTTGCGGTGGCCAAAACAATCAAACGTATTTCAAAACTAGTACATCATGTTGTGCTACATTATAAGGCCAAAGCAAGGAAGGAACACATCGTCAATGTTGGAACAAGAGAAACCAGACACAACAACTCAGCAGCCCATCGACGCTCAAAAAATGACCCAGTTAGAAGGCATTCGTCAGAAAGTCTTCATGGACAGATATTCCCTAAAAGACCCCAGCGGCCAACCCCTGGAGTTCTATCCTGAACAACTCTGGGCCAGGGTAGCACGCGGCATTGCCTCTGTGGAAGAAACTGAAGAGCTACGTGAATATTGGGAAAAGCGCTTTTATGAAGCGCTCACCAACTTCCAGTTTGTGCCAGGCGGGCGCATCCTTGCAGGTGCGGGGTCAGGACATCAGGTAACATTTTACAACTGTATGCCCCCTGACCAGGAAGTGCTTACAGCAGACGGTTATCGACCAATTTCCGAAATCAAGATTGGCGATCTTGTGGTGACACACCGCAATCGTCTGCGACCAGTAGTGCATAAGTTTGAGCGCGAAACTGAGGAAACACTCTACATCATCCGACCCAAGAAAGTAGGCTACGATGATTTGCGCGTGACAGGCGATCACAAAGTATACATAATCCGTTCGGAGTGGGTTAACAAACATAAGTCACGGAATGGGTTGCATTTACAACATGAACCAGATTGGATTCCTGCAAAAGAAATTAAACCAGGTGATTACGTTGCCATGGCGCATAACGATGAGGAACACTCTCTTGATGTAATCTCCCTCCTGGATTACATCCCACAATATGAAACGCAGGATGGCAAGCTATTTAAAGCGACAACACGCGGCGATCACGGTCATGTATCTGATTGGGGAACCCACTATAAAATTCAGGATCGCCTGGTTCTCGATGAAGAATTGTGCTATCTTTTTGGTCGCTGGCTTGGTGATGGTTGTGTAACTCATCGCTCAGGCACTGATATTCCCTCCGGAATCAAAATCGTTTTTTCCCTGGATGAGCAAAATGAAGCTCAAGAAATTGCTCGAATTATCGAAGACAAGTTTGGTATCGAGGGCTCTATCAAGTTGAGCAGTACAGAACGTTGGTATGACCTTTGGGTACATTCTATGCCCATCGGGGAGTTCTTTAAGGCTTTTCTTGGTTGCTACAGTTATGGTAAACGGCTTCCCGACCAATTGATGCATTTGCCTGCCGAACTCACGCTAGAATTGTTGCGCGGATTGTTCAGCGCCGATGGTTACATATCTGACAACAAACTCGGCATCGTGCTATCGAATCGAACACTTACCATCCAAATTCACCAACTTCTGCTGCGCATGGGATTTTTATTCTCGATTCGAGAGAATACGCATCGCATAGGACGTGTTCCTGCCTACCGTGTACAGGCTACTGCAAATGAGTGTGCACCGTTGTTTGAGCGATTCTTTGGTGTCCAGGCACCTGAACACAGCGTCGATTTGAAATACTATTTTGAATACGACAGCCTCAAGTGGGTGCGGATCGATGAAATTGCTGTTGAAGATTATTCTGGTATCGTGTTGGATATTGAGGTCGAGGAAGATCATTCTTTTATTTCAGCCGGTATTGTGGTCTCAAACTGTTACGTTATACCTAGCCCCGAAGATAGCCGCCAGGGCATTCTCGATAATCTGAAAACCATGACAGAAATTATGGCACGCGGTGGCGGAGTTGGCATTAATCTCTCTACCTTGCGACCACGAGGTTCTTATATCAAAACAGTCAATGGTACAGCATCGGGACCATGTTCCTGGGCACAACTGTATTCAGTAGCCACCGGAGATGTAATCCAGCAAGGTGGCTGCTTTGGTCCGAGAGAACGCATTGCGACAGATAAGGGACTTATTCCAGCGAAAGAACTGGCCGACCGTCTTGATGCAGGAGAAACCATCCGTGCACAGACACATAAGGGATGGCACCCCTTTACCCACGTCTTCCGCAATGGCACCAAAGATCTCTATGAGGTGACAACCAGTCGCGGTTATAGTGTCCGCGTGACTCTGGATCACAAAATGGGCGTATTGCGGGACGGAGAAATCGTCACTGTTCCGTTGCGCGAACTCGAAGAGGGTGACGAGATTCTACTCTTGCTAGGAGAGAACCCGAAAAACCATACAGAGTATGTTCCACTCGTTTCTACTCCATATCAGCGCTCTAAAATGAGCACGACGCTCAACGAACAGATCACACTGCCTACTCATCTCACAGCAGAGCTAGCCTATGTACTGGGTTATGCCTATGGGGATGGCTATGTGATTCAGGGCAAGAAAGTGACCTGGAGCGATGAAAAAGGACTTTCTCTCTCAGTTGCTCATGCATATCCCGAAATTCAAGAGCGCCTGATGACCACGCTGAAAAAGCTGTTCTCGGTCTATCCAATAGTAGAGCAGGGTGATGGAGCATGCAATAACGTTAAAATTTACTCGCGGATGATAGTTGAATGGTTGCAAGAAAACGGAATGCTGAAACAGAAAACGGAGTATGTCCGTGTACCAGAAGCGATTTTCCGCTCGCCAGCCGAGGTGGTAGCATCTTTCATTGGAGGCTATTTTGATGCCGATGGTAGCGACCGCAGCAACAAGGGCGGTTATGGCATTGATAGTGTCTGCCGCGAGATGCTGGAAGATATTCAATTGCTACTGCTGGCGTATGGCATTGTCTCCCATATTCATATACAAGATCGCAGCCTACTTGGCTGGCGGCATATTTACCGTCTAGTTGTCACAGGAGCGCAGTTCAAAGAACGCTTCAGAAAGTTCATTTCTTGCCACAAAGATAAACAAGTTGCTGGCTATCGCAGTCATCACCTCAGCTATCCAATGGCAGCGTGGAAAGCGCTGAGTATTCCAGGTCGTTACTACCAGGGCCTTTTCGATTCCACCAAAGAGCGAGTATCTCATTATGCATTGACAAGAGTGCGCGAAAGAGTATCGGCAGCAGGTGGAGTCGCTTTGGTTGAGCGATTGGACGCTCTTCTGGGAGTACTGCCAGATTTCATCGTTTCCATCACTCCAGATGGCCCATCCGAAGTGTACGATTTTGAGGTAGATGATGTGCATCTATTAACTGGCGGTGGGCTCTATACCTCCAATAGCAGGCGCGGGGCTTTGATGCTCATGCTCGACGACAACCACCCCGACATCGAGGAGTTCATCACGGTCAAACGCACCGCAGGCAAGATCGAACACGCTAACCTCTCCGTCTGCATCTCTGACAAGTTCATGCAGGCAGTCAAGGATGATGCCGACTGGGATCTCATCTGGCAAGGCGAGGTCAAGAAGACCATTCGTGCTCGCTCACTCTGGGATCTTATTTGCACTTCGGCCTGGGAATCTGCAGAACCCGGCATGGTATTCATGGATCGCTATAACAAACTTTCGAATACCTGGTACTACGAAGATATTCGGTGCGTTAATCCGTGCATCACCGGTGATACGCTTGTCTCTACTGAGCATGGATACACACACGCACGCGACTTGCAACCAGGCATGAAAATTCGTACACCAGCTGGATTGAAGCCCATTGAGAAGGTGTATAACAATGGTCTTCAGCGCATCTATCGCGTGAACTTTTCTGACGGCGGCTATCTAGAAGGTACTGCCGATCACAAGCTGAAGGTCATGCGTGGCAAAAAGTACCAGTGGGTACCAGTCGCTGAGTTGACCGAAGGTGATAAGATTCTGGTTATACCCAATGAAACATTTGGTACACGCCAGAGCCTTCCAAATGAAGCGCTGGAGTATATCACTAAACGAGAACTCAACGCTGCCAACTACTATGATCACCAACTTGGTCTGATCGTTGGTGCTGTGCTAGGTGACGGCACACTGCGTGTCGTGCAAGCTCGGAATAGTCACTCTAACCAATGCAAGGTAGCCTTTGGTGCTCATGAAGATGGTTGGTATGATACATTCACAAATTTGATGACTGGTATGAACATCCATACACATCGTACGCTCGTTGAAAAAGAGTTTGTTGGTGGAGGCGGTGTGGCTGTCAAGCACGCATCCGTGCGTCTTGAATGTTATAAATTGGCATCTCTGCTGGTACACATTGGTATGATACCCAACATCAAGGCATCGCAAAAGACCATTCCTGCTGCTTTCATGCACATGGAAAAAGAATTCCTAGTTGGAATCCTCGATGGCCTCTTTTCGACGGACGGCAGCGTACTCATGAAACAGGACAACCCTATGCTGCGCTTTCATACGTCATCGTATGAATTGGCGCAGCAGGTACGTTTGATTCTGCTCCAGTTTGGTATTCACGGACGCATTTACCGCGCAACTCGCGATGAGGATCTAGAATACGATGGCCGATCGATGTATAGCACGGGTGAGAAGTACGATATCCTCATCATGAACGAGGGTATTGCACGCTTCTACGCTGAGATCGGTCTAAGTCACCCAGAGAAAGCTACACGCCTGAAAGAGATCGCCGAAGATTGGCATTACATCGGTGGCACATGGACAGCATCGGTCGTCTCGGTTCAGGATACTGAGCGTGAGGAAGAGGTCTATGACCTCTATGAACCTGACACGCTTACCTGGGTCACAAATGGGTACTGCTCTTTGGATTGTGGTGAGCAAGGCCTTCCGCCATGGGGCGTCTGCAATCTCGGAGCGCTCAACCTTTCATCCTTTGTAGAAGACGGCAAGATGGACTGGGAGCGACTCGCCGAGAGGAGCAAAGTAGCCATGCGCTTCCTGGACAACGTAGTCGATGCTAACGAGTACTTCATTGAAGAAAACCGTGAGGCTCAGCTAAGTACGCGCCGTACTGGCCTGGGCACGATGGGTCTGGCAGATGCGCTCATCAAAATGTGTATCCCTTACGGCAGCGAAGAATCGGTACCCGTCATCGAGCGCATCTATGCCACCATTCGTGATGCCGCCTATGAAGCCTCCGCGGAGATTGCTGCGGAAAAAGGCTCATTTCCTAAATTCGATCGCAATAAATATATGCAGGGGCAGTTCATCAAACGTTTGCCCAAAGCGATCCAGGAGAAGATTAGCAAGCAGGGCATTCGTAATGCTGTCTTGCTGACACAGGCGCCAACTGGCACAACCAGCCTCTTATCAGGAGTCAGCTCTGGTATTGAGCCGGTCTACGACTTCGCGATGGTGCGACGTGACCGTACAGGAGAACACATCATGTACCATCCGCTCCTCCAGGCCTGCCGTGATGAGCATCCTAATGAGCCCACACCCAAATACTTTGTGGCTGCCAACGATCTGACCCCAGAAGAGCATGTACGCGTACAGGCAACGATTCAATACTATACTGATTCCAGTATTAGTAAAACGGTGAATGCGCCAAACAGCCACACTGTCGAAGATGTGCAGACACTCTATCGCCTGGCCTACGAACTTGGTTGTAAGGGTATCACGTACATGCGTGATGGCTCGCGTGTTGGCGTCCTGTCGCACATCGATGAGAAAAAGTCAGTGCTACCTGCACAGCAAGGCACATCAATGGAGATGGTCACCTCCATTCAGCAAGGCATCAAGCCACGACCCGCGGTAGTACAGGGATATACACGCCAAATTGCTGCCCCAGAAGGCAAGATCAACGTCACCATCAATAGCGACGAGCAAGGCCCATTGGAAGTGTTCGTCAATGTTGGTAAGGCCGGCAGCGATATCGCAGCTCTGGCAGAAGCCCTTGGCCGCTTGATTTCTCTGAATTTGCGCATCCTCAGCCCGCTCTCTCAGACAGATCGCATCAAAGAGATAGCAGACCAGCTACGCAGTATTGGTGGCAGCCGTTCGGTCGGCTTCGGTATGCAGCAGGTACGTTCATTACCCGACGCTGTAGCACGTGCGCTCGAGATGCACCTGGAATCGTTAGAGAAACAAGACCTGGAGCAGCAAACTGCAAACCCGTCCCTTAGCGCAAATGGGAAAGATGAGGCGAATGGCTCCGACAATCCTACGAATGCTCTTCCCTCAACGACGAATCCTTTAAGTCTGAGCCATCTAAGCATCACTGGCAATCTCTGTCCTCAATGTGGCTGTAACACCATGGTTTACGAGGAAGGCTGCCGAAAGTGTTACAACTGCGGCCATAGCGAGTGTTAAATGTAGTTTAAGTGAAGCGGCCTGTAGAGACGTTTCATGAGCATAGAAGCGACGAAAAGGAAAGGACACATGTCTTTTCCCTTTCGCTTTCATTCAGCTTGAGAAGCGGCTTGGGACAAAAATATATGTCTTTTCCCTACAGTATATAGGGGTAATGGGACACACTGAGCTATTGTGTTCTATATAGTTACACAGAGCCACCATGCCAGGATCTTTTAATATGGCGTGCAACCAGATGTGGAGGACCCAGTGGCACGCCTGAGCTATTGTTTCCGCTACCGCCCGCCAAAGGGACGACTTCCCCCCGTAAGTCACCTTGCCGTACCCTCACCTGAAGCTTTAACCAGACCAGGACCTGTGGTGTCGAGATCGGCAACGTGAATCGGTAGGGAAGGTCATGATCATCACCCGCCCCACGTTCGAGTTTCTCCCTTTGCTTGTCCAGTAGGCTCGCGCTGCTCTCGCTCTGCGATGGCCTGGTGACAGCCGCAATGGTGGTCGTTCGATCGTTCGATCGTCTCCCATCCGATATTGCTTGGCCTCCCACCTTTTTTGGCGCAAGTCCCCGCTCTTGCAAGAACTGTATTGCGGGGACCGAGGTGGACAAGAGTCCCTGGTTCTCTCGTACGAGTTGCTCGTTCAAGTCATCCTGCGATGAGGAAGAGAAGATGCGCAAGCGGTCATGCGGAAAAACCCGATAGTACTGCAGCCAGTGGAATAGGATATTCAGCGAACTCAGCGCCGTTGATTTCCATTTCCAGGTCGGCGAGGTATCCACCTGGATTGCTACTCGGTAATACATATTTAGCCTCCAATTCTGAAGAATACATGTGAGGACCTTTTCCAGGCTAGCCCCACTGAAGATGGTATTTCGCCACAACTTCTGGAAGCCATGCGGGTTCGTGATGGAAGCGATGGCCGTACTTTGTAGCCAGCTCGTCAATTCTGGCTTGATTGGAAGGATGGAACCCTCCCGGGATCCTGCTCACCTCCTCAAAAAACTGTTCGAAGCCCGCCGGCGAGATAATCTCAAGCACTATGGCTGGTTCGTCGGTTGGATTCCACATGGCGTGCGGAATTCCTCGTGGCTTGAAGAGGATTGAACCTGTCTTGACGGTCACCTCTTGTTCTCCCACGCGAGCGCCAATCTCTCCTCGATACACAAACGTAAACTCGTCTTCTTTGGTATGCGTGTGGGGCATGACGATCTCTCGAGGTTCCATCCGTGCCTCCATCAGGAAGAAACGACCATCGGTATCGGAACCTCGAATTTTCTGGAGAAATGGCGAGTCTGGAATGCTGTCACCATGCCCTTCTGGGATTACGAACGTCTCTTTCATGCGATTCCTCTCAATCTGTGTGCGATGAAACTGAAGCTGATTTCCATTTCCTGCTTCTGATGAGAGTATAGAGAATAATGCATCCTTTCACCATGAACAAAGACCACACGTTACCCACACGTTAGTTAGGTGGAGACAGTGTGATATCATGGAGGATAAGGCTTGTTTGCGTAGGAAAAAACAGAGCACACGAGGACATGCATGAAGGAATCGAGCAGTTTTGGTGCCTTGCTCAAGCGCTATCGCCTGGAAGCAGGTCTCTCTCAGGAGGCACTGGCCGCACGCGCTGAGTTGAGCACGCGGGCTATTAGCGACCTGGAGCGTGGCGTGAAACATACCCCGCGCTTTGAAACGTGCTTTACTGTTGGCCGCCGCTCGTCCCGAACTGGCTACGACTTCTGATATTCCCTCACTATCTTCTCCCATCAGTGTTCCTCTTCCACCCACTCGTCTCATTGGTCGAGAGCAAGAACGCTCCCGCGCGTTGGCTCTCTTACAAAGTACGGACGTCCGACTGTTAACGATGACAGGTCCTGGTGGTGTTGGCAAAACGCGATTAGGACTTCAGATCGTTCACGACCTCTCCCCTCACTTCACGGATGGTGTTGCTTTTGTGGCTGATTTGCTGGCAACCTGTCCTCACGTGTCTGTACTGGTGACGAGTCGGATACCGCTGCGTGTGCGTGTTGAGCATCTATTTCCATTGGCCCCGCTCAAGCAAAACGATGCAGTCTCACTCTTTTGTGAGCGTGCTCAGGCGGTACGACCGGATGGAACATATGCCTTTGACGAGGTAGTGGCCATCTGCGTGCGGCTGGATTGCCTCCCCCTGGCGATCGAGCTTGCTGCTATGCACGTCATAGTACTGGCTTTACCAGAGTTGATTGAGCGGCTCACGCATCGTGTGAAGCTCTTACGAGGGGGACCAAGAGACCTGCCAGCACGTCAACAAACGATGGAAGATGCCCTCGCCTGGAGCTATGAATTGCTCACAGCTTCACAACAACGCTGTTTTCGTGCGCTCTCTGCCTTTGTGGGAGGCTGGACCCTCGAGGCAGCGGAAGCTGTCTGCTGGGATGAAGGAGAATCAACACCTGAAGAGGCAATCCACATACTTGCTGCCCTGGTGGATGCCTGTCCGATCCAGATCGACATGTCGGCAGGGAATACTCATCGCTTCATGATGCTGGAGCTGATCCGTGACTATGCCCTGGATAGATTGCGCGCGACAAGAGAAGAGGAGCAGTATCGGCAGCAGCATGCGAGCTATTATGCTCGTCTGGGCGAGACCATTGTCCCCTTTGGGCCAGGACAGGGGGTCATCGAGACGCAATTGGTGAAAGAATTTCCAAATGCGCATGCGGCTTTGCAGTGGGCGATAGAGAAACAAGAGGTAACAATAGGTCTACGACTTGCCAGTGCCTTTGGAAAGTTCTGGTTTAGCCGCGGCTACATACATGAGGCAGAAATGTGGTTTGAACGCATACTGGCATTGGACAAGCAAGTTGACGAGCAGGACATACCGCTAGATCGGCAAGCAGAAATTCTTTTCCATTTAGGGCTAATCCTGCTGAGTCAGGGGAAGAAGGAGCGAGCAGAAACCCTGGCCAGAGAGGCCCTGGAACGCACCCAGCGTATTGGGGATCACAGCGGGATGAGTGTGGCCTTCAGCATCCTTGGCAAGATTGCTCTCTTGAACAGGAAGCTCGATGCAGCAGCATTGTATTTTACCGAAAGCGATGTACATGCCAGGCTGACGGAGGTTTGGAGCATAAGAGGCGCAGCCTTGGACAATCTTGCGGAGCTTGCTCAGATGCAGGGTGACACGATGCGCGCTACCATGATACTTGAAGAAGCCCTTGAACTTTCGCGAACCCTGGGAGTAGCATGGATCATTGCTAAGAACGCCACAATGCTGGGCCACCTGGCATGCCAACAACACAACTACGCCCTGGCGAAAAAACGTTACAGGGAGAGCCTCACGCTCTACAGCAGTTTTGCTCATCCCGCTTTCACTGCCCAGTGTGTGGAAGGATATGCTGCAGTTCTGTGTGCAGAAGGAAACTACATGCAGGTTACACGCCTCTGCGCGGCTGCGGCGACTCTTCGGGAGCAGGCACAGACCCCACTGTCAAAAGACGAGCGTGAATCGTTTGAGCAGACCATTGCTGCCGCAAAAGCAGCACTTGACGAGCAGGCTTTCGTGCGTGAGTGGGCTGTAGGGGCTTCACTTTTGCATGACGAAGTCATTGACTACGCCTTGTCGGACGTGTGTGCATGAGAGCGACAGGTTATACATAAACGTGAGGTGCGGTCCAGGATTCATTTACAGAACATTCCCAGTTATTTACTTCATTTTACAATCTTAGCCGTTGGGATTCAAGTATTCAAGAGACACATTTACAACCCCATATTAAAGAGTGTTAAATGTGGTGTAGCTGGATCGGCCTGTAGTGGCGCTCAAGGCTGAAACAGACGGCGATCGGGAAAGGACACGTGTCCTTTTATTTGGCTTGAGAAGGGACTCGGGGCAACACTGTGTGTCTTTTCTCAACATGATAATTTTTGGATATAATCAACAGAGCCTCACTCATGTGGAGGATATACGCTCATTCAGTGCAATTACTCACGCTCGATTGTTGAATATGCTGGGATTGCCCCGCGCAATGTGCTCTTGACATTGTACTGAAAATCAGTACAATAGATCCATGAAGGATCTGAGTATTTTAGGACTGGTATGGGATAGTTTTAACGAGGCACATATTTGGGAGCGCCACCGGTTGACGCGCGCCGAGGTCGAGGAGGTAGCCTACGGCACAGCCAAGAACCTGTATGCGCGCCAAACGTATGGAGGCCGTTTCTTCGTCATTGGTCCAAAAGCAGACAGGCGGCTCCTTGTACTTATTTTAGCACCCAAAGGATCAGGGAACTACTATCCAGTCAGCGCGCGGCCCGCGGATAGGAAAGAACGCCGCGAATACCGCGAATGGAAGGCAGGTACACAACAATGAGCGATCAATCAGCATACCAAGGACCAGCGTATCCTACAGAAGCGCATGGCTCGATTCCAGCTTTCAACAGCTACGAGGAAGAAGCCACTTTCTGGGATACCCATAGCATCACTGACTTTCAAGCAGAAACCGAGGCAGTACAGGTATCCGCGACACGCGGTCTCTCGGCCAACGTACAGGTACGATTCGACCCGGAAACTGACCATGAATTAGAGGCAATCGCACGCGAGCGCGGGATGAAGAAGGCCACACTCATACGCACCTGGGTCTTAGAACGACTGCGCCAGGACAGGAACCGCCACGCCTCCTAGTTTTCGCCGAATCTTTCATCTACCCGGTATATCCTCATACTTCCACACGTGGAGTAGTGACCACGAGCAGTTTCTGTTGTCCTAGCAAGATCATTGTTTGGCGTACCCATTGACACGCTCGCGATGTTTGGGCCAGCCAGTTTGGCACTCAAAAGACACATTGAAAGGACACATTTACAACCCCATATAACGAGTGTTAAGTTCGGACTACATCCTTGCCTGATATAGGCTGGAAAGTGGTCATGGTGAAAACACACGTGTGTTTTCACCATGACCACTTTAGTATTTATCCAAACCAGGAAGTCATGGGCAAAAATACATGTCACTTAACTTACATTCGTCATTAATGACGTAATAAAATCTTTCAAAATATCCCTGCTTGAAAAACGGAGAATCCGATCAATATGCTATACTGGTACTTACCAACAAAGGGTATTGATCGCATCCGCAAACGGCTGCAAAAGTACCGATCGTGACAATCACAACTATTCACATCAGTTAACAGTAGTGTCGACACTTCAGGAGGTCATCTGATGGAAACACCTTTATCTCCACTTGAGTTCTTACGCCGCGCCAGGCGCCTGTATTCTGATCGAGAGGCTATTGTCGACGAAGACCTGCGCATGACATACTCAGAATTTGGTAATCGCTGTGATCGTTGGTCTGCCGCGCTCCAGCAACTAGGCGTCAGTAAAGGCGATCGAGTCGCTTACATTGCACCTAACACTCACGCGCTACTCGAATCCTTTTACGCCATACCTCAAATTGGGGCTGTACTCGTCCCAATCAACTATCGTCTCATCGCCGACGATTTCGCCTATATTATTGAGCACAGCGGAGCGACAGTAGTGTGTGTTCATAGCGATTATTTAGAAGTTGTTGAGCGTATTCGCCACCAGTTACCAGGAGTCAAACACTTTGTGGCTCTTGAAGGTCTGACCGATTCCTTACGCGAAGCCGGTTGGCTTGATTATGAAACAATACTGGCGAATGCACCAGAAACATTCACTCGCCCGTCGATTGACGAGGATGACCTTCTGACAATCAACTATACCAGTGGCACGACCTCGCGTCCTAAAGGCGTGATGATTACACATCGCAATGCCTATATGAACGTTGTCGGAACTCTGATTCATATATCTATGTCGTGTTCAGATCGCTATTTGTGGACTTTGCCGATGTTCCATGCCAATGGATGGACCTTCGTTTGGATTGTCACTGCCGTCGGTGGAACCCATGTGTGTCTCCGCAAGGTGGAACCGCTTTCGATCTTCACACTTACCCGCGATGAACGGATAACGCTGCTCTGCGCGGCTCCAACAGTCCTGATAGGCATTGCTAATGCACCCGAGGATGTACGGCGTATCTTACTTTCCTCTCCAGCATCCGAGCGACACACGGTGCGAGTACTGGCAGCAGGTGCCCCACCTGCTGCGGCAACCATCGAGCGTATCGAGGGCGAACTAGGCTGGGAAATCACTCAGGTGTATGGTCTGACAGAGACAGCGCCTTTCATCACTATATGCGAACCACGTCCAGAGCATGCCACGCTCTCCCCACAGGAACGAGCAACTATCAAGGCTCGTCAGGGTGTGGAGTTGATCACTTCCGGTGAACTTCTGGTTGTAGATGAACATGGCAACGAGGTTGCACACGATGGGTCAACACTCGGCGAAATTGTGGCCCGTGGCAATGTCGTCATGAAAGGGTATTATAACGATCCCGAAGCTACTGCGCGCGCCTTTGAAGGCGGCTGGTTTCATACAGGAGATGCAGCAGTCGTTCACCCTGATGGCTATGTAGAAATTCGTGATCGTATAAAAGACGTGATCATCAGTGGTGGCGAGAATATCTCCTCAGTCGAGGTTGAGGCTATGCTCCTGCGTCATCCGGCAGTTCAAGAGGTCGCTGTAGTGGGCATGCCCGATAAGCAATGGGGAGAGACGCCCCATGCATTTGTGGTACTCAAATCCGGACAGACCGCAACAGAAGATGAGTTGCGTACGTTCCTTCGCGAACGCATGGCCCACTTCAAAGTCCCTAAGTCGATCACATTTGTGGCTGAATTGCCCAAAACCGCTACCGGGAAGATCCAGAAATATGTGCTACGTATTGGCAAGTCAGCGATTGCAGCACAGTAATTTACTGAGGGTCGTAGCAAACTTTGATTGACAGAAATTGAGGAGCTGCACAAACTAGAAATATTGCTATCGCGTCTAATGCTATGATTTAGGATAGGAGCAGTGCTGCCAGGTGCGTTACTGCTCCTATTCTGAATCCAGACAAATGCTGTCTGCAAGAATATACAACTAAGACAAAGGCATGTATAATATCCTATGTACATGCTAAACCCATACCATCTTTTCTGAAAGAAAGAGCCGTGATAACACAACAACAGAGAATCATTTTCTTACCTCTTGTCGGCACAATCATCCTGTGCTTACTTGTTGGAGCTTACCTTGCTGCTTCGAAGCGCTTTACGAAATCGACTCCATCGAACAAGGTCACAAAGCATAAGGTGAAGACCCCCCCCGATGAAGCTATCAAATACTGGACATCCGACAGAATGCGCAATGCCAAGCCCGCACCTCTACCTGGTGTCAAAAATATCGGCCGAGAAAAGCAAGACGAATGATCAAGGAGTGAGGCTAGATGACGCAACTGGATCGATTCATACTGCACCCAATGACTGGCAAGATTTTTCTCTCGTTGCTTGCAGGCACATACATAGTATATCTGGTTGCATTTGGACATGGTCTGTCTTTGACACTATTCGGTCCCCATGAGACGATCATAGAGCAGTCTGTGAATACACCCCCCGACCTCGCTGTCAAATATTGGACAACTGCGAGTATGCAATCTGCCAGCGACGCTGATCAGCAAATCAGCACGACTTCTGATCTAACACAGGCAAGTATCGATATAAGTCAGGGTAAAGCCGCACAGCAAGAGGGACAACCACCGCGCAATGGAAACAATATTTATCCGCTCTCGACCATCGGAAAAGTCTTTTTGACGAACGCTGCTGGTCAAAATCTCGCCTGTTCTGGCACTGCCGTCGTGAGCAGCAACGGTAGTGTGGTTGATACCGCCGGACATTGTCTTTACATGAATGGTAGCTGGATGCGGAATGTGATCTTTTGCCCTCAATACGAGAATGGCATTACGCCCTATGGATGCTGGGCAGCCCGAGATCTAGAAGTCCCTTCTGACTGGATCAATGCTAAACCAAATGATTATCACCAGGACTTTGGTATGATAATCGTCGCTTCTAATAACGAGGGTGTCTTGACCGATGTGGTTGGAGGCGTTGGATGGGCCTATAACAAGCCTGCCAATCAAACCTTCTTCGCCTATGGCTATCCTGCTGCCTTTCCTTTCGATGGTCAGACCAGGAAGTCCTGCGAAGGCGCAATTGGCACTTCCTGGCAACACGGGAGCGGGAATGTAGTCTCCATCCCTTGTGGCATGACTGGTGGCTCCAGCGGCGGTCCCTGGTTTATTCAGATCAACGGCAATCTATACCTCAATGGCCATAACGACTTCACCAGCAGTCTACAGCCCGGGTATATGTTCTCTCCCTATTATGATGATACCTGGTACGCTTTATACGAAAAAGCCCAACAAACGTAAAGCTACGAAGCGCTACTGACTATAGCTTGTAAAAAATAACCTGATTTTCGTTCGGGCTGATTATGCTGATTAGACAAGGCTCAAATGAGCTTGACAGTTCATCACGAATAGAAATGTCCAGCCTTGTCATCCTGAGCCAAGCGAAGGATCTCGGCCCAGCGAGTGAGATCCTTCGCTTGGCTCAGGATGACAACGTAGCACTGTTCAAACTGCCAAGGACTATTCTTCATCATTGAACCGTGCCTTAACAAAACGACCCGGGCCAACGTAGGGGCCGATTTATCGCGCCCATCGCCGAATTATCGGCCTTCCGTGGCCTTTCACTATATCCCACTTATTGTGTTAAACTACTGTATCAGCTATCCGTGGCTTTCACGATAACCCTCCTCTTTCGTTTAACTTCATGATCATTACCCAGCTGCTTCCCAGAACCAGCGAGAGCAAGCGCGCACCATCGTTTTACCCTCGCGTGTCATGTACTGGAACCTTGTAAATTCATGTCCAGGCTTCGGGAATGGTTCAAACCAGTTTTGTATTTCCAGATGTTCACCAAATCGAGGGCTATCGCTATATTCAATGTCATAATCACGAATTGTAAACCTGGCATTTGCAGGGGTAATCTCCTTGCTTGTCAACGCTTCCCAGCCCGCGTTATCCAATATTTCAACCACCGACGCATTATTCAGATGCTGCATGAGATCGATCTCAGAAAACTTCACCGCGGTCAACGTTGTGACAGGTTGATGCTCAGGAAAGGCAGGAAATGGCTGATCTGGAGGAGGTGCAAGCACACCATCAGGCATCCATATCTCTGCCGTCCGTTCTGGCAGGCGCACAGGTCGCCCACTGGAATTTACATAGACCCAGAGTGTTCGTGCGCTAGCCAGTGGTTCATCTTGAGGTGCGTGAGCCTTTCGTGCCTCATATCCTCGCATAGCAGTAATTCGTGAGAAGCCAATGCCAAAAGTTTTTAATTCAAGACTGGCATGTAGGGGAATAGAAGAAGCAAAAGACATCTTAGTTCGCTTGATGATCCAGTAGCCTTCTCCTACAAGCTGAGAGTCCTCGGCATCCTGCGATGCGATATCTTGCATATAACGTAAAAAAGCAACTGGCGTCAAAACGCCATCACAATTGCACTCATCGTAACGAACGGTATGCTTCAGACAAAATTGCCGATTCATGCAAGCTCCTCGTGAAATATTTCAAGTGTCTGTTTTCTTATTGTACCTTAAAAGATACGATTTGTTGCGAGATGGCGTTAATAAATTCTCGAGCAGCCCGTGAAATAGAACCAACACGACGATAGACGAGAGCAAAAATAAACTCTTCATCTAAGTCCGTAATTGGTAATAGAACCAGATCATTCCCAATCTGAGAAGGCCGAATAAGTGCAGGAAGAGTCAAAGTCACACCAATATTCTGTCTGACCATCTCTTTTAACCCCTCGACCGATTCTATCTCAACAAGTGGGCGTAAAGGCAATCCGCGCTGGGTAATGATCCTTCTGGTGATCTGTCCCATGCGAGAGCTTTCATCAAGAAGTAAGAGCTGTTCGGCTGCAATCTCCCCCAATGTAATACCTGCCTGATTCTGCTTTTGAGTCAGCGTATGATGCACCGAAACAAGTAAATGAAGTGGCTGGCGGAATAATTCCTTAATAATCAGCATTTCCGATTGCAACCTCGGATCAAGAATTAAGCCAAAATCCACATCACCTTGTTCTACCGATGTAACCAGCTCATCAGTATGATTGACACGTACTTTCAGTTGTATATTCGGATAGCGTTCATGAAAAGAAGCAAGAAGTGCTGGTAAGAATGCCGTTGCCAGAGATTCTATACAACCAATACGAACCGTGCCGCGCTGACCTGTTCCCAATTCAGCAATAAACTGTTGGCCTTCCTGCAGCTGTTCCATGGCATTTCGTACATACAGGGCAAACTCCTGGCCTTCTGGAGTCAATATGACCCGCTTCTTCTGGCGTGTAAAGAGAGATACCTCTAATTCTTTCTCCAGTGCCGCAATCTGGCGACTCAAGGCAGACTGCGCAACGATACACAATTCAGCAGCTTTTCGGAAGTTTTGTGTCTGAGCCGCGGCTAGAAAGTAGGTGAGTTGGTGGAACTCCATCCTGGTTCTCCTCTATCTAAGTAGTTACCAGAGTTCCTCTGAAGCTAGTCGTGCACCCTCAGCGAGTGATCGAAGCTTATCCCATGCAACACTGGGAGCAATTACACTCGTTCCAAGGAACGTCCCAAAGCCACAATCGGTACCAGCAATCACATTTACTCGACCAACAACCTGGGCAAAACGCACGATGCGCTGCGCTATTACCTCGGGATGTTCAATATATGTAGAACATGTATCGATCACACCCGGGATTAAAAGCTTGCCCTCGGGTAAACGCACATCTTCGAAGACTTTCCACTCGTGCTCATGACGTGGATTGGCAGCTTCGATGGAGAGAGCATCGCCTTGTATCATGAAGAGTAAATCAATTATGTCTTTAAGTGGGACATCCCGGTGGTGAGGGCCGGGATAATTGCCCCAACACACATGCACGCGTACCTGCTCTGGTGAAATACCAGTCAGAGCATAATTAAGCACTTCGATGTTTTGCATCACTTGCTTGCGAAATTCATCTATGCTGGCAGCAGCATAACGGGTATGCCGCTGCATTGCCAGGTCTGGACAATCCAGTTGTATGAGGAAACCAGCCGCAATGATAGCTTGATATTCATAACGCATCGCGTCCGCCAGGGCATAAAGATAGGTTTCCTGGGTTGGATAGTAGTTATTCTGCATCACCTGGGCAATTGTTCCAGGCGATGCGGCTGGCATGAAGACTTCCTCAACTTGTATCCCATGCAGAGCAGCTCTCAAGCTCGCAATATCCTGATTCACTGCATCTTTATCACGCAAAGTGATAGGTCCATTGCAAGCCGGGGTAAAATAACGGCTTTCGTCTCCTTCATTGCGCCTGAACATGCGTACCCGTAGATCTGGATGATCCAGCACATCTTGTGCTACAACAGGATTTGACTCGCCACCAAACCCGGTAAGACGGTCTTTGACGTAGTTCGCAAAGCCAATCTTGCTCATCTCGCCATCAGAAATAATATCTATGCCAACATCTACTTGGTGCTTAATCACCTCAGCTACCGCAGTATGCACATTGTCTGCAAGTTTCTTTACATCAAT
>Ga0116218_1000740_pt1 | contig 22121 bp, 23 predicted proteins | sample Sb_taG_2_FD_88966 | JGI IMG/M metagenome (GOLD analysis project Ga0116218, IMG submission 88966) | Peat soil microbial communities from Weissenstadt, Germany - Sb_50d_5_LS metaG | ecosystem: Environmental > Terrestrial > Soil > Wetlands > Peat | place: Germany: Weissenstadt | collected 2010-09-21 | reverse complement strand
TGCTCGCGTGCGTCCCTTCCCGTTTTCATTGCCTCTCCCTGTATTCTTTCCCTCTGCTCCACTTGTGGAAATGCATCCCCAACCCTCACCCCGAACAAGGAACGGCGGTTCATCCCCGGCATGAATGACGGGGGCTTTCCCGCTCGGCCTTATGTAACGCCATGTGCAAGTTATTTTAAGCCACCAGGCGAGCAAATTGGAGATAAGGAGCTGCTTCCATGGCGTCCCACCTCAGAAACGTGCAATTCGTCTGAGCCAAGGAGACTCCATGAGCCTTTTCTTTGGCAAGATGACTTGCATATCGCGTTATAATAAGCAAAGCATCGTCCATACAAAGGAGGATATGACATGGCACAAGGGACGCATCAAACAGGGATCGCACATGTGAACGGCACGGAACTGTATTACGAAGTTGCCGGGACAGGACATCCCTTCACCTTGATTCATGGCCTGCTGCTGGATCGCAGATCCTGGGACGACCAGTTCGAGGTGTTCGCGCAGCAGTATCAAGTGCTGCGCTACGATGTGCGGGGATGGGGAGAGTCGGCGCAGGAAGAGGCCGAGCCGCCGTTCTCGCCGCGCCAGGATCTCCTGAGCCTGCTGCACTACCTGAACATCGAGAAGACCTATCTGCTCGGTCTCTCAGGAGGAGGCACGTTGGCACTCGATTTCACGCTTGAGCATCCAGACAAAGTAGACGCGCTGATCCTGGTTTCATCGGATCCGAGTGGCTATGCACCGCCTATGACGGATGCCATTCAGACATTTGCTGCTCGATATTATGGGGCGTTGCAGCAAAAAGATATTGCCGGTGCGGTCGAAGCCACCGTGCGCTTCTGGACCGATGGCCCCAGGAGAGCACCCGAACAGGTGGATGCGCAGGCACGAGCGCGCGTCACCACCATGTCAATGCGACAGATAGAGCGGCATGGCGACTTTCTGGCTCACGAACAGCACATGATTCCACTCGAACCGCCGGCGATCAACCGGCTCGCGGAGGTCAGGGTACCGACGCTGATTGTGGTCGGCGATGAGGATGTGCCACAGGTCATTGAGGCCGCCGGCATAGTGGAGCAGGGCATCGCTGGCGCGCACAAGGTTGTCGTTGCCGGGACGGCTCACCACCCTCATATGGAGAAGCCGGAGGAGTTCAACCGCGTCGTGTTGGAGTTCTTGAATGGTTTGCCGCGCTAGCTTGTGCGGCTCTGCTTTAGAATGAGAGGAATGCAACACCTAGCTGGAATGCCGGGACCGGCGTAGGGGCGCAGCGCCGCCGTGAACGGGAAAACCCAGTAGCCTGGTAAGAGCGCAAGCCCGCCGATCGCTAACAACGCACGATGGAGGTAGGGAATCCGGGCGGGCTTGCGCTCGCCGCGCCCCTACACAGATGGAGTGACATGAAAAAAACTCGCACATCGCGTTAAGTAGCCAGCACAGGAGATATGTAAAGCGCTTCCGAAGTGTTTCTTGTGTCTCGAGTTTGTTGTTATTCAACAGCAAAGGCAAAATAAATCATACGCTGAACATCTGGCGATCACTAATGATCAATGATCGCCAGATGTTCATTAGAAGTACCACGTTTAGACTAGCGCGAGATGGTCCCGCTTTCCAAGCCATAATTATATTCATCTCTCCAGGGTTTCCCTTCCACAAAACGTGTTGCCCGGAATGGGAAGAGGTCAACGGTCGTCGCTCTTCCCTCAGTCATCAGCTCTGTCAGGCACTTGCCGATGGCTGGACTTGTTTTGAACGAGGTGCCGCTATCGCCCGCCATGCAGAAAAGGCCCTCATACTGATCCAGTCGGCCAATGATTGGACGCGAATCAGGGCTATCCATGAGCATACAGCCCCAGTTGCCTCGCACAACACTCTGGCGCATGATAGGGAAACGTCGGGAGAGTTGCTCTCGGCACGCATCGATATAGTCCTGCGACACCGCTTCGCTGTAGTGATTGGGATCCCCTGGTTCAGCGACCATGCTTTCTGTTCCCACAAGTGTACAATTGCCATCAATGGGGCGTGCCCACATGCGCTGGATCTTATCGATATAAGTCATATGTTTGGAGGAACGCTCCATGGGCCAGCGAAAGACGCTGACACGTCCAGGCCTGGGAACTAACCCGAGATCGATGTGAAGCGGTGCAAAAAGTTGATTGGCCCAGGCGCCAGCGATGATGACAACCACTGGCGCCAGAATGGTTCCCTTTGTTGTCTCGACTCCCTTGACTCGATCCCCAGAAACCAGCAGACGTGTCACCTCTGTTTCAAACTGAAAGGTCACGCCCAGGTCCATGCTGGCACGAGCCAGGGAGTAGATCGTTGCGTTCGGATCAGCAAAGCCCGACTCCGGTTCATATGCCACCTGTGTCACATCACCCGTCCAGAGAGATGGATCGAGCTCCCGTGCATCTTGCGGGGAGATCGTGCGCGTATTGACACCAACCTGGCGCATCATGGCAAGGTTCGCTTCCAGGTGGCTCGCATACTCAGGTGGGGTAAAGACGAGCAGGCCAAGCGGCTGAAAACCGCAATCCCCACCCACCACTTCCTTCCAGTGCTGAAAATACTTCAAGCTCTCATACTAAATTGCGTTCCGTGATAGAATAAAGGAGGTGAGATTTCCAGAGAAAGGTGATAAATCGACTGAAGGGTGGGAAAGTGATGTGATGAGTGAGAAGCATGTGTTCCATCACCTCTTCATTGCTCTCCTGTGCGGGAAGCCCCACCGCAATCTCTCTTGAAGGGAGACAAGCAAGATGACCCAACCGCAGAGCAGCCAAACCAACCGCTTGTTAGGGTATCCAGACGACGCTCGTTTATTGATCATCAACGCTGATGATTTTGGGAGGTCTCATGCGAGCAATGAGGCGACGCTTCGCACACTCAAGGAAGGCGTGGTCAGTTCTACGAGCTTGATGGTTCCTTGCCCCTGGGCTTTGCATGCCATGCATCTGCTCTCGGACCATCCTGATATTTCCTTCGGTGTTCACCTGACCGTCATCTGCGATGTAGTCCAGTATCGGTGGGGGCCGCTCACCTCCAAGGACAAGGTGCCCTCCCTGATCGATGAGACTGGCTTTTTCTACTATGTAGAACGCATCCCCGAATTTCTGACTCAGGCAAAGCTCTCTGAACTGGAAGTGGAATTTCGGACGCAGATCGAGGCCGTGCTGGCGGCGTCGCTCAAGCCGACCCATCTGGATTGGCATTGCTTGCAGAATGGTGGCCGGGCGGATATTTTCGAGATGACCGTTGGGCTGGCGAAAGAATACGGCCTGGCTCTGCGTGTCCATGATCGACCCGTGATCGAAACGGTGCAGCGTCAGGGCTTGCCCACCAACGACTACGACCTGCTGGATAGCTATGCTCTTTCGAGCATCGAGAAATCAGCACACTATGCTCAGATGTTGCGCGACCTACCAGTTGGGCTCAGCGAGTGGGCAGTCCATCCAGGTCTCGGCAATGCCGAGTTGCAAGCGCTAGAGCCTGAGAGCTGGCAGGTGCGCCAAGCGGATTTTGACTTTCTGATCTCGCGGCAAGCGCGCTCGATCATCGCACAAGAGGGGATTGTGCTGCTCAGTTACAAGCCTCTTCAGCAGGTGTGGCAAGAGAGATGGTCAAGCGCCACCTGATCGGCCACTTCTCCACCGTTCAGTTCACCCTCGGGCTACCTTTGAGTCGAGGGACCAAAAGGGGGATCATATGGCAAGAGTCACGCGGGCAGCAAGCCATCTGTCAGCCGAAGAAGTCAAGCGGCGACTGAAGTATGACCCGCGCCCCTGGTGTCGAGGGCGTTGGCTCATCATCTATAATGCACTGGTCGAGCCCAGGAAAGCGGAGGAGATTGCCAGGCATTGTGGCGTGTCAAAGGGCATGGTGCATCAAGTGATCTCCACCTACAATCGCTTCGGGGTCGAGGCCATCGAGACGCCTGGCAAGGGAGGCCGTCGGCACCAGTATTTGACCTTTTCAGAAGAGCAGGAGTTTCTTGCCCCCTTTTTTACGCAAGCCGAGAGCGGACAGATTGCCACGGTGGGCCAGATCCAACGCGCCTATGAAGCCACAGTCGGACATGAGGTCGATGAGAGCACGATCTATCGCCTCCTCAATCGTCACGGCTGGCGAAAGCTGATACCTCGCCCCAGGCATCCCCAAGCGGACCTGCAAGAGCAGGAGCAGTTTAAAAAAACTTTGAAGCCCAGGCTCAAGCGGTCGTCGCAACCCGGCCAGTCGAAGATGAACGTCCTGTCCTGATCATGGCTCAAGATGAAGGCTGTTTTGGCCGCATCAACCGTGCCAAACGGTGCTGGGCACCTCCGGGTATTCGTCCACATGCCCCAGCGCAAGTGGTCCGAGAATATATGTATGCCTATGCTGCTGTAGCTCCCACCCAAGGGCAGATGGTCTCGCTGGTGTTACCAGAAGCTTCGACTGCCATGATGAATCTCTTCCTGGAACAGGTCGGCCAGACTTTCTCGAAGTATTTCATCATCATGCAAGTCGATCAAGCAGGCTGGCATAGCGCCAAGGACCTGGTCGTCCCGGAGAATATCCGCTTGATCCCTCAACCTGCCTACAGTCCAGAACTGAATCCGGTTGAGCATATCTGGGATGAACTGCGCGAAAAATACTTTCACAATCGTATCTTTCCCTCCCTTGAGGCGTTGATTGACGTTCTGTGCCAGGGATTGTGTGACCTGGCTGATGATGCTGAGCGCTTACGTTCTTTAACTGGCTTTCCCCATCTCAAGATTACCTTTTAGAATGCGGATTGGTATCAAAGGCCAGGCGTGCTTCAGATTCATTGGTGTAATGCATCCTGACTAGCGCACCACTCTTGCCAGTCGCGCCGGATCCAAGATACTGGCGTTCGACGACCACCACCCGCTTCACACCGGCCTTGGCCAGGTGAAATGCAGTACTGGTCCCATTCGCGCCAGCCCCAATCACGACAACATCTGCTGTTTCCATTCCTTACTCCTTGATGCTATGGGTCTACAACAAGCTACTCAATTATGTATCATGCTATTTCTTCCTGGTCAACTTGATATCGGTCCAACACCTTGTATCATAGAGACCTCGACGGTTATGTGAAAGTGAAAAGGTGTGGATGTATCTGTATCGCCCCGTCGATATTCAAGGAAACACCCTGAAATTTCTTCTCAGTCCCCCATTCCAAGCATCGGCGCGCTCGAAATTTGCCAATATTTACCATAGAATCTCGTTGGCGTTGCCACAGTGAAAAGAATATCGGGTGCAGAGATTGAAACCCGGAACGGGTGCGCCATCCCGGTTGAGAGTTACACACTAACCCGCGCAAGCACCATCCGAAATACATCCACAATCTCCTGGCCGCTCAAGTCCAAGGTGGCCTCACCCACTGTCAACTCATACAAGGTAAGGCCGGGGAGCCGTGTGGGAGCAAGTCGGTAAAAGAGCCAGATGCCCGTCTCCCTGGCAACGTCGAGGGCGGCCGCTTCCAGCTTGTCCTGTTCCCCTCGTATGAAGAGATGCATCATATTGGTATGCGGCGGATCTGGCACGATCTCGATCTCGGCGAATGAGGCGAGAAGGGTGGCAATCTCCTTTGCCTTGGCATGATAGGCCTCCATGTGCCCCAGCCGTTCTCGCAATCCTTTTTGGGCCGAAAGCACCAATGGATACAAATGGACGAGATTGCCGCCATGTCTGCGCTGCCAGGTGCGGGCTTCGGCAATGACGTCGGCAGGGCCGGCAAGCACCGATCCCGCAATGCCGCCAAGGATTTTGTAAAAGGAGACGTACACGCTGTCAAATAGCCCCGCTATCTCGGTATACTCGCGTCCGTAAAATGGTCGGCACTCCCACAACCTGGCGCCGTCCAGATGCGTAGGGATGCGACGTTCGCGTGCCCACGCTATGATCTCATTCAGCGCTTCCCAATCAGCAAGTTGCCCACCAAGGTCGCGTTGTGGCAATTCCAGTAGCAGAGCCCCCACCGGTTCCGAGATCGCTTTGAGATCTTCGAGTGTCAGCAGGCGCTCTTCTGACCCCACCAGGATACCGTAGAGCCCGTGCAGCCTCTGGTAGGCTCTCTCTTCATGCGTTTCCAGGTGGCTCTTCGGGTGGAAAGCGACATTGCATGTTCCCCGCCGTGAAGCCCAGATGCGCAGGGCAATCTGCTGGCACATGGTCCCACTCGGCATAAAGACTGCAGCATCTTTCCCCAATAACGCGGCCACCTCGCTTTCCAAGCCAGCGATGAGGTCTCCCTTTCCATAATGGTCGGCCTCCAGTTCCGGGTCGGTCTTCTCCGCAAGCTCGCTGAGCACTTGCTGGGGGGTCTTGGGATAATCGTGTGTCAAAAAGTGATGACAGGCCTTGTAGATCTTTTTCGCCTCGGGGGTATCGAGCAGCATGTGTTTCTTCCTTTCACGGTACTTCAGAAATCTGACCATTAGCATATCACTTCTCCTCCAAGCGAAGTGCAAGGATCGCTACAAATCGTATGCCTTCCTTCTTCTTGATGGAAAAAATCCAAGACACCAGCACGATCACCCTTTCCCTATAGTACATCCAGGTCCAGATACTAAGAGACCGTGAGACGACCGTGAATATGAAACAAGCGCCCGTGAATCGCGGTTAGGGAGCAGAGAGGGTACGCTGTTATCATTACCCGCGGTGCTGATCATGCTCGGGGCCGGAACAGGAAAGGGGCTTTGATGAACATGCAAAGAAGCCAAACAGCACGGCGATGCTCTTCTAGAGTGAGGTGTGAGTTGAAAAAATATATCAAATATGATATATTTCGAACAGGTTGATGTGATGAGGAGTGGGCAGCCACAGTAGAAAAGACAGTGGCGTGACTATCAAGCTGAGAGCGGAGCACGACCGATCAAAGATTTTCTTCTGGCGTTACCATATGAAGACAGAGCGGCTATCCTTGAAGAAATGGAGCATGTACGCCAACACGGTACAACCGTTGCGCGTCATGTCCGTCAGGGTATCTATGAGGTACGCGCCACCTATGACACCAAAGCGTATCGCATTCTTTTCGCCTGTGAAGGTCGTTTCCATCACGTACTGCTGGCCTTAGACGGATTTCAGAAAAAGACGCAGCAAACACCACAGGCTCACATCAAGCTAGCAGAACAACGACTGGCAGATTGGCGACGGCGAGGGAAAGCGAGCGGAAACATGAAAGGAGAGTTAGCATGGAGCAGGATTTTCTTGACGAGATGATCGAGGAATCAACGAGGCGCAATCCCGAATTCCCGTCTTTGATAGAGGAAGCGCGCCAACGACGTGCGTTGCTGGAGGCTCTCACTGCTATTCGCAGTCGCTCTCGCATTTCTCAAAGTGCCATCGCCAAACGGATACACACTTCGCAATCCGCTGTTGCACGGTTAGAGGCAGGCATTGTCGATCCTCGACTCTCGACGGTACAGCGCTATGCAGCTAGTGTAGGCAAGCGCATCCAGTGGACACTCGTTGACGCCTAAGAGCCCTCAATTTTTGTACTGGCTAGCAGGTACGGAACAGATCAACATGAAGGTGAAAGCATGGACACAACGCTCATTGTTGCGACGGGACACGGAATTTTTACGTACGAACGCAACGAACATGATTGGCGCGCGCGAGCGTTCGGCTTGGATGATCAAAACGTCACGAGCGCAATTGCGCGTGAGGGCGTGATTCTCGCAGGTACGACCAACGGCGTTTTTCGCTCGGATGACTCTGGCGAGAAATGGCACGCGGGAAGCTCTGGACTCAATACGCGGCACGTGCGCTGGATGGCGTTCCATCCAGATCTGTCGGATTACGAATTCGTGGGGACGGAACCCGCCGCGATCTTCGTTTCGCACAACGGCGCAGTGAGTTGGCGCGAGTGTCCCGAGGTCGCGCAGTTGCGCGATGAGCACGGCTGGATGCTGCCGTATTCGCCACAAGCCGGATGTGTGCGCGGCTTTACCTTTCATGGCAAACGCGCGTACGCGGCAGTCGAAGTCGGCGGCGCGCTGCGCTCGGACGATGGAGGTGAAACATGGCGGCTCGCAGAAGGCAGCGACGGCAACCCTGACCTGCAAGGTCCGCCCGAACCCTTGATTTATCCTGACGTTCACTCCATCGCCGCGCATCCGTCGCTGTATGATCTGGTGTTCGCGCCGACGGGCGGTGGTTTGTATAGGACGCGCGATGGCGGCAAGACCTGGAGATTGCTCTACGATTGTTACACGCGCGCGGTGTGGCTCGATGGTGACGATGCCAACCACTTGATTTTCGGTCCCGCCGATGGAGTGGATTCGCATGGGCGCATCGAAGAATCGCACGATGGCGGTAAGACCTGGCAGGTGACGTCCGATGGCTTGCAAGTGCCATGGCGTCGTCACATGGTCGAACGCTTTGAGCAAGTCGGTGATGAGTTGTTCGCGGTGCTCTCCAACGGCGAGCTTCTCGTCGCGCCCCTCGCGTCGTTGCAGTGGAAACACGTGCTGACGGAACTGGATGATGTGCATGCGGTGACATCTATGAAAAAATAGACGCGCGTAGGGGCGAGTACGTACGCGGATGCCGAGCGCCGTTGCCCTGCTGTCCTGGCTACTGAGGTTATCCGTGCGAAAAATGACGGCTGCTCTGTACTTCGAGCATCGAATAACCCATATATGATCTCTTGTTGCTAGCAGTGTACCTCTATATTTTAAGCTACCTCACGGTGATACGTGGAAAGGTACTTGGCTGTAGAAAAGTGGAAAACTTTGTCAGGAGATCCCGGTTCATGATTCCGTGCACAGGATTCCTCAGGGAGTGGAAAATTTTATTTGACGCCTACATTTGTGTGCGTTTAAAATAAAGTCTTACAATGAAACACTGAACAGCTGGCAAGCTCATTCGCCGAGGCTCATGAAAGCCTCTACAAAGCGCATGAGGCAAAGTTCTAAACGACGATGTGTCTAATGACACGGCATACGGTTAAACTCGTGGCGCACCCTCTGCTCATGTGCAATCGGGTGTGCCACAGCTTTTTGGAAAGAGGAGAGAGGTCCTCTTGTTCCTCAGTTTCTTCTTTGCCAAACTCCTAAGGCTTTCGCGGCTGATAGGTGAGGATGACGGTTCCCGTCCTGGTCGTTTTTGAAAACAGGAGGTTCAACCTCTTCAGGCTGCCCCCATCTTGGAAGAGACGCTTACCATGGCCTACAACAACCGGGTGGACCAGGAGTATCAGCTCATCCAGAAGGTCCTGTTCGAGGAGGGAGGAGACGAGGCCGGGACTTCCGGCTGTACCAATGTTCTTCCCTGGCAACTGCTTCAGCTGAGCGATTGCTTGGGCGAGATCTCCCTTGATCAATGTCGAGTTCTTCCATGCTGCGACACTGTCCAGAGTGCTCGAGAAGACGTACTTGGGCGTTGAGTTAATGAAGCTTGCAAACGGTTCATCAGTAGCAGTGGGCCAGTAAGGTGCCCACTCTTGATAGGTCACTCGCCCCAACAGCACCGCATCCTGGGACGTGAGTTGTTCCATCATGGCCTCCCCCATCTCCTCATCGAAGTGCTCTTGCCAGGTACCAGGCGATTCCACGACACCATCGAGTGTCATAAACAAACCTGCGACGACTTTTCTCATGATGCATCCTCCTTTGATGCTGATCTGCTACGCGACATCTTGAAAGCGTCGATAGTATAGCATACCTGGTCGACGATTGCTTCTCCTCCCGGGCTTTCTCTTCCGGAGAACTTCCACGTCTGGAACAGGCCATCGAGCAGGAGGAAGAGATATCGCGTTTCACATACCGGGTGGTAGCCCAAGCTGCACAGCCTTGATGGTACAGTAGCTATCAGCTATTCTAGAAACGAAAGAAAGGAGCATGCAACGTGCGCAAAGACCTTCACGAAGAGAATCGTCTCACGTGGAATGAGGCAACGGTGGCTCATAACAGTCACAAAGGCGATCAGGTGGCCTTTTTTCGCACTGGTGGGAGCACCCTCTACCCGGAAGAGCGGGAGCTGCTGGGCGACATCCAAGGGCTCTCGATCGTCCATTTGCAGTGCAATTCTGGGCAGGATACGCTGAGTCTGGCTCGGCTGGGAGCGCAGGTGACGGGAATCGATATCAGTGAGAGCGCCATCGACTTCGCGCGCCGGCTCTCCGATGAGACTGGCATCCCAGCCACCTTTCATCGCATGGACATCTACGATTGGTTTGAAGAGGCGGCTCATGGCTTGCAGCGGTTTGATCTGGCCTTCTGTTCCTATGGAGTGCTCTGCTGGCTCTCCGACGTGCAGGCGTGGGCGAAGGGAATCGCGACGATCCTCACCTCTGGTGGTCGCTTGGTGCTCATCGATTACCATCCTGTCGCCCGCATGTTTACGTGGGAACTGAGACGTCTCTACGCCTATTTTAGTGATGGAGCACCCCTCACCTCTGAGCAGGGACTGGGGGACTATGTTGCGCTTGCTGGTCAGGGGCTGCCTGGTATGGAATATGCCGAAGGGGTGAAAAACTTCAAGAATCCCTACCGCATGCACCAGTTCCTCTGGGGCCTTGGTGAGATCGTGACAGCGTTGCTCAAAGGCGGTTTGACCCTGACCAGTTTGAAAGAATATGCGTACTGCAATAGCTTCAATCCCTTTGAGGGGATGTACTGCTTCGGACGGCGCTGGTATCTTCCTGCCGACCAACCCAGCATACCGCTCATGTTTTCCATCACGGCGCGAAAATAGTCCCGTGGTCAGTGGAAATGTGGGAATTCTATGGCTCTCCTGCACTTGGCGGCAGAAGGGAGCCATGCTAGAATACCCTCTAGCGCATCTGAAGGAGAAGCATATGAATCTCGGCGACTTCCAAACAACTGAATGCTTTATCTGTCAGAAACACCGAGGAGCAATCGCCTTACCAGGGGGAGCTATTTACGAAGATCCCCTGGTCTATGCTGGGCATGTCCGTGCAGATCAGGGGCCTGTCTACCTGGGCCACCTCATGGCCAAACTGAAGCGGCATGCACCTGGGCTAGCGGAGCAGACCAACGAAAAAGCTCAAGCCCTCGGCCTGCTCGTGGCCCGTCTGAGCCGGGCACTCAAAGCCAGTGAGGGAGCAGAGCACATCTACCTCCTTGTCTTTGGAGATCAGGTTCCCCACTTGCATCTCCATCTTTTCCCACGCTATCCAGAAACCCCTCAGGCCTATTGGGGTCCCCGGATTGCTGAATGGCCTGATGCGCCTCGTGGCGATGCGGCTGAGGTCGCTGCGGTGTGCGAGCGTTTACGCACCTGGTTGGCAACTGAACCTCATCCTGCTTGAGAGGAAGCAAGGAAGAACTCATCATGGCCGCTCGTTGTCGTTCTTGACCTGTCCTGGCTACTGGGGATATCCGTTCTATAAAGAAGGATCATGAGCAATGAGGAAAAGATTTGGGGAGAGCTCATCTTCAGCGCGTATTTCCTGGATTGGATATCCTAAGTAGCCAGGCCAGCCACCTGCTACACAATTGAGTATCACTCCTTAGTAAATCAACAGAGCAATACGGTATAATAGAGAGAATGAGTTAGTGAGAGAACTGGTTTCAACCCAGCAGGAGGCGAAAGATGCACGAGTACACTCCGCTCGATCTGAAGACATTTCATAACGCCGGGTTGGCGCTCCTGTCAGAGCAGGGGACGGCCCCCATTGGACCGCAACAGTTCCGCGGCTTGCCATTTCTCATCGGCACCGACCCGCAATGCTGTTTTATCGCCTTTGGAGACGGATTGCAGAACGCTCCCCTAAGCATCCCTATTGCTGAGCGTGCGCAGTCGGTCATCGTAGCCCATCGCCTGCTGGTATCGGGAATCTCCACCGGCGGCCCTGTCGGTCAGCCCATCGCCGACTATGTCTTCACCTATCAGAAGGGGGACGAAGAGCGCCTCACCATTCGCGACCGCTTCGAGATCACCGAAATCCCGACCGCCTGGGGACAACTCCCCTTCCGCGCCGTCCCCGATCAGAGTGACAGCAGGCCTCCGCGAGACACCGGACGCTTTGACGAGAGCGGAGAGCGCCAGGCGGAGGTGAACCAGGCAACAGCGCGCGGCTACTATTTGTGGGCCTGGCAGAACTTGCGGCCGGAGTATCCGCTGGCCGCGCTCACCATTATCCCTGTCGGGCCGTGTTTCCTCATCGCAGGCGTGACTCTCGGCCACGTCGACGAATATCCATTTGTGCGCTCCGGGGCACGGCCCCTCAAGGTGACCATCATGGACGCGGTGGCGGCTACGCAGCCGTTCGACCTGGCAGTCGCGGTCGACCGCGGCGTGGCTACCTTTCCCTATCCACTGCCCCGGCAGTCACCCGAGGAGTTCCTGGCCGACCCTATGGCCGGCTGGGGCGAGGAACTCAATGAGCAGAGCAGTCCCGCTTCGGTCGAGATCGCGGCGCTCCCCTCGGCGACGGTCACACTGACGCAGGGTAGCGAGGTGCTCGGAACAGCTCGCTGGGGCGAGATCGAAAAGCAGAAGGTCGTGGAACTGCCACGTGTGCGCCTGGAGCTGCTGGACACCGGCCGGAACTGGGTGCGCACGACGGTGGTTGACGACGAGACCGGGCAGCCCGTACCCTGTCGCGTGCACTTCCGCACCCCGGACGGCATTCCCTATCAACCGCATGGCCACCATAACCGAGTCAACGCGAATATGAACACCTGGCATATCGACGTCGGCGGAGATCTCCGCCTCGGTGGCATGAGCTACGCCTACATCGATGGCACCTGCCAGGGCTGGCTGCCACGTGGCGAGGTTATAGTCGACGTGGCCCGCGGCTTCGAGTACGAGCCGGTACGCACGAGGGTGACGATCGCGCCGGGTCAGCAAGAACTGACACTGCGGCTCAAGCGCTGGTGCAACATGAACGCCCGGCGCTGGTTCAGCGGTGACACGCACGTTCACTTCCTCTCGACACAGGGGAGCCACACCGAAGCCCGGGGCGAGGATCTCAACGTCGTGAACCTCCTGCAGTCCCAGTGGGGTCATCTGTTTACGAACACGGAAGAGTTCACCGGCGGTCCCAGCGTCTCACGCGATGGCCGCACCATCGTCTATGTCTCACAGGAGAACCGCCAGCACATGCTTGGACACCTGACGCTGCTGGGACTCTCGAAACCTGTCATGCCCTGGTGCACCGATGGCCCAGATGAGGCCGAGATGGGTGGGACTCTGGAGGTGACAATGTCAGATTGGGCCGACCGCTGCCATGCCCAGGGCGGCACGGTGATTCTGCCGCACCTGCCTAACCCGAACGGCGAGCCAGCGGCCATGATCGCGACAGGACGTGTTGATGCTGTGGAATTCCTCCGGCATGGGGTCGAGCCTCCGCGGTTCGGTGGTATGTACAACCACGTGGAGTATTACCGCTACCTCAACGGGGGGTATCGCCTGCCGCTGGTCGGTGGCACCGACAAGATGTCCAGTGATGTAGCTGTAGGGCTCTACCGTACCTATGTCTTCATCCCGCAGGAGCAGGACTTCACGTACGAGACGTGGTGCGCTAACCTGGCGGCAGGACGGACCTTCATGAGTGGCGGTCCCATCATCTCGTTCAGCGTGGACGGACACGCGATCGGGGACACGGTACGCCTGAGCGGAAACGGCGGGACGCTCGAGGTGGAAGCGTGGGCAGAATCGATCTTCCCGATCCACACCCTCCAGATCGTCCAGCAGGGGCGCGTGGTCGCCGAGACGGAGGATCGCGTTGGCGTGCGCCGACTAGAGTTGAAGTCGAGGATCAAGGTGGATGGCCACACCTGGCTGGCCGCGCGTGTCAGCGGCCCCGGCTATACCAACCCCATCCTGCATCACGATGCCTGGAGACGCGGGGTGATGGCACACACCTCGCCGATCTACGTAGCCTGCGGCGACGATTGGCGGCTCTTTGATCAGGAGACGGCGCAGTACATGCTCACGTTGATCGACGGCAGCCTGACCTACATCCGCGAGTTGAGCCCAAGGGATCAGCCTGGAAGGGTGACGCATCACCATGAAGAGGAGGACCATGAGGCTTATTTGGAACGGCCTTTCCTGGAGGCCCGAGCGGCCATCCACCGGCGAATGCATGAACTGGGGCTTGCATAGGAGAGAAAGGTGAACTAGGAGAGAGGAAACACACACGTTGAACATCAGGAGCCCTATGTGAATCAGCAGACGCATACTATAGAAGAGAATGCGAACATCGCTAAATGCATCCTTGCGAGCTGTACTAAGGATCAGACCGTTTACTTATCCTTAGTAGATAAACTGCGTTTGAGTCCGCAACTTTATTCTTAGTGAGAAAATTTTGCCAAAAATGTGCAATATGCCAGTCCGTAACTTTATTTCGCCCGTAAAATCCTGTTTTGCACATAAAAAGATGGCTCTGAGTCCACAACTTTATTCTTCCTGAACAAGACGTGTACCCGTAAAATAAAGTCTTACAATTAAAATAAAGATGTACACCAAATAGCTGGCGAGCTTTGATTTTTCTCAGAGGTCGTCAGTTGTTTTTTGTCTCCATGATAATACCACAAACTCACTTCGTGACACCGTTTTGTCCATGAAGAATCAAGTTGCGGACCGGTGTTCTTCTTTTTCTGCTTCGCTACAAGAGATGGGGGGTAAATGGTTGAAAGTTGTCGCTCATCAGACGTGTTAGGAAAGTCGCCATTCAAATACTTCCATTATTCTATCCGATGGAGAGTGAGGCTGTATCATCAGCGGCTTGAGTTCGTCAACTGCACTTGTACTGGCTATTTGGGATATCCGTTCCAAAAATAAGCGTCAATGATTGCTCTACTCATACCTGTTCTTCTTCAAGACTGATTTTGAGTCCGCAACTTTATTCTACATGAATAGTTTGTTTTAGGCGTTGAATAAAGTCTCATAATTCAGACAAAGTATCACATTGGACCAGCTGGTGATCATCTTGGTGATCACCAGCTGGTCCAATGTGATATATAGCTATCTGGCCGCTTTTAATGCCGCTGTATGCTCCTCTTTTGCTTTCTCCCGGATCGTGCGAGCAAGTTGCTGCATGCGTTCCTGAAGCATCTCCTCAATCAGCTCCTCTGCTGCGGGAATACGAGCTATTGCTTGCGTCGCTTCAATTTGCAAACGTTCAAGATCAACCAGCGCCACCTGGAAGATGCGAAGTTCAGCATCACAAAGCGCCTGTATGCGATAAGCGGCCTGCATTGTCTGTACCTCTTGATGCGCGTTGACCCATTCTTCGGAGAGAAGTAGGATCACGTGGCGCATCAACCAGCGAACTACGACGTGCATTGTTCCCTCCTTTATTGAGAACCTAACGTCTTGCGACGGAAATCCGTCTGAATATCGGTTGATGCTATTCGTATTCGCTCAGCGCTGTCAAGAAGCATCTGTTCGGCAATCTGCCCTGTTAGGCTGTTAGGATCAGTCGTCAAAAGCTCTTGTTCCTCCGCAGCTACAGTCCGCATCGCTGTAGCAAAACCGTAGTATTCAAGTGCCAGTGCCGACTCCTGTATGTAAGCAGCTTGCCTTGCTGCGTAATAGATTCCATCCATCCGTCCATGATGTCGCTGCAAAGCCAATGACTCACGTCTTGCTCCCCACCAGGTTCGTATATCACCAGCTTCGTGCTCTGGTCGTCCTGGGGCTGGCACATTACGCAGTTGCATCTCCTGGCGTTGGCGATAGCGCTCAACAAGCTGTTGCTGTCTTTCAGCATCAGAGACATACGATAGAACTTTATCATGGTACTCTTCATTCATAGGAGGTCTCCTCTCTTTGTACCTGTTGACGAATATGGTGTACTGCGTCAGGCCAGTGGCTCCATAGTACATTATGAAAATGGAAGAGATCTTCACCGGTCGTTTCTGCAATCTCACGCTGTGCTTCCTGAATCTCGCGAGTTCGTAGTCGTTGATCTGACCAGTATCTGTACGGTGAAGACACGATCTGTAATGGTCTGCGCGTCAGAAATTGCACAGTCTTTTTGATATTTGAAGTCATGAATTAAGCTCCTTTTTTACTGCGTTCATCCTTAGCACTTTCGGTACTATTTATGACTTCTACTCATAGCTTCATCTCCTTCTGTATAACAAGCGGTATCAGTACCGGCCATTTCGAGGTGGAAATTGCCGCCTCATCCTCCGTAAATTGGCCTCTCGGAGCTGGCGTCTCACTCGATGAAGGTGAATCTGATCATCAACCAGGCTAACTGTCCAAACAGTGACGAGGATCGCCAGAACGATAAGGCAAATCTCCAATATGTAAAGAAGCGGCATAAACAGGAATAAACATACAGCAAAACACAGCACTATGACCAACAGAAGTGCTTTGACACAAATTCTACTCATATTGCCTCCAAGCTTGTTGCATCACCATGGATGGTATGACACCTGATGGTTGGTGGATGAAAGGTAGGCTTTCTCCGCTTGTATTGGTAAAGATCGATTTGCATCAGATTGGCAAGAGTGCGACGGGCAGCAGGTATAGAAGCTTTGAGCAACCGCTTTTCAGCTTTATCGCTTGGCCAGCACATCTCAGATGTATCAATGTGAAGACTTTTCAGCAGTTGCTTGAGTGAAAGAGGATCATCCACTTTGTCGAGCAGCGTACAGATCATTGCGCGACGTTGGCGTGGTGCGACTTTGGGTAGGGCAATAGCAAGGTTACTAAGGAAATCCATCTTCTCCATTTGATCATTCAGTTCGTTGACCGGATTAATCAAACTCTCGCCGGAAATGGACACGAGTTCAATATCTGGGTTTTCTGCATATGTCGAGAGAGAGATAGTTGGCAGGCGGGAGTGTCGCTTCACCTGGCGGAGATAATCCCTGAATTTGTTGCGGATGATCTGTGCAATGTATGCTTCAGAATTGTAGATGTTTCCTTTCTTTGACTTGCGTGTGAAGGAGATCCAAGCTTCTTGTGCGATATCTTGCAGGTCAGCATCCGAAACGTCTCGACAGATATAGCGAGCCAGGGCGAGAAAGTATCGAAATCCATATATGCCTTGTTCCATATCTACAAGATCATCGTCATATGGAGAGGGACCACAGGACACTAACGGCACGAGATCTGACGGAGGATGTGAAGTTTCGGTCGATTTGTCGTTTTTGTTCATCATTAAACTCCTTTTCTATCATAGAAAATTCTTCGACATTGACTAATCAAATCGTAACCTAAATTCCTATATTTGTCAAGTTCATGAAGTAAATCGACTAAAAAATATGTCGTTTAACATCTTTTAATGGGAGTCGGGATTTATAAAAGCAAGCTCTGCATGATATGATTGTGGTCCTAAAGCTTGTAATGGAATGTGATATTGCTCTGGTTTTGCAACAATTTTTGTCGATTTATATCCTAGGTATTGCAAAAAAAGACAAGATATAGTACTCTTGAAGAGGGTGAAGGGGATATGATAAGGATAATGCAGTACAAGTTCTGGTAGCTGTAGTGAAAGAAAGCAGAATCAAACAATGACACTTGAAGACCTCATCCAATGCTTGACATCCTACGCCGATTTGCCCGAAACAAAAACGGTACTGACCTCCGCCTACGAGATTGCAGAAGGGGTTCATCGCGGTTTTCGGAGGCTTAGCGGCGATTCCGCGATCAGCCATCCCTTAGCGGTAGCGACCATTCTTGCTGAGTGGCACGCGCCGCTTCCGGTGGTGGCTGCTGGCTTGCTTCACGATATTCATAGTCCCGATTATTCGCATGAGTATGATCTCAGTAATGTGAAGCTAAGCTTAGGAGAAGATATTAGCAGGCTCTTGAAGGCTGTCATTAACCTGAATAGCTCTGTGAGACAGATTGAGAGAAATTTCGATAGAGAAGGTGAAGTTGAAACCAACTTGCATTATGCATTATCAGTATTGCAGGAGGAGCCGGATGCGGTCGTTATCAAATTAGCTGATCGCTTGCACAATCTGCAAACAATTATGGCACTCAGCCGCTTTTATCAAGAGCGCATGGCCCGCATAGGTTTTAATGTTCTTATTCCTCTTGCTGATCAACTTGGTATGGCTATGGTGAAACGGTTGTTGGAGGACTATAGCTTTGAGGTAATTAACCCTGCGGAATACCGGAAGATTAAACAGCAATACGCGAATGCAGATGCTCGCCTGGATATACAGAACGTGTGTGATGAACTGTTGCAGGCATTTGCCGAACAAAGGGTGCCGTGTGAAGTGCGCTGGCAACCGGCTTCTCTCTACACGCTCCATCGTCGACAGGTAGAGCAAAGCGCGAAACATGGCAAAACTTTGCGGGCTGAGCCGACACCGTTAAAAGCGGTGGAAACCGGGTGGTTTATTGTGCTGACCGAAACAGAAGGGGAGTGTTATCAGGCATTAGGGCTTGTTCACAAGCTCTACCAGCCGATGAAAGGGCAGTTCCGGGATTTGATCGCTGTTGGCAACGAGAATGGCTATCGCGCTCTCCATACCGAGGTCAGACATAGTTCAGGCTATGGCTTACACATCTTCATTCGCACGCGTGATATGGATATGATCGCGGAACGCGGTATCACCGCTCGCTGGTGGAACGTGCCAGAAACACTACTCCCCCAGTTGTCGGGAAAAAGCAAACCCATTGATGGTGAAATCCAGGTGTTTACCTCTGAGAGCGAGATCAAGTACTTGCTGCGAGGCGCGACGGTACTCGACTTTGCTTACAGCGTTCATACCGAAGTAGGGCATAGTTGTGCGGGGGCCTTAGTGAACGGTGAGCCGGTTGATGCATATCAGTATTTACAAAATGGCGATCGGATCGAGATCATTATAGGGGGAGTAGAGACGCAGCCCACCCTAGATTGGTTGAATCATGTGCGAACTTCTCATGCATCCGCCGCTATCAGACAATGGTTGATACAGCACATGTACAGCGCCATGCTAGAACGGGGGCGCGTCTTGCTCAATCAACAGCTAAAACCATTGGGTATGAACTCGGCTGATCCCCAGGTGAGTGAATTACTTAATCGAATCGCGGCAAAAGAGGCGGTGGAGTGTCAAGACCTTCTGACAGCCATCGGCGTTGGTCGACTTGGCGCCCACAAACTCGTTGGCCAGCTCAGGTCGATGCAGGTGAGAGGCGCGCGGCTTCCTGGCAATATCGCCACCTCCCTGAGTGTGCGTATTATGTCTTATGAGGAAGCATTGCTTTTCCCAACGTTTGCTCGTTGCTGCCGTCCTGTGCCTTTTGATGAGATATTAGGCATTCGTAGCAATGACAGGGTAATCGTGCATAAGCGTACCTGCTCACAAATCAAAGATGTTGAGCGACCTATCCCCATTGATTGGGATACTGAACCAATCGAGCCGCATTATGTTGCTCTAGTGGAGGCCGTGAATCGGCCCGGACTAGCCCACGATCTTACTGATGTCATTTTGCAGTCTGGCCTTGATATGACCAGCTTCACCGCATACAAGCGCCCAGATGGTGTAATGGCGGAATCGCACATTTATCTAGGCAAGACGACGGCCATTCAGCGTGCCCGCGTGCAAAAGGCGCTGGAAGCTGTTCCTGATGTATCTAATGTAGAGGTGCTTCACTCTTCTCTGTTTATATCTATTACAGAGGAGCAACCTTCTGCATTACCTCTTCCATATCGTTCTAACCCCTATAGCCTCGGTGTGGCAAAGGGCCATCGTTTCTACGGACGTAAGCTCGAGTGCGAGCGTCTCATGACCTACATCTGCGATCATTCAGAGAACCACGCTATTCTCCTCTGGGGACAAAAGCGTATTGGGAAAACCTCCCTTGTGGTTCGCTTACAAGAGCTGGCTCAAGGAAGGTTTTTACCCGTTTACATCGATATGCAAGTGGTGAAGGATGGGACAAGCGCCCAATTTCTACACCTGCTCATGAACCGCATCTCGCTCGCTCTCAGAGAGCACAATGTAATGCAGGAAATCAGCGCACCGGCTTTCGGTCGCCTAAAACGTGATCCGCTTGGGTATTTCAATACCTACCTGTCACAGATTCAACAGGCAGTAGAGCTACGTCCTCTTGTGATTATTTTGGATGAGTTTCAGTGTCTTTGTAGTTTGCAGGAGGCTACAGTAAGCCTTAATGCCATCTTCAGCCGCTTGCGCAGTCAATTGCTACATGGGCAAGGTATCCATCTGATACTCAGCGGTGGCGGTTTATTGAGCCAGTTGTTGGAACAAACGGGCATCGCTTCGCTGTTCAATATCACGCATCATGAGAAATTAGCCACACTCGAGATGGATGCAGCCCGCAGCTTGATCAAAGATAAAGATGGGCTGACTAAAGTGGGCAGTATTGCCGATTCCGCTATTGACTTCCTCCTCTGGATCACTGCTGGTCATCCATACTATCTCAAGTTACTTTGCCACGACCTTTATGAGAAGGCACAGGAGCAACGAGTAAAAATCACCCGTGATGTTGCTGCCTCTACCATTCGTAGCTGGATCGAGCAAGCAGACAATAGTCGTTTCCAACACTTTTGGGAAGGATATGATAGGGACAGCCGACGAAGAAATAAATTGATTCTGAGCGCTATAGCCGAATTGAGAGGGCAGAACGACGAAGTTGAGTATGAAAAGTTGATCGCGGCCACCGGTCATCTCATACCAGAACGAGAGCTTGTCCGAGCGCTTGATGATTTGACTAATCTTGGTGTGCTGAAACATGTTCATACTCGTTATACTATTGAGGTGAAACTTTTTACTCACTGGTTACGGCAGCACTGGCCGCTCACATTAACTATGAAAGAGGGCGATTGGGTATGATCTCATCTTTTTCACCATTCACCAATCCATTTACACTTTCCGCGTTCTGGGGTCGTGAGAAAGAATTGAGTGTTATCTGGGGCCGCTTGCTTGGTGAGCCTCCACAATCTATTGTAGTCATTGGCGAACCCTATATGGGCAAAACCAGGCTCGTAAAACATCTAATGGAATCTCCTCCATTTGATGAGAAGGGAAGAGAGTATCAATTCACGTTTATCTATCTTAATTGCAAGCGCTACATCGATCTGGTTGAAGACTGGGATCCTAAAACTTATACGGAAGTAGAGCAATCGGTTGAGGAGAAGCATGACTGGGATATGGGCAATTATGCCGCTGCCCAGTTCTGGTGGGATCTGTACAATGCTTTACCAGGAAGTTCGCAGGGGAATGAGACATTTCCTAAACCAGAGAGAAACGAAGATGATGCCTTATTATTGGACACGACTTATAATATCAGTTCCACCGTAGAAAAATGGCTACAAAGTCACAGCCAGCCAGTCATCTTCATCTTCGATAACTTCGAGGGGGTGGCGCGGCTTCCTTTGAGGAATAGCGATCGGTTACGCTCTCTTGCGGATAAATGCGCCTTCATCTTAACCAGCCGTTATGCTCTTTATGTCCTTAATAACTACCATCCGGCAAGTTGGGCACAGACTTCACCGTTTTATAATATCTTTTCAGATACTATTTACCTGGGCTTATTACCAGAACAAGAGGTGGGTAAATACCTTGAACAGGCTGCCCAGGAAGCGGAAAGATCGGGCAGTCACTGGCACGCACAAGATATAGCGTTTATACGCAAGGTGGCAGGTCGCCATCAGGAGTTACTCCGCATTGCCTGCTCGCGTATGTTTGAGGAACGTTTGCTGGCTCAGTCCCCTACTGAGGCCGATGAGCAAAAGTATAAATTTCTTACTTTGCGCCTTGTTCAAGATGGTAGCCTGCTTTGCGGACAGCTTTGGGAGGGGCTGGCAAATCCAGAATTATATGGATTAGTAGGTTCTCGACGCGCTACCAAACAAGAGGGTCATCCTGTCTTATCACCATATCAGTCAGCCTTGCTAGACATTGCTCATGAACGGACGGTATCTGATACAAAAATTCTGTTCGAGATGGAGCAGCGCGGTTTGATCGAGCGTCACAACGAAAAATGGCGCATCTTTTCTGAAGTGATGCAACAGTTTGTTTTAATACAAGAGGAGATCGGCCAGGTTAATGCTAGTGCGCCAGCGGCACCTACTCATGCGATTTCACACACTCCCATCGAACGAGATGATGAGCGCTCTCTGACATATATGGAGGGAAAAGTGTACGATTTTCTCAAAAATCACCTGGGTGAAGTCTGCGATAAGTCAGAGATTATGCAGGTAGTTTGGGGAGAGGGCAACGAGCCATCTAGTA
>Ga0116218_1000739_pt1 | contig 22121 bp, 13 predicted proteins | sample Sb_taG_2_FD_88966 | JGI IMG/M metagenome (GOLD analysis project Ga0116218, IMG submission 88966) | Peat soil microbial communities from Weissenstadt, Germany - Sb_50d_5_LS metaG | ecosystem: Environmental > Terrestrial > Soil > Wetlands > Peat | place: Germany: Weissenstadt | collected 2010-09-21 | reverse complement strand
GCTTCGCTGCGCCCTCACGGAACGCCAACGCATGACTCGGGGCCACCGTGACTCGCTACATCTTCGATGTGGAGCATTCTCATCTCCAACTCCATGCCGGGTCATCCCGGCGCTTTCCTCATACCCTCAAGCATGACTTGAGAGACGGACAGAGCCGACCCGGCTCAACCCGAAAAACACCAGCCTCCTAGGCAAGGCTGTGTCCAACGACGACCGCGACGCCCTCGCATCCCACGCCCGCAATCGCCTCCAATCAGACCGCGACGATCGCTGTCAGGACAGCCGGCGCCACTTCCCCTTTGTCGCCGCACCAGCGGCGCCGCTGGGACTGCTGCTTGAGCTGGCCGGCGGCCCAGAGCAGAAGCCACGCTGCCGCTCGTCTCGGCGGACGACGTAGCCGCTAGTTCGTGAAAGCGGCAGCGTCGGCATAGGCACGGTCGGCGGTGCTCCTTGACGCGGATAGGGGAGGCACTTCCCCGACGGCGCGATGATCCCTGATCGCACGAGCTGGGCTCTCGCCGCGGGCGGAACGGTCTCACCCCGGGCAGCGGTCCGCCTCACTCAGTCTCCGCCCGAGCTCCAATCGGGCGGCTCATACACCCCGCCCGGCACGCCGCCGATGCACAGCACGCGCAGGCCGTCCGGCCCCGACGACAGCACCCTGGCCGTCCCGCATCCACGCGCACAAGGTGCTCGGCGTCCAGCGGCAGCCGCACGCCGTCGACGTCCACCGAGCCCGAACCGCGCAACGACACGTACAGCTCCTGCTGCCCAGACTCCGACTCGTCGTGTGAACTCGTCAAGTAGTCGGGCGGCAGATCCATGATGTTCGCGCCGAACGCAGTGATCTCGAGCCCGGCGCGCACGAGCTTCGCGAGGCCGTCCCACAGCGTCGGCAGCTCATCGACTTCGTCGAATAACCGGTCATCGTGTTGATCATGACGCCACCAGACCCAAAAATTGCTGGCGATGAGTCGTCTGCTAGAGGGGCAGAAGAAGGGAGGCTTGGCGCGTCGCCGACGCCTAGAGACGAGTCCCGGCCCCGCCCAGCGATCGGACGGGGCCGTGCGCGGCATTTAGTGGTAGCTGCCGGCCCTCAGGCTGAACAGCGACGCCGGCAAAGATCATGGGCGACGCCACGTCCTGCAATGGGGCGCAGAGCCCGCGTCGCCGCCATCCAACGGTCCGGCTGCGCAGACGCGGTTAGGTCCGCCGGATTTGCATCGAAATGCCCGAACCTTTATGCGGGACGCTTCAGTGCGGCGGTTCGCCGGCTTAGCGGGGTAGCTCCGACACAACACGAGGGAGAGAAAGGATTCCGCTCCGCGGCAAAGGCTCACAACTACGCCCAGACGTACCGGCCAGGCCACGATAAGCCGAGCAGTTCGTCCAATGCATCCTCGACCCGCGCGACGAGAATCGGCTGCCATGTCGGCGATCGGAACCAGATCCCGTCGTCTGCCGCCGTCACTACAACGTGCGGCTCGCTGCCGCGGTTGAGCCGACTCGAGAGCCCCGGCAGAAGCGGCCCGATGCTCGTCGGCTCAGCAGCCTCCAGGTGGATAATGGCGTCCGCGCTCATCTCGGGGTCGTGTCCGGGCCGAAAGTCTTACCGCTCTTGCCGAAAGCTAACGGGCACGCGAGCGGATTTTGCGGGCAAATGTCGCAGGCATGGACGAGTTCCTGACGGTTGCGGAGATCGCCAGCTCGCCATCAGATCCCCCGGTTGTCTTTGGCCCCCTAGCGGCTCTCCCGTGTTCTTCCACCACAGCGTGATCGATCGCCACGGCCGGTGATGTGACATATGACGCCCCACCACAGCATCGGCGACCGCGGTCGGCGTTCCGAGCGCCGCGCCACAGAGACCCGAGCTCGAGCTCGGACCCCACCCGCGACAGTCGCGTTCCACCTAGCCGGGGCGGTCGGAGCGCCGGTTCTGCTCAGAGGGCATACCCGAGGCGTGCGCTCGAACTCCGAGCGGGACGTCTCATTTGTCGCCCGAGTGGCCGCGCGGTCGACGCTGGCGTCGACGTCTCGCCTCGCCGAGCGGGCTACACTAACCAGTCGACGCCGACGTCGAGCTCGCACCGCTCGTCCACTCCAACACGGTTCGCCAGCCGCGAAACGGGCGCCTACTTGTCGGCGAAGGCGATCGTTCGTCGTGACGCCAATCGGGTCCGACCGGCGCGATCGGAAGGTCTATTGCGATCGCAGCGACACGAGGAGACGGGAGTTGAAAGCGATCCGTGACATGCGCGCTGTCCGCGCGATGCGGGGCTCTGGCCGGCGAGGTCGAGATGTCGAGGCGCTCGTGTCGGTGCGTGACCAGGTGTTCGGCGCTCACGACGCCGGCTTGGCCAAAGCGTTGCTGCTACCAAGTCTCACGCGCCGGCCGGGGGCGGCCGCGGCGGTGGTCGTATGGGCTGGGCAAATTCCAATCGCCGGCGCGCGCGTCGAGTTCACCATGGCAGCGACTTCGCCAGCTTGTCGGGCGGCGGCACGTTGCCGGCCTGGCGCGGGCGTGGTGTGTTCCGCTCCCTGGTGGCCTATCGGGCTGTCTAGGGTCGGCGAGGGGCTTCCGCTATCTCCAGGTCGACGCTGCCCCAGACTGCCGACCGATCCTTCCGGCCACTGGGGTTCGTCGTGCTTGCCACTACGACCGCGTCCACGCATCCAGGCTGAACAGGCTGACGTCGCAGTAGCCGTTCCCGACCGGACACGGCGAACGGCCGCGGGGGGCGATTACCTGCGATGGCGCGCTGGCGGCTGGTCGGCTGACCCGCGCCCGTTCCCGGACGATCCGAAGGTTGTTCGTCTGCGCTTGAAGCCGATCCATGGCTGCGGCGACGTCGCTCTGTGGCGATGCTGTCGACCACCGCTTGCCTATGCGTTGGACCTCGCCGCGGCGCTCCAAGTCCTGCGGGCGGGCGAGCGCGTTGTCGCTGTTGAGGCCTGCCGCGCGGGCGGCCATCGCCGTCGAGAATGAGCCAGGCAGCTTGCCCAGTGCCGCTTGTAGGCGATCCGGGCGCCGGTCAGTTCCGCTCCTCGCAGGGCGCTGGTGTGCCGGCGCGAGCAGCTCAGACGTAGCAGGGACGGGTTCTGACCGGGCGGCTGGCTTGCGTGCGACCGGGGGATCGTCCCCGAAGCGGGCTCGGCAGCCGCCGCACAAGATGACGGGCTCCCGCTCGGCCGGGCGGACGACCTCAAACCGACGCCATCCACGACCGGAGCGGCAGACGCCGCAGCGCCGCCCGGCATTCTCGATCTCGATCGGGTCTTGCGTACGCAACGGCGTTCTCGCTTCACCATAGAACGTCGTCGCGGTAAACGTTCTCACCGGACGTCCCGGCAGGGGCTCCGCGCGCCCCGGCGAGGCCTGGGACCACGTACAGCGCGTCGAGGGTGAGGCGGTCTATCAACTCGTGGGCATGACGATCGTCAAGCGAGCAGCGGGCGACCGGCGAGTGGTCCGAGGTCCTGATGCGTCGACGCGCTTGCATAAATCTGGGACGCGGCCCGCCCGCAAGGCTGGCGGCCCAGAACTCATTGTCGGCGGCGTTGGCGGCACCGCGGCGTAGCTTGATCACAGAAGCCTGCGGCAGCCCTTCTAATTTCGGCTGGCGCAGCAGGTCGCTGAACCGCGTGTGGAACGCGTCGAGGCCGGCATTATCGGCCCGTGCGCTCGCGACGGTCCGATGCCAAGATCGCCGTTGTCAGGGGGGCGGCGTTCTCGCGGGCCTGCGCCTCGGTGATGGAACCTCGCGGCGCGCTCCGGCGGCTATGCAGCCATGTCAGACACAGCAGCACCGTCACGAGGACGACTATCAATCCGGCCACCAGCAGGGCCACCGCCACCATCGGCCATATGTTCCCCTACCTATCAAGAGGTCCTGATTCCTGCTTCGCCACACCCGGCCGTCGGCCCCCTCCCGGCAGGGTGGGCGTCGGCGACCTCGTGTACGCCGGGTCGGACCTTTTGATGATGCCGAGCATGTTCGAGCCGTGCGGCTTGGTGCGGCTAGTCGCGCTGAAGCACGGCACGGCTCAACGGTATGCGGATGGACCGCTCCTGGGCGCGTCCGGGCAAGGACTACCTGAATATCTACGACTACATCAGGCACAAGTGAGTAACGTTCGGACGATGCAATCATCGGTTTACCAGCGCGAGCTGCCCGAGTACGTCGACGGGTTGCCCAACCTCTCAGGCGAGGAGGCGCTAATCGCTGAGACGATCGCGGACGCCGCCACGAGCCCCGTGTATGGGGCTACGACGGGCGGTGATCCGTTCGCGGGGATCGAGAGTGCGTTCGCGATCGCGCTGCATATGCATCAGCCGCTGATCCCGGCCGGCGGGGACGACCTGCGCACCGCCGCGCTGATCAGCAACCTCCAGTACATGTTCGAGCATCCCGACATCGGCGATAACCACAACGCGCCGGTGTTTCGCTGGTGCTATGAGCGGATGGGCGAGTTCATCCCCCAGCTGATCGACGAGGGCGCGCAGCCGCGCGTGATGCTCGAGTACTCGGGCACGCTCCTGCACGGGTTGCGCGCGATGGGTGCCGACGACGTACTCGACGCCCTGCGGACAGTCACCGTCGACCCGCGCTACCGGGGGGCGGTGGAGTGGCTGGGGTGCCCGTGGGGTCACGCGGTCGCGCCCTCGACACCGACCCAGGATTACCGCTTGCACGTCCGGGCCTGGCAGCAGCACTTCGCCGCGCTGTTCGGGCTCGAGGCGCTCGCGCGGGTGCGCGGCTTCTCGCCGTCCGAGATGGCGCTGCCCAACCACCCCGACGTCGGGTACGAGTTCGTGCGGACGCTCAACGATTGCGGCTTTCGATGGGTGCTGGTCCAGGAGCACACCGTCGAGGAGCCGGACGGAGCGAGCGTGCGGCATCTACACTTGCCCCACCGCTTGGTGTGCACGAGCTCGCGCGGCGAGACCGCAAGCATCGTCGCGCTCGTCAAGACGCAGGGCAGCGACACGAAGCTGGTCGCTCAGATGCAGCCGTACTACGAGGCGCGCGGCCTCGGAGGCTGCGAGCTTGCCGGCCGCAGCGTCCCGCCGCTGGTCACGCAGATCGCCGATGGCGAGAACGGCGGGGTGATGATGAACGAGTTCCGATCCAAGTACTTCGAGGTGGTGCGTGAATCCTCGTGGTCGTCCACTCCGATGCTCAACGCGACCGAGTACCTGGAGCGGCTCTTCGCCGCTGGCGTGAACGAGGGTGATCTGCCCGTCCTCCAGCCGCTGTTTCAGCATCGGATCTGGGGCAGCATGAGCCCTGGCGATGGGCCCGAGCGGCTGGCGGCAGTGATCGAGGAGCTCCGCCGCGAGGACGGGCGCTTTCACATGGAGGGCGGAAGCTGGACCAACGACATCTCCTGGGTCCGCGGCTACGACGCGCTGCTGGTCCCGATGGACCGCGCAAGCGCGGCGTTTCACGAGCGCGTGCTGGCGCGCTCGATCCCGACCACCGACTTCGCCTACCGCAACGCGCTGTTTCACTTGCTGACAGCGGAGACGAGCGACTTTCGCTACTGGGGTCAGGGGGAGTGGACCTCTTACGGGGCGGAGCTCGCGCGCCGCACGAACGAGATCATCGCCAACGACTTCTGAGATCGGAACGGTCGCGACATTGACAGGCATCGACTTCGGGCTGGTACTGAACCTACACCAGCCCGCCGGCAATCTCGACGAGCTGCTCTCTGAGCGCGAGTGGGAGGCGAAGGAGATCCTGTGGGCGCTTGACCGGATACCGCGCTCGCTGTGGGGACTGGAAGATGTCGGGTGCGTGCACCTGTCGCTGTCCGGCACGCTGCTCGAGACGCTGGCGAACCCCCGCTTTCAGGAGCGTGCCTACGGGATCGTGGACTGCGGTTCGCTCTTGTGGCACCTGCAAAACACGCGTGTGATCGACCTGCTGGGCAGCGCCTACTACCACCCGGTGCTGCCGCTGATCCCACCCGCAGACCGCGACGAGCAGATCGGTCGCTGGCTCGGGATCGGCCGGCACCTATTCCGGCGCCATTTCCGCGGCTTCTGGCCGCCAGAGCTCGGGTTCTGTATGGATCTGGTGCCCACCCTGTCGCGACACGGCTACGAGTGGGTGATCGTCGACAGCGAGCATGTGCAACCCCTCGAGCCGATGAGCTGGCAGGAGCTGCGCTACCGTCCGCACCGCGCGCGCGTCGGCGAAGCGGAGATCGTCGTCGTGGTCCGCGACCGAGACATCTCAAACGCCCAAGAATCCGGCATGGAGGCCGGCTGGTTCATCGAAGAGGTGCGCGCGCGGACCCAGCACTGCGACTTCCCGCCACTGGTTACGACCGCGACCGACGGCGACAACGGCGGCTGGTTTCGCAATACCACCCCGGGGTCAAACTTCTGGACTGGCTTCTACACGGAGCTCGTTGAGCGCGTGCGTGCGGGCCAGGCAGGCGGTATCCGTCCGGCGTTCATCAGCGACTACCTCGACCGGTACGGCGCCCACGGATGGGTCACCGTCGACCCTGGCGCGTGGAACACGGGCGATCACCACGGCGCGGGCTTCGTCCAGTGGACCGGCTCGACCGCGCAACGCGACGCCCTCGCCAGGGTCGCGCAGCTCAGCGCGGCCGTCGACGCCGCCCGCGACGCGATCAACGGCGACGCCACCACCTCACAGCTCTTAGAGCAAGCCCGATGGCGGGTGCTACGCGCCCAGACGAGCTGCAACTTCTACTGGGGCGAGGCCTGGGTGCCGCGCTGCCACCACGACCTTGACGCCGCCGCCGCGCACCTAGACCAAACGCTGCGCGCGCAAGGCCACGACTAGCAGCCTCAGCCCCTGGCAACGTGAACGCGACCACGATCGCTCAGACCGCAACCAAAGCCGCCGGGCCCCCTACCGGCGTCCACCTGCATGACAGGTCCGCGAGAGCGAGGCCTGGGCTTCGCGAGATGCGTCCGCCCACGGGCCCCGGACTGCCTACGCGGGCGAAGGTCAGCCGCGCGCGACAGGCTTCACGCGGCCGTCAACTCGCGCTCCGCGCTAAGCCAGTTTTCGAGCCCGGCACAGACACCCCCTTCGAGGTGGATGAAGTACGCGCGCCCGGAGGTCTCGCCATGAGCGGGCTTGCGCCGCTTCCTGTCGGACCTACTGGCCGAGCGACGCGGGTACCGGCAGGCTTCGCGGGCTTTTCGGTCATCCCGATCCTCCCGGTTCTAGGTCAGCGGGTCTTGTTCTTTGTCCGCTTGCGGCTTGCGCCTCCTTGGACGCAGTTCCTCGCGCGTTAGGCTCCCGTGGACAAGAGAGGGGTGGGTGTCGAGATGGGCGGACTGCAGTACAGCCTCGTGAAACCGGCGGTGGCGCCATCGAGCCTCCCGACGATCGCGCAGTACATGTTCTGGCTGATGTATCGCAACGTCGCGTCGGACGGATTCGTGTTCGAAGATCCCGTCAACGCGGGTGTGGTCTCGCAGCCCGGGTGCGTGCTCGCCTCGCCCTCGTGGGAGAACACCGCGCACGTGTCCCAGGACTACGTCTACAACTGGACGCGCGATGCCACCCTGGTCGCGATCGAGCCGGCCCACGGCGCGCCCCCCACCAATCAGCCGTTGGTCGATTACGTGCAGTTCGCGCGGACGTGCCAGGACTCGGGCGGCGACTTCGATCGTGCGTCGTACCTGATCAATGGGACTCCAAGGCCAAACTGGACCGATCAGACCGACGGCCCGGCGCTGCAGACCCTGGCGATCCTGCAGCTGTGGTCACAGCTCGACGAGGCCACCCAGACCGTCGCAAACGCCGCGATCGAGGCGAATCTGAACTTCCTCGAGGGCGCGTATCAAGGCCAGACGTACAACCTGTGGGAGGACGAGTACGGCGCCTCGTTCTTTGTCCGCGCCGTGCAGCTGCAGTGCTTTCAGGCGATCACGGCCAACAGCCTCGGGATCCCGGTCGGGCTGGTCAGCACCGCCATCCCGTGGCTTGAGAACGCGCTTCAGAGTCACTGGAACGGTCAGTACTACGAATCGATGTTCCCTGTTCCTGTCCCGCCCGACTACCGAGTCCCATACGACCCCAACATCGACATCGTGATCGCCGCGATCTACGGCGCCGTGGCCGTGACCGACACGAAGTTGCTTGCCACCGGCGCCCTGTTGCGCAGCGAGTGGGACGATCCGTCGTCGCAGTACTACTACGGGATCAACGGAGCCGATGAGGCGCGCGGCATCGGCCCGCTGCTCGGCCGCTACCCGGGGGACAAATACGACGGCGACAGCGATCAGCCCGCGGACGACCACCCCTGGGTCATCTCGACGTGCAACTTCGCCGAGCTGTGCTACCGGCTGGCGGGCGCGATTACAGCCTCCGGAGCGATCCCGCTCGACGCCAACTCCACCGGGTTCTTCAACCAGGTGGGAGTCAACGACTCGACAACACCAGCCGCGGCCGCGACGGCGCTGCAGAGCGCCGGCGATCAGATGCTGCAGGCGATCATCTTCCACAGCGATCATCTCGAGCTCAGCGAGCAGTTCGACGCGCGGACCGGCTACGAGAAGAGCGTCAGCAACCTCTCCTGGAGCTACGCGTCGTTCCTGTCGGCATTCCGCGCCCGGTAACCCCTGAGGCTGAATCCACCGCATAGCTCGGTGCGGTCACTCAGATTCGGGGCACGCCCAAGATAGGCACGCAACCTCGCTGAGGAAGCCGTCGGTGAGGGCGTAGAGCCCCCGCGGGAGTGGACCGCAAGCGAGCGGGGGCACGCCCGTATTCGGTGCGGGAGCGCAGGCGACCTCTGGGGAGCCAGCGGGCTTGGGGGAGGATGTGCGAGATCGCCGCGTGTGGCGTGCTTCAGGAGGCGGTCCGGCGAGGGCGTTGTTGTCGCTGGCGGATCTGTGGCACGCCTCAGCCGAGGCCGCCTCGAGGATGCGGACCGATTTCTCGCCGGGAGCTCCTGTCGACCGATGCAGGTCGGGCAAGTGGAACGTCATGGCCCCCGGGCAGTAGGGACAACAGTAGTTGTACGTCGCGCGCACGAGCACGGCCAGCGGCGTCGCCCCCGGCGACGCGACATCGCGGCCCTCCGGTCGGCGTCCTCATTGCCTCGTTTCACGGCGCTGTTCCCAAGTTCCGATGCGGCTACGCTCTGCCGGGTTGTGCGACGCCGTCTCGGAGTTGGTGTTTGACGCGCGGACGCTATAGCGGGGAGGATCTCGCCAACCGAACCGAGGGGAACCGACTGTGGATGGTGCGACGCTATGACTCAGAGGTCGCAGACTTTATTCGTGACCGTGCTTTGGGGGGTAGATGCCGCTGCGTTCGGCTGATGTGCTTGTTGTCGGCGCCCGCGACCTCGCGCAGCGGTCCGGTTCTGAGCTGGTAAACCGGAGAATCGCGGCCGAGTCGACAGACGCTGGGGACGGGCCCACGACGAGGGGTCGAGTAATGGTCCGCTGCGCGGTCTGGGCGGGTGGGTGTTGGTGGGCGCTGGGTCATGGTTGAGGCCGAGATCGAGCTGATCGTCGCGCGCCAGCATCCGGATCCGCACCACGTGCTGGGCCCGCACCCCGTCGACGACGGCGTCGTGGTGCGGGCCTTTCGGCCCGACGCGCAGGAGGTGCTCGCGCGACCGGACGGCGGCGAGGGCGTGAAGCTCGAGCAGCGCCACCCGGCGGGGCTCTTCGAGGGGCTTGTGCGCGGTGCCACGCTGCCGCTGCGCTACGAGCTCGAGGTGAGCTACGCGGACGGCAACGGCTATACGCTGCGCGATCCCTACGCGTTCGCGCCGACGCTTGGGGAGCTCGATCTGCATCTCGCCGGGGAGGGGCGCCACGAGGAGATCTACGAGCGGCTGGGGGCGCACGTGCGCGAGATCGACGGTGCGCTCGGCACCTCCTTCGCGGTGTGGGCGCCGGCCGCGCGGGCGGTGAGTGTCGTAGGCGACTTCAACTCCTGGGACGGCCGCCTGCACGCGATGCGCGTCCTCGGCGCGTCGGGGATCTGGGAGATCTTCGTACCGAGTGTGGTGGAAGGTGCCGCATACAAGTTTGAGATCCTCACCGAGGGCGGTGAGATTCGGATGAAGGCGGACCCGTTCGCATTCCGCACCGTGCTCATGCCGGGCACCGACTCGATCGTGCATCGCTCGCGCCACGTCTGGCGTGACGCGGATTGGATGGAGCGCCGGCGAGCGACGCAGCCGCACGAGCAGCCGCTGTCGATCTACGAGGTTCACCTGGGGTCTTGGCGGCTCAACCCGCTGGAGGGCAACCGGTCGCTGAGCTATCTGGAATTGGCTGACGAGCTCGCCGGCTACGTCAACGAGCTTGGCTTCACCCACGTCGAGCTGATGCCGGTGATGGAGCATCCGTTCTCGGGCTCGTGGGGCTATCAGGTGACCGGCTACTTCGCCCCTACCGCGCGTTTCGGTTCGCCGGATGACTTCAAGCAGTTCGTCGATCAGCTGCACTGCCAGGGAATTGGAGTGATCGTTGATTGGGTGCCTGCGCACTTCCCGCGCGATGACTGGTCGTTGGCGCGCTTCGACGGGACCGCGCTCTACGAGCATGAGCATCTCCGCGGAGCACATCCGGACTGGGGCACGCTGATCTTCAATTACGGCCGCCACGAGGTGCGCAACTTCCTGGAGGCGAGTGCGTTCTTTTGGCCGCGCGAGTATCACGTCGATGGGATCCGGGTCGACGGGGTAGCTTCGATGCTCTACCTCGACTACTCGCGCGCCGAGGGCGAGTGGAGCCCCAACGTGCACGGCGGGCGAGAAGACCTCGATGCGATCGCCTTCGTCCAGGAGCTCAACGAGGTCCTCCACCGTCGCGAGCCGGGGGTGATCTCCGTGGCCGAAGAGTCGACCGCCTGGGGAGGGGTCTCGCGCCCCACGTTCGCCGGCGGCCTTGGCTTTGGCTTCAAATGGAACATGGGCTGGATGCACGACACCCTCGGATACTTCCAGCACGATCCCGTGTACCGGACCTACCACCACCACGAGCTCACGTTCAGCCTGTTGTATGCCTTTACGGAGAACTTCATCCTGCCGCTCTCGCACGACGAGGTCGTGCACGGCAAGCGCTCGCTCTACGAGCAGATGGCAGGAGACCACTGGCAGAAGCTGGCAAACCTCCGTGCGCTGTACGGCTATATGTGGGCCCACCCGGGCAAGAAGCTGCTGTTCATGGGCGGAGAGCTGGCACAGGAGCAGGAGTGGAGCTACCAGCGGTCAATCGACTGGCACCTGCTCGAGCGGCCGGAGCACGCCGGGATTCAGCGACTCGTGCGCGATCTCAACCATCTACTGCGCCAAGAGCCGGCCCTCTACGAGCAGGATTACGATCCCGCCGGCTTCTGGTGGCTCGAACCAAACGACCCCGGGTCAAACGTGTTCGCCTTCGCACGCGCCGCCCGCGGCGGCAAACGCCTGCTTGTGTGCGCGGCCAACCTCTCGCCGGTCCCGCGCGAGCGCTACCGCCTCGGGCTCCCGCGCTCCGGCCACTGGATCGAAGCGCTCAACACCGATTCCGCCCGCTACGCCGGCTCGAATGTGGGAAACCCCAACGGCATCGAAACGGAGCCGATCCCGTGGCACGGCCAGCCCGACTCGGCCGAGGTGGTGCTGCCCCCGCTGGCAGTCATCTGGCTCGTTCCGGGGTCATCGGACAGCGGGCGACCGCCGACTGGGTAGCACGCCGCATCGTGCCCGCATGACCTGCCCTGCCGCATGGATCGCCTCCTCGCACCGCCCGGAGGCGCTGTGTGGGCACCGCGAGCGGCTGCGGACGTTCGCGGTCGTGGCGGGTGGCCGAACAGGGCCGATGTCCGGCGGCTCCGGCGATGGCGGACGCGCCGCGGCCTGCCCGTACGCGCCCCGCCTTTAACAAAGCAGGATGAGCTTGCGCCTGCACGGCGAGGCGTTCGCGGTCAGGGGTGTCACAGATCTGGTGAGGAACCGGCAACGGGGGGTTATGGCAGTCAGCCCGGTTCGGATGCGTCCTGGTGTCGCACGACCGATAGACGCTCCTCCGTTTGAAGTAGCTCGTTCGACAGTGGTCCCGGACATCTGATTCGGCCCGGTTCGGACGCCTGATTTGGCCCCAACTCCGTCCCGAGCGCGAGTCGACATTTGGCGCTCTGTCGAGCGGCGAAGGGAGTCCGCAGAAGGGACGCGATCGGGAGTGGAGCTGTTCGAGCAGGTCCGGTGCGACAGGGAGTTCGGGAGGCTGTCGATCCAGCGGCTAGCGCGCTGGCAGGAGGCGTGCACGCGCGGACAGTCGGGCGCTGGACTCGCCGGTGCCGCCGCTGCGCAAGCTTCCGGAGGCGCGGCCGGCGCCGAAGCTGGGCGAGTGGCACGACCTGATCGATGAGTGGTTGATCGCTGACGCTGACGGGGACGCGCCACATTGAGCAGCGTCATACCGGCCGACGGGTGTGGGAGCGCCTGCGGGACGAGCACGGGGTCGAGGTGTCCGACTAGGTCCGACGGTGCGTGCGCGAGCGACGCCGGGCGTCGGGTGAACCGGTGGACGAGTGTTCGTGCCGCTCTGCGCGGAGCCGGCGGCGGAGGCAGAGGTCGATTGGCGCGAGGGCGACCGTGGTGAGCGCGGTGTTCCGGCCCGCGTGCTTCTGTTCTGGCCAGGCTGGATGCCCACCGGCCAGCCGGCGATGAAAGCGGCCGACCAGCGGGGCGGCGAGGGTGGAGGCCGACGGACCTGGAATGATCGTCGTGATGCGATGTGGTGATGAGGAGCTTGCTCGCCGCGCCGTCGACCTTGCGGCACGGCTCCCGGACGCGCTCGCGCCGCTGGCTCGGATCGCCTACAACTACCGCTGGTGCTGGTACCCGGGCGGCAAGGACGTGTTTCGCTCGATCGATGCGGGTCGCTGGGAGCTGTGCGGAGAGAACCCCGTTCGCCTGCTCCAGGAGGCTTCCGCTGAGGCGCTTGACCGGGCGGTCGGCGATCCCGATCTGCTCGCTCGCGTAGCGTCGCTCGAGGACGTCTTTGCGGCGGACTTGAGGCGCCCGCCCGTCGGACCGATAGCGGGGGAGCGGCCGATCGCGTTCCTGTGCGCCGAGTACGGCGTGCATCAGTCGCTGCCCATCTATTCGGGCGGGCTCGGCGCCCTCGCCGGTGACCTGCTCAAGGAGGCCTCGGATCGAGCGCTGCCATTGGTGGCTGTTGGGTTGATGTATCGCCAAGGGTATTTTCGTCAGCGGCTCGACGTCTCGGGGTGGCAGCAGGAGTATTGGATCGACATCGACCCTGAGCGGCTTCCCGCTGCTGTGGTGCGTGCGCGGGATGGGCAGCCGCTGTTGATCACGGTGCCGATCCGTGACAGCGAGGTCAGGGCGCAGATCTGGTGCGTGGCCGTCGGTCGGGTCCCGCTGTTCCTGCTCGATGCCGATCTGCCCGAGAACGGTCGTCTGCAGCGGTGGATGAGCTCGCAGCTGTACGTCGCTGACCCGATCACGCGCCTTTCGCAGTACGCGCTGCTCGGCGTCGGTGGCGTGCGGGCACTCGCGGCCTTGGGGATCGAACCGGCGATCGTGCATCTGAACGAGGGACACGCGGCGTTCGCGGCGCTCGAGCTGGCGCGCGGCGAAGTGGCGCGTGGAGCGTCGATCGAGGCCGCGCTCGAGGTCGCCCGTCAGCGAACGGTGTTCACCACGCACACGCCCGTGGCAGCCGGGAATGAGACCTTTCCGCGCGAGGAGGTGATTGCCACGCTCGACGGTCTCATGGCCGAGCTGGGAATCGACCCTGAGGTAATCGTGCGAATGGGTCGTGATCGTCCCGACGACGGCGCCGAGCCATTTGGTGTGACGCAATTCAGCCTGCGAATGAGCCGCGCGGCGAACGGCGTCAGCCGCCGCCATGGCGCCGTCGCCCGCGAGATGTGGCGCGGGCTATGGCCGGAGCGAGCCGTCGAGCGGGTGCCGATCACCCACGTAACCAACGGCGTCCACCTGGCGAGCTGGGTCGGGCCCGCAATGCGCCGCGTACTTGAGCGCCACCTCGGTGAGGCGTGGTGGCGAGACGCGAGCAGGGGCGCGACCTGGGATGCGTTGGAGCGGGTGCCCGACGCCGAGCTTTGGCAGGCCAGGCGCGAGCAGCGCGCGGAGCTGGTGCAGTTCGTCCGCGAGCGCAGCGGGCTCGATCGGCTCGCCGAGCACCAGCCGCGCCCGGGGATCGAGGCGGCCGCCCGAGCGTTCGACCCGGACGTGCTGACGATCGGGTTCGCGCGGCGCAACGCGACCTACAAGCGCCTGCGACTGCTGATCCACGATCCCGGCCGCGCGCTCGCGCTGCTGGCCTCTAAGCGGCCCGTACAGTTCATCTTGGCCGGCAAGGCCCATCCCAGCGACAACGACGCCAAACGCGTGGTGCAGGAGCTCTTTGGGCTCAAAGACGCACCCCACGTCGCCGAGCGGGTCGTCTACATGCACGAGTACGACCTCGGGATGGCCGCGCGGCTCGTGCGTGGCTGCGATCTCTGGCTGAACCTGCCCCGACCGCCACTCGAAGCAAGCGGGACCAGCGGAATGAAGGCGGTCATCAACGGCGGCCTTCACCTCAGCGTGCTCGACGGCTGGTGGGCCGAGGCCTACGACGGCAGCAACGGCTGGGCGATCGCGGGGAACGTCGACCCCGACCCGGCAACGCAGGACGCCCGCGACGCCGACACCCTATTCAGCCTCATCGAGCAACAGGTGCTACCCGCCTTCTACGACCGCGACCCGGGGGGACTCCCGCGCTCGTGGGTCGCCCGCATCCGCGCCTCGATGCGCACCCTCGCACCCGCGTTCTGTACCGGGCGCATGCTCGACGACTACCTCGAGCGGATCTACGCGCCAACAACCAACGTTTGAGCCCACCATCGCCGGGATCGGTGAGCCCGACGCAACAGCCCCACGCCCAGCCCGCACGCCCGATCCTTGATCGAGGAACAACGCGCTGGTTCAAGTGGTCACCGCCCCACGCGGGCGGCGCGAGATAGCCTAATCGCGGCTCCCCACCGCTCGCCTCTGCGCATCGTGCTGCAGCCAGCATGCCGCGCATAAGGGGCACACCGCTTCGTCGCGGCCGCATGAGCGCCGATCTCGACACCGACGATCGACTCCACTGCGATCGCAGCGACACAGCGGAAGCGCCGACGGACGTGACCGCGGATGCACTACTCACTGCCTATACGAGCGATCGCATGAACCTCGAGCGCGTGAACTGTGGTCGTGCTCAAGACCAGCGCTGTGTCGGGGGGAGGGGGGGGTCGCCGGAACCTGCTGCTTCCAGGCGGCGACGAATGGAAGCTACCTATGCGCCGATGTGCTCAGCGTCGAGGGTTCGAGAGCGAGGCGAGGGCGCCGCCAAGCAGAGATGCGCGACGACGAGGACAATCATGCCGCCGCCGCCGCGCGCGAGCTGGAAAGCCGCTGCGCGGGATCTGTGGCTGCTGGGAAAGATCCTCGACGGCGGTGCCGACGCGATGCACGGCGAGTTTTTGAGCGACGTGTTCTTCGCCGGCGAATTCGCCGAGGAACTGATCCAGCTCGGCCAAGCTGACGCGCGGCCCTGGATCGACGAGCACCCGGCCGACCCGTGGCAGCTCGATCCGCTACCCGCCGGGAACCAACCGCCAGCGGCGACAGAGACGCCCTCAGCTCACCACACCGATCGCGAGTACATGCGATCACGGCCGCTACAGAGCTCCCACCCTCCCTCGCCAGGCAAGCAACGACGTCGGCTGAGTAACGTAGCAGCCCCGGCCGCGGGCGACACCCGGTTGCCAAAGCCTGGTTGCAACCTCCGAGAAGTCGGACTGCCAGAAGCGCTGGCGCCCGGCGCAAGAACGGCACGTGGAAACGCCCCGTTCTTCTGCGGTCTCGAGTCTCGCCCAACACCAGGAACGTGGAGACGACGGCTCCGGCCGGCTTCGGCGTTCCCTTCTGGAGGGCTGTGGTTGTGAGCGAGTTCGCGCTGTTGCGCTTGGCTGCGAGATCGGACTCGGCGTTGAGTCCCGACAGCGGTTCCGCGCCGCGGGGCGCTCAGCTGGCCTGCGAGCGCCAGCGGATGGTCGGCGTGCGAAAGCCAGCAGCTTGCGGACGTCCTGGTCGGTGATCCCGCGGCTGGGTTCGGTTGTGATCAGCCTGGTCGGGATCCGCCGCATCGCCGCCCACGTGTAGGCGTCGGGGTGCAGGTCGTCGTCGATCCAGGCCAGGGGCCGATCGGCCGCGAAGCGCTGGATGCTGGGCAGCTTCCAGGGTGCGGCCGGCATACCGCGAGCCGACCTGATCGGGCGCGGGGTCGGTGAAATGCACGACCGGCAGCGCGGGCAAGCCGAGCGCCGGAGCCAGCGGCAGATTGGCGTGCTCGTGCCAGGCTGTGGCCCACGCGAGCTCGTAGTGCGCCGCCAGCTCGGCGAGCACCTCCGGCAGGTCTGCCCGAAACCATACGGGCCCGTCCCCGGTCGACAGCTGCGTGATCACGACCTCCGGCCCGGGGCTGAATGGGCACAGCGTCCCGTCGATATCCAGCAATAGCATCGGGCTGGTCATGCGCTCGCAACCTTCCGAGCGGATCCTCGATCCGCACCGTCGAGTGCGGGGGGAGGGCGCGTTGCGCCGTGGCTTGCAAGCTCACCGTACCCGACCACGGCGGGCATCGCGCCCGCGCGCCTCATCACCGAGGAGGAGTGGCCCTGCGGACTGGTTGCGCCCGCGTGATCCGGGCTGCGGATCAATGCCTGGTTTGTGTCGTTGGACAGGCGCTCGCGTGTCATCGTCCAAGCCCGCCAAGCGGGGCACCGGCCGCGGCACTCGCGAGCGTTCCGGGCCGCAGCTCCCTGCGCGACCTCTTTGCGGCTCCGGCCTAGGACACTCGAGCTTGCGGCTGGCCGCTAATCCGGTGCTCACTCAAAGTGAGACGCTCCCTCGCCGAGCGAGAAGCCGCGGCGAAGTAGGTGATCACCGTTTCATAGCCTCGCAAGGATGATCAGTGGGGACGCGCCGGTGGCTCAAGGCTCTGCAGGAGTCCTGTCTGGGAAAGCGAAACGCCACCTATGTGCCCTGGCACGCCAAGGAGCGCGTCGATGCGCCTCGCGGGCAATGATGATCTCGCCGGAGCGATCCCGCCGACTACGCCCGGTACACCCCGCCGGCTGGCCCAGCGCGCCCAAGCCCCAAGTCGCCGGACGAGCGGTCACTACTAGACCAGTTGTGGCAGATCAGCCCACGTGGCTGGATGCGGAAGCGGCGATCCTTTGCAGTCTGACCATCTCCGGCCAGGAGATCCCCGCCGCCGCCCTGGCGGAGCGTCTGCGGCAGCTGCTGAAGCGCGGGTGGGCCGAGCAGCGCCACTGCAAGTGGCGACAACGAGCGCCCGATACGCCCGTTGAGCTCTGAGCAGCTGGCCCGCTCCCATCGGTCATGTGGGAGGTGGGTAGGGCAAACGAAACCTCGTGGAGCCTAGATTCAGCGGCGCACGGTGTGGAGCGATACGCTGGGCGCGGTCGTCGACCATCATGCCGACCTGAGAGCGCCGCAATGATGTGAAGCTCAGCGTCGAGTTCGTGTGAGCGTTCACACAGCGTTGGAGCACTTGACGGGGATGTGTGGGCGTGAGACGGTGGCTCTATGAGGGTTTGCACCCGTGGGGATCTCAACGCGATTGAGTTGGATCGTCTGCTGGAATGGCGTGTGCTGTCAGTCGGCACGTGTTCGTCGTGTGTCCTGCGTGGGGTAATGCGCCGGTTGGTCCGATCGTGCTGAATGGGGTTTCAAGCGGGTGCTAGGGGCACGGAGCGGAGAGGGCGCGGACTGCGGTCATCGACGGCGTCGGCCTTTCGCCTGCGATCAGATCGGATTCGACCCGGTCGGCGGAGCCTGGCGCGGGCTGGTGAGGCTCCGAGGCCGACTCGGGCGCCGTTGACGGCGGTGAGGTGAGCCGTGTTCGTGGTGATGGTGGCTTCGGAGTGCGCGCCGGTCGCGCAGGCCGGCGGGCTGGGGGACGTGGTGTTCGGGCTGAGTCGTGAGCTGGAGCTGCGGGGTCATTCGGTGGAGGTGATCTTGCCGAAGTACGATTGCATGCGGTACGACCGCATCTCCGGTCTGACCGTGACGTACGAGGATCTGTGGGTTCCTTGGTATAGCGGAGCGATCCACTGTACGGCGTGGTTCGGGTTCGTGGAGGGCCGCAAGTGCTTCTTCATCGAACCGCACTCGCAGGATCGGTTCTTCGAGCGTGGGCACCTGTACGGCTCGGCGGACGACGTGTTTCGCTTTGCCTTCTTGTCCAAGGCGGCGTTGGAGTTCATGTTGAAGTCGAACAAGCGGCCTGAGGTGATTCATTGTCATGATTGGCAGACGGCGCTCGTGCCTGTGCTGCTGTATGAGTTGTACGGGGAGGTGGGGATGGGTGGTCAGCGCGTTTGCTACACGATTCACAACTTTGGTCATCAGGGGATCGCGGGCGAGGCGGTGTTGTGGGCCACCGGCCTCACTCGGCCGCATCACTTCTACGACTATGACCGCTTGCGGGACGAGTTCAATCCCTTCGCTTTGAACCTGATGAAGGGCGGGATCGTGTACGCCAATTTTGTTACGACAGTCTCTCCCCAGCATGCTTGGGAGGCGGAGAACACCGATCAGGGTCAGGGCCTCGGCCACACCCTGCACCTGCACGGCAGCAAGTTCGGTGGCGTGCTCAACGGTGTCGACTACGACGTCTGGAACCCGGAGATCGATCCGCTGATCCCGGCGCGGTACGGCAGCGACTGGATCGACGGCAAGTACTTCAACAAGATGGTGCTGCGAGATCGTTTCCTGCTCGCCGACGAGTTCAAGCCTGTGGTGGCGTCGATCGGGCGACTGGACCGCCAGAAGGGCGTGGAGCTGATCCGTCATGCGCTGTTCTACGCGCTGGGACAGGGGGCGCAATTCGTGCTGCTGGGAAGCAGCCCGGACCCGGCGATCGGCGCGGAGTTCTGGCGACTGAAGTACGAGCTCAACGACAATCCGGATTGCCATCTGGAGCTCGGCTTTAGCGTCGAGCTGGCGCATCTGATCTACGCGGGTGCCGACCTGCTGGTGATGCCGAGCATGTTCGAGCCGTGCGGGCTGACGCAGCTGATCGCGCTCAAGTACGGGACGGTGCCGATCGTTCGCGCGATCGGCGGGCTGGTCGACACCGTGTTTGACCGCGATTACTCCTCGGCCTGGGAGCGCAACGGCTACGTCTTTCACCACGCGGACCCGCCGGCACTGGAATCGGCGATGGCCCGCGCGATCGGCCTGTGGTACTCGTATCCAGCGGAGTTCCGCGAGCTGCAGCTCAACGGAATGCGGACTGATCACTCGTGGGCGCGGTCGGCCCAGGATTATCTGAACATCTACGAATACATCAGGCACAAATGAGCAAACGGAAGCACCGTGGTAGGGATCAGCTAGGCGCGTACGTCGATGGATTACCGAACATCTGCCGGTCTGAGAGCCCGATCGACAGGGGATTACGTGGCCGCGACCAGGCGCCGTGTTCTAGGGTGAGGAGGCGGGCAAGCCCTTCGCGGGGGTCGATAGCGCTCGCGCGACCGTGGTGCATATGCGCCAGCTGCGCCCGCGATTGGGGCGAGGGCGTGTGGACGGCCTCCCGAGCCGGCTGCGCCGCCGCCCGACAGAGATGGTTGCGCACGCTCTCTGAGCGTTCTGGAGAGGCCAATGGCGGACATTGAGCTTGCGCTCGTCTTCAACCTTCACCAGCCGTCCGGCAACCTCGAGCACTTGCTCGACGCGCGGGAGTGGCAGGCCAGGGAGATTCTGTGGGCGATCGACCGGATCCCGCGCTCGCTGTGGCCCTACGAGCAGATCGCACGCGTGCACCTGTCGCTCTCCGGGAGCCTGCTCGAGACGCTCGCCAACCCCGACTTCCAACACCGCGTTTACGGAATCGTTGACTGTGGGTCACTGCTGTGGTACCTGCAGAACACCCGCATCATCGAAGTCCTCGGCACCGGCTACTACCATCCCCTGCTGCCGGTGATCCGTCCGGCCGACCGCGACGAGCATCTGCACCGCTGGCGAACGATCGGCGGCCATCTCTTCGCCCGCGAGCACTTCCCCGGGTTCTGGCCGCCGGAGCTGGGCTTCTCCATGGACCTGGTGCCCGCACTGAGCCGCCACCACTACCGCTACGTAATCGTCGACAGCGAGCACGTTGACCCGCTCACACCGATGCGCTGGGAAGAGCTGCGCTACCGCCCCCACCTCGCCCAGTTCGGAGGCGAGCAGATCGTGGTCGTGGTCCGCGACCGCGAGCTATCCAACGCGCAAGAGTCGGGCATGGACGCGGACTGGTTCATCTCGGAGGTAAAGGCCCGCACCCAGTACTGCGACTTCCCCCCGCTTGTCACCACGGCCACCAACGGCGAGAACGGCGGGTGGTTTCGCAACACAACCCCCGGCAGCAACTTCTGGAGCAGCTTCCACGCCGGGCTGATGGATAAGGTCCGCGCCGGCCACGCCGGCGGCATCCGCCCCACCTTCATCTCCGACTACCTCGAGCGGCACGGACCACACGGCTGGGTGACGGTCAGGCCGGGAACATGGAACACCGGCACCGGGTTCGTTCAATGGACCGGCCTCCCGGCCCAGCAGCACGCGCTCACCCGCGTCGGAGAGCTCAGCGAAGCGGTCCACGCCGCCCGCCGCAACGCGATCGCGATAGGCGCCGGCAACCCAGACCTATACCGCCACCTCGAGGACGCCCTCGCACTGGTCCTACGGGCCGAGACCAGCTGCAACTTCTACTGGGGGGAAACCTGGGTGCAACGCTGCCACGACGACCTCGACCAAGCCACCCAGCACCTCGAACAAGCCGAGAGACTGTTCCACTGACACCCCGCTCGGTGCTCAAAGCGACGCCCACGACCACGACAGCCCCGCTCACAGCCCCACGCGCAGCAGGCCCAAGCATTGATCGCCAGCCACGCCCACCTGTACCATGCGCCGGCGATCAAAAGCGAAGGGAGCGTGGCCCTGATGACTCCAGATAAACAACCAAAGACCACGACCACCAAGACGGCGGCGAAGACCACCAAAACGGCGGCGAAGACCACCAAGGCGGCGGCGAAGACCCGAGGCCGGCCTGCGCCAAGTCACGAAGCGATCGCCAGACGCGCCCACGAGCTCTACGAGGCCCAAGGCGGCGGCGACCCCGTCGCAAACTGGCTCCAGGCCGAGCGCGACCTCTCCTCGCACTAAACAGCAGCCATCCCGATCGCGCCCCCGAGCCCGTAGGCAGTTGTAGGTCGCGGCCCGTCAAACCGACTGGCACCGGGACACACTCAGGCACTGGGATCCAGCCAGCGAATCCAGGGTGGCCGCAGACCTCAGCGTGACTACCGGATCGGAACGCAACGGGGTGTCTCGTCAGTGACGTCGCCTGCCGCCACCACGTGCGCGCAATCGTTCCGAACGGGCAGCGACGAGGGCGCAGGCATCCACGCCTCCTATCGTCACGCTGACTACCGCTCCGCGACGGGAAAAGGTGTCGACGCCGGGCGCGGCGTGACTTCCGCTTCTTGAGGAGGAGCACCGCTCCGGTGGCCTCGAGCGTTGACACGATCGCCTTGCGCCCGGCGAGCCGCACTGAGCACGACCGGGAGTTAGCTGCGTCTGGGTCATCGAGCAAGGCTCGCGGCGAGTAGGATGGCGCCGTGGGCGGCGCTTCCGCATCCAAAGCGAGGAGCGACGGTCGCGACCGGCTTTGACGCTGGCTCTCGCTGCGGACGATTTCCAGAATTGATCCAGGGTCGCACCCGCTCGCTGTTCCTTCGCGAGGCGGAGCGGAAGTCGACCGTCACCCACCTCGGTGCTAGCTCACCGCTCGGTCCGCTGCACTCGTGCAAACGGAGGGCCGCGTCCGAGTTGGACGGTGCGACGCCGAGTTGGAACGCCACCAGCCGCCGCCTGGTCGCGGCGAGTGAGAACGATGGGCTGAACTGGCCCCAATGCGACGTCTTGAACTGGCCCCACCTCCGTCCGAGCTGAGCCGGACGCTCGGCGCTCTGTTGAGCGCTATGCGAAAGGCCGGAAGGAGTGACGAGAGTGGAGCAGTTTGAGCAGATCAG
>Ga0116218_1000735_pt1 | contig 22186 bp, 18 predicted proteins | sample Sb_taG_2_FD_88966 | JGI IMG/M metagenome (GOLD analysis project Ga0116218, IMG submission 88966) | Peat soil microbial communities from Weissenstadt, Germany - Sb_50d_5_LS metaG | ecosystem: Environmental > Terrestrial > Soil > Wetlands > Peat | place: Germany: Weissenstadt | collected 2010-09-21 | reverse complement strand
GGTGTAAGGACCCAGGTAGTTACATATCCCTCTGCTAAATTGAAATACATGTTTGTGTATTCCTGATAAAGCATTGAATCCCCATCACTTGCGTATGGAATATATAATACATTGTCACCTCTATGAATATACTCTTTATAGATGCCACTTGTGAAAAAGTATGGAATATTTGTATCGGTATAGGCTGTTCCACGACTTATATTTGGGAAGATAAAGATCAAAGTGAGTATTATCAGTATATACTTAAAATAAAGAGTAAGATCTTTTCTCCCAGTCCATAAGCCTGTTAAGTTTTTCCCGGCCCACAGACCTATTAAGAGCGATGCCAGGAAAAATACATAAACTGTTAATCTTCCTGGAAGAAGCTGGTTTATGACCGGAAGTTTATTGATGAAAAATTCTGGAAGCGGTAACGAGGAGTGGCCTGCAATGTGGAGTTTTGGTCCAAGAGATAAAATCATGAAACAAAGTAGCGTAAAAAAAAGAAATCTTGTCATTTTTACATGCCAATATTTGACAACATAATGAATAATAATAGCTATCGCTGGTATGCCAAGATAAGCACTCGTCTCAAAAATACTGCCAAATGTACTGGAAATTTGCGCAAAGGCATTGGCTCCAATATAAGTAGCTGTGGTGGGAATTATAAAATTTAATGGGTCAATAGAAAAAAATACGGCCGGATTAAAGGGTTTTGTGGGAATTCCATTTTTAAATGCTGTATAGATAAAGGGTAATAACAAAATTGCACAAAGCGCATATGCGCCTGACAAGTTCATTAAAAAATGAATTAGCTTCTTAAAATGCTCATGATAAACAAGAGTGAAGATTATGAGAGAAATACCTATGAATAATGTGAGCGTAACAAATATTTCAATGGCAAAAAGAAATTGTAATGTCAGGCATGATCCAACCAGCAAGATAAAAGCTACGCTTTGTATTTTCTTTTCCCAGAACAATAAAAACAGGTATCCGATAAGCGGTATTAAAAATGTCAGTTCCGTATGTAAGTGGATCACTTGCACAAATTGGTACGTTGAAAATCCGAAAAGAAGACCGGCTATTACTCCTGCCATAAATGATTGTGTAAGGTATTTTATGATAAGAAAAGTCAAGAATGCCGATAGTGCATTCCCAATTATGATCAAAATGTTAAAAGAGACTACGGGACCAAAAATAAGTGTTATAGGAAGAGCGATCAAGCTTGCTCCTGGCACTGATGCGGGGGCAAATGATAAATCGGTCCCATATGGGTGCCAGATATAAGTACTAAAAATAGGATTTATATGCTTGCTTATGGCATAAGGCCACCAATATAAAGTCCATATGTATTGTATTTGATCGTGGCTTAATTTCCCAATATATCTTGTGGTCAGATTAAATCCAATTGAATAGGCGAAAAGCAAGTAGGATAAGAGCAAGTAAAATATACATAAGGCCCACATTGCGTAATGTGCATGTGCATTTTTCGCTAAATCGCTCTTAGAGCTGGCTGCGAGAGTAGGGTTTTCATCTAACTCGGCAGTATCGAACGCTTTCTCATCTAAGCTCACAGGAAAACTTCGAAACTTGGGTATAATATGCTTTTTATATTTCAAGCTAATATCCTCTTACAGAAGCCCTGACACCTGTCAGGTAGTTTAGCTAAACAAGGCAGCTCTCAAGTAGAAACATTAGCATTGAAGTCGCCTTTATGTATTCAGCTCAATGTCAATAAAGTAAGTAGAATAGAATCATTGGTCAAGAGCAGTAGGTTACCAGCCGATAAACTCAGAGCAAGCCATAACAATATATGATCAATCTCAACTAGATTGAACTATTCGCCTCATTGTATTTCGCTTTGATGTTTGTCAGTTGTTGGGCATGTGTTCGATCATGGGCTGGTAGAACATTCACCAACTGGTAAAATTTGAGTTGACCCCAGTCAGGATGGCGGAATGGACGCTCCCATGCGTCGGCAGGCAGGTTGGCTATGTACTCGTAAAGTTCCTCTCGTCGAGCGGCCATACCGGCGAGGACAGCGTCAAGCGATACCGGGGTTTCGGAGGAGCGTGTTCGACGCGGGGCTTCGTCTCCGACATTAAGTATGAGTGGGTTATCTTCATCTTGTACAATTTGCATTTGCTCAAGAGCGAGGCCATCCGCAATATAAAGGTGATTTGCTAACTGAAGTGGAGACCACTCATCTTCGCCAGGTGCTCTAGTTATCTCGTCATTACTGAATGTAGCCAATTGTCCTATAAATTCAATGCGAGCCGCAACCATTTTAGATCGCACCTTCTCAAACGGGTTTTCCAATGTAGCCATGTTTCCCTCCAACGAATAATTACTCTTCGTGTTTCACCAGTCTGGTATATAAACGCTCGAGTTCATCCTGGTTATTGAAGTGTAGGACAAGAGTCCCCTTTCCTTTCGAAGTTCGCTTTAAATCAACCTTTACCATGAGTGCATTACGGAATTGTGATTCAAGGTCGGCCAGTTCAGGGGATCGTTTTGGGAGGGAAGCAGGAATGTCTTGTGCTGCGACACCAGCACGTTCTGCTGCTTTAATACGCGCCGCCAATTCCTCAGCCTGACGCACATTCAATTTCAAGGTGATGATCTTGCCCATTGCGGCAACCTGGTCTTCCTCGCGGCTTATGCCTGCCAGTGCGCGAGCATGCCCCTCACTAAAATTTTCAGGTTGATTGACCAGCGCTTCTCGCACTTTTGGAGCAAGAGTTAACAAGCGCAGAGCGTTAGTAATGGTTGAGCGATCTTTACCCACAGCCCTGGCCACCATTTCCTGGGTCAAGCCAAATTCGTGGATCAATGCTTGATATGCAAGCGCCTCTTCTATGGGATTGAGGTCGGCGCGCTGAATATTCTCGATCAGGGCTAACTCAAGCATCTCTTGCGGTGTGGCTTCTTTCAGCACGACTGGAACCTTTGTTAAACCTGCCATACGCGAGGCACGCCAGCGGCGTTCGCCAGCAATAATCTGGAATTGTACGACCGTCTCAGACGCGGATTGAGCATCGTCTTTCTGATCATCTTCGCCGAACCAGGAGTCGCTTGCAGTCGCTTTTTGACTTGAGGCGGTTAAAGTGGCGTCAGTATCAAGGCGAGTGACCACCAGCGGCTGCAAAAGACCATGTTGTTTGATAGAGATGCTCAGTTCCAGCAGCCTGGGATCGTCCTCGGTAAGAATCCTGCGTGGTTGTCGGGGGTTGGGGATGATTGCGTTGATTGGGATGTGTAAAATGTTCTCTTCATCAACTCGAGATGATTGTTGAGCAGCCATTACTTCAGATGCACCGGATATGAGAGCGTCCAATCCACGCCCTAATCCAAACTTTTGCTTAGCCACGGGCTATCACCTCCTCTGCCAGTGTGCGATATGCGAGCGCTCCAGGAGAAGAGGGGTCATAATCCAGGATCGCTTGCCCGTAGCTGGGAGCCTCGCTTAGGCGAACATTGCGATTGATAATCGTTTGAAACGCTTCTTTAGGGAAGTGGTTACGTACCTCCCGAACAATCTCACCTGCCAGTCGCGTGCGAGGATCAAACATAGTAAGTACCACGCCTTCGATGAACAGGTTAGGATTGAGCTTGTTCTTCACGATCTGGACGGTATTCAATAGGTGGCTGAGGCCCTCCAGAGCCAGATATTCGCATTGAATGGGAATAATCAGAGCATCTGCAGCAACAAGGGCATTCAGGGTGAGTAGTCCTAGCGAAGGCGGGCAATCGATGAGGATATAGTCGCAACGCTGGCGAATCGGCTCGAGTACCTGGCGTAGCCTGTTCTCTCTCGCTAATGCGCCCACAAGTTCAACCTCTGCGGCCGCCAGGTCCACTGTGCAGGGAGCAACCACCAGTTCGCGTCGTTGTGTCGGTACAATTACATCAAAGATGGTTAATTCATCATCTTGTTGTACGAGTAGATCGTAAATGGTAAATTTTCGGAGATTTTTAGAGGCTCCAATGCCGCTACTTGTGTTGGACTGCGGATCCATATCGACAAGCAACACTTTGCGACCTGAAGCAGCCAGATATGTAGCGAGGTTGATGGCGGTGGTGGTTTTTCCAACTCCCCCCTTCTGGTTTGTGATTGCATATACTTTCGACACAGGATGCATCCGTACCTTTCATCTGGCCATAGCGGGTTGCAATTTCGCATGCTTGCAGATTGTAAGCACATTGTAACAAATGCGCAGTTCATAAGCAACTAGAGGTTTTTATATTTGACACTTGCTCTTGCCAGGCAATACAATCTGAAGAGAACGATTGTATTACATTGCAACTAGAACACACAGAAAGTTCCTTTACATGCAACAAACTTCCCCGGTGCAGCCTCACCGGCAGGATGAGCCGCTTCCCGAAGCTCGTGAGGTTGCTCCAGGTATCTGGAAAATCACTTTACCTATTCCATTTCCTCTACGTACTGTCAATGTGCATGCACTTGTTGGCAAAGATGGGTGGGCGCTTGTTGATGCAGGTATTGGTATGCCTGACTCCCGCGCAGCATTGTGGGCAGGCTTAGAACATGTTGGACTTACATTAGACAGGCTACGTACAATTGTCCTGACGCACCACCATCCCGATCATATTGGTCTTTCAGGAGAATTGCAAGAAGAGAGTGGGGCGACAGTCTATATGCATCCCATTGATGAAGCCGGGATACAGGTTATCTGGACTGGTACAATGCCTGAGCGGTTCCAAAGCGTCTCACATTTTTTCAAACAGCATGGTCTACCTCCCACTGATTTCTGGTTCACCCAGGTTGACCCTGAAATTATGCGAAACATTATTCGCGTTCCACCACACGATGTGATTACGCTGGTTGAAGATGGGGAGGAAATTGACCTGGTAGGCGAACGTTATCGTGTGATCTGGACTCCTGGACATTCTGATGGGCATATTTGCCTCTTCCGCGAGCGTGATGGAGTCTTCCTGGCAGCCGACCACGTATTACCGCGCATAACCCCAAATGTTGGCCTCTACTCAGAACGTGACCGTGTGAATCCGCTGGGTGACTACTTGAACTCATTGGAAAAGGTTGCTAATCTACCTGCTAGCATCGTCCTTCCTGGGCATGGAGAGCCATTTGCCGACCTGGCAGGACGTACAGCCGAAATCATTGAACACCACAGGCAGCGCGAGTTAGAGATCTTAGCCATGGTTAAAGTGAAACCTCAACATGCCTATGAACTCGCTGAACAACTCTTTGGTCACCGTTGGAATAATAGTGAAGCACGCCGTATGGCAGTAGCCGAAACACTATCACATCTCGAGCATTTACGATATAGTGGAAAAGTCGAGCAAGAACATACCACTGATGGGCTTATACTTTATGCTGTAGTTTAGAAAAATAGTTTTGAATAGAGTCTTATATTCATTATTCATGCAGCTTCTAGAGCCAATTTTATAACTGTACGCTTGCTTTAAATTGGCTTCCTAAGGCCTATCAGGGCGTGAGGCTAGCGCTCAAGCAGGTTTAGCCCCTTGAATTCTTTCAAATCGCATGCTATACTCGTTAACGGCAGTGAGTTATAAAGCCGCTCTAGAGGCCCAGCAATAAATTATTGGGATGAAAAGCGGCGTGTATTGTCCGTTGTAAGGAGGATTTCAAACCCATGGCTACAACAAAATCTACATCGACTATTGTCGGTCGACAAGAATTAACAAAACGAATAGCTGCACAAACGGGATTGACCCAGAAGAAGGCCGGCGAAGTATTAGAAGCTACACTCGATAACATTCGTGATTCTCTACATTCAGGTCACGAGGTACGTCTGGTGGGCTTTGGTTCTTTCAAGGTACGCAGGAGCGCAGCTCGTAAAGGAGTTAACCCAAGGGATCGCAAACCTATCCAGGTGCCTGCAAAAAATCGTGTGCGTTTCTCTCCTGGGAAAGAACTCTCGGAGGCAGTTGTCAAGATCAAAAAGTAATAGAAGAGCACTCCACAGGGTTGCTCTTTCAGAGTGTTAATGGGGGCAGAATGCTGCCCTTACAAAATGTTTTTCCTCGCTGCCATAGTATAACTATCCCTTGTCGGAATTGGTAGAGAAATGATTCAGGCAGGCTATCTCATTCCCTGCCTGAATCTCATAAGCCAATCCCCCAAGGGATTGTCATTTTTGGCACGCGTTTCGATCATGCTGGCAGTCTATACATATCATCCATGTATAGAGTAAAATAAGATCACAAAGAAGTGAAAATTTAGACCTCAATACAAAGTAGTACATCAGGTCATGCATAGAATAGAAGCGTGATACATACGAAGAAAGAGGGGCCTATGGCGATCAGCGACTTAACGCTCGCGGGTCTTACCCGAACGCAACTACTGGAAATGCATTACAAAATGGCATTGCTTCGACGTTTTGAAGAGAAGAGTGCAGAGGAATATACGCGCGGTAAAATTGGCGGCTTTATGCACCTTTATATAGGCCAGGAGGCTGTAGGCATAGGTGCTATCACCGCTCTGAGGGCCGATGATAAGATTCTCTCAAGTTATCGTGAGCATGGACATGCCATCGCCAAAGGTATGGAACCACGAGCGGTAATGGCGGAACTTTTTGGGAAAATTACCGGGTGTAGTAAAGGCAAAGGCGGCTCCATGCACATGTGGAGCAATGAGTTAGGACTTATGGGAGGCAATGGCATTGTCGCCGCTCAGATGCCGATCGCCGCTGGGGTAGCGCTTTCCATGCAATATCAAGGCCTCGATAGCATTGTAGCTTGCTTTTTTGGTGATGGGGCTGTAGATGAAGGAGCTTTCCACGAATCACTCAACCTGGCTTCCATCTGGAAATTACCTGTCGTCTATATCTGCGAAAATAACCAGTACTCGATGGGTATGGCTGTTGAAAAGGCCTGGGCTGTTGATTCTTTAATTCCTCGCGCTGGTGCCTATACATTGCCTGGTGACCAAGTTGATGGTATGGATGTAATTCAGGTTTATGAGGCTGCGAAACGTGCCGTTGAGCATGCGCGTAGCGGGAAAGGCCCTTCATTGCTCGAAGTCAAAACCTATCGTTTCCGAGGACATTCTATGACAGATCCCGCCTATTATCGCAGTCGAGATGAAGAACATGAATGGCGAACCTCGCGCGACCCCATCGGATTTTTTGAGAAGAAGTTACTTGATCTCAATCTGGCAACTCAGGCCCAACTTGACGAGAACGATGCCAGGGCCACTGAGATAGCAGAAGATGCTGCCGAGTTTGCCGAGGATAGTCCATATCCAGAACTGGAAGAACTTTATACTGACGTTATGGTTGATAATTCCACCGCGCTCAGCTACCGTTACGAGAAGAAATAAAAGAGATCTTAAGCATGCGTGGACGTTGTTATCGCGCCTGGCGCTTCGAACTTACACGCATGAGAGGAGTAGAGTATGCGTACTATTACGTATCGTGATGCGCTACGAGAAGCCATCCGTGAAGAGATGTTACGCGATGAGCGCATCTTTATTCTAGGCGAAGATATCGCTGGATATGGTGGCACGTATGCCGTTTCTAAAGGACTATTTGAAGAATTTGGTGAAAAGCGTGTGCGCGATACCCCTCTAGCTGAAGAAGCTATTACGGGTGCGGCCATCGGCGCTGCTCTTGGGGGGTTACGTCCTATTCTCGAGCTTATGACTATCAACTTTAGCCTGCTTGCCAGCGATTTGCTGGTTAACAGCGCGGCAAAATTCCATTATATGTTCGGTGGACAACCGCAAATTCCTCTTGTTGTGCGGATGCCAGGAGGCGGAGGAGCTCAGAGAGGCGCGCAGCATTCTCAAATGTTGGAGTCCTGGTATGCGCATATCCCAGGACTCAAAGTTGTTATGCCTGCTACTCCTTACGACGCCAAGGGCATGCTCAAATCGGCAGTGCGCGACCCCAACCCGGTGCTATTCATCGAGCATGAACTGCTCTACAATGTAAAAGGCGAGGTACCCGACGAAGGTGTCGAATATACAGTTCCACTCGATCGAGGTGAGGTAAAACGTGAGGGCCAGCATGTGACGATTATTACGTTCTCGCGTATGCTGCATGTAACATTACAAGCTGCAGAAGAACTCGCAAAAGAAGGCATCGAAGCTGAAGTAATCGACCTGAGAAGTATCCGTCCTATTGATATCGACCTGATCCTTGACTCAGTGAAGAAGACAAATCGTGTTGTAATTGCTGAAGAAGGATGGAAGTACTTTGGAACAGGTCAGGGCCTCGCCGCGCTGATCTATGAATTCGCCTTTGATTATATGGATGCACCGATCCAGCATGTCAACAGCGCCGATGTGCCGATGCCGTACTCAAAAGTGTTAGAACGCGCTGCTTTGCCCAATAAAAGCGATGTTGTCAACGCAGTAAAAGCTATTGTGCCACAGGCGTTAGTTCATGGTTGATGCGGAGTGAAACGATGAAAACTGTTGAAATGCCCAAAATGGGTGATACGATGGAAGAAGGTAAGATCCTTCGCTGGATTAAACAAGAGGGTGACCAGGTAGCGAAAGGCGAGTCACTTGCAGAGGTCGAGACAGATAAAGTCAATATTGAGATAGAGTCATTTGCCAGTGGAGTACTGCGTAAAATACTGATTCCCGAAGGTGGATCTGCGCCAATAGGCGCGAGTATTGCGTTGATTGGTACAGCTGATGAACCTCTACCTGATTCCATGTCTAGCAATGGTGCCGTAAAAGCCGCAGTAACACAAGAGATGGAGAAAGCCGCTAAAACTGGCGAGGGAAGCGGAAGAGTCCTGAGCGAAGCGAAAGGTGACTATCGCGCGAAGCAGACAGGCGTTCAATCTCCTGCAGACGCAGGCAGCCAGGGTCGTATTTTTATCTCACCTATCGCTCGTCGCATAGCTGAAGAAAATCAGTTAGACTATAGTGGAGTTGAAGGCACGGGACCCAATGGTCGTATCATCAAGTTGGATATCGAGGCAGTGCTTGCGCAAAAACAAGAAACGGTAGCACCCTCAACACCAGTCCAATTACCAATACCAGAAGCCGAACTAACAGCTATTGAAGCCACTGAAACGATTGAGATACCGCTAACTGCTATGCGACGCACTATCGCGAAGCGCCTCAGCCAGAGCATGCAAACATCTCCGCACTTCTATGTTACAAGCGTTATTGATACTGGGAAGCTGGCTGACTTGCGACGTCAGATCAATGAGTACGCTCAGAATGAGCCGCATTCGGTCAAAGTTAGCTTCAACGATCTGATTGTGAAAGCAGTTGCAATTGCATTAGTTCGTATGCCGCAGGTCAATGTTTCATTCGCGGAGGATCGCTTAATTCTGAAAAAACAGGTACACATTGGCATGGCGGTGGCGCTTGAACAAGGCCTGATTGTACCCGTTTTACGTAATGCAGACCAGCGGAGTGTTCTCGCTATCGCACGTGAATCACAACGCCTGGCCGAGCTGGCTCGCACAGGCAAACTGCGCCCAGAGGATTTCAGCGGTGGCACATTCACTGTAAGTAATCTGGGTATGTTTGACGTGGATAGTTTCACTGCGGTCATTAACCCACCAGAATCTGCCATTCTAGCTGTCGGCTCGATTACACCAACACCTGTAGTCGTAGATGGGCAGGTGGTTGTAAGAGATCGCATGAAAGTGACATTGTCCTCTGATCATCGCGCTATTGATGGAGTAACCGCCGCGCGGTTTTTGCAGGAAATTAGACGATTGTTGGAGGAACCTTTCGGTTTGCTACTGTAGATGGAAGAGATGTTTATGGCTACTCGGACTATCAATGGCGTAACGCTGGCACTGATGCGAGGAAATATCGTTGAAGTGCAAGCGGACGCAATTGTCAATGCGGCAAATTCAGGTCTACGAGGTGGAGGAGGTGTCGATGGCGCGATTCATCGTGCTGGTGGACCGAGCATTATGGAAGAATGTCGAAAGATTGGCGGGTGTCCCACGGGAGAGGCTGTGGTTACAACGGCTGGAAGACTTCCGGCGAAATATGTCTTCCACGCTGTAGGCCCCATGTATAGCGGCAGACACGACGATGAACGCCTGCTCACGAGTGCTTATCAGAGTTGTCTCAATCTTGCCGAGCAACACAAGGTTAAGAGTATCGCTTTCCCCTCGCTTAGCACAGGCATCTATGGCTATCCATTGGAGTTAGCAGCTCCAATTGCTCTCCGTACGATCATAGAACATATCAAGAAGCCCACATACCTGCAACAGGTGCTGATGGTGTTGTTTGGGGAGCAGGCGTATAAAGTTCATGAGCAGGCACTGGATAAGCTATGATGATTACAATATTTCAATGAGAAACGAATTACTAGCATGGTTTGCTCGTGAAGGTCTCCTGCTACAAGATTTCATAACTGCAGCGGACGACCCGGAGCATGATGAAATCAAGGTCACTGTCAAAGCGCCCATTATAGCGCTTAGTAAGAATAAAGAGGACTTCCGAGAATGTCCTGATCCTGTACTCTTCGGCTATCCAGAATCCTGCCTCGATATGATGACACTGGACGATTTCAACAGCTTTGTGTATCAATGGTTTGAAAAGGCTGTGGCTGCCGAAATGGGTCGCTGTTTTGTCTGCGACAAGATACTTGACATGGGTAACGAGAAACCCTGGGATGCTGTTTTTGTCACCAAGGAGCTGTACTGCTGGTTGGTCGTGCATTACGATTGCAAACGTTACCTTAGTCGCGATCTCAAAGGGCGCACACCCTTTGAAGTGACACTGTACCAGCCCGAGTTTTTTGATATGCGTTTAACCTGATAGGGGATAGCATTGTATGGATAAGAATCAAGTTGCCAATTTACTGGATGAAATTGCTTCATTGCTTGAATTGAAGGAAGGAAGCAATCCTTTCGAAGTGCGAGCCTACCAGAACGCGGCCCGCGCCGTGAACGGACTGGATGGAGACATCGAACAACTGACTCGCGAGGGAAAACTGAAAGGCGTGCCAGGGTTGGGATCAACCAGCATCAAACGTATCGAAGAAGCTGTTGAAACAGGGCATATCGCGCTCTATGACGAACTAGTCGAGACCACGCCTCCTGTTAAGCTTGAAATGATGCGCATTCCAGGAGTAGGGCCAAAGAAAATCAATGCTATCTATAACCAGTTGCATGTCAATAGTATCCCCGATTTAGTACAAGCATGCGAGGAAAACAAAGTAGCAGCTCTTCCGGGGTTTGGGAAGAAAACTCAGGATAAGATCGTGCAGGGTATCGCATTTCTTGCTCAACATGCTGGCCGTTTCCTCTATCCAGTGGCCGAAGAGGAAGCCTCACATATTTATAAAGTATTGAAAGATCTGCCCGAGATAGTGCGTCTACAGGTAGCAGGCAGCCTGCGTCGCCGCCGCGAGACAATAGGAGATATTGATATGGTGGTGAGCGTTGCCGATTCAGCAAGTGAAGATGCCAGGCGCAAGATTATGGATATTTTCACAAGTCAGCCATCGGTTCAGGCCATCACGGGGAAAGGCGAAACAAAATCTAGTGTTGTGTTGAGCAGTGGTATCAACATGGATTTGCGTGTTGTCAACGACAGTCAATTCCCATATACTCTCCATCATTTTACAGGCTCCAAAGAGCACCATATTCCTTTACGCAGGCGCGCGCTCAGCATGAATATGACAATCAACGATTATGGACTCTTCAAAGGAGAAGAGCCGCACTTAGAACTCGTTCCCTGTAAGGATGAAACGGATATTTATGCTGCTCTTGGTATGGCTTATATTGAGCCGGAGTTACGCGAGGATATGGGGGAGATCGAGGCAGCCGTCAACGGCACGCTACCAGAGCTAGTGCAGGTGACTGATCTACGTGGTGTATTGCACGTGCATTCAACGTGGAGCGATGGGCAAAATACGATACGTGAAATGGCGGAAGCATGTATTGCGCGTGGTATGACCTACCTGGGTCTGACGGACCATAGTAAAACGGCAGCTTATGCTGGAGGCTTGAATGAGGAAGACCTGCGCCGCCAGCACGAAGAGATTGATTTGCTGAATAAAGAATACTCTGGCCGCTTACATATCCTCAAAGGGATTGAATGTGACATTCTTCGTGACGGATCGCTTGATTTCACTGATGATGTATTGGCAACGCTGGATTTCGTAGTTGCATCGATTCATAGCCTGTTCAATCTTTCCCCCGAAGAACAGACACAACGCATGTTGCGCGCTATCTCTAATCGTTATGTCGATATTATTGGTCATCCAACAGGCCGCATTCTACTTGGGAGAGAGGGGTATGCGCTGGATTTAGACGCGGTGATCGATGCGGCGGCTGAGTATGGCGTTTGTATTGAGATTAACGCGCACCCATCACGCCTTGATCTGGATTGGCGATACTTGCATCGCGCAAGAGATAAAGGCATCAAGATACCAATTGATCCCGACGCACATGTCATAAGTGGTCTGGATGATATGCGTTTTGGCATTGGTATTGCGCGCAAAGGCTGGTTACGAGCTAGCGATGTACTCAATACAATGACAACCGACAACTTGCTTGATTTCTTCAAAAATAGAAGGAATAGATAGGTTTGTTACCACAAAGAAGAGAGAGACGTAGTACCATTATGGTAAAATAAGCAGACATATTACCCATATATGCGATAATAGGACGTGTGAAATAGGTAAGGTAAGGTAGAGTAGAGGTGCATATAGGAAGCGCACCCACGTAAAGAAAGAGTTCTATAGAATGACACAACAAACGGTATTACAAATTAGCCCCCGTGAAGTTACAGGAAAGGCTACGAAGCGGTTACGCAAGTCAGGCATTATTCCGGCCAATATTTCTGGCCATAATGAAGAGTCACAGACTGTTCAAGTTGAAGCCCTTGCCTTTGAGGCACTGAAGCGAGCGCATGCCGCAACAAGCATCATCACATTGCGTATGACGGGTAGTGATCGCGTTCAAACGGCGCTCGTACGGCGCGTGCAACGCGACCCCCGTTCAGGTAAAATTTTGCATATAGATTTCTCGCGCGTAAGCTTAACAGAACGTATTACGATGAAAGTTCCAGTGCGATTTGTTGGCGAGGCTCCAGCAGTAAAGAACGAGGGTGGTGTTCTACTCCACCTTCTGGATGCTGTCGAAGTAGAATGTACTGCGAGTGATATTGTTGACTACATCGAAGTCGATATCTCCGCGCTTACTGAAATTGACTCTATATTACATGCAGAGGATGCTAAGCTACCTGCGAATTTTACACTTATTACCGACCCCAATGAGGGCATAGCGAAGGTCGCTGCTACACGCGCTGAGAAGGCTGAGGAAGCTGCAGAAGCGGTGGAAGAAGCTGCTGCTGAAGCACCTGCTGCAGTGGAAACGAGCGAAGAGACCACAGCGGAATAACGGGGATTGGTGATAAACGAGCGATAAATATGCGTATAATGATCGTTACTGATCAGTATCCTCCAATGGTCGGTGGTGTTCCAACGGTCACCCAGGGGCTTGCGGTTGATTTTGCTAATCGCGGAAACCAGGTATGGGTTGTCGCGCCTAGCTCTGGTCAGCGAGATGTTCATCGCCTTGAACAGAAAGTGCATGTTTATCGCTTCTCTTCATTTGAATGGCCTACCTATGAAGATCTCCGCATTCCTTTCTTGCCGATTCTACCATTCCGCAGGCTCTTAAAAAAGATTGACCCTGATATTATTCATATTCACTCGCCAATCGTTCTGGGTAATATTGCTCAAATTGTGGCAGGAAGTTTGCGTAAACCTGTTATTGTCACAAATCACTATTTACCCATTAATTTGAGTCGTTCTCTTTCTGCGGACCCACTATTTGGCAAGCCCTTTATAACTGTAACCTACAGTTATCTCGTACACTTTTGTAATCGTTGCGAATATGTTACGGCGCCAACAATGACGGCTCTTAATCTGCTTTATGAACATGGCTTGAGAGCCCCTGCTCAAGCCATCTCTAACGGTATAGATTTGAAGAAGTTTTCGCCGGGTGATCGCGATATACGACTACAGCAACACTTCCATCTCCCGCAAGATCGCCCGCTCATTCTTTCTGTCAATCGTTTGAGCCAGGAAAAACGTATTGATGTATTGATTGACGCTGTTGCAAAGATGACACAAGATGCACACATCGCTATTGCCAGTACTGGCCCGGCTGAAGCAGAATTACGCGCGAAAGTTGAACAACTCAACTTGATGGATAGAGTATCATTTCTGGGATTTATTCCTGACAAGGACCTCGCTTCTCTTTATCGGCTCGCAGATATCTTTGCTATTCCCTCAGAAGCGGAATTACAAAGCCTGGCAACGATGGAAGCTATGGCATGTGGCCTGCCAGTGGTTTCCGCCGATGCATACGCACTACCTGAACTGGTGCATCATGAATTAAATGGTTTTTTGTTCCAGAGGGGAAATAGTGAAGAGATGGCGCAATATCTCGATGTGCTTGTCATAGATAAAGAACTGCGTAAGCAAATGGGGTCAAAAAGTCTTGAAATAATAGCTAAACATGACCGTACGCAGGTACTTGATCAGTGGGAGGCGCTCTATCTCCGTCTTTCAAATGAGTTTGTTGAAGCCAAAGAGCGCAAATTGCGGCGGCAGCGAGAGCGGAAAATGGCTAGCCATATGCGTTATAGAAAGACTCGGCCACGGATGGTCCGTACAAGCGATTTAGCAATTGACCAACGATTTGCATCGGACGAGTAAGGTCTCTTACCCGTCTTGACAACGCTGCTACGGACTTGAAATGCGTTTTGACAACGCTGATACGCAGCTAGTGCTATGCACTCAGTCAGAACGAAGTAAGGCAGATACCCACGGTCAGACAAGACGAAAGGAGTAGCTTCATCCACCCCAGCGTCGATTGAAGAGTCGAGCAAGACGGCGTTCGATGTCCCAGCGCCACTGGATGTTGTGGTATTCTACCCACATTCTGAAGCGCGACCACCACGTAGCAGATTGGTGGAATATAGGTGATTGCTTGCGCTGACTATGAGAATGGACAAATACAAACGACAGGGAAGGTCGGGATTCGGGTTTCTTTGCTTTTGTCTCTCCCATGCAGAAAAACTCTCCTTGAAACACACCTGACAGTGACTTATTTCTAGTATAGACATTGGGCAATCATTTGTCCAGTGGAGGATAGGTTCGATGCAGAACAGTGTTCCATTTCTAAAGAACCTTTTTGCTACGCTCGGCGAAATAGAAGTCAACAAGGAACTATTCAATCAGGCTATGCAAGAGCTTGCTAGTTTGCTAATGACAGAGGCCGGTATCAAAGCATTTGCCTATTCCAGCCATAAAGATCCTCTGAGCTACCTTCACGAGAAGTTTTTAGAACGGTACAATCCCCAGTTACGTGAGCTGCGCGGCGTGTACTATACCCCTGATCCTGTGGTGTCCTATATTGTGCGCTCCATCGACTTTCTACTTCGCTCCCGCTTTAGCCGACAGAATGGGCTGGCCGAGATCTCAGAAGACATGCTGATTCTTGATCCCGCATGTGGGACCGGAATTTTTTTACAAGCAGTAATAGATCACATTCGCAATGAGTATCGAGAAACAAGTGATCCTGAGAAATGGCGGGAATACGTTCACCTCTATTTACTACCTCAGCTTTTTGGTTTTGAATTACTTCGTGTTCCATTCGTAATAGCTCAGTTTAAAATCGCTATACAATTAGCCGCTATGGATTTACCAGAACCAGATCGGCAGAGGTGGGCCTATGGTTTTCAACATAACGAGCAGCCGAATATCTACCTGACCAACACATTGGAAGAGGTGAAGGGAACCCTTACAGGGCAGCGGCAAGAGAAGGCCAATCGGCTACTGGTTGTGCTGGGTAATCCACCTTTTGCCGGACATTCGTCTAACAAAGGCCAATGGATTACTACATTGATCGATACTTATAAAGAGGGTTGCCCAGAATTAAAGAAACCTGGTCAGGCAAAATGGTTAAGTGATGACTACGTAAAATTTATGCGTTTCGCTCAATGGCATATTGAGCAGGTTGGTAATGGTATTCTGGCCTTCATCACAAATCACAGTTATCTTGATAACCCTACCTTTCGTGGCATGCGCCATAGCCTGTTACAAAGTTTCGATGATATCTATATTCTTGATCTACATGGCAATAGGAAAAAGCATGAACGGGCTCCCGATGGTTCGAAAGATGAGAATGTCTTCGATATTCAACAGGGTGTAGCTATTAGTATTTTCGTGAAATGGCGAGATTCTGGGGAGGTAGAAGTCCAGGGCGGGAGAGTACAGGGCGGGAGAATACAGGATGGGAGAGTCCAGGGCGGGGACAAGCCCCGCCCCTACATTTCAGGAGAACATACTCCACCTTTTGCTACTGTTCACCATGCTGATCTGTGGGGCGTGCGAGAAGTTTATCGCCAGGCTACTTCAGGACAAGTCACTCTAAACGATGGCAAATACGCCTGGCTCGCTGCGCACAACCTTGCCGATACACAATGGACAGTGCTCAACCCACAGGCTCCATTCTATCTCTTCTCGCCACAAGAGAGTAGCTATTTTACAGAATATAACTCAGGATGGAGTGTAGCAGATATCTTCCGACCAAATGGCGATCCTGCTCCAGGAGTAGTGACCTGCCACGATCAGTTTGCTATTTCCTGGACGAAAAATGAGGCATGTGCCAAAATTGAGAGTTTTCTTTCGACTGAGACTGAGGAGGAAGCGCGTCAAATCTTCCGTCTTTGTTCTCAGAGTCAGTGGCAGTATCACAAAGCAAAGAGCAATTTGCAGCAAAACGCATGGCATCAAGATATTACAGAGATTCATTACCGTCCCTTTGACAGGCGCTGGACAATCTTCAACCGTTCTGTCGCAGTACACCGGCGCGAACGTGTGATGCGGCATATGGTGGACGGAACAAATATTGGACTGGCTATTGGCAGGGCGGGGCATGTAATCGATCAAGGCGAGTGGGATATTGCATTTTGTACGCGTTATATCACTGATTTCAACCTGTACAGGCGAGGCGGAAATAACCTCTTTCCTCTGTATCTTTATGATGATACCGCTACAACAATTGGCAAAGTCAACCTTGCGGTCAATTTCATTGTGGAATGTGCTACGAGATTAGGCTTAAAGTGGATACCTTATGGGCATGGTGATCTTGAGTATACCTTTGGCCCTGAAGATGTTTTCTCATATATATATGCATTGTTCTATGCCCCCACCTATCGCAAGCGTTATGCACCATTTCTCAAGATTGACTTTCCACGAGTACCTCTCACATCAAATGTCGCACTCTTTCAATCATTGTGCTCTCTAGGGGGCAGGCTGGTTAGCTTGCACTTGATGGAGCAGTGTCTGTCTTCGATTTCAGCTTTTCCCGTTCCAGGGATGAATATTGTAGTCGATGTATGCTACAAGGCAGAAGGACAGGTATGGATCAACGCGTCGCAATACTTTGATGGCGTGCCGTCGGAAGCCTGGAATTTCTCAATTGGCGGATACCAGATCTGCAAGAAATGGTTGAAAGATCGAAAAGGTCATACACTAAGCAGTGACGACATAGCTCATTATCAGCATATTGTTGCTATACTGACAGAGACAGGCGATGTGATGTATGAAATCGATGCAGTCATCGATAAATATGGTGGATGGCCACTATAAGATTACGAATTGGCTTCAGACCGCCATACACTCTTAAAAAGACCGGGGTAATCAATTACCAATCCATCGCTATCAACAGGCAACTCTGCTTTGAAATTGCTCTCCATACTCTCGTACTTGAACAACCCGCCATGAGCATTCAATTCTAAACAGGTATAACGCTGTCTATCAGTCATCAGTTCCATTTCGGGTATCAGAACATATGCAACAAGTAGTTCAGCCGATTGGCCGGGTCTAAGCTCAAGGCGACGAATTGGGAGCGTGTTTGTGAACGGTGTAGCCGAGATATCAACATCCATGCAGCCTTCAAGCAATGGGACAGGGTCGCTCGTATGTGTAGACCATCGGCCCTGTCCATCCGCCCGAATCTTCACACTTTTGGGATTGCTGCTCAAAAGTGTCAGACTCAGTTCCTTGAAGTTCCAGTTTGAATCGCATGTTATTTCGTACTGTAGACGAAATGGCATGCGATTACTCACTCCTACAATGATACTATCTGCGAGAACCTCTGCATCCTGTTGCAGCAGGCGCAGATGCTCCAGGCCTGGCTCACTCCACGGTGTCCACATAATATTACGTTCCATAACAGAACCTTTCAGTTGTGGAGGAGCGAAGCAGGACATTCATCTCGATACAGAACCTGCGAATTACGCTATACTCCCACTGTGAATTTCACTCGCGCGGTACTCGACCTTTGCTTCCCAGGTCTGGATGTCATTTGATACCCAGACAAAGGCTTCGAAGTAGTGTGCTAGCAGGCCGACGCCCCACAGGACGAGCGGAATGAGGCTCCAGGGAAATGCCGTCAAAAACGCCACGTTGATTATGATCAACAGGGCGTTGATCAGCACATACAAGGCTACATGGGTATAAAAGTTTGAATGCCGTTTCCTGGTTCGCAACTCAGCTTCGGCTCTCTCATACTCTTTTAAGGTGATTCCTTCTGTCATTTTAATCACTTCCTTTGCCTGCTCACCACATTTGTGAAAGGATCTCTGTGTAGTAAGCAGTTATGCCAAAACTCAACAATACACTCATTTCTGCTCCATTCATCCTCTTCCATCCTTTGTTAGAAGCATATCACTACATTCTCACAGAACTTTCACAGAACAGACTGGAAAAATAACAGAAGAATCACAAAGTGCTCTATTCAAATCAAAGCGTTAGAAGATAATTCCCCTACGCTGCCGGACAGGTAATTTTCACCTGGTGCGCATTCCTATCGTATACCAGTGAGCATGTTTGGCCATTGATGGTGGTCGTACCAGAGCATCCCACCAGTACCGTGCCATTAATCGAGCAGTCAACTGGCGTGAAAACTGTAGTACTATTGATAGTTGCATCAACTGCCACTCCATCCCCATCTGTTTTCACACTGATTGGGTCAGGCTGGCCAATCAATTTCGCGCAGTTAAGCCCTGGAGCAGCCTCACCATAGGTTGCAACAAACCTCTGGGCCAGAAAGGTAAAAAGTGTGTTTGCTGCCGCCGGGTCAGGCGATGAGATTGTTTTTGACAAGTCAGCATCTAGCATTATACGCTGCGGTGCGATGGCAAACAAATTTGTACAATAGAGACGCGTACTGGCAGCCTGCAGATTCTGCACAGATGGTTGGTCAACCCCTACACGATATGCGTTTATCTTATTCAGATTGCTTGTATTGTTTACCAGTACCATAGGATCATGACCAGGTACAAGTGCCACTGGATTAGCCTGGTGTGCTGCAGCCTGTAGTTCGTTAAGTGGCTGGGCAGGTACCATTTTGCCTGGATCAGCTAGATCGGGAGCCATCCAGGGAGTACAACCGAGCGCTACATCGATAAAACTGTCTAGTAATCGATTATCACTCCCGTTTGCAGCCTTGGTGGCGTCAGGCAGGGCTGCAATGTTCGCTGCAGTCATTTGTGCGGTTTGTCCGGTCGCTGTCACAAGATAGTCGGTAGTGACATTATCGCTCTGATCCTGGTCAACCACGGAGAAATCACGGACAGTGGGGCAAGGCAAACCGTCCTTCGCATTACCTAGCGGTGGAGGCACGAGCTTGCCGGCAGCGATGGCTCGATTAGCTGCCTGGAAGAAAGCAGGTGCATTACAGTACCATACTTGCCCGAAGATCGAACCATGGCTTCCATTCACGCAACGTCCCTGGCCCAGACTGCCGTGGGTGCCGCGCAATGTAGTATTGTTGTCGTTGCCTCCGCCCCATAATGCGACAATGCCACCAGGAGGAAGTTGTGGTACTACAGGAGCAATTGCCGGCTTTGTGCCCTTGTCTATCACAAGGGGATTGTAAATAGCAATATGGCCCGTTGCAGGATCAATAACCGCTCCCTGAACAAAGACAGCCTGATTGGGGTTCGACTCGTTACATGGTCCATTATCATGATCCGTTGCCACTAATTGATACGGTGTTGCCAGACCCTGTGCCGTAAGCGGCTGTGCTGGCACAATCAACGTACAATCTCCATTTACCGTTTGTGCTGCATGTGATCCTATATGTGGAAGCACGAAAACCCCGGCTCCTATGAGAGCTATTGCCAGTGATACAACAACACCAACGAGTATCAATGGTGAGAACCTCTTGCGATGTGTTGGTCGAGTGCTGAACGGACTACGTCGTAGCTTACGCATAACTACCTACCTTTTGCTTAAAATCCATGCATGCTATGCGGTGCAAGTACCGAAAAGTCCCAATTTTATGCATAGCAATGCTTAGCTCACCACAATTGTGGAAGCATGTATTCTCCCTGTTGTCGAATCCTGCGCGTCACGCCCCTAAACAGGTCCTGATTCTTTTTGCTTCACCCGGTTAAATCCAGGGAACGCTTATCATTTTGCAGGCCATTAGCAGAGTCTGCATTCAGATAAACAAAATCAGTCCACTGACAACGCGCCAATAATATTCATAAAGAGGCAGCTACAGATGGAATACTGTAAACTGATGTGAAACATTTTGATATTTATTGAATAGTTAGTTCGGTTGCGATATTACCACAGCCAAATACTATATTTGCATACTGTGCTCGGTTTGTAGCAGTAAAGTACCAAGTTCAGGTTAAGATTTCTTAACCTGAACTTCATGTTTTCTGGAATTGAGAATAATGTCCTCAATACTCGTTTATTCAGGCTATTGTAAGGGTTATGATGTATTCATCAAAGCAATCGTAATGTGGAGGAGGTATTCTCACGTCATAGGGTATACATATAGTAAAGCGTGTAGTACGACGATTCACAGCAACTTATGAAGAGGTTGAGACATGCTTCAGGAAAGAAAACATACCGTACTCCTGATTGAAGCCGATAGATCATTGAGACGATTGATTACGCTTGGTTTACAATATCGTGGTATGCATGTTATTGAAGCCAGTTCTCCTGCAAGTTTGCCTAGCATCCAATCGCAAATCCCGAATGTGGTAGTGCTGGATATTGATGGCGAAGTGGGAAGCAACCACGCTCTTCTTTCGACATTCCAGACACATCCCTACTTCTCTTCCGTACCACTAATCGTTCTTGCCTGGGACTGTCTGATACCAGGTGGAAATTACCTGCAAAGTTCGCAGACATCCATAACATGCCTGGCTAAGCCATTTGACGCACGTACTTTGCATACTACTATTGAGCAGATACAAGACACAAGTAAAGGAAGCAGCTCTGCTTACAGGCAGGAGATACCGCTTGCTAAGCGCTCTGTGGCTCCGACTCCAAGTATCTGGCCTCTTATCACCGCCGCTGGCCTCGTTCTCTCATTAATTGGCTTGATGACACAAATTACTCTTAGTGCGTTGGGTCTGCTCGTTGTACTCTTTGCTTTATTATGGTGGACACTTGGCACAAAGACAGAGCCTGAGCCGTTAGCCGTTTAAATGGGTAGAGCAAGCTTCTCTAAATATTCAGGCTCTTGTAAGGATTGCTTCCCAGGCTGCAAGTCAGATATCAGGCCAACACACAATAATCAATCTGGTATCATCTCACCTGTAGGGAACACTGTAGAAATATGGAAGCCAAAAGTACAGAGCCTGAAAAGCAACAATCAGGTCTAATGAGAAAACGTTCGCGGAAGCGTAGCATTATTATATTTAGCGTTGTAACGCTGTTGAATATTGTCGTGCTTGCTTTCCTTTGGACACAATTGCTGACGCCTGCTCAGACTACCACCCAGGGCTCAGGTCAGACAAATACGAATGATCCGCTCATTGGCCATCCCGCACCGAATTTTACGTTGGATGCGCTCAATCTGCGCCCTGATGCACCAGTATCTCTGTCGAGTTTCAAGGGAAAGCCGATCATTCTGAATGTCTGGAATTCAACGTGCTTGCCGTGTATGGATGAAGCGCATCTCTTGCAGTCAATGTGGCAAAAGGTGAAGCCTCAAGGCGTGGTCTTAATTGGTATCGATTTTCAGGATCTGAAGGGCGATGGGGTAAGTTTTTTAAAGAAATATGGCGTTACTTACCAAAACGTTTTAGATGTGAGTGGCTCAACTGCAATTAGCTATGGAGTAACAGCTACACCTGAGACTCTTTTTATCAATCGCCAGGGAGTGGTTGTCAGTAGAGTAATAGCTGAGATTACTGAGCAGTCATTTCAGAGCAACCTGC
>Ga0116218_1000731_pt1 | contig 22279 bp, 20 predicted proteins | sample Sb_taG_2_FD_88966 | JGI IMG/M metagenome (GOLD analysis project Ga0116218, IMG submission 88966) | Peat soil microbial communities from Weissenstadt, Germany - Sb_50d_5_LS metaG | ecosystem: Environmental > Terrestrial > Soil > Wetlands > Peat | place: Germany: Weissenstadt | collected 2010-09-21 | reverse complement strand
TTTCTTGTTTTGTATGTTAGATGATAGCCTGATAGAAAGGAAGCGTCAAGGTAGAAAAAGTCTCAGTATTTAAAATTACTTCCTGGTATGTATGGGAGCAGTGGAAACCTCTTTTCGAGGAATATTATGATGGTGGCTGCACCATTGATACCTCCAAACCAATGGACGATTCTCTGGCAACTGTTATGATGTCGATTCACGAACTTTACAATACACAGGTGAGCCTAATCGAACAAGAAATTTCTGATCAACCCCATATATAAAGCATTTTTCCTAATATATACCCTTGCAACTTTTTCGTCCTTCACATAGAATTAAGTATAGTTCTGCTTCGGCTAACAAGCATGTAATTCGCCCAGAGAACTTTCTCTGAATGAATGATGCAGACGAGTTTCACATGCAAAATATTTTGTCACTCAGGTGACCATCATGAAGAAAGGAAGTTTTAACGTATGTCACAAACACAAGCGGACGTACAATTAGACCAGGAAGTTGTAGACGAAATTGTAAACGAAACCAGTCGAGTTTGGATGCTCTGGTTGCTCACCCCTCTAGCATTAGTAGCTGTAGGCGGAATTGTTTTCTTTGTTGTACGCCATTTCTTTGGTAGCGCCGATCAATAATTTTAACCTTGACGAGGTATTTGTATCACCCAAAGTGAAAATAAGCTGTTAAGCCGCGAATATTCTTCATCTGAAGGTGATGCAAATGTCTCATCAATCAGTATATTTATTCTTTCCTCCTTACCCGACTTCTCTGATAAAACCATCTCCCTTACATTTTTGAGCGCTTCTAACGTGCTGATCGCACTCGTCGCCATGATCGCGGGGGTACCGATTTGGGGTTGATATTTGTACAGAATATAGTACAGGAGTACGCAGGTACCATTGGGGTTGAAAGTACACCAGGACGAGGGAGCACTTTTACATTGAGACTTCCTACGGTGCATGATTTGAATTAATGTTATGTATTTTTCAATTGACTACCGCATGCCCAATCACCCACAATATGTATTGTGTTCGCACCATTCACTGCTTCCAGTATCACATCCATTGTCCCGGATTGTTCATCGTTATTAACGATAACACTTCCAGAATAGTAGAGCCACGAGAAGTTTCGGCCCGTCGAACCTTCACTTAGACCTATTGAGACATGACTTGCATCATTATAAGTGGTCGACCCTGTATAATTTACAATACCAAGAACCAGATGATAAGGCTTACTATCAATTGATGCACTAGAAACATCAAAAATATATTTTCGAGAGGCACCACTAGCATTGGGAAAAATCAGACAAGAAGAATCAGCCTTTGATGCTGTCACTGTTGAGCATCCAGATGATGAGATGAGTACAAAAGTGGATCCCGCGTTTGTTGAAGGCGTCGAGGTTTTAACACAGATTGAAGCTGTTAGGGAAGATCCATTAGGATTGATAATTTCGTTGTTGAATGGGTTAGATTGAGCATTAGAACTTCCTCCGAAGCCTAGGATATTTAAATGGAACAAGCCCATCAGTACAACTACTACTCCCAGAATAACAATAAGACCAGCTAAGGAGAATAGGAGACATCTGGGAACAGGTCGCGCTTTCGACTTTTGAGCAGAAGCGTAGGAACGTTGCGCTTCTTGTCGCGCTATTGGAGTCTGAGCATGTTGAGGCTGCTCGTCAGGAAACTGTTTCGCAAGTATTTCTGGTTCTGATTCTGCATCATTTGGCATTGATTTAGCAGGTTCAACATATTCCTGATGTATTTGCTCTTCATTCTCATGCTCTGCTGTCACATATGATGTTTGCTCTTCCTCTTCAACATTATTCTCTGAAGGCAAATCTGGAATTTGCAGTTGCACATCCTCTCCATTATCCGAGGTTGTGTCTTGGGATTCGCTCAAAGTCATTTCAATGCTAGATTGAGACTCGGAAATATCTTCAATTTGATCGCTAGGTACATTTGTATCTATCTCGTCTTCGCTCGTTGTTTTCCTTCCACAATGCCCACAGAAAACAGCATTGGTGGGCAATTCAGCGCCACATTCTTTGCAATGTTGCATCATGGTAACTCCTGATAATGAATTAGCCTCGTAGTTCCTTTTCATTAGAAACAAGCATGGCCCTCTACGATACAATACATGACGATACCAGAAATATAAGGTAACTGAATTTAATGATGATAGCCTTTTATTTTATATTGCACAACCCCGCGCTCTTTCATCCGTATAGTTTACAGAATGTATGTTGTGCATACATCAACAGTGAACCAATTCAAATGGGTGAGTGCGCACATTGAAGTCGCCTCACTGGAGAGAAAGTACTATCAAACATGTGGAATAGATACCGACCATACCGCAGGGGAATACGATTTTTCCCTCATATAATCCCAATAGCATTTCCGCTAATCTTTCCATTAGGTATTAGCCTGTTCTTCGGGTTGTCCCATATACCGTGCAGTTTATTCGGAATCCTGCTCCTCGCCGCCCTGGCCATTTTTATCTTCCGAACAATTACGCTAGGAAGTCCCCAGGCAGCATGGGATGCAATGTGGGGAACAGGAAAACAGTGGCAGCAGAAATTTACGTCACAAAGTCAGCAGCCGCCCTACTACCAGCCTCAGACACCTTACTATCAGCCACCAACTCCAGCGGGACAGGAACAGACGTCTCAACAATATGGACAGGGCTATCAACCAGAGCAACCGGTTTACCGTCCTCAGCCTCAAGGACAGGTAAATGACTATGATCAGCCTCAGACATTGTACCCTGAGCAGATGCCACCAATGCAGCAGTAGATCAATAGTCTTCGCACGCTAACAAAATACAGATAAAATGATCATGTACATTATTGTGATTATGCAATAAGGGACATGATCGTTTTATTTGCTAACTCCACGAACGTGTAAATTCTCCTTTACGAAGAGCATGGCCAATTTTTACAAACTTCATCAAAATTGAGAACATTTCGTCATAACCAATAATTGAAGGTTAAGATTTCTCAATGTTCTTCAGGTACTTTTCTGCCAGAAAATGAGAGCCCAATGAATGTGCCCCTTATTAAAAAGAGTATTATCTTTTTATGTCATACAAATCCATAGCGCACCAAATTGTTTCAGATTTACGTGGTTAATTCATCGCTAAAGCTCTCGTTTAATAAGGAGGAAGAGTTTTCTATGCACCTAAAATATAAGAACAAAGCCGCGTTATCATTAGCACGGCGCAAACGTTTTTCACCGTTCATGTTAGTTGGATTGAGTATCCCAGTTATACTGGCTCTTATAGCATCGGCAGTGTTTATCCTACCGCGCCTTGGTTCGCACGCGGATACAGTTAACATGAACTGTACATTATTAGTACCTGCCAACCCATTGACAGCGACGGGATTGGCAACCCCCTACCAGTTGTCGGCAACAGATCAGGCCAATGGTGCCTGTAACGAGAACAATGTAAATCAATCCGCCTTTGTACAAGGAGTCATTTTTGATCCAACGACAGGCGCCTTTAAGGTTTACAGTCCTTTAGTAATTGACAGAGGGACACAACCTGCCATTGCCCCGACCGTACCTATTTTGCCTGTCCACGCTATTGTTGGCTTATGGTTCGGTTTCAACGGCACGCTGCTTACATTGCAAGGAACTGATAGAAATACCTTACAGCATAGCCATTGTGTGAATGGGCTCCCTGGGTCGGTCTTCGGCCAGTTCGCCTATTGTAATGCGCCTAATTTCTTCGCCTCAGTTCACAGGGCTATTGTCAATGGCCAGGTTCAGGTCCCAGCTCTGGGAACCACCACGAATGGACTCACCTGCCCATCAGTTCGTAGTTTCGGCGTAGTCGATATGGACCAGAGCGATAATGTGCAGACCCAGTATCTCGCAACCGCGAATGGTCAAATTGCGCAACTCAGCGCAGCAAATCAGGCAAATTTGCAAAACACTACAGTTCTTGGGAATCCCAGCGATAATGCCTTGGTCACGCATTTCCTCGACCCCGCTGTGGGTTGCCATCCCTGGCAGGCACCAAACCTTGTAGATGCTAATACGCTCGTTTCCGCGCTCCCTCTGGATGAATTACAAGCAGCTGCGTTTCAGCAAGCACCTATCGCTGAGATACCTGCTGGTGACGAGATGGTACTGGTTAACAATAACCCCAGTCTCACAAAGGTCAATGCATACAGGAGAGGGGTTGACCAGTCTCTCGCTAACACACTAAATGTGAATGCGGCAAATCCAATTCGCTCAGCCAATACGACGGCCTATTGCCAGATTCTGATAAACACTGGAATACCAATCCTGCAGCAGGAAATGGGGTTGACGCAGAACGCGGCTTCGCCTATGCCAGCCGTTGCTAACTCGCTCTTTACCTTCCTGGCAAATCGCCTCAATGCGACACTTGGAGCTGGTGGCCTCAATTGTGTCGGCCTGCTGAATATCCAGAATCCGGTCACGTTGACCATGGATGGCAATGGCGTGGTAACTGCCGCTACTATGACTACAACGCCTGCTGCTGCCAATAGCGGCAATACTGGCACAACTGGCACACCGACTACCAGCCCCACAACTGGTGTAGGCACTACACCTGCAGTGGGAATGCCTGTTACACCAACTGTTCCGGCTACCAGCCCAACGGTGGTCCCAACCACACACGCAGGTGTGACACCTACGCCAATCCCATCAATTCCCAGTCCGACTGCAGATCCAACAACTGGTGCAACTCCTACGCCAACTATACCTGCAACAAGCCCCACTGCTACGCCTACCACTGGTGCTGGTGGTTGATATAGCCGTAGAGCATATAGAGAAAGGAAACCAAAATGCAAAAAATGATTCTGCCAGGTGGATGGGATATCGATAACATTCCCCCGATGCCAAACAAGAAGAACAAACGTAGGAAGAAGCAAAGCCTTCTGCTAGTCATTTCCAGTATTGTATTACTTTGCGTGGTACTTTTTGCCGTATCTTCCTTCGCGTTTTTGAGGATCAATGCAACGCTTGCCAGCAACGCAATCTACCATAGCAACCAGAGCTATCAAAATCATTCAACGGCAATGGGCAATAAATTTGTCACAACCATTAACGGTTTGAATAGAATCTCGGTGGTTGGAAGTACAGCCTTCATTGTGGATAGTCACGGGAAAACCATCTCTGCTGATCCCAATCCCTACGGCATAGCTATTGCGCCTACTAGCGTGGCTGCTGCTACCAATCCTGGTTCTCTTAAGCCCGGCGATATCGTGGTGACCAACTTTGGAGCGAATGAGACAGGAACCACGCTTGTTCGTTTCCCAGCTGGAAAAGGCCCTGGTCTGCTCTTCAACACCATGTCCAATCCTGGTTCAAAAGGCCCTGCGTTCGAGGCTTTCAATGCATTGACCGGATCAGATTGGGTGTCAAACTTTTCCGCTAATAATGTCCAGGTCATCAGACCGAACGGAACAGTTCTAGCAACCATTACCAATCCTCTCTTTAACAAGCCCTGGGCGCAGGCATCTAATCACGGCATCCACAATTCCATGGACGGATCAGTCACATCGTTTTTCACAACGAACACCGCTGATGCGACCATTGATCGTATCGATGTGATTCCATCTAAGAACGGTACAACATTCCGTGTCTTTCAGATTGGTCAGTTAACTCAGATAAACGGTGGAACGAAGATTAACCTGGTTTGGGTTCCTTCGCTCCAGGTAGGCGGTCGTCATTTCTCAGACGTGCTGCTCGCACTAGATCTTGCAAACAATCGTGTAGCTGCCTATCCAAACAGTACTACCCTCAACACGACAAGCATGCGATCAACTGCCAAAGGTATGACCGTATTCCAGGGCAAACCTTTGAATATGCCAGGGGGTCTGACTATTAATCCACTTAATGGAGATCTCCTGGTGGTCAACATGAATGATAACAACCTGATAGAATTAAACCTGTCACAAGGAAAAGTAGTAGCTGTGCGTCAACTCGACAATGTACCTGTAGATGCCCAATCAGGAAATGGTTCAGCCTTATTCGGAGTAGCTGCTACCAAAGATGCCAGAGGAAACCTCGAAGTCTTTTTTACCGACGACAATATGAATACCCTGAACCTGTTGAGCATTTAGCCTGTTTTAATTCAGCTGATCCAGGCACCTAACGAAAGACAATCTTTGTGGTTGTCTTTCGTTTTTCTCTAGAAATTTGGTGAAATGCCACGATGAATTTTCATCCCTCATGTATCGGTGGAATTTATTGGGCGCTTCTCCCACCGTCTATCGGAATCACTTGTCCCGTAATATAACTCGCCCCCTCGGAAGCAAGAAACAGAACTGTTGGAGCTAATTCACCTGGCTGGCCAATGCGGCCCATTGGAGTTGACCCGGCAACCAGGGACTCCGCCCGTTCGAGAATAGCCTCGGTCATACGAGTTCTAAACATTCCAGGTGCAATGGCATTCACACGAATACCGCGAGCAGCCCACTCAATAGCTAATGCTCGTGTCAGATTGATTACCGCAGCTTTACTTGAATTGTAACCAACCGTATTCAACTGTCCACCTCCCAGTCCGGCAATAGAGGCAACATTCACAATAGCACCCTTTTTGCGCTCCAGCATATGCCGACCAACTGCTTGAGACATCAGAAACGTTCCAGTAATATTTGCCTCGATAACCTGCTGCCAACGCTCTAAAGGCATTGTTTCGGCAGGTGCGCCCCATGTCAAACCAGCGTTATTCACGAGCACATCTATCTTGTTATTTTTCTGAAGCGTCTGCTGCACCAACTGCTCTACAGAGGCAGCGTCAGCAACATCGCAGATGAATGCATCAACGGTTATGCCCTGATCCGTTAGAAAAGTTTCAGCTTGTTTGAGCCATTGTTCTCGGCGAGCAGTAATTACCACCTTTGCTCCAGCTTGCCCAAATGCATGGGCTATTTCCAACCCCAATCCGCGCGAACCTCCCGTCACCACGACAACTTCCCCTTTAAAATCAAAGCTAACAGTACCCATCGATGCCTCCTAAAATCTTTCTCTCCAGCTTGCAACCTGTAAGAAGCAATGTTATGATGATATCATAAATAGTTTCTCTTCATATCAAAATATCAAAAACGAAATTCATAACACATCAGGAGTTGGATATAGTTACTGACCAGATTATGCCCAAATTTCATATGGGCGCAGAAGACCAGCATCGGCTCATGCAATTGCCCTGGCATGTTCCTTTGGAAGAATGGCCAGAACAAGGAGTAATCCCGCTTACCATCCGTCGAGGTGAGTCACGCCATCCAGTGATTTTTGTAGAGCTTCAAGGTATACGCTACGCGATTAAAGAGACAACTCCTCATATGGCTGAGAGTGAAGTAAAAAACTTGCGCGAGATTGAAAATCGTGGCATTCCCGTACTTAGCGCTGTTGGTAGCATTACCATAGCTATGCCACCACTTTTGCTCGACGAACATGGTCCTGGTGGGCGTCCTCAGTATACTAGCGGAGATCGTGGCTACACCGTCACGAAGCTCACTCCACGTGTTATACCTCATTCATTGTTATTCAGACTGCCATTTGCGAAACGAACGAAACAGCGCCTTCTGGGAGCCGTGGCTGTGCTGCTTGTAGAGTTACACGAACATGGTGTGTATTGGGGTGACCCATCTCTGGCAAATGTATTGATTCGCATTGATGGGCGACATATCATGGCAATTATGGCTGATGCAGAAACAGCAGAACTCTTTACTGAACCGGTAAGCGAGGGACTACGCGAACAGGACATAGCATCATTTGGCGAGTCATTAATCTGGCAAGCTGAAGACCTGCGCCAGGCACGCGATTTACCTGAAGAAGAGACAGTGGTGAACGATAAGGATTTTCGTTATTTTGTACGACGCTATAATTGGCTGCGTCGAGAACACTTGCAATTAACTACATCTCCATCATTTAGCACACTTTACCAGGTAAATCGTTTCATTGAAAACCTGAATCAGTGGGGCTACTCATTACTCGGAACAACCGGACATCTCCTGCAAGAGGTCGTTGCCGTTTCGCCTGGCTGGTATTCACACCGCATTCACGAGCTGTTGGGTATCCATGTACCACGCATTTATGCTCGTCGCTTCTACAATATGATACTTGGTCACCAGGCAATTATGAGCAAGAATGAGGGACGCGATGTTACTATTGAAGAAGCTGCTCAACACTGGTATACCAACTACCACCTGCCTACCATTCTTTTATTACGCAAGCATCTCACAAGCAAACAAGACCCCATGCAAGCTTATTTCTCCATTATGGATCATAAATGGAAGCTCAGCCGCAAAGCAGGATACGAAATACCCCTGGATGAGGCAGCAGTAGATTGGGCTATGCACGATGCTGAAAAAGAAAAGTTTGGCGCAGTTGACCCTGCAAGTATAGCGACCTGGTGGAGAGAACGTAAACCCCCCGCTGAAGTACTGGAACCACCACTTATAGAAAGTGAGACATTGAAGCCGCTACTCTCAGAGACCGAACAACCCCTCGTGTACCTGTCTCATGGCCAGTTAGATGAGGAATTAACAGACATACTTGAAAAACAGATACATGACGAGCAAGAACTAGAATAGACCTCACTTCATCAAAATAATGTGAGAAAGGCTGCAAGGACAAGTACCTTGCAGCCTTTCTCACATTATTTTGATGATTCAACCGCTATATCTCTTCCAAGACCTCTTCTTCTTCCGCTTCCTCTGCCTCTACCTCAAGTTCACCAGCCTTGAAGGCAGAAATATTACCACGGATCTGCTCATCAAGAGCACTGGCAACATCACTATTCTGGCGCAGGAAATCTTTGGCATTTTCACGGCCTTGACCAAGACGAATATCGCCAACGTTGAACCAGGCACCACTTTTCTTGACGAGGCCCATCTCTAAACCAAGATCGATCAGGCCACCCTCACGAGAAATTCCTTCGCTGTACATGATATCAAACTCTGCCACACGGAACGGAGGAGCTACTTTATTCTTGACCACACGTACACGAGTACGGCTACCCATTACGTCCTGACCTTGCTTGATCGTATCTGTACGACGAATATCCAGGCGAACGGAAGCATAAAACTTGAGCGCTTTACCACCTGAGGTTACCTCAGGGTTACCAAACATAACGCCAACCTTCTCGCGCAACTGATTAGTAAAGACAACAGCAGTATTGGAGCTACTGATGGCCGAGGTGAGTTTACGCATAGCCTGGCTCATCAAGCGAGCTTGTAAACCAACATGGGAATCGCCCATCTCTCCTTCAATTTCGGCGCGCGGTGTTAATGCCGCCACCGAGTCGATGACAACTACATCAATTGCGTTACTGCGTATCAGCGCATCAACGATCTCAAGCGCCTGTTCGCCAGTATCCGGTTGTGAAATAAGCAGGTTATTAATATCAACACCACAGCGTTCAGCATACGTGCGATCAAGTGCATGCTCAGCATCAATAAAAGCTGCATATCCGCCAACTTTCTGCGCATTGGCGATGATATGTTGACAGAGGGTCGTTTTACCGGATGCTTCAGGGCCGTATATTTCAGTTACACGGCCTCGTGGAATCCCCCCCACGCCAAGGGCAAGGTCCAACGCAATCGATCCTGTAGGGATTATCTCAACTTGAATCTTTGCTGCCTCTCCCAGTTTCATAATCGCGCCTTTACCAAAGCGACGTTCAATCTGGTTAAGGGCCTGTTCAATAGCCTTCTCACGATCAGTGGTGGCAGTAGAAACAACAGTACTGCTTCGATCAGCCATAACTTTGTCCTTTTTATGCAGTGGCATTTTTACTTTTACAGGGTGCAGGATACAGGCAAAATCAGTAACTTCCCGCTCATCACCCCCTGTACTCCTCCTTTTATTTTGCTGCCAATCCCCTCAAGGGGAGGGGAACTTCCCGTCGCCTTTTCAACGGCATGAAACAACGATTGGCGGCTCGATGCCAGCTAGTCGTTGCTGCTTCCCTGTTAGATATTCTCCAGTACACTTTAAAAAGTGGAAATAGGCCTCCTACCTTACCTATTCCTTAAATGTAGAACAAGAGTACCATATGCATGAGAACATGTCAAGCCTCTACCGTCTACATTTCACGGCGGCCTTCGATAGCTCTGCTGAGCGTGCCCTCATCGGCATATTCCAGATCACCACCTATTGGCAAACCACGCGCCAGACCTGTTATATGCAGGTTGAACGGCTTTAACTCCTTCTGGATGTAATTAGCTGTGTATTCTCCCTCGAAGTTGGGATTCGTCGCCAAAATCACCTCGTGAACATTACCCTCACGAACACGCTTCAGCAATTCATCAATACGCAGGTCTTTGGGGCCAATACCCTCCACAGGCGAAAGTGCTCCATGAAGCACATGATACAATCCCTTGTACACTCCGGTCTTCTCCAAAGCTAGCACATCAAGAGGTTCCTCTACGACACAAATCATTTCCTGGTTGCGATTGGGATTGCTACAGATATTACACGGATCAGACTCAGTGATGTTGAAACAGCGAGAACAATACACAATGCTCTCTTTGACGCGCATGATAGCTTCAGCCAGGCGTCGAGCCTGATCCGTAGGGCTGCGAAGGATGAAGAAGGTAAGACGTTGCGCTGTTTTGACCCCGACGCCTGGCAGTTTTGAAAGTTCCTCAATGAGTGCCGCAACTGGCGGCGCAATATCGCTCATGGTCTAGAAAAGTCCTGGTATGTTTGGTAAATTCATGCCTCCAGCAAGATTGCTGGTCAGCTTCTGCTGTGCCTCGGTTGCTTTATTATGAGCATCTTTAGCAGCAGCCAGCAGCATAACTTCCAATTCGGCAATATCTTCCGCGTTGAATGCTTCGGGATCAATCTCAACAGCGGTAATTTCAAATTTGCCGTTCATCGCAATAGTAACAGCTCCACCACCAGCGGTACCAGTGAATATAGTAGCCTCAAGTTCCTCTTGCATTTTCATGAGTCGCTGCTGCATCTTCTGGATTTCACGCATATTCATCGCAATAATAGCTCCTTACTTTGGGCGAATATCAACAATTCTTGCCGTAAATGTTTTGATAACTTCTTGTACTACAGGATCGCGAAGGACATGCTGCTCGATGGTCTCTCGCGGCTGTGTTGCATTGACATTCTCTTTCAAACTGCCTGTTTTGGCAAGTGGGTCTTCACCGATTGGACTGGTCTCATACAAAGATTGGTTCATTATGTAAGATGGTTTCTGCGTATCCGAGATCTCCTCACCAAGATAAGAAGGTGAAACGGGCCGCTCCAGGAACGCCGATTGCTGCAGGGTATTTGCCGGCGCTACGTTCGTTGAGTAACTGACAGGGTCTGAAACTGGAGGGGGTGGTACAGACTGGCCAGGAGGGATCAAACGCACATGGCACTCTAATCCAAACTCCAGAGTCAAAGCCCACTCAAGATCTTTATAACGGTCATTCTCTTTCAAATAATCATGATGAACATAAGTTTTTGCTTGAATTGCAACCACAGGTTGTTCAACTGTGCCCTCTATGGCAATGATATTGAAGTAGCTCAGGTGTGCCGATAATCTTGCTCCGTTGCCTTTCTGCCTGACACGCTTTTGTATATTCTCCCAGGCGCTTCTTACTTGCTGTACCGTTAAACCTGGCCTGTCGCCATTATCCTGAGCTTGTGAAGTTCGAACTGCTTCTTGAGGAGCGATAGGGCTAGAGTTTTCTTGTCTTCTCTGAACCTGCGGTGAAGATCCCGGCAAGTGAACCTCAAATTGGTCTGGAATTTCAGCCTGTATCGCAGGCTGTGAATTTGAGGGATGCGACTGCGACGCAGCAACGTTTTGACCAGAATACATCCGGCGATGCACTTCGATACACTCCAACGAAGCCAACTCCAGAGCAAGCTGAGGCGTTCCCTGGTTTTTTTGTATAAGGTCATTCTGCGCAAAAATGCGCGCGCATTCGGTCAGCTCCTCAAGTGCAAAAAGTTGAGTTAATTGCTTGACATCGCGCGCCTCATCTTCTGTAAGGTCCAAAATGCTGGTAGCATCAGCGCCGGCTCTGGCCAGCATTAAGGCCCGCCAATACTCCACTACTTGAGCGTTTACCTGGCGCAGGTCTGCCCCTGCCTCGGAAAGTTCATGGATCAAGTGCAATACGGCCGAACTATTACATTCCGCAATACATGTGACAAGCTTGAAAATGGCGCGTGGATCTGCTATGCCAAGCATGATCTGCACCTGTACCAGTGAGATTTCCTCTCCTGCGTATGCTATTGCCTGATCCAACAGGCTAAGCGCATCGCGCATACCACCCGCAGCAGTTCGAGCGATTAGCTCTGCAGCCGTTCGCTCAAGTCTTATATTCTCTTGTTCTGAGACATAGAGTAAATGCTTGACGATCTGACTCGTAGATATGCGTTTAAAATCGAAACGCTGGCATCGTGAAAGGACAGTGGGTAACATCTTATGCACATCCGTTGTTGCCAGTACGAAGATCGCATAGGGCGGGGGTTCCTCCAAGGTTTTAAGTAAGGCATTAAAAGCCTCATTTGTAAGCATATGGGCTTCGTCGAGCACATAGACCTTATATTTTCCGGAGCTAGGAGGCATCATGACCTTTTCGCGCAAATCACGGATATTATCGATACCTCTATTCGAGGCTGCATCTATCTCTATAACGTTGAAGGAATTTCCTGAGGTAATCTCACGACATTGCAGGCATTCATTGCACGGCTCGCCGTCTTTAGGGTTGCTACAATTGACAGTTTTGGCCAGTAAACGTGCTGTGCTTGTTTTACCGGTGCCCCTGGGACCGGTAAAGAGATAGGCATGTTTTACATTGTCACTCTTGAGAGCATTTTTTAGCGTACGAATTATTGGCTCTTGACCAACAAGATCATCAAAAGTCTGCGAACGCCACTTGCGGTAGAGCGATTGTGAGGTCATGCTACGACTCCCGCCTGCAATCATCTATGACGGGCCACGAACCCTGCTGGAGTTGAAAGAAGATGTTCATGGCATAGAAAACCGATTTTCGCCCGGTCCTGCCGATCAGCGCAATCAGGCTCCCCTACGGCACCCAGAGAGGTCCACTTACCGTTGCTTCCTCACGGACCTAGCGGGGTTCACAGACATCTGCCGCGTAGGACCCGATTACGCCGATCGGCAGGACCGGAAGAAAACCGGCCTGTTCCGCTCACATTTCATCATCGCTTACTTGCAGTACCTAGAAACGGATTGATACAAGCAGCAGAACACCCTCATTTTACGCTTGCGATTGGTAATTGTCAAGCAAAATTCAACACTCATTCGAACTGAGCATTGTCTGACGACTCCGAATCTGGCCTAAAACATCTCATTCAGCAATGCCCGTGAAGCGAAGATATGCTCACGCATAGATTCAAGAGCTTCCCGAGCATCTCGTCGTTTTAAAGCGGCAAGAAGAGGTCGGTGAGAGACGAGTGTCCCAGGCTGAGCGCGCCTCGTTGTGAAATAAAAGCGCCAGAATCGTAGATTATGCAAGAGGATACGGTCAGCAGCATCTTGAAGAAATGAATTGCGTACCATGTGAGCAAGAAACCGATGAATGCGCTGATCATCCTCTAAAAAACGTAGCACATTCGTTTCCTCACGTGCGTCCTCAGCAGCCTCAACCAGGTGACTCAATTCCACGAGATCGTTATCGGAGGCATGTTGAACGGCGAAATAGGCATTTCCGCATTCGATGGCTTCGCGCGCCTCGAAAATCTCTCGCACTTGATCAAGACCGATAGGCGCTATCATCAAACCACGCCTTGGTAACACTGTTACCAGGCGGTCGATGACAAGACGAGCAACCGCCTCGTGCACTGGTGTTCTGCCCAAACCTATTTCTGCAGCAAGTGAAAGTTCATCGATCATCATCCCTGGCTGCAAGCGCAGATCTATAATCATCTCACGTAACTGTTCGTACGCTACGTCACTTGCTCGCGCAACCTTTTTTGTTTCTAACGTCGAAGTACTGATTTGTACTGCTCCTGTATTGAATTTCTGGAGTTATGGCCTACATCAACAATTGTTAGTGTTAGTGTATCACGTTCAACAACAAGCATCTGACCGTTTCGTAGAATTTCCCATCCTGAACCAGGGTTCAAACCAGTAGATGCAATAACCACTGCATCAGGTCTGATCTGGAACTGTATATGAAAGTAGTCGGGCTCTTCCTGCGCTAAAGGAGCATCTGCTCATGCATCGTATGCAAATGAGTTTGAAATGCTTCAATGGGAGGAGCTTTCTCAATTTCTGAGAGGAGCGCAAGAAAGTAGCGTTCACTATCTGTCATTCCTGCAATTTCGCATTGTAAGTGAGGAGCAATAAATTCCTCAAGCTTTTGATTTGGAACAACTGCTCCGTTGTGAGCAAAGGCCATCCGATTAGAGGTAAAAGGATGGGTATTTTCCAATAAATGCGCTACGGCAACAGGCTTGTGGGAGACAAACCCAAACAGTCGACACATTGCTTCTTCCTTTGAAAAACTGCATGATACTAAAAGTAATTACACGATATACCGCCATCGAGTACAATTGCCTGGCCTGTCAACCAGCTTGCCGCGTCGGATGCGAGGTAAAGTGCCAGTTCAGCAACATCTTCTGGCCTTCCGAATCGACCTAAAGGGATGCGATCCAACCTGACTTTGCGGGCTTCCTCATCAGCAAAAAAGCGCTTTACATGTTCGGTCTCGATTGGCCCAGGACAAAGAGCATTCACACGAATGTTATATTTGCCAAATTGGACTGCGAGAGAATGCGTCAATGCGACTATTGCTCCCTTACTTGAGCTATAGGCATCTTGAGGTTTCGTGCAACCCATGACTGCTAAAAAAGAACCCATGTTTACTACTGCACCGCCTCCAGCATTGATTATATGCGGGATAACATATTTACAGCATAGAGCAGTTCCCCCTAGATTCACGGCGTAGATTTGTGTTAAAAGCTCGAAATCCAGATCTAGTATTGATTCGTCCTGGTGAGGCATGATTCCAGCATTATTGAAGAGCGTATCAAGATGTCCCCAGTGTTGGATAGTTGTCTCCGTAGCAACTCGCACTGCACTCTCATCTGCGATGTCAGCATGCAATGCAATCGCTTTACCTCCATTCGCAATGATTCTATGAGCGGTCTCTTCGGCTTTCGCTTGCACGGCATCGATAACAGTTACATAGGCACCTTCTTGAGCAAAAAGTTCGGCACTCACCTGACCCAAGGCACCTCCACCTCCAGTTAGAAACACCACTTTCCCGCTCATTCGATTCATGTTGATCCCCTAGCCCATATAAAGCTGGATGGCATTGTCGTGTAGCACTGCGGCACCTGCCTGTTCCGCTTCAGATTGACTCAAGTCCCCATTTGTTACGCATTCACCGAGTACTTGCCCTACAATGCGACGTCCATCCAACGCACTGATCCAATGTACCTCTGGTACCCCTACGGCATCAGAGCTGTAGAGCAGTTTCGAGTATGGGGCAACGCTAAACGCTGCCCGAGTAAACTCGAGCATTTCATGGTAACCCAGGAATGGGATACCATATGAGAGATCGAGATAGGCATTTTCGTACACTGTCGCAAGGTACGCTCCTTGCTGTGTATAAGGATAGCTTTCGTGAAGGAGAACTACAGGCATAGCACGATACTCTCGGCGATCAAGCACAGCACGTAAATGAAGTGGGTTCGCGAGTAACATATCCGCATCAGTATCTCCATAACCAGTGTGAAACTGGATAGGTAGTTCCTGTCGTGCAGCTTCTTCAAAGGTTACGTGCAACAAGGTATCCAGCAGCGGCTTTTGAGCCAGCCGTACCGATCCTTTTTCCTGCACTTCCCAACGAGCCACAGCAAATGCCTCTTCGACATCATCAGTCGTCCAGGTTTGGATATCTAACCCGGTGCGATAGGCAACAATGCTTTTCAATGCTACGTATCCTTGCCCGCGCACATCGCTTAGCTCTGCTCGTAAAGCCTCGATAACCGCAGAAACAGTAACATTCTCAGTTATCAAGCGTTGCATCAATAGCTCCACACGTAGCATAGGCGCAACACGGCAATTGGCCAGGTTACTGACCGTTGCATCTGACAACAACAAATCCTGTGGAGGGTAGCCTTTGTCTATAAATAGCACATCGAAATTTGCTGCACGCAAAAAGCTACGTATCAGAACCTGTTCATCAAGTTTGTGCCTCGCTACCAGGATAGCTTCTTCAGTTGGTTCGCAATCAAAGAATATAGCCATCTCACGTACCAGACGACGATAGAAAAGCGTTGTTGTCACATGTTCGCTTCGCATGTCCTGATCAGTTGATTCTGTGAAGAGTCCTCGCCACGCTGCGACATCCAACGGAGCCTGTGTTCGATAAATACCATGACAGTGATTATCCGCGAGTGGAATTGACGAGAGATCAATAGGAGTCATCCGGAACCTCCTGGCAAACTAGAATTTGTAGAAGTGATGGCGAATCTCAAAGTCGGTATCTTGCTCGGAAAACGCTTTCTCCTCAGAACGACGCACAGCCAGATATGATCGGCGCATGAGATCTCCCATCGCATCCATCAACAATTGATCCCGCTCTAACTCATTTAATGCGTCAGCCATAGTTGTAGGCAGTCTGCGAATATGGTGACGCTCAAGCTCTGCTTCACTCATCTTACCAGGATCGTGTTCGATAGGTAAACCTGGATTAAGTTGCCTTCTGATGCCATCTAGACCACAAGCAATGAGACCGCCAAGAGCGATATAGGGATTTGCGCTCCCATCTATCGATTTTAGCTCGATATTATACGTCTGCTCTTCACGCCCCCAAAATGGTGAGGTAACTCGTACTGCCGCTTCGCGATTGTCAAAACCCCAGGCAGTATACGCGGAACTCCACATATGTGGTTGGAGCCGCCGATATGAATTGTAACTGGGGCATGTCAACGCAATTAAGCCTGGAAGATGTTCGAGAACGCCAGCTATAAATTTGCGCCCTGGTTGACTGAGACCACGAGAATCTGAAGGATCATAGAGCAAGTTCGATTTGTTTTCGAGATCCCAAAGGCTGAAGTGAAGATGGCATCCACTGCCAATAGCTTCAGGAAATGGTTTGGGAGCAAAACTTGCTAGCAAGCCATGCTGTAATGCCATGCCTCGGACTGTATCTCGCAACTTGATTTGATTATCGGCCGCATGCAGAGCAGGAGCATGACGGATCGATATTTCCTGTTGACCAGGTCCATACTCGTTTATCGCTTGCTCCACAAGCAAATCCTGTTCGCCGAGGGCTCGCACAATATCGTGCATTACTAGTGCTGAAAGATCCAAACCAATCGAGCTGTAGACCGGCGCCTGATCGAACGGGATATAGGCGCCCTCTCTTTCGCGTGCAAGGTAAAATTCGTTCTCGAAGGTGGCTTCCACTTTGATTCCCATTTGCTCAGCCTGAGCTACCATATCTTTCAGGAAGCTGCGTGGACATGATCCCCAGTTGATATGTTTATGATCCAGTTGGTCACAAATGAGGCTCGCGCTGCCTGGCGTCCATGGCAATATACTAAATGTATTCGGGTCTGGTACCATACGAATTTCGCCAACAGGCTCCATACCATCTATATCAATGAGTTGTTCCAACAGGTTCATAGCCATCTGCGCGCGTGTCAACCCTAACCCTTCACGAAGTTTGTTTGCCAGGTGTGAAACATGAATGACTTTTGCTCGCGTTACCCCGCTATGATCGCAATATAGAAACCTTACGAGTTGTATATGTGCAGCTTGCGCCCTGTTGATCACTTCCGCATTATCCATGCTTTCCTTTTCTCCTCTTTCAGCTACATCATCACATCTCCACCATTCGGACCTAGAGTTTGACCCACATAGTACGAAGCACCATCCGATGCCAGGAATACAGCCGTTGGAGCAACTTCACTTACTTCACCAAAGCGTCCAATAGGAAGTTCGGCCAGTTTAGCAGATTTCCATTCTTCCGTCTCGGATGCTAACAAGTCGGTGAGTATCGGGCCAGGTGCAATGGCATTTACCAGAACGTTCCTGGTTGCAACTTCGCGAGCCAGGGCTTTTGTGAAAGCTATTACCCCACCTTTACTGGCACTGTAATGAGCCACCTCCTGACCACCTATATAGCCAAGCTGCGAGGCAATATTAATAATTCGCCCCCATCCCTGTTCAAGCATATATGGTAACACAAAGCGAGCACAAAGAAAGGTTCCACGTAAGTTTACACCAAGCACTTTATCCCAATCCGCAATGGACAAATTCTCGACTAAAGCCTGTGTAAAGATACCCGCATTATTGACCAAAATATCGATATGACCGAAATCCCTTTGCACAGCTTCCACCATAGATTGAACTTGTTGCTCATCAGCAACATCGGTACGGATAAAAATCGCCTTCCTACCAGCTTGCTGTATTGCTTCAATTACAGCAGCAGCCTGGTCGTTTGTCGCAATATCAGCAATTGCTACGTCCGCTCCCTCATGAGCAAAAGCTTCCGCGATACCGCGTCCAATACCCTTTGCACCACCAGTCACAATTGCTGTCCGACCAACTAACTTGTTCATATTACTATCTCCTTAACCTCCGTACTCACGTTCTGTTGCCAGATGGCCCTTCCAGGTGGTCAGAATATCATTGGATGAGACTACATCGAAGCGATGACGCATCAAGAAGAGTGAAGCTTCATGTTGGCGCGGATCATCGCTCGCTACGCAATCTTCAGGCAACACCACGTAGTAATCATTAAACAATGCATCACGTGCCGTAGATTCGACGCAACCCTCGGTCGTACATCCCGTCATAATTACTGTCTCAATGCCGTTGCTTCGCAAGAGCATGTCGAGATTTGTCCCCCAGAAGCCACTCGAACGATACTTACTCACAACAAGATCGCCTGGTTCAGGAGCAAGCTCAGCTACAATGTCCTGCCCTGGAGTACCCTCTATAGTATAGAGCAGTGGTTGGGTTGTACCATGTGATGCCATGTGCAACCGCATATTGAAACGGATCTGAGCTGGCGATTCGCTCATACGATTCGGCAGTACGGTCATTTGAACATAAATGACCTTCACTCCGATATCTCGTGCTCCCGCTAGCAACAGTGATAGGCGCGGAAGCATCGAAGGATACATCGAGATATCTATGCCTAGCCGATCAAACGTCCAGCCAGCCTTACAGAAATCGTTCTGCATATCTACAACTATGACGGCTGTATGTTTTCGATTGACCAATTCCGCTAACGTAGTATAAACAACCTTGTTCTCGATCGTGATCATACTTCTCCAACATGCATTGCTTTAGTTGATTACCGGGTTCATGCTACTCAGCTTCGGCATGATGCGCAGGATGCGTTGCGTCATCCAACATCAGTCGATCTTCTGATGGGTTATCCTCAGCAAGGAAAGAACCAAGGGCAGCCAATTTCTCTGGCGCCTTAACCCGGAAATACACAAAAGTAATAATGCCAAGTACGATCCAGGCAATCACAATATATGGTACCAGATTATATGGGAAGACCTGTCCTGGTTGTGCAACTGCCCAGAGGGGATAAGCCAGCGCCAATACCCCTAAAATAGGAAGGATGATATGCAAAAACCAGTTGCGCTCAGGCAATCTGAAGAAGTAGCGTATCAAAGCGATATTGCACATCATGTACACAATCACAATTGCAACTGTTCCGATTGCACCTGTGAACCCATACGCACCGGTAGCTCCCGGACCTAACCATAAACCTATGCCAATACCAAGCACTATAGTGAAAATCGTCATCGCAATAATGGCTGTATAAGGTGAGAACCAACGAGAATGCACCTTGCCTAGCCATCCAGGTAATACCTGATCACGCCCCATTGAGAAGATGATGCGTATCGTCGTATTAAAGATTGCAAGCAAGCAAGAGAATAATCCTGCCAAAGCGCACAAATCGATAATCTGTTGCAACCAGGGCGTATTATTGTGCGCAAGAGTTACAATTGGATTAGGATCGTTCAAGAACGCCTGAAAATTCGTTGGGTTCGTCAATCCATAACCAACTGTCAGTGCGTACATGATGAAGACATAGAATATACCTACAAGAATTAGCGCACCTCCAACCGCCAGGGGCACATTGCGGCGTGGATTACGCGTCTCTTCTCCTAAAGTTGCGGCTGCATCAAAGCCTATAAATGAGAGAATACCGAAGACAACTCCCAGGCCAACACCAGATAATCCGGTTGGAGAAGCAGATGGTGTAAAAACCGTCAGCGTGTTATTACTACCCGCTTTTGCTATCGCAATCACACCGAGTAATACGAATACCAGCACCTCAACGATGAGCAATGTGAGGTCAACCCGTACAGATGCTTTGATACTACGAATTGATAGACCTACCACTATTGCCAGGGCAAGCAGACTAAAAATCCACCAAGGCACATCGGCGTTGAATGTTGAGAAAACATAATCATGTGCAAACGCACCAAAAGCAGTGAATAAGCCCGGGGCAAGTATGGCATACCCTATCCAGAAGAGCCAACCTGTGAAGAAGCCTGCTGACTTGCCAAGCCCATAACTATTGAATGTGTAGAACGATCCTGCTGAGGGTAGACGACGTGCGAACTGGACAATCGAATTACCTACAAATAAACAAGCTATGAATGCCAATAAGAACGAGAGCGGGAGAGCAGCACCTGCAACGGGGCCAGCAGCCGGAGCATTCAGCACAACTGCGATCACAGGAGCCATGGCAGCAGCCGCGAGAGCTATCCCATTGGGAACGGAGAGTACATTCTTTTCCAGGCGTTGAGCTCTTTGCGAAGTTACCGGAGATGAGCCCATAGATGGATTCGCCATTGTTCAACCTCCTTCGATAGTGACTACGATAATACCTGTTGTCTCAAAACAGCCAACAATAATGAGAGATGATCTATTTGAATAGAATGTATCTTGTGCCAGTTATCTCAACAAGAAACATTCTACAAAATAGCATGGGAAGATCAGGATTACCAATCAAGGAGATTCTATTATCTACGCCCTTAGCCCGTTGTTCAGTAGTTTTATGGCCATTTTCAGCATAAATATAGAAAGGCAAATTTCGAAGAATTCCTACCAGTTTCACAGGCTACTCCTATGTTTTCGTAGAGTACATTCCCGTATAAATCTGATATATCAGTTGCATGCAAGAAATATATCACACATACCCTGAAAATTCAAGGCAATAGTGAAAGATTTTGGTTGTTACTGACCAAGATTGTTTCTCAATAGATGGAAGGGTTTTAGCATCCTCTTTGTGCAGAAAGCTAGCACATAAGTACTTGCTACAAAACTTGTGACCACTATCTGAACTATTGTATTCTCACACTTCCATAGCATATGATATCGGTATATTACCCAATATACTATTTACCACAGCTGAAATCTATGCAAACCCTGGATTTGGAGGTTCAGTAAAATGACCTATCGCAGTGAGGTAGTGGGCAGTCTGCTCAGACCCACCTATTTAGTAGAAGCCCGTGAAAAGTTAGCAGCAGGACAGCTCACTGATGCAGAATTCAAAGCCACTGAAGATCAGGCAGTAAACGATTCCATCGCACTTCAGGAAAAAGCTGGCATCGACGTCATAACCGATGGAGAAGTGAGGCGCTACGCTTTCTACGGTCACCTCATCGACGCGCTCGATGGCTTCGATAAGTACGGAGGTTGGGCCATTCCGTTCAGAGACGAAACGGGAGAAGAACTTGTACTCAAACGACCAGTGGTAGTTGAGAAACTCAGCTGGCGTAGGAGTATGTGTTCAGAGGAATGGGTCTACTTTCGTTCACGTACATCGCATCCAGGAAAAGTAACGATCATTAGCGCCCAACAGGCAGCAGCTTATTACGATCCCGAGAAATCGAAAACAGCCTATGCAACCCGTGATGCGTACCTTGCTGATATCGTGGATTTCTCGCGCCGGGAAGTTGAGGAACTCATTCGATTAGGCTGCACCTACATCCAGATAGATGCTCCCCAGTACGCAGCTCTTCTCGATCCAAAAATGCGCGAAGGTTATCGCCAGCGAGGAAACGACCCAGACAAAATAATTGATGTATGTATTGAAATGGATAACGCCATCATCGGCGATCATCCTGGAATAACCTTCGGTATGCATATTTGCCGGGGCAACAATCAAAGCAAATTCTATGCCAGTGGTGATTACGAACCAATTTCTCGTATATTTAGCAAAACCAACTTTCACCGCTTCCTTTTAGAATACGACGATTCACGCTCAGGTGGATTTGAACCGCTCAGACATGTGCCCGAAGATCGTTTTGTGGTACTTGGCCTTGTTACAACCAAGAAACCG
>Ga0116218_1000725_pt1 | contig 22380 bp, 23 predicted proteins | sample Sb_taG_2_FD_88966 | JGI IMG/M metagenome (GOLD analysis project Ga0116218, IMG submission 88966) | Peat soil microbial communities from Weissenstadt, Germany - Sb_50d_5_LS metaG | ecosystem: Environmental > Terrestrial > Soil > Wetlands > Peat | place: Germany: Weissenstadt | collected 2010-09-21 | reverse complement strand
GATTTGCAGTCCGAGCAATAATACTCGTACAATGGCATAGAAAGTTACCTCCAATTGGCGGGAAACGCTTTATCATTATAGATATTGTATTGTCTGGTTGAGATATCGTCAAGACAAATAATAAAATAACTCATTTAAAAGAGGAACACAGATGGCACTCACTATAGGTATTATTGGGCTCCCGCAAAGCGGCAAAACAACCCTTTTTAACGCGCTAACCAAAGCAGGAGCTCCAATCAGTGGCTACGCAACAAGCACCGTACAAGCCAATATGGCAGTAGTCCAGGTACCTGACCCGCGCCTGGAACCACTCGCAGAAATTTTCCATCCCAAAAAGGTGACCTACGCAACGGTAGAATTTGTGGATGTCGCGGGTTTAGGCCAGGGAACACATACTGCGACCGAGAAACGCGAAGGCTTGAGCGCCGAGTTTCTTGGCCACATCCGCAACGCTGATGCCCTTGCCATTGTGCTACGCACATTTGAGAATAGCAATATCCCTCATATTTACGGTGATATCGATCCCAACCGTGATCTGGACAGCCTGAACGCCGAACTGGCTCTGACCGATTTGTCGACGGTAGAACGCCGTATCGAACGCACCACGAAGGCTGCGAAATCAGGCGATAAAAAATACCAGCAAGAGTTAGAAGTGCTGCGGCTTTTACAAGAAGCACTGAATGACTTGAATCTGGCTAGTAATATTGAATTGCTTGCGCAGGACAAAGCAGTGCTAAATGAACTTTTTCTACTTACACTGAAGCCGCGCATGTACGTGTTAAATGTCAGTGAAGATGTGCTTGGGGCTGCAAACAATCTACTGGAGCGTATCACCGCAGGTGAAGATATAGATATTGCCACGTTGGAAGGCGAGTTGATTGGCATCGCGAAAATTGCTCAACGAGCGAAAGCTGAAAAATCTGAAGTAGTTGCAGTCTCTGCACGTCTTGAGGCTGAGCTTGTCGAATTGCCGGAGGAGGATGCTGCCGAGTATCTTGAATCACTTGGACTGCCAAAACTTGGTACAGACCGTGTGATTCAGGTTGGATATCGCCTGCTCAATTTGATTACATTCCTGACAGCGGGTGAAGACGAAGTGCGCGCCTGGACGGTTACCAGGGGTGCAAAAGCGCCTGAAGCGGCAGGTAAGATTCATACCGACATCGAGCGTGGTTTCATTCGCGCCGAAGTGACCCATTATGATGACTTCATGGCCAGTGGAGGCTCCTTTGCTGCCGCCTCAAAGAAAGGGTTGCAACGTCTGGAGGGGAAGGATTATGTGATCAAGGATGGGGATATTGCACACTTCAGATTTAATGTTGGGAAAGCTTAACGAGCTTCAACGCCTTTCTTTCCCCAATGAAACCAGCCCTACCCCTGACAAAATCGTGAGCATTGCCATAATCCCTATCATCGTGATTTGTTCGCCTGCCAGCGCTACTCCCAGGCCCACAGCAACTAATGGGTTGACATAGGCATAACTGGTTGCCAGCGCTGGCCTCACATTGCGCAATAGATAGCCATATGCGCTGAAAGCTACTAGAGAACCGCCGATGATTAGGTAGGCCATGGCTGCCAGTGGCCCGGGGCCAGGCACGCTAGTCATGTGTTCGCCAGTCGCAAAACCAACGACAAATAACAGTACGCCACCAGCAAGCATTTGAGACGCGCTCGCCATCAATCCCTTAGGACTCGGAAGATGCTGGCTCAATATAGAACCAAACGCCCAACCTATTGGTGCGATGAACAAGACAATTGCGCCCAAAGGATTCGCATGCAATCCATTTTCCAGGTTTAAGAGTACTAATCCAGAGAATCCTAATCCCAATCCAAACCATTCGATGCGCGTAGGCCAGCGTCCAAAAAGGCCCGAGAAGAGAGCAGCCCAGAGCGGGATAGCTCCCAACGCAAGCGCGGCGAGGCCTGAGGAGACCCACTGCTCAGCAAAAACAACTCCACCATTACCTACCACCAGTAAAAGCCCACCTACTACGATTGCTGTCAACCATTGCTTACGTGTGGGTAACTCATGTTTGCGCAGCCACAAAACGAGAAAAAGGATAATGCCCGCCGTTAATTGACGCACTCCAGCCAGTATGAATGGAGGAAATCCTTGTAGAGCAATACGCATCGCCAGGTACGTTCCACCCCAGAGAAAATAGAGTGAGAGTAGGGATAGAATGATGAAAATTCGTTTGCGCATGGTTGAGGAACTCGACCTGACAGCCAGAGAGGTTTTTTCAGCGTTATTTTCATTCTTAACCCGCTCCAGTCTCGTTTCAGCAGAGTCGATATCTCTCATGAAATGTCCAGTCTAGTGTAAATGCGTCTCTATCATTAATAGTAACTGCGAAAGATGTGCTTTCATAGGGCCAATCTAGACACAGAGGACCATAATTGGCCTACATTATGTCTACTTGGCTATGGCTATACCATCTCTACTCAAATTTTGTTGCACATTACTCGCTTCAGTATGATAGGATAAGATTGAAGCAGAATCTATCGGATTCTTGCGGCTAAAACATTTGTAGGGGCTCTGGGCTGCCCCGCCCGGGAATACTTATAAGCAACCAGGAGGTTCCATGTCCCAGTACGACCATTTAAAATCTGATATCGATGAACTTGTACCTGATATGGTAGCAATGCGCCGCGACCTGCACGAGCATCCCGAACTGGCATTTGAAGAGGTGCGCACATCCGGCATTGTAGCACAACGCCTGCGAACAATGGGGCTTGAAGTACAAACCGGCATCGCTAAAACAGGCGTTATCGGCCTGCTGCGTGGAGGTGCAAGCAAACCAGGAGCAAAAACCATTGCTATCCGTGCAGACATGGATGCCCTCCCTATTCATGAAATGAACGAGATTAACTATCGTTCCACTGTCGATGGCAAAATGCATGCTTGTGGACACGATGGTCATACCTCTATTTTGCTTGCAGTGGCTGATATTTTAAATAAGCGTCGTGCAGAAGTCTCCGGCAATGTGAAATTCGTCTTCCAGCCTGCCGAAGAGCGCGTAGGTGGGGCTGAACCGATGATCAGAGAAGGGGCAATGCAAAATGTTGATTCCATCATTGGCCTGCACTTGATGAGTGATTATCCTTTTGGTCGTGTCGGCGTACGAGCCGGCGCTGTTTTTGCCAGTGCTGATAGGTTTATTCTGACCGTCAAAGGCAAAGGCGGACATGCCGCTATGCCAGAGACGACTATCGACCCGATTGTCATCTCAGCGTATATTGTTACTGCTCTACAAACGCTGATCAGCCGTGAGACTTCACCATTAAGCCCTGCTGTTATCACTATTGGCAAGATTCAAGCGGGAACCGCTTTCAACATTATACCGGAAAGCGCTGAAATGGAAGGTACCATGCGCGCCTTCAATGCGGAACATCGTACGAAATTACTTCGTCGTATTCGCGAGATTGCGCAAGGCATAGCAGTCGCAATGGGTGGATCATGCGAGGTTGAGATATATGATGGTTGTCCACCTTGCGTGAATGATGAAAAAATAACGGAGATAGTACGCAATGCCGCCATCGCTGCAGTAGGAGAGAAAGAGGTTGACGAGAGTGAGGACGTTATGACTGCCGGTAGTGATGATATGGCTTGTTTCCTTGAAGCTGTGCCCGGCTGCTACTTCATAGTGGGCGCAAAAAATGAAGAAAAGGGAGCAAACTATCCTCACCACCATCCACGTTTTAATATTGATGAAGACGCTTTACCTATCGGGGTAGAAGTGCTGACACGAGCAGCAATGGATTTTCTGAAAAAGTAGCTGTTCGTGTGTACTAAGTAGATATGAGCATGGGTTCAGATGTTCTGAACCCGTGCTCATATCTACACCCAAATGGAGAATTTCAGTTATGCAAAGACCAAAAGCAATAATTTTTGACCTCGATGGAGTATTAACCGATACTTCCGAATTTCATTATAAGGCCTGGAAACGCCTAGCTGATGACGAAGGCATTCCATTTACAAAAGAGGAGAATGATAAGTATTTACGCGGCGTTGCTCGCCGCGAGTCATTGATGTATATCATTCGAGGTCGTACATACTCCGAGGCACAGATACAAGAGATGATGGACCGTAAGAATCGTTACTATATTGAGATGGTGGAGTCAATGACGCCGAAAGACCTGGTAGCAGGAGGCAGGGAGCTTTTGGGAGAGATTCGAGAAGCAGGCATCAAAGTGGCTATTGCATCTGCAAGCAAAAACTGTCGCACAGTACTGAAGCTTCTTGATATTATAAGTTACCTGGACGGCATAGCAGATGGCAATAGCGTAGTCAATAGCAAACCTGCGCCGGATATTTTCGTCTATGCTGCAGGATTGGTGCAAATTAATACTCCAGATTGCCTGGGTGTGGAAGATGCTGACGCAGGCATCGAGGCCATCAAGACTGCTGGAATGCAAGCTCTGGGAATTGGTCCTAAAGAGCGCTTCCACAGGGCAGACAAGGTCTTATCGACACTCGCGTCTCTGCATTTAGCAGATGTGTTAAACTAATCAAGGGACACCTTTGCAAGTGTCCTTTCAAAATACCTAAGAAAGGGTAAGCTGTGAATCCCTGGTACATTGAAGAGAGGGAGTTTGATCCAAAAAAACTCCATAGTCGCGAAACTGTCTACACGATCGGCAATGGCTATTTTGGGACAAGAGGTACATTTGAAGAAGGGTATCCTAAAGCGAACCCTGGGACCTTGCTGTTTGGTGTTTTTGATAACATCGCCATAGCAAAAGAGGAGTTAGCTAACGCTCCCGATTGGCTGACAATGAAACTGTTTGTAAATGACGAACGTTTTCGCCTCGATCAAGGCAAAATCCTCGATTATCACCGTATTCTGGACATGCAACACGGCATCCTTCGCAGAGATGTTCGGTGGGAGAGCCCGGGTGGTATCCGTATTCGCATTACGAGCGAGCGCTTCGCCAGCCTGGCAGATGAACATGTAGGAGTAATTCGTTACAGTCTGACAGCCGAAGAGCTTCCCGAATCAGAAGCAAAGCTCGATGTGTTGATATGGTCTGCTCTTAATATGACTGTTGGGAACTACGACCTGATACACTGGGAGCCTGTAGAGCAGCGGCGCGATGGAGAACTCCTCTGGCTGCAGTCACAAACACGCCATTCATCAGTTCAACTGGTACAGACCATGAGCTTTACCTCGAGAGATTGTGAATTCCAAAAAGAGTTAATCCGTTCAGATACCTCGCCAAGTATTCGCATATATAATGATTTGGCAGTTGGTGAAACAATGACGGTAGAAAAAGTCGTTGTCATGTACACCTCACGCGATGTAGAGGATCCTCTACAGACTGCAATTGAACACCATCATAAAATTCTGCAATCCAGTGCGTCGCCAGCAGAATCTAGTAGTCATTACACGGTTCTGGTTGAGGGAGCCACGTATATCAACCCATGCAGGCAGGTTGAACCCTTTGAGACATTGCTCGCGGAACATAAGCAGGCATGGCACGAATACTGGCAGGTCTCCGATGTGATCATTGAGGGCGATGATAGAGCACAACAGGCTGTACGTTACAATATCTATCAATTACGCATTAGTACCTCGTCGCATGATAGCCGCTACAGTATTGCCGCAAAGGGCCTGACCGGATTTGGCTATCGAGGTCATGTTTTCCATGATACAGAAATATTTATGCTTCCATATTTCACCCATGTACACCCGGATATAGCTCGTAATCTGCTGATGTATCGTTATCGGCTCCTTCCTGCCGCGCTAGCCAAAGCGAAAAGTAACGGATACAAAGGAGCGCAGTATCCCTGGGAAAGTACATTAAGTGGAGAGGAGACCACACCACCCGCGATTGTGCACCCGGAAACTGGTGAACTCATCCCGGTGCTCAACGGTCAGCTAGAATTGCATATTACGGCCAGCATCGCACATGCATTCTGGCAATACTGGCATTTAACAGGCGATGACGAGTTTATGCGAGAGTATGGGACTGAGTTATTGCTGTATACGGCTGAGTTCTGGGCCAGTCGCGTTGTCTGGAATCCTGACAGCAGTCAATATGAAATAAACAATGTGATTGGTCCTGACGAATGGCACGAACACGTCAATAATAATGCGTTTACGAACTACATGGCGCAATGGAATATCCAGGCTGCAATTGATGCTCTACGCTGGCTCAAGTCCACCGCTCCCGATAAAGCAAAGGCATTGACACAACAGCTTGATTTGAATGAGAAGCACCTGGCGCATTGGCATGATGTGATAACCTATATACGTATACCACAGGATAAACGCACAGGTCTGATTGAACAATTTGATGGCTTCTTCAAACTCGAACTTTTCGATCAAGAGAAATATCAGGGGCGTACTACTTCTTATCAGGGTATCCTGGGTATGAAGGTAGTACAATATTATCAAATTATTAAACAGGCAGATGTCTTGATGTTACTGACAACCCTGGATCAGCAATTCAACCTCAAAACAAAGAAAGCGAACTGGGATTATTACTTCCCAATTACAGATCACGATTATGGCTCTTCGCTTACACCAGCGTTCCATGTCATCCTGGCTTGTGAGTTAGGTCTGGTTGAGACCGCCTATCAAATGTTCATGAAAGGCGCACTGGTCGACCTTGATGATCAACGTGGAAACTCAGACGAGGGTATACATTGCGCATGTGCTGGAGCGGTGTGGCAGGCAGCGATATTAGGCATTGCAGGACTACGCTTTACCGGTGATGGATATTCCACGGCTCCATTGTGGCCAGAAGGCTGGACACGCCTGGCCTTTACATGTTTCTACAAAGGCAAGCAGCTTTTGATTGACTTGCGTAAATGAAAGGAACTCTTTTTGCAGATTACATTCCTGGGTCAGGCTGGCCTGTTTATTGAAACTCGGCATGGTAGTATTCTCTGCGATCCGTGGTTTAACCCGGCTTACTTTGCCTCCTGGTTCCCTTTCCCAAGCAATGAGGATGTGGATCTGCAGAAAATTTCTCGTCCAACGTACCTGTATGTTTCGCATCTACACCATGATCATTTCGACCCCCAGTTCCTGAGCGAACATGTCTGGAAAGATGCAACCGTGCTTCTACCAGATTACCCCTTGAATCTGCTCGAGCGTAGACTTCGGGACCTTGGCTTCACGAAATTCATCCAGACCAAAAATGGACAGGCAACTGAAGTAGACGGTTTGCGTTTCATGATAATGGCAATGGTTGCGCCCGTCGATGGTCCGCTTGGCGATTCTGGATTGATGGTGGACGACGGTGAGACACGCATCTTTGACCAGAATGATTCCCGTCCAATCGACCTTGATGTATTAAATAGCTATGGGCCTTACGATGCTCACTTTCTACAGTTCTCTGGTGCTATCTGGTATCCAATGGTCTACCGCTTCCCGGAGAAGATGTTACAGGCGCTTGGACGTAAGAAACGCGAGAATGAAATGGCTCGTGCCCTGCGTTACACGCGAGAAATTGGCGCTAGCTTTGTGATACCCTCAGCCGGACCACCATGTTTCCTGGATGACCACCTGTTTCATTTTAATGATTTCGATCGCGACCCTGCAAACACATTTCCCGATCAAACGGTATTCCTGGAATACATGCAGGGCAATGGATTGGATAACGGGCGTTTGATGATCCCCGGCACCGTCGCAACTCTTACGAAAGAGGAATGTACCGTCGAACATCCCTATCCTATGGAGCAGGTGCAGGCCATATTCTTCCAGAAACGAGCATATCTGGATAGCTACAAAGCACGTCAGCAACCTATCATTGACGCGCAAAAGGCTTCATGGCCACGAGGCCAGGTCGACATTCTGACCTCAATACACGATTGGTTTGAGCCTTTGTTAGAACAGGCTGACCTGACTAGTGTGGGTATCAATGGACGCGTAGTGATTGATTGTGATGTGCAACAGATTGTGCTAGACTTCCACATCAGGCGTGTTTATGCCTGGGATGGCGAAGAGTGGGATTATCGCTTTCACATTGACCCGGCGCTTCTCGAATATTGCATTATTCATCACGAGGAAGACTGGATCAATCAGATTTTCCTCTCCTGTCGCTTTGAGGCAGAGCGTAAGGGTGCATATAACGAGTATGTCTACAACTTCTTCAAATGCCTCACACCGGAACGCCTGCAATATGCCGAGGGTTACTATGCTGAAAAGACAGCCGTAAAGCAGCTTTGGGAAAGTAACGGTTATCGTATCCAGCGCCGCTGTCCTCATCTGAAAGCCGATTTAACGCGCTTTGCTCATATCGAAGACGGCGTTTTGACCTGCACAATGCATGGCTGGCAATTCGAGCTAGCCACAGGCCGCTGCCTGACATCAGAAGGTCATCCACTCTACGCACAGTCCATCACAGATGCAGAGCCTGCAGATGAAGCTTTGACAGAATTTGAGCATGCGTCTCATGAAGGCCAGGTACAATCAATCAGAACCAAGTGCAGCCACTGTTGGTACAATCCGAAAGACTTGCCTGAAACCTCGAAAACAAAAACAGGGTCATGAGGCTAATGCCTCATGACCCTGTAAATCTACATCAATCCTATGTAACAGGCAACAGCTTACCACTCTTCACATCATAAATGAAGCCACTAACTTCAATATTCTTTAGAAGCAGAGGCGAATTTTTGATCGTCGCAACATCATCACGCACCGACTGCTCCAGGTTCTTGAAGGGTAGAAAATCGATATTCTCAGCTTCAGCATTCAAATCCTGCTTCAACTTCTTGCGTAAATCATCATTACTGAACGTCAACATGCCACAATCGGTATGATGAATCACCACAACTTCATTCGTACCAAGTAATTGCTGCGAAATAGCCAATGAGCGAATTGCGTCATCGCTTGCTCGTCCACCCGCGTTACGAATAACATGCGCATCTCCCAATTCAAGGCCGAGGAAGCGAGCGGGATGTAAACGAGCATCCATGCACGTCAACGCAGCCACATGCCTTGCTGGAGGCATCGGTAGATCTCCACTATGAAAAGACGATGCATATGCATCATTTGCCTTTTGAAATTCCTGAGCGACTGTCATAGAAATCTCCTTAAACTATTCATTTCAAGAAACAGAAACTTGAGCCAAAACTTCGTCCACCTGATCGAGAAGGCGCTGCGTGTTAGCAAAACCATAATTTACAGCGTGCGCGCGGCCCGCCGCATCCATAATTACCGTACTAGGCAAGGTCAAAATTCTATAACGTTGGGTCAAGTCAGGTGAATTGGGCGCATCAACTTCAGCTACGGAAACTTTGCTTCCTCTCACATCCAAAACACGCTGAAGAGCAGGGATTTGCATCTCATGGCATTGACGACAATCATCGCTACTGAAAGCCAGGATATGCACAAGTGACAGGCCGCTATGGGCATCCGTATCACCAATTCCCGAGGTTATGGGAACAGCAGCAAGCGCGCGACGACGTTGCGCCTCTACAAAACGACGCCCTACCCAGATTACCAGCAAGAGCAGGATACTAACGAAAGCCAACACACCTACTCGAACCAGGAACACTAACATGCCTTCACACTCCCCTCCAGTGGAAACTGCCTTCGTAACGCACCTTTGGAAGTACTCCCATACGTCCAAGATGATAGTGCACAAAGCACCCCGCACAGAAACCAACAGTCAGGTTAATGCCTGCCAGGACAAAAACAATCAGATCAAGCGCCCAACCAAGTCCTGTAGCGCTCGTCAGGTAGAGTATCAAGCTTGATGCAATCAGAAATGCGGCTCCCACACCCTGTGCAAAACGATGCGGCGCAGGATCATCTTCTACAACCCGCGGGCGCATCAGATGCATAGGCAAAACGACATAGCGATAAACTAATCGAAAAGGACTTATTGAAGGTGCCAGAGCTGATAACAGCAAGATAATGGCAGCGATTACTACAATAATAGGCTGATTCAACAGAAAAGCCAGGGCGCTGAGCAGCACAGTGCCAGCTTGCGAAAACTTGGCCAGGTGGGTGTCTACTCGCGGCACATTAGAAGGAACAGCAGAACTCGTCTCCATGAAGCAACTCTCCTCATGCATTAACAAATGCAAACAATATTTTCAAGAAGAACACATTACAAGCTAAAGTTCACATAGTTGATTTACTAACTCAACTAACATCCTAAGTGTAGCTTATGAAAAGGAAGCATGTCAAGTGAACAGTTTACTTGCTCTAGAGGACATCGAGAACTCGCTATCAAGGAGTGGTAAAATGCAGCAAAAGAACATGCAGTAATGTATATTTTATACCATTCAAAAACTACACGTTAAACAAACGCATCGCATAAACCAGGAAGGACACCATCCGCTATGGCTACCGAAAACTCATCCCAACCAGTTGATCTGAATGAAGAAACGCGCAACCTCTGGGATCAGAAAGCCTCATTCTGGGACAACAAAATGGGTGATAGTGGTAACGATTTTCAACGCCTCCTCGTTGCTCCCGCAAGCGAACGACTACTTGACCTGAAGCCTGGCGATACGGTACTCGAGATCGCCTGTGGCAATGGAGTTTTCACTCGTCGCATGGCCCAACTTGGTGCCCACGTCATCGCAACCGACTTCAGCGAACAATTTCTTGAACGTGCCCGCGCCCGTCCCTCTGCATATGCCGACCACATCGAATTTCGCTTCCTCGACGCAACAAGCGAAGACCAGATTGTCGCCTTCGGAAAGCACCGCTTCGATGCTGCTGTGTGCAACATGGCCATTATGGACATGGCCGAGATCAACCCTCTGATGCGCGGCATTCGTCAGGTCGTGAAACCTGGTGGACGTTTCGTCTTTTCCCTAACCCATCCTTGTTTCAACCATACGGGAATGGCTTTTTGTGTCGAGGAAGTCACGCTAAATGGCGAATTGGTCACCACCTACTCCGTCAAAATCACGCAATATCTGCACTCAGAACCTCAGAAAGGCATCGGTATGATCGGAGAGCCTGTCGCTCACTACTACTTCGACCGACCTCTGCATACTATCTTCAACGCCTGCTTCAACGCTGGCTTTGTTCTGGATGGATTGGAAGAACCCGCCTTCAACCATCCTTACGACGGCTCGCAGTCTAGCCGTTTGCTCAGTTGGATCAACTATAACGAGATACCTCCTGTGCTGGTAGCTCGCCTGCGCGTTTCCAACTGACCGTATTGGTAGTCATCCTAACTTCGGATTGTTAAAACTACCCCCTGGCGCATCGAACTCTACAATCCACCACCAGATAAACCCCTTGTCTTGCATGTGTAGGGGACGCAAGCTCCTCATAATCGGGATGTACCGAACATAGTTGCCTGTTTTTGATAATTGAAATCAGGTTCTTTCCCATTTAAGTGAGCCTTATCCAATTATCGCTCAACAGGAAAGTAAAGGGAACTTTTTGTGAGTTATTACGTCCCTTTATATAGAGGTGGGCTAAAGTACCGTTACTAACCATGATGACCAGTAAGGAGAAATTTGCATGTTACGAGCAGAGAAGAATTCAAGGTCAAGAGGGAACAAAGGCTTTGTAATCAATGCAGCCATCATAATGGCGCTGTTCATGCTTGTGTTGGCTGCTTGTGGTTCCAAAGTAGGAGGACAGGGACAGGCGACTACCCCCACATCTATTCCTTCTTCTCAAGTTCAGAAATGCGGCACAGTGCATACGCTGCACTCTCAAATCGTTTCAGTCGATCAAAATACGGTAAAGCAAACTGAAAATTGTTTCTGGCAAGCATTTCAACAGTGCCAACCTGCTACTCTTACGTATTCAAATAACGAACTTGATACGGGAACAGTAAACACCTTCATCCTGACGAACGCCGGTGGGAAGTGTGCCGTATCCGTTGGGGTACAGCAATTCATTGCTCCTCATCCACCTGGAAAAGCCACCATGTACACCTGTAACGGTATGAAGCTCCAATCTAATGGGCTCTACATTTACTCCTGTGGTGATGCGGGGACTGTTGTTATACCCTCGCAATAAAGACAGCTAAGAGTTCCTGCCGTCTGTGTTTCCTTGTCATTGCCGTACTTCTTACCAGCCACCCGTCACGAGTTGTTACCTTAAGCTCCCAACAACTCCGCTCGCTTGTCACGTAAAAACTGGGCAATTTGCGCAGGATCATCTTTATCCAGCGCCATCTTTTTCAGTTCTGCAAGCACAACGCTCCACTGCTCTTTATGAGGTAGATAACGATTATCGCGGCTGACAAGATCCTCGAAGATATAGCGTTCTAACTCATGCCAGACCGAGCGATCACGGCCATCAATTTCTCCACCGTCGGGCATGAAGTCTTGATCGTTCGTATTATTATCAATACGCGCAAACAATGGCTGAAAATGGGTGTGTACAATTTCTTCCATATATTTCTGATCTAACGAACCAGCATCGAAAGCCAGCGTGCCCACCAGATGTATATGTATAACAGGAGATAACATTTCCTGTTGATACTTAGGACCCTCGCGACGACAGTAATGTTCAAGCTGCTCATAAACGGCATTTGGTTCATTCAGACCATCAACATGCAGTTCGTGACGTACAAACGGACGGCGCTTGCTGACAAGATGTGTTGCATGATGAAAACGAGCCTGTTTTTTTGGATCAATAATGCGTTCGGGATCGCTTGTATCAATCTCAACAAAGTAATATCCACGATCTTCCCATGCTGATTCTTCGGCTCCCCATGTCTCGGTCGAACCGGGATTATACATCCATCCATCAAATTCGTAAGGCTTATGCACATGACCCAGGGCCAGGTAATCGACCCATTTGCGAAGCGGCTGAAACTGAGCCATTGTGGGAAGACCCTGAATACGCGGAACCACACTATCAACTCCCGTATGCATTAAAAGCACCCTGTACTCGATACCAGCAGCTTCCTCTTCGGCCCTTGCAGCCTCTAACGCCTGAGTTAACCCCTCCATAGTGCGTGTAGTCGCTGCCCCTTGCCAGGGTAAACCATAGACTCGCACCCCACCATCTAGCAAATCGACGTGTGAGCCTAGCATCGTTTCCTTATTCCAGTGTGAAAGCGCAGGTGCTCCATCATGCATCGTTGGCGCTAGTAGCATCAAATATTCCTGGTGACATAGAAATTGCAGCCAGGAGACGCCCTCTCGATAATAACTACGATCGTGATTCCCCTCGATTGCTACGACCGGAATGCCTCTTTCCTTGAGCTTCTTTAACCCCTCTATCGCGTGAATAAGTGTGAGCGCATCGATAGCGCGTTTATTGAATAGATCACCGGCTATAACTACAAAATCGACCTCACGATTGGCCGCCTCATCCATAATATCCCAGAATGCGCGACTAAAATCATTAAAGCGCTCGCGCACACCGTATTGCTCATAGCCAAGATGAGTATCGGCTAAGTGGATAAATGAAGCTTGCATAACTCTCTCCTGGCTGTTTACTGTGGTCCAGTCATCAAGGCGCGAATAGCTGCCGCTACCAATATTAGCGCCGCGATACTAAAAATCAAGAGATCTCGACGCTGGTTCTTGCCACCTGTAGCATACGTAATGGCTATAGGAATTGCCAGCACAACGATTGCTCCGTACACATAGTGGAGATAATAAAGACCTGTACCTGTACCTGGTTTTTGCCCCAGTAGCACCAAGGTAATACCGAGAACAGCCTGCAATGCTGCAATGACTGCCGTCGCAGTAAGTGAAATACGCCAGGGCTTGTTGATTGGCTTTTTCATGAAGAAGAGGATCAGTCCCCATACACCTGTGATGGCACCCGAGGCCAGCACTAATACCATATTGAAAAAGTGAAGATTGCTAATTACGTCTACCATTGTGTTCTCCGAGGTCACAAAACCTATACCAGGTGTTTTCTTTTGTAATGCGAAAATAACGGAAGAATTCTCGTAGCATTACTATAGCGTGAATGTCCTCTTAAGACAAGTAAACGGAACTTTTTGTAAGCTGATGAGCTGACACATACCATCGTTGTTTCGGTCTTAATAGGCATCAACCTGGGGAAACTACCTACCTCAGCTTGTCATCCTGTTACTCCACGTTTGTCATCCTGAGCGTTAGCGAAGGATGACAAGGCGAGGGTCGCCTATTATTGAGGAACTTTCAAGTGCATTTGAACCATGCCTAAAGATGCACTATTCTTAGGAAATACTCCTATTGCGGTTGGCCCTCCGTTGATTCTGTAGAACACTTTCCACTCCCTTCCGCTTCTTGTGCCAGCGATTGAGCCACTACACGCAGGCGGCGTATCTCGGCCACTGTTCCATAGACTTTCTCGAAGAGCGACCTGTTCGCTTCAATACCAGCATGAATGAGCCATGCCGCCGCATCGCTTCGTGTCGAGCGTATGCCGGCTTCGATCAGCGCATCCACAGCATCCAGATCGCGACCATCAATTCGACATGTCACAACATTACTCTTGGGTGACGATTGCTCAGGTGCCTTACCACCGCTTGCCAGAGCAATTGCCTGGAAGGTCTGAGCACGCACTTTCTCCAAAGTCGTTCCGAATGCCCTCATTAACCCCGCAGCGATACCTTCCCCCTCACTTGTAAGACCTAATAGAAGATGTTCAGGAGCTATTTTCTCCTGACCAAGATGCCCCATTTCGTTAAACGCCAGCGTAGTCGCAGCCACCGCACGTGGAGTAAAGCCGATCTCTCCAAACACAGCTTCTAGACCTTGCCCGACAATAAACGTTACTGCTTTACGAACAGCCTCAAGTTCTATGCCCAGGCTATGTAAGACTTTATACGCAATGCTTTCCACTTCACGCAAGAAGACTGGGGATTGAACATTCAGGAGAAAATTATCATGAGCACGGAATATCTCATATTGAAATCACGAGGGGCATGGTTGGACACACTCTTAGCATGGAAATCTAGCAGCTAAGTTCGATCTAGACTCACCACACTCGCAGAGATAGCGGGAGAAAAGCGTGGACAATGCCAGAACACAGCACAGTAGAAGTAGGAAACGCATTGATCAGTTTAGTTGGCCACGACGATCAGCTACGGACAAGCTACTGACAGTTTTGCAAGAGGTGTAAAAGAAGAGGTATGATGAGAGGGAAACAGGTAAATAACCCGATTCCCTGAGTCCCTAAAAGAAAGGGGCGGACATGAGCTTCAAGGCCTACAATTACTGAGGGTCCCTTTTGGCGATCCACTCGTAGGATTGTTCACAACTTCCCGTTAGGTTGTTTCCGTTTCGTGCATGACCTTTGGTGGTGTGCCAAGTAAAGATATGGTATGATTTTTTCGTCAAAACTATCGTTCATACCCTCTCTTTCAAGAAAGGCATGTCTCATGGTCGCGGTGATCTGGTAAGTCCCTCAGTGCAGAGCTTAATGTGAGAAGCGAGGAAGAAGGCTGTCGCCCGACAGCCAATGGTATTCATATGGGCTGGTGGCCTGAATGAACAGAACTAATCGACACGATCTGGAGAAGGCTTCCGGAAGGAGATTAAAGTAATGACCACAGGACTTCCCAACTTTTTTAAATATAACCTCTGGGCGAACCTGCGCTTGCTTGATGCGTGTGCACAACTGTCCGACGAACAACTGGACGCTACCACGATAGGAACATTTGGCAGTGTGCGAGAGATTCTCATGCACATATTCGCTGCCGAAGAAGGCTATGTGCGGTCTTTTACTGGAACAACGCCTGCCCCTTCACTGAAAGAATTCACCACTTTTGCAGGCTTCGACGAACTGCGGTGGCGAGCAGAGAGGTCTGGAAATGAACTGATCGCAATTGCGGAGCAGAGGGACCTGAGTCAGTTATTCCACCTTGACGATGGTACCTATGATGCTCCGGCCATCATCGTGGTGATACAGGCCATCAACCATGCCATCGATCATCGTTCGCAGATATCCACTCTGCTGAGCCAACAGGGTATCGAGCCACCCGACCTTGATGGCTGGTCATATAATGATGCCACATATGTAGGGTCGTGAGAGTAGCCGTTCTTCCGATCATGAACATATTCTATTCCCTCAGTAAACCCACAAAGAATGAAGCGTGTTGACTTAACACAAACATTGCAATGGCTTAACAAAGTTATTGCCAGGCAGGTGTATACTACCAATTGGCGTTACCAATTGATATATGTACTACGATGAAGTTACGATTAAGGAGGAACTATCATGGCGAACTATCTCTTACTCTACAGTGGTGGCAGTATGCCAGAGAGTGAAGCGGAACAAGCAGCGGTCATGCAAGCCTGGACGAGCTGGTTTGGTCAGCTCGGAAGCGCGCTGGTAGATGGCGGCAATCCCACCACTGGCCAGTCTAAAACCATCGCGAGCAACGGCACAGTCAGTGAAGGCTCTGAATTGGGTATGGCCAGTGGCTACTCGGTTATCAAAGCTGACTCGCTCGACGAAGCAGTCGCACTTTCGAAGGGCTGCCCAGTTTTGCAGGGCGGCGCTAGCATCGTTGTCCTCGAAACCTTCAACGTAATGTAATAGCAAACACGTCGAGGAGTTAAGCATCATCCCGTCCTGGTATAACAAACGCATCATTACAATAGCAGGACAGGATGATGAACATTCAAATTTACCTTTTCCTTCTAGACTTTTGCGTCGTTCTTTCAATGTATTTAGGGCACAACATCCACTCCCCGCTTTTTGAGATGCGCATTCAGTTCCTTGGAATAAGCGAAGAGGGCAGGAACTCCCCCTGAATGGAGCAAAAGGAATCGCTGTCCGCCAGACCAGCGTCCAGCCGCTTGATGTGCCAGAAAGCCTGCCATCATCTTTCCTGAATAGACAGGATCTAACAGAATGCCCTCTGTTTGTGCCATCAGCATAATTGCATCCAGGCATTCCTCTGTCGGATCACCATATCCACGACCGATGAACTCGTCATGGATCTCGAACTCTCCACGTGAACGTTGCGAATCTCGATCAAGCAATCTGCAAATATCTCTCCACCACTCTACGAGTTTTTCGTTACACCATGCCTGCTTCTGATTAACGCTGATTCCAATCAGGGGACAGGTCACCACTTGCTCTCGCAGAGAAAGTAGTAAAGCCGTGAAAAAGAACTGCTCATGTCCATTCTTCGTCTTTCGTTTTCCTGTAAGATGCCTCATCCGCTAGTAGTGGTTAGTTGGCGAAATCGTGCAAAGCCTCGCGGAGCGCTGCTGCGAAGGCTTCAGTGTCGTTCATAAACGCCATATGGTTACCAGGGAAATCGACATACTGGCAGCCGAGGCGTTCCGCGAGAATACGCGCTGTGCGTGCATAGTAGGCGTCCGCACTGCGGCGGCCAGCAGCCGCTATGATGGATACGTGGTTTCGAGAAATGATGTCGAGATCGGGCACATAGGTGCTGATCGGCATATACTCTCTGGCCATGAAGAAGTCCATATTCGGTCCACCACCAATTCCACCTCCTGGCACTGGTGAAGGAGCGTCAAAGCCGACGAGCGAACTAAAAAACAGTGCCATTGCAGCACGCGTTCCCTGAGTAGTATAGGTTTCATGCACTCTCTGCACAAAGCCTTGCCACATTTCTGCGTCGGGGAGGATCGACATGACTGGCGGCTCATGCACGATCAATCCAGAGATTACTTCAGGAAGGTCTTCAGCGAGCTTGAGTCCTATGTTCGCGCCACCACTATTGCCGAAGACATATGCCTTTTCGGCACCCATTGCTCGGATTACAGCAGCCGCGTCGCGTGCCGACTGCGCCATATCCAGGTCGACTGAAGCATCACCAGTGCTCCGCGAGTTGCACCGTCGGTCATAGTTGACAACCGTATACTCATCGCCAAGGATGTGTGAGATTGGTGCATAGCGCATGGCATCACCACCTCCACCAGCGATGGTTAGCAGCAGCGGGCCATCACCCTCATAAGCATAAACGATATTCGCGCCTTCAGTGTCGACTGTACCTGTCCTGGTCATATACGTTTCTCCTTATGGGTTTCTCATTTTCTGTGGAGAGTGCTTTCCGCGCCTGATTCCAATGCACGAAGCTCTCTTCTATTTCATAGACATCGCATTGTATGTAATAAAAGTGTTTCCATCTATCTCTTGCTGCGGACTGCCTTCTCATGCTTTCCCTTCCTGTTCAAGCACTTTCATCACATGAGCGACAGAGGCTGTGTTGGGAAAGGTCAGGGCGCTTACGCTGTCCTGGTGCCCCCGGTGATTCATAAAATGCTCATTTCCATCCTTACATTCACATCCAAAAAGCGAGCTATATCTTCACTCTCCGCCTCAAGTCCCTCAACTATATCCCGCGCAAATTGCTCAAATGGTTCCACCATCACCACAATATGCTTCTTTTCTCGCTTGCTTTTCCACGTTCCAACAATGCGACCATCAACCAGCACCGTTGGATGTACAATCCCGCCCCCGGCATTTATACGCTTTGCGTATTGAGGTGATACAGCCAGGTCTCGCTTTTGATAACCAAGCAAATAGATATCGAAACGTGGCAATAGGCGAACGATTGGGGTTAATGGGGGTAGCTCATCAAGCCGACTCACCTGTGTTTTGAGCATCCAAACAGTGGAACTGGCAGTTTCCACCTCCAGGAGTTCATCCTCGATACGTTGCCATGCAGCGTGTGTCTTGCTTAGGGGCAGTCCTGACCACGCGGCCTGATCTCCTGGTGTAGCAGGGCCATAGGCGCTCAAGTAGCGACGAGTGAGTTCAGCATAGGCTTCATTCTCGGATAAAGAGCTCCCTAAATGCTTCTGATCAACCCAATCCTTCAAGAGAACATAGGTCGGTTCATTGCCACTCTCAGGCCCAAAGCAGATGAGGCCTTCGATCACCTTCCACAAATACAGGACCTAGAAGCGGAACAAGCCACCCAATGTCATCTGATGCCAACAGGTGTAATGTTCCACGAGGTCCCCATGTACGAATAATCGTGCGATCATGTACCCGAGCCTGTTCGACATCTGCCAAAACCAAACCCGCACTTCGAACACGGATTGCCAGCGGGGCAGCAGAATCATCTTGCGCCTGGAGACCGCATACCTCTTTCACAACCTGAGCGATACCAATCTTCTCAATCTGATTCGGAGGAATAAGCCGTTGAAAACCCAGACGCAAAAAGCGAAGCTGATCATCGGATAAGGTAATCGACATATATTACTATTCGCTCAATGCCTTTCGCATATATTCGCGCAATTCGGGTGCCATATCTGGCCGTTTCAAAGCAAAGGCTATCGAGGTCGTCAATAAGCCAAGGGGAGTGCCTGTATCGTACCGTGTGCCAGTATATATGGCTCCATAGCAACGGCCAGCCTGAGCTTGCATTTCAATAGCATCGGTGACTTGAATCTCGCCCCCCCTGCCAGGCGGCGTTTGCTCCAGAAGCTCGAAGATATCAGGAGTCAAGACGTAACGCCCGTATACTCCCAGGTCCGAGGGAGCCTCTTCAAGAGGCGGTTTCTCTACGACATGGGGAATCTTAACCACATTCGATCCGAGTTCTTCCACTTTGGCAATGCCATAAGTAGGAATAACTTCGGGTGGCAATGGTACAAGCGAGAGAACAGAGCTTTGGTATTGTTCATATACTTCGATCAATTCAGGTAGACATGGAGTTTCAGGAGGAATCAAGATATCTCCAAGCATGACAACGAATGGTTCATCGCCCACCAATTCTTTTGCGCACAGGACGGCATGGCCAAGACCAAGCGGCTCTGCCTGGCGCACTGAAGTATACATTGCCATTCTCTGCAATTGGCGCAGTTCTTCCAATTCCTTGCGCTTGCCTTTGCGCTCCAACACCGCTTCCAATTCAGGAAACGCGTCAAAATGATCCTCTATGCTGCGTTTACTGCGACTCGTCACGAAGATTATCTCTTCAATTCCTGCAGCTACAGCCTCTTCTACGATGTATTGCAATGTAGGTTTATCAACAAGTGGCAACATCTCTTTTGGTATCACTTTGCTGGCTGGCAGCACGCGTGTTCCTAGACCAGCAACAGGTAAAACAGCTTTGCGTATACTCATATATCCTCCTAAACCTTCCTTCTACTAGTTTACACTCTCCTGGCTATTGTAGGGGATACACGAACTGAGGTCAATCAGCATCTAAGGAAAACATCATGCTTAGATAGCTGAGATCCGCTCAAAACTGATAGTACAAGCAGAAGCGGGATTGTTAAGGGCGGTCGCCCTTAACCTGGGGTTTGGGGCTGCGCCCAACTTCCTCCACAAAGACGTGCCGCAGGCCCGGTAGAATAATGATGAGTGGATGTCAGTAGATAACCCTTGACATATACATATACGTATATTATATTCCTATCTATTGAAAGCTCGTTTCCGTTTTTTTGAAAGGCAATACCTACTATGCCGAACAGGATTGACCACCGTCGTTGATATCTTGCCTGTGTACGTACCCCTTAAGCCACTGAACGCGCACTTTACCTACTGTCTGCATCTTTTCAGCTTCTAGCATAAATTCGTTAATCACTGCTAGGTCTGTCAGGCTCGTATTAGTTGGTACTTCTAGTCCATCGTTGCGCTTTATCACCGTCTTGGTTATGTGCTCGTTAATTGCCTTACTGACTATAGCTTGCCATGATCGGTTAGGGAAGACGTGCAATAGTTCTGGCCTTGTCATCGTTGGGTAGTGTTGCCTTAACAACGCAAGCTCGTCTTCACTCCACTGACTACCTGCTTGACGCCATATATACGCCGTGTCAACTGCTCTTGTACTGCTCGTTATTGGAGAGATGAAGCCCATGATAGGAGACCATACCAACGTCAAGCGCAACCAACCGCTAGCCAGTTCTTCCAACGTGATAATGTCCGTTGCCATACGGATAAATGAACGCCTTTTCTCTAATGACCACTTAGACCACTTGACTGCTGCGGTCTCTATGTCTTCCTTTGCCTGTTCACGTTGCCTTGCCAATCGTTCCCCATGTGCCTGTACTTGCACCAATTCAGCATGTCGTTTGATTAGCCGTTTCTCTTTCTTAAGTGTCTCCTCCAATCTTTCGTCACTCATCGAGTCTTGGAATTGTAAAGCACGCTGAACACTAGCTAGTTCCTGTTTGGTCAACGTCAAGTCATCCTGTACTCCTGTCTGGCTTGTTGGCTGTACTGACTTCTCAACGTTGCCCATAGCCTTGTATGGTGCATGGTCATATTCGGTATGTTGCCCCGCTCTCTCTGATACGTTAAGCCAGTGTAACAACCTGCTCTCAAGTACCCTGTCAAGCTCTTTGGTGTTGATAGCTGTTTCATATCCGCTCACAGTGAACTTATCCCACTGCTTTATCTGATACATATTGTCAGGCATGTGGATGTAGACATGAGCACCGTTTACACCGTCTATAACGAGCTTTCCATTATCGCGTGTTCCTGCAAGCAACGCGCCACTATCCGCGCTCGTCTTCTGTGTGTACCTGACTGCTCTCTTGGCGTGTTCAGTCTCGTTGCCCTCAAGGTCAATATCTGCTAGATGGTCAAATGCATATTGCCAAGTATCAGCATCGACTATAGCAGGATGAGCATTGTACTTGACTATACGACCATTAAAGACGAGATGACCTTGATACATGGGATTGGTCAAGATGTACTTTAATCCGAAACGAGTACTTACAGTCCAACCCCCTGACATACGCTTCATGTGAATGTGGTCTGGCGTCCAACCCTCAACGTCAGGGAATAGCGGTTCTCCACGTCTTGCCATATTGATAACTTCCCTTAGCAACAGTGCAAGGTTAGCATCATGCGCTCTGAAACGTCCATACAGCCAGTTCACGCGCTCGGCATGTGGACTAGGCAAAAGGTTGTCTCTGGACTCATCGAGCATTAATCCGATAGGCGTAACACCGTTCGCAACAAGGCCCATATTCGCCTTACGTGTCCGACTCTTTAGCAACTTACCCTTAATCTGCTTACGAATGTATTCCTTACTCGCAATGGCTTCCCTCATGAACTGTCCCATATCATCCCTGTTCGGATTGTTGAAGTCATATATGTTGGCAAAGGCAGTAGGCGTGATAAGGTCTTCATCCCTTGTTATCCTGTCAACGCTTACGACAAGAACCGCGCTTGCTTTGCCCGACTCTATCACGTCGGTAAGTGCTTGTAGTCCTGGCCTTTGGTCTATGCGTAACGAGCCGCTTACTTGCGTTCTCTTCGCTAAATTGTTCTCTACGTACAAAATCCACTGCTCATTCCTAGTCCATCCCAACGTTGAAGCCTTATCAAGCAACCCGTCTCGTTGCTCCATAGCACTGTATATGTTGCTTACAGGAAACCAGCCAGAAAGCCCCGTCACTTGAGAGCGGGGATGAATGGCTAAACTCTTGACGTATTTGTACTGTTGTATAGACTCTCAACATGGACTATCTACACGAACAGCATACCGTACACTTGATTGTGTCCCACATCATCTGGTGTCCTAAGCGGCGGCGTAGGATAGTGCGAGGAGAGATTG
>Ga0116218_1000723_pt1 | contig 22447 bp, 14 predicted proteins | sample Sb_taG_2_FD_88966 | JGI IMG/M metagenome (GOLD analysis project Ga0116218, IMG submission 88966) | Peat soil microbial communities from Weissenstadt, Germany - Sb_50d_5_LS metaG | ecosystem: Environmental > Terrestrial > Soil > Wetlands > Peat | place: Germany: Weissenstadt | collected 2010-09-21 | reverse complement strand
CTCAAATGATACGACACGAGATTCTGCGGCAGTTCAAGTTGATGCACTATTTCCTGTACGTGATAGTCGGATCGTCCGAGCAATACCAGAATTTTCCAGCGAAAATCGTATGCTGGCAGCTTGTGGAAAAAAGACGGTTAGCTAAAGGATAAAGCAGAGTTGATAATTTCCTCCAATCTAATTTATATCAATATGATTTGATATAAATATACACTATTATCCTTTAAGAAACAAGTGTGGAAAACAGCCGATGTTTGATCCTGTTCCAAAGGAACTGTAGCGGGAGGATTATGAGTCACAGTGATGGTGAGCTGCTCATTATAGACCAGCTCTTGTAGAGGCTTCTTCCACAGGCGATCTCCCCTGCTTTTGGATAGTTCATGGCGTTGGGTACCGCTTCACTCCAAAGGGATAAAAGTAAAGTCTAATTGGAATACAGGAGTCATCTAAACACTTCCAACTTTTAGAAGAATGTGTCCAGGCATTGTTAAGCAATTATTATCAACGGGTAAGAATTCAAGCAACGAGCAGTATTTTGCTATCATATGATGCACATTAACAAATTAATTCGGACATAGTAACAACCTCCGAAGGCCGATAAATCGGCACCTACGGATGTCTGGTCTATTTTGTTAATCAGCATCATGTGTGCTTAGTCTCCAAGCGTTGCCACCATCACGGCCTTGATGGTGTGCATGCGATTCTCGGCCTGGTCAAAGACAATAGAAGCTTTGGACTCAAACACATCTTCGGTTACCTCCAGCGATTCCAGGCCATGGTTCTCGTAGATCTCCTTTCCGACTTTCGTTTCTGTATTATGGAAGGCGGGCAAGCAGTGCATAAACTTCACATGTGGATAATTAGTTGCAGCCATCAGGTTGCTATTGACCTGATAGGGTAACATCTGCTCAATGCGCTTTTTCCACAACTCGGCAGGCTGCCCCATCGAAACCCACACATCAGTGTAGAGAAAGTCACATCCACGCACCGCAGCCTGGGGATCTTCAGTTATGGTGATTTTCGCACCGGTTTCCTTGGCGATCACTTGAGCTGTCTCAATCATCTCAGGCTTTGGCCAGCAATCTTTGGGACCTGCCAGGCGGACATCCATGCCCATCTTGGCAGCACCGATCATCAGGGAGTTGCCCATGTTATTACCTGAATATCCCAGGAAACAAAAGGCCACCTCAGAGAGTGGTTTGTGGCTGTGCTCCTGCATGGTGAGAAAATCGGCCAGGATCTGCGTCGGGTGGAACTCATCCGTGAGGCCATTCCACACGGGAACCCCGGCATACCGCGCCAGGATGTCCACATTCTCCTGGGAAAAGCCGCGATACTCGATACCATCATACATACGACCAAGTACGCGAGCGGTGTCCTTCATGCTCTCCTTGTAGCCAATATGCGAGCCGGTGGGGCCGATAAACGTGACATGAGCACCCTGGTCGAACGCGGCCACTTCGAAGGCACTGCGCGTGCGCGTGGAATCCTTCTCAAATATGAGCGCGATATTCTTGCCTCTGAGACGCTGCGTCTCAATGCCTGCATATTTGGCTGCCTTCAGGTCTGCTGCGAGTTGCAGCATGAAGGTAATCTCCTGGGTGGTAAAGTCTAAGAGTTTGAGAAAATGTCGATTCCTTAAATTAAAAGCCATAATACTTCTCCTTCTCGATAGTTATATGCACAAACTTCTGTTTCACTCATGCTAGATGCAACGTACGTAACCTGAAAGTGATGATAATGTATCACGCGAGCCTGAGATCCTTCGCTGCGCTCAGGATGACACCAATACGGGGTTGAAATTGACGTACGCTATTCGACCGGATCACGTGATAAAGGGCATGTCATACAGTGACTGCCACCACGTCCTCGGCCCAATTCAGATCCCTCAATGGTAATCACTTCGATGCCCGCTTTACGCAGTTTGGTATTCGTATTGTCGTTGCGGTTGTAGGCCATGATCACTCCTGGCTCCAGGGCAAACACATTATTGCCGTCCTCCCACTGCTCCCGCTGGGCCTCTAACGTATCTCCTCCTGTGGTCACCACACGTAATTGTTTAAGGCCAAGGGCGCGAGCGACTACCTCGACAAAGGGCTTCTCTTCTTTGGTCACATGATAATCTCCCTCAGTGTCTCCAGCCTGAATGCTGTAGGTCTCAATGTTGCGCACAACTGGTTCGTAGATTGTGACCAGGTCTCGATCGCAAAAAGTGAAGACAGTATCCAGGTGCATATGCGCACGATTCCTCGAGAGTTTGGCGACTATCACCCGTTCAGCGCCACCTCTTGCGAAGAGATTGCTGGCCAACTGGCCGATAGCCTGGGCGGTCGTGCGTTCTCCCATACCAATCAACACCGTCTTGTTCCCAATCGGCATCACATCTCCCCCTTCGATGCGGGACTTGCCATGATACTTGTCGACACCTCCATACCAGACCTCAAATTTCTCGTGCTTGAAAGCAGGATGGAATTTGTATATAGTCGCGACATTCAAGGTTTCCTGGCGACGGGCTGGCCAATACATGGGATTCAATGAAACTCCGTTATAGATCCAGCAACTGGTATCTCGTGTAAACAACTGATTTGGCAATGGCACCAGCACGAAATCTGTTGGCTCTGCAATCATAACCCCGAATGACTTGAAATCCTTTGGCAGTTCCCCGAAGAGAATGCCACCGATGAGATAGGTAGCCAGTTCGGCAGGATTCAAACTATCCAGCCATACACGGAGTTCCTGGCTAAACATCAGACCATGTTCGTCAGGAGTAACTTTGCGATCCATGATCCATGCACGAGCCTCCGGGTCATGAAGTGTTTCGGTGAGCAAGTCGCTCACTAACACGACTTCGATACCGCGCGAACGCATATGATCGACGAACGCATCATGTTCCCAACGTGCCTTCTTTACCCACAACACGGCATCGAAAAGCAGTTCCTCGCAGTTCGATGGCGTCAGGCGTTTGAGGCTGAGATCTGGTCGATGCACAAGCACTTTATGGAGTTTACCGACTTCCGAATAGACGCCTAACTTTGACATTGTAACCCTCTTTCTTGAAAATAAAGGCTGAACCTTGCGACTACTACTATACACTTACCTATACAGAACAGTACATCTATGGTTTCCTATGTTGTCATAATCATACAAGAAAAGAACGTGTAAAGAACGAATGTAGTGAGTGTTGATGAGAAAATTATAAAGCAAAGCATGCCTGTATCAAGACGGACACACTTCTAGAATGTTACAATAGTATTTAATTTGGAGGATACTATTTCAATGACCGATTTGTACTTAATTCGACATGGGGAAGCTCTTGGGGCAGTACTCGATATTATTGGTGATACAGCTTTATCGCCGCTCGGGATACTGCAGGCTGAACGCTTGCGTGATCGCATGGTAGCGACAAATGAAATTGCTGCAGATGTGCTTATATCCAGCACGTTCAAACGTGCCCGGCAGACGGCTGAAATCATAGCTCCTGCGTTAGGATTGCCCATCCTTTTCGATGATGAAGTGCAGGAGTTGCGTGATGGAGTGGCTGAGGGAATGCATATAGAAGAATATAGAGCCAAGTTTGGTGAAGTGAACTTTCGCGAGACACCTTTCAGTCAAAGAGTCCCTGAAGGAGAGAACTGGGGACAATTTGTGCTTCGCGCTGCCACTGCACTCGATCGCATCATTCACGAGTACGAAGGAAAAACGATTGTGATTGTTTGTCATGGAGGTGTTATCAGCGTCTCATTTCTCTACTTTTTGGGTACAGGTTCTTTGCAATACCCGCAGGCAGGTTTCGATACTGATAACACCTCAATAACGCATTGGGTCAGGCGTTCGTCCAATGGAAGGCCTTCCAGGTGGAGACTGAAATGCTACAACGATGATATGCATTTACGAGATATACACTCAACAACACGTATCCCCTGGAAAGCTTTATCAGCCACGCCACCAGAAGGCACTGAACAGCCGAGTGTGCCTTTGGAAGAAGAGTAGGCAATTCTGGTTTTCCAGAAATGTAGTTAGAATTTAATAACCCTGTATACTGAAATAAAACAGTAAGGAGCGAGCATTTGGACATTATCGACTTCTACAGTCTGGAACAGAAGCGCGTCCACAATTGGTTGCGCAATGGCGTCAGCGATCTCACTCCCGAGGAGTGGAACCAGACCATTGAGGGTACTGGCAACAATATCGCATTCCTCGTCTGGCACTGCGTGCGAACTGAGGACAATATCATGCGCTTTATTTTGCTGAAGCAACCGACAATCTGGGGCGATGGGAACTGGCATGAGCGCCTTGGTCTTCCACCGAGGGTGCAAGGTACGGGGATGCAAACTGACGAAGCCCGTGCTTTTCGAATTGCCGAACCGATGCTCTTTATGGAATATGCTGAAGAAGTGTGGGGAGAATTTGAAGCTTATCTTGCTGGTATCACAGATGGTGGCGCAGAACTCTCTGAACGGATAGTGACGGTGAAGCCACTTGGAGATATGCCTGCCATTCAGGCAATCGGGCAGGTATGTATTTCTCACCTGTTCATACATCTTGGTGAAGTTGCGTTGTTACTTGGCTCGATGGGTAAAAAGGGATTGCCTATATAGGCGTATTAGGCACCAGGACAAGCGCCCCTACGACGCTACATCCACACCTGTATCCCTACGTGCAAGGAGATGGTTAGCCAACGAGACCCTGGCGAATGGCGTAAGCGACGGCGGATGCGCGTCCGGGCACATCGAGCTTTACATATGTGTTAGCCAGGTGACGATTGACAGTGCGAGGGCTAATTACGAGTATATCCGCAACTTCGCGGTCGGTGTACCCCTCAGCTACCAGTCGCAAAATTTCCAATTCTCGTTTCGTGAGGTGGAGGTCGAGCAGGTATTCAGGGTGCGCAATATGTTCTTGAATAATGCGGTTCGATGGTTTTTCATCTTGACGATGTTCAAGTTGTCTTATGCCTTCACGAAATGTCTCGACGAGATTGGCAGTTCGCTGCATTTGATACTTCAGAAAAAGCTCATGTGCTTGATTGCATAGATCAAGTATATCTTGCAGAGAAGCATATCTTTTTTCAGGAGTCTCTTCATTACTACGCATCAGAATCATACGCGCCTTTTCATAAAGAATTGCAGCTTGCTCTGGTTGGTTACCTGCTCGTTGGCATAGCTCCAGGCCGTCTTCAAAAGCCTGCTCTGCTTTGATCCAATTGCCCTCTGCAGCAGCTACTTCACCCAAAATGCGATCTACCGAGCTACCGTAATACATAAAGCCACGCAAAGCTTGAATGCGATGGATATACGTGGTAGCTTGTTCGTTTGCTCCAAGATGCAGGTAAGCTTCAGCGAGAAATGGGATGTAGAAATGGCCACTATATCCAACCGGTTCCTTCAACGCTGCAGCTTGTTCCAATTGTGCCTGCGCGGCTGATCGGCGACCCGTTATAGCTAGAAAGTGCCCATAGAGAGCCATGATGCTTGCATACCATTCGGTATTGATAGATGCCCGGATGGCGTCCTTAAATTGTTGTTCAGCCATTTGCCAATCGCCGTGTCGAAAAGATAATTCAGCCTGGGCTTGTAATGTTACAGCTTTGAGACGAGCATTATTTGTTGCTTGTGCCTCTTGCATCGACTGTTTGAAGTGTGACTCGCTTGCAGACCAATCTCCATGTCCGAGCGCAATAACACCCTGGTTCCAGTACAACCAGCCAAGCACATAACGAACACCGTATCGACGTGCCAGCTCAAGGCCTCGTAGATTGTACAGGCGAGCCTTCTCCATCTCACCTAGCGCCTGGTAAATGATGCCTAATCCCTGATCTCCTAGCGCAGCACGAAAGGGATCACCAACTGAGATGTATAACTCACGCGCCTGCTCTAGCAGGCGAATTGCTTCATGAATATGCTCTCCCCAACCACGTATCCAACCAACAAAGTGCAATGCGAATGCCTGACTACCTCTATCACCAATCTCTGTTGCCAGTTGGTAAGATTGCCAATACACCTCTTCTGCTTCTTGCCCCCGAAAAAGTAGAATATCAAGGGTTGCCTGTGCCTGTAACAGGAGGATGCGCTCGGCAGTACTCACCTGCTGAAAATTCAGAACGCCAGTACCCACAGTGAGGCTTCGTGAGGAAATCCATGGAACCTGCTCAAGGTTCTTATATGTGTCCTGGAAATCGCTCGCGTTTACATCCAAGGATTTGCGAGCGGCTTGAAGATGAGCAAGTGCAAGCTCGTATTTACCTTGCATACGGTACGCATCAGCCATACATCGATTAACCTGAGCTGAGAGAAGTGAAACTGGTGAAGATTGTTGAACCGATGTAAATTTCTCATGCTGTAGTTGCGCTAACGCCTGTTGGAAAGAGTCCAAAGCTCGATCTAGCTCTCCCAGTTTGAACCAGCTTTCGCCAATAGAAAAATGGAGTAACGCAGGAGATCCTTCGCTTCGCTCAGGATGACAATTTTCCCCTTCAGGATGGCTGTTTTCATCCATCAACGCGAGCGCCATACGAAAATGACTGATGACTTCTCGATGTGCCTGAACACGCATTGCATTTTCACCAGCCAGTAGACTCCATCGGAGCGCGGCCTCTTTTTCGCCACTTAACACAAAATGAGGAGCCAGTTCAGCAGCATGGGCCTGAGCAGTTTCACCATAGCTAATTTCCAAAGCCTTGCCAATAGCGCCATGCAATGCTTTTGCCCGATCAGTTGTAACTTCATTACTCAGCACTTCTTGTACGATACCCTGGCAGAATAGATACGTTGGAGAAGCAATATGAGATGCATTCATACTCTGCATATCGTCGTCGGTGACCTGTTCACTTCCATATTCATCCAAAATGGTATTCGAGGCAGGAGACATGGCGATTAGACCTGCCTGCATCGCTTCATCTACATTTAATTGTATGTTTTCTCTATCCGCCAAGGTACCTATAACCATTACTAAGGCTTGTAGGGGAAATGTGCGTCCAAAAAGCGAAGCGACACGCAGGAGTTCGCGGCAAGTTATACTCAGTCCTTCCAAGCGTTGTTCCACCGCATAAGTAATACCCAGCGGCAATTCTGGGCCAATTACGCGGGTCGTCCGCCAGGCACCATTAGAAAGAATAAGCCCACCATCCAGAGTAAGCATGCGCACTAATTCTTCTAGAAAGAACGGATTGCCTCCAACACGCGCGAGGAGAGATTGGGAGAGTCTCTCAGGTAGGGAACCTGGCAATAGCGCATGCAAGTGATTCCCCATAGCACCTGTACTGAGCGGCCCAAGTGGCATGAAAAGCAATAGACCTTGGCGCATTAATTCTCCCAATGCTCGCGCTGCTGCTAGATTTGTAGATGTTGAAACTATGCTTTCATCTGAAACCACACGGCGATTGATCGAGCCCGGCGGACGTGTGGCTCCAGCCAAAGCAACAGGACTCTTATGCAAACGCACCGTTAGATACATCGTCAGTTCCAGACTGGCACTATCAGCCCAATGTAAGTTATCAATACACAAAAGCACTGGACGGTCTATAGCAATGCGTTCCAGCAATGTAGCTATGGCATCGAAGAGGCGGAACTTTACCTGATCGGGTGAAAGCACCTCCGAAGCGACTGCTGCCTGCACCATTCTGGGGAGTTCTGGAAAGAGGCTAGACAAGGACGTTACAAGTGCAGTACCCATCAGAGAAATAGTATTAGTTATAGATGAGGATGATTCAATACTTTCAGCTTCAAGTCCCACGTAATGACGCAATTGTTTCGTGTTTGCTGAACGTAGAACCGGACGGAGAGCCTCAATAAAGGGCAAATATGGAAACATAGCGCCAGATTCGTACGCGATGCCCTCCAATACACGAAAGCCGCGTACCCTGGCTTCTATGCACATCTCTGCCAGCAAGCGAGATTTACCAACCCCCATTTCGCCACTGATGGTCAAGGCACGCGCTCCTAACTGCTGATCGAGCGCGACGGTATCCAGGAGCGTACACATTAACTGCAATTCTGATTCACGCCCTACCAGTGGAAGGGGTTTCGTGAACGATTCCAATCCTGAAAGTGGATCCGCAAATGGTGCCTGCATAATGTCTCCAAGGCAGAGAGCCCCTCCGAGGGCGACCGCTGGCACCTAGCCGCCTTGCCAACGACGCTAGCGCATCTAGCGCTGCGCACTCAGGCAAGACGCAAGGAGAAGGGTCCCCACCCAACACAACGCTACTCCCGCCCATACAATAACTACAGATTACAATTTTTGATCACCATTAGCCGTGATTTCTGATTTTGCTTTCTGTGCAGAAAAGCGTGGTATGATGTCATGATAGATGAAAAGGGCATAATAGACAAGTAAGAAAGGCACATCGAACAAAAAGTAGATCCAGAAAGCTGACGAGGCGTTCAGCCAGAGCAAATGATACAGCAAAGCGATTGCTACAAGGGTTCCATAGACCAGCGCCACGAGAGCCAGCGGACGCACACGCGCCCATTCCTTTTCTGTAGCGAGCCAGAAGGCCCCAACAGCGTTGCCGATGATAATGGCACCGATGAAACGATCTAAAATAGCAGGGATGCTTGTAGGCCAGAGAGCAAAGTGCAGTTCTGGTAAAAAGAAGAAACCCAGGCCAACGATCAGATTGACGAGGCCTGCAAGAAATGCCAGCACGCGCTCTAGCGGACTAAACGTAAGATGATTCATAACTCATAGCTCCCTTACTGATCATGTTACGCAACGATTATACTATATATAAGTCAAAAATGAATCAGTAGTTATTCTTAAGCAGGGATTTTTGAAAGTTCCTCTCCACCCCACCCCGGGAATTGGGGATTTTGTGGGGACACCCCACACCCCGCCAAGGGTCCTTGCAGGCCCTTGGAACCCCCTACTGAATAGTCACATTAACTCTTATAGAGATTCCAGGAGCAGATGTATGTTGAACAATAATAAGCCATATTTTACTGTAGAAGAGGCCAGTCGGATCGCTGTTGAAGCGTATGGTTTGCGTGCAGAAGTGCACACACTGCCAAGCGAGCGTGACTGCAACTTCCACTTGAAGACCGAAACGGGGCAAGAACTGGTACTGAAAATTGCACCCACAGTGGAGCAGTTTGAGACAATCGACATGCAAAACAAAGCTTTAGAACACCTTGCAACATACGATCATGCGCTCTTATTGCCTCATCTATGTGCTACAACAGAAGGCAAAACAATCGGAACGGTTACAAATGCTGACGGCACAACGCATTTCGTAAGGATACTTACATACATTCTTGGTAATGTTTTGGCAGATACCAGGCCTCATACACCAGAATTGTTATATAGCCTCGGCAGCCTGATGGGTACAATGGATTCTGCATTGCAAGATTTCACGCATCCTGCAGCGTATCGCACATTGAAATGGGACTTGCAGCATACAAGCTGGATTCATGATTACCTGCACTATATTGATCAACCTGAACATCGTGCTATCGTCGAGCATTTTCTCACGGAGTTCGAAACTCATGCGCTGCCTCTTTTGCCAATGTTGCGTATGAGTGTCATACATAATGATGCCAACGATTACAATGTGCTGGTCGATGATACAGGCGCAGGTGCTGGACGTGTCGTTAGCGTACTCGACTTTGGCGACATGGTACACACGTATACTATCTGCGAACTCGCCATCGCCTGCGCCTATGCTATGCTGCACAAATCTGACCCCATCACGGCAGCCACACATATCGTCTCCGGGTACAACAAAGCGCACGAGCTTAGCGAGGCAGAAATCGAAGCGCTTTACCCCTTGATTTGCGCCAGACTATGTATAAGCGTAGTCAACTCAGCATACCAGCGGAACGCTGAACCTCAGAATCAATACCTGATGATCAGCGAACAACCTGCCTGGTCACTCCTTGAGCAGCTTGTGAACGTTCACCCGAGGTTAGCTCACTATACATTTCGCAGGGCCTGCCAGTTAACGCCTTGCCCGAGTAGCGACGCAGTCACCGATTGGTTGAAAAGCAATATTGATAAGATTGGGCACGTTGTTGAGCCAGACTTGCGTGTTACAAAAAATGTCGTCTTCGATTTGAGCATGGGAAGCCGAGAATTGGGCAATTTGACAGAGTTGTCCGATGTTGAGCTGTTTACGCGCAAACTTTTCGACAGGATGAAGGCGCAGAACAGTCAGGTTGGCATCGGTCGATATAACGAAGCACGGCCAATCTACACAAGTGACCAATATAAATTAGCAGGGAATGATGGACCGGAATGGCGCACGGTACACATTGGACTCGATATTTTCATGGAGGCTGGTACGCCAATCCTGGCGCCACTTGAAGGGGTTGTTCATAGCTTTCGCAACAATGACTCGCCACTCGATTATGGCCCGACGATCATCCTACAACACACAGTCAGCAACAAAGATACACAACTCATATTTTATACACTATACGGCCATTTAAGCGCTGACTCACTCGAAGGCCTTTACAAGGGCAAACCTATTGCCCTGGGAACGCCTTTTTGTAAGATTGGCAACTATCCAGTCAATGGGGGATGGCCACCACATTTACACTTTCAAATTATCATCGATCTGCTTGACAGAGCAGGCGAGTTCCCTGGTGTAGCGAGACCTGGCCAGCGAGAGATCTGGCTGAGCATAAGCCCCGATCCGAATCTCATCGTGGGCATCCCTTCGGAGAGCTTTCCTGACGATGATCTAAGCATCGAGGAGAATCGCAAGGAGAGAGACGAGCATGTAGGGAAGTCTTTGAGCATCTCCTACCAGAAACCGCTCAAGATTGTACGGGGTTCGATGCAATACCTGTATGACGAAGAGGGTCGCGCTTACCTGGACGCGGTCAACAATGTGAGCCATGTAGGCCACTGCCACCCACGAGTGGTCAGGGCTGGACAGGAGCAAATGGCAGTGCTCAACACTAATACGCGCTACCTGCATGACAATCTTGTGCGCTACGCAAGGCGCCTTTGTGAGACGCTACCAGAGCCATTAAGCGTGTGTTTCTTTGTGTGTTCTGGTAGCGAGGCAAATGAGCTTGCCCTGAGACTCGCACGCACACATACGCAACGAAAAGACTTGATAGTGGTCGATGTCGCATATCATGGCAATACAACAAGCCTTATAGAGATCAGCCCTTATAAGTTCGAGGGACCAGGAGGAGCAGGAGCGCCACCCTATGTCCACAAAGTGCCTATGCCAGATGTCTATCGCGGGGAGTACAAACAAGATGATCCACAAGCGGGGGAGAAGTATGCGCGCTACATCGAACAAACTCTCCTGGAGATGCAGAATAATGGGAGTGAGGTGGCAGCATTCATCTGTGAATCATTATTAGGGTGTGGTGGGCAAATTGTATTACCTCAGCATTATTTGAAGGAAGCGTATAGGTCTATACGAAATGCGGGTGGAGTGTGCATTGCCGACGAAGTACAGGTTGGGTTTGGTCGCGTCGGCACGCATTTCTGGGGATTCGAGACGCAGGGCATAGTGCCCGATATTGTGACGATGGGCAAGCCAATCGGGAATGGACATCCGCTGGCAGCAGTTGTCACAACGCCAGAGATTGCCGCTTCGTTCAACAATGGAATGGAATATTTCAATACCTTTGGCGGTAATCCGGTATCGTGCGCTATCGGATTGGCAGTGCTTGATGTTATCGCTGAAGAAGATTTACAGGAGAACGCACAACATGTAGGTACGCATTTGAAAGATGGCCTTAGAACATTGATGGAGAAGCATAGCTTAATCGGTGATGTGCGTGGGCTTGGGCTCTTTGTAGGCGTAGAGTTGGTGGTGGATCGCCAAACGTTGGCGCCTGCCCCTAAGCAAGCATCTTATATCGCGAACCGCATGCGGGAGCGTGGCATTCTATTGAGTACCGATGGGCCATTCCACAATGTATTAAAGATAAAGCCACCGATTATGTTTTCAGAAGAGAATGCGGATTTTCTAGTGGGTACTTTGGATGAGATTTTGGGGGAGGATTTAGCAAGAGCATATACAAATTAGTAGTTAATGATGCTTTTCGTAACGAATAAGTAACGAAGATATGATAGGATTGTATGTAAGCGAGCACATTCCAACAAGATGACGCGTATCTGGAGTATAGCATTGAACGTAACTGAATCCTCTATGCAGGAAATAGTAAGCCCGGCGAGTAACAACTCTACGGATGTGCTTTTGTCGAGCCGATGGCGCACTCCTTTACGTGTGGCATGTCTCACGATCATCATCTTGACGCTTGTGATCTGGGTCGTAGCAATCCCCTTTCGTTATGCGCAACTTGCAACAGTTTGTAGCACAGGATGCAGTAGTCAGCAACCTGAACAGAGTAGTATGACACAGTTCTATGCAGCAGGACTTTCCCTTGTTGGATACGCTGCATACGAGGGAACCATTGAGGTCTTGTTTGTACTGGTGTATGTGGTGGTTGCAGCTCTGATATTCTGGAAGAGATCTTATACCCGTATGGGATTATTAACATCTCTCGTTCTCATTACATTCGGCGCTAATGTCGACCCATCTAATCCTCTAGTGAACTCACATCCTCTTTTACAATTCCTGGTTGGTCTTCTACAGTTAATTGGCTGGCTTGGCCTTGGGCTGTTTTTGTGTCTCTTTCCCGATGGACGCTTCGTCCCTCGTTGGGCAGGTATTGCAGTGTTGGCCGCAGGTGTGTTGATCTTTGTTAGCAATGCTCCATTTTTCCCTCCTAACGCATTTATCCCCTTCCTTTTTGGCTTTTTGGTCTTGACTTTGATCACGCAAATTTACCGCTATCGCTCCGTCTCTACTTTGATCCAGCGTCAGCAGACGAAATGGGTCGTCTTTGGAACAGCTATAGCTATCCTGGGATTTCTAGGGCTGGATTTGATTGTTCAGGTCTTTTCATTACCCCAAAACCCTAACGGGTATGGATTCTTGGCAGGAGATACACTCTATCTTCTGTTCCAGACGCTCATACCACTTTCCATCGGCATGGCAATCCTACGCACAAAGCTCTGGGATATTGACGTAGTTATCAATCGAGCACTGGTGTATGGTACTCTTACGGGTATTCTGGCACTTATCTACTTCGGCCTGATCTTTGGGCTTCAATTGCTGGTGGGAGACTTGACTGGAAACGTTTCGCATTCACCCTTGATTATTGTTGGTTCCACTTTAGTGATAGCTGCTCTTTTCCGGCCATTACGCCTGCGTATTCAGCGCATCATCGACCGGCGTTTCTACCGCCGCAAGTATGATGCGGCTCGTATTCTCTCTGATTTCAGTGCGACATTACGGAACGAAGTAGATTTGAGCCAGCTGAGCGAACAACTGGTGGCGGTGGTTCAGGAAACGATGCAGCCACAGCATATACAGTTGTGGTTGCGTTCATCAGTGCCATATCGGGAACACAAAACTACAACAGAAGCGTCTGATGGTTCTGCTTCTTAACCGACTGTTTCTTTTATCATGTAAAATCAAGCGCATAGCAACAAAAATGAGATGATTTTTGTTGCTATGCGCTTGATTTATTACACATCAATTCAAATCACAGACAACTTTTGCCCATCTGTCATAGCCTGCGGACCGGCGTGTAATGCGCCACCACCACCATCAAAAGGCGTGCCAGGAATGTTGGGACTATTCAACACCTTGCGCGCGAACGTCACACCATCGAACCACATACCGACATGCTCCAACTGGATACCTGAGGCATCGCCTGACTGGTCTGCTGAGGTCACATTTGAATTGCGCGCATCGGCCGCGAACGCCACAAATGTGATCAGATGAAAGATCGATTCTCCACTTCCGTCAGCGCGAGTGATTACATCCCCAACATATTCTGCATGTCCAAAGGGTTTGGCGGACAGTTCTGTTAAGAAAACAGTAAACTTGACATTTGGTGGCATCTTTTGCACATCAACAATCAGAGTGTCGAAGTCGTTGGTTTGTGGATTGCCTTGAACGACTGTGACGAGACCAGTTGCATCTGGGAAAAGTGTTTTGATACTGGCCGGAACGAGGGGGAACTGGACAATCAAGGAAGGATCAGCCGAAGCCAGCACTTTGACGGTCGGCGCGACCTGTCCGGAAGAGCCAAATGCAGGCGTACGCAACGCCAGCGCTGTCGTTGGAAAAGTAGGGAAACCACTATTTTGGGTTGTAGTGCTGGTTGGAGTCGGCGTCTGCGACGAAAATGGGCCAGAACAAGCTGATAGGAGGAGGGCCAGTAACATAATACCCAGAATGGAGATCATATAGCCCTTGTTTTGGGTTGCAAAACTTCCAACAGGACGACGCAAGCGTCCCCACCCAGCTTCCCAACAGCCCCCGTCCCTACGTACTTGAAAGACTTTGTCTTTAAACATTGCTATTCTCCTTTTAGAATACCGGGGCGGTCTGGCCATCAGTCATGGCCTGGGGGCCTGCGTGTAAAGGTGGATTCCCACCGTCGAAAATGGTGCCATTGAGGGTATCGTCGTTCAATACCTTCTGCGCGTCTTGCAACTGGGAGAACCACATGCCCATGTGCTCAAGGTTTATGCCTGAGGTTGTTCCCTCCTGCCCATCTTGAGATGTGCCAGGATTGCGTGCATCCATAGCGAAGGCAACAAATGCAATATTCTGGAAGATGGTCTCGCCACTGCCATCACCACGAGTCGTCAGGTCAGCGACATATTCCACGTTGCCAAAGGGTTTGCTTGCAAACTCGATGTAGAAGATGGTGAATGTGATGTTTGGGGGCATATTTTGCACATCAACTGTTACGGTATCAGAGAAAGCGTTGTTGCGATCTCCGCGCACGATTGTCACCAGCCCTGTCGCCTGTGGAAAGGCATTCTTGATGCTACTTGGCACCAGCGGAAACTGGACGATGGTGGTCGGTGGCAGCGAATTGAGCACATGTACCGTCGGCGCAAGACGGCCAGAGCGTATCAGGCGGTGTAAAAGTTCAACATTTGAATTTGAAGAGTGGCTTGCGCTAACTTCACGAACTGCCGGGAACGTATTAGCTTTTGCTGGAGATGCAGACGCAGCCGTAACACCTACCCACATGGTCGTGATGAGCAATAGCGCCAGAAGCAGCGAACCACTTAGAGAAATTTTGCGTAAAAGTTGCATCACATTCCTCCTAGAATACTGGCGAAGTTTGTCCATCGGTCAAGGCCTGCGGGCCTGCATGTAAGGGCGGACTGCCACCATCGAAAATGGTACCTTTGAGAGTACTATCATTGAGGGCTTTTTGCGCATCTTGCAACGAGGAGAACCACATGCCAAGATGCTCCAACTGGATGCCTGAGGCTTCGCCGCTTTGATCCTGTGAAGTGACAGGCGAACGATTATCGGCAGCAAAAGCTACTAATGTGATCGCCTGGAAAGAAGCTTCACCCGACCCGTCGTCGCGAGTGTGCAGATCGGCAACATATTCAACATGTCCGAATGGTTTATTCGCCAGTTCAATGTAGAAGATGGTGAATGTGGTATCGGGTGGCATATTGGAGACATCGACAGTCACCGAGTCGAAGAGACTTACCGCAGGGTTGCCCTGGACAATCGTGACTACCCCTGTAGCTTTCGGAAATGCCTTCTTCACGCCACTGGGGAAGAGCGGGAACTGAATGATGACACTCGGAGGCTGCGAGGAGAGCACTTGCACCGTCGAGGCCAGTTGATGAGCCTGAATCATTTGTTGCAATGTTTTGGACTGAAAACTGAGATTACGAATCTGCCTGCCTACACTGGCACTTGAGCTTGCGCCAATCGTGCCTGCGAATACTGTAGCGACGATCATTATCGCAAGTAAGAGCAAAGCACTGAAGGCAAATCGCCTGGGAATACTCATTCTTTTCATAAGTAACTCCTTTGACTGAAACACTATGAGATGAGCGAGGTATGCCTTTTTCGCTCCTTGAATAGGCTTACCCTCTCTCTTCTCCTATACGCATGAACTATCGCGTCGCATATGGTTCCTTGTAACCATCACATCTCTTGATGTGATTTATGAGACGTGAGACAGCGGGCCAGCATTGTCTGGGAAATTCGAGGTGTTGAGAACCTGGACACCCGCGTGTTGTTCACCATTGAATGGGGTTACGATAGGGCTGGTTGCGCCGGGTTCGCAACCGAGATTGAATGGGACGTTAGGATCATTGAACCATAGGCCCAGGTGGTACTGATGAGTCGCGCCAAAGGTCGTTGTTCCACCAGTTGAGATTGAGAATGTTTCTTTGTTGAAGATGCCCTTAACCGTCACACTGCCTGCGCCTTTGCTGCCCGTTTGTAAGTCGCTTTGATACCAGGAGACTCCAAATGGCTTCTTTGGAAGTTGGATCACGAAGAGATCGTAGCCAGTGTTGGGGGCGAGTCCACTTACATTGACTTTCATAGTGTCATTCAACGAGTTAGGTGTGATAGTCACAGTGCCTTTCGCCTTTGGCAGGCAGGCTGCGATGTTAGGAGACGGTACCAAATTAAAAGTGAATGTGCTCAGTGGTGCATTCGCCTTGCTATTTGACTAGCTGAGCGAATCAGAGATGCTTGAGGCCCCTGCAGCTTTCGCGCCCATAAGTACAAGGGCACTCAGTACAAACATCATGAGCGCTACAAGGCTCAAACCTTTGAACAAGCGTGACAGTGAGATACGCATTGATTTCGATTCCTTTCGTTTTTCAGTAGAAAACTACGAACACGGTTTCATACATGACTGCCAGGAGTACAACACACATTTCATGCAGGCACCAGATGAAGATTATGGATTGTTCATCTGGAGAAGGCTCCTTCGCTTCCACTGTGGATAGATTACCCGAGAAAAATGGATCAAATATGCGCAAGATTACCCATTTCTAGATCTGGAAATAGACATATGACATGGGTAATCAGTACCCCAAATTTCATTTTTAAGCTGTTTTTAAGACGTGTTCTGTTACACTGGTGCAAGAAGATACATCATGAAACGTGCGGGGAAAGATAATGGTAAAACGAATCTCATATGTCGTTATTGGCAATGGTATTGCAGGAATAACTGCCGTTGAAACGTTGAGAGCCGAGGATGATTCAGCAGACATTGGAGTCATCGCTGACAACACTTTACCGCTCTATAATCGCCCTATGCTCAAGGATTTCCTGGCTGGGAGTATATCGGAAGATACACTCTGGATGCGACCAGAAAGTTTTTACCGGGACAAACTAGTACATTTTATCAGCGGACGGGTAATAGATATCGAGGTTGATCAACATGTGATCCATTTGCAGAATGGAGAACAGATTGGTTACCAGCGCCTGCTACTTGCTACAGGAGCTCGAGCCAGGCATCTTATTTATCCTGGAGCAAACCTGATAGGTGTAACAACTTTGCGCACCGTTGCAGATTATAAGAAAATAATCAATTATCTTGGTTATGTACGGCGCGTTGTGGTAATCGGCAGCGGCCCTCTGGCAATGGAAAGTGTTGAGGTTTTGTTTCAAAAAGGCTATCAGGTCGCTCATCTCCTACGCCATAATACATTTTGGCCAGAGGTTCTAGATAAGACAGCTTCCGATATTGTGCTGCAGCAAGAGTGGCGAGATGGCGTAGATGTACGCATTGAGGAAGATATCGCTGAAATTGTTGGCAGGAGCGGGCACGTGACAGGAGTCATCACAACCAAAGGAGCGCTTATTGCTTGCGATATGGTCATAGTTGCCATTGGCATAGAGCCTGAACTCGATTATCTACAAAAGAGCGGTATTGATTTTGGGCGAGGTATAAAGGTCGATGAGTTAATGAGAACCAATGCGCCCGATATTTACGCCGCGGGAGATGTTGCGGAAGTAACCAAAGCGGAAACTGGTCAAACACATGTAATCGGGCACTGGTATCCAGCCTTACAACAAGGGCGAGCAGCGGCCTATAGTATGCTTGATATCCTCGATACTAGCCGCTTTGCTCATCCTGTCACTGGCAGTGAAGCATATGTACACGCTATTCAATCGATGTCATTGTATACAATCGATTTCGCTGCTGTTGGATCGACTCATATGCCAGAAAATGGGCAGGGTTACGAGGAAATTGTAGTAGGCCCAAGAGCGCATACCTATCACAAAGTCTTACTCAAAGACGGCGTACCCATGGGAATATTTTCGTTAGGCGAACACTCAGATATGCTTGCATTTAAACGCGCTATTGACCATCGCGTGAACCTGATGCCCATTGCAGCACGCCTATTTGCTCATGATTTTAAGCTTATGGATTGGCTCGACCTGCAGAAAGTTCCAACTCCCGTGCTGGCCGTGAGCAAAATGAGAAACGTTACCGGGATCAAATCAACGACTTCCCAACGTTCAGCTCTTTTCAAGAGCCAATTCACTCAAGCAACTTTCAATGAGCAACAGTTTAAAGAGCAGCAAAGACGACATACGACACCAACGACAAACACAAATCCGTATATGCTGCCAATCATTACAATACCCAGACCTGCTGAGATCAATTCTACCAAAGCCTTCCTTGTACCAGTGATACGAGATATTCTTACTGGTGAGTATCATGCAGCAAAAGCAACAGGACATGAGAGTATTGACCCATTATGGGTGGAAACACCCCTCAGCCAAACAACGACACTGACTATTGGTCGAGAACCTGATGCCACATTGTTCATCAATCATCACATTGTTTCACGTCGACACGCTATGGTTACGTATGCTAATGGATGTTATCTGCTGCGTGATCTGGGGAGTAGGAATGGTACCTTTCTCAATGACAAGCGACTTGAGCCACATAGTATGCATATACTCCATCAACATGATAAAATTCGAATAGGTACAGCCATGAGCTACTTATTACAGCTTCGTCCTCTCGATCAAACTGGAGAAGCATTACCATAATCCAAAATTGGGTAAGATTACCCAGGAGTTTGGTATAGTCCATATCGTATACTTCCATTAAGCCAGAGGTTCACTGAGCTGTGCCAAGAAACATGCTAAATGGAGTCAGGAAATGGTGGATCAACCTCCTTTGGATAGCTTAATCGGGGTGACACTAGGAAACTATTACCTGGAAGAACTCATCGAGCGGAACGAAGCAAGTTCTGTTTACAAAGCGCGTAATACACATGCTGGAACATTCTTTCGGCTACGTGTCATAGCCGTACCTTCCGACTTGAAGCCTGAAGATCGCATAGTATACCTTGGACGTTTTCAGCAGGAAGCGAACCAGATCGCAGGTCTGCAACATCCGCAGATCCTACCTGTTGTTGACTATGCTATACATAACACCGCAGGCGCTCCTAGAGTAACTTCGTGGCCCTATTTGGTATCACCTTACCTCTCTGTTACATCACTCAGCACGCTCCTTGTGCGAAAAGGCCCGCTTGGCACAACACTTGCCGGTCACTATCTGGATTACATCGCTTCAGCTCTGGAGTATGCCCACCAGCAAGCAGTATTACATCGTAATGTAACGACGGACTGCATCTTCATTCATCAAGATGGTAACTTGCTTGTTGCGGATTTTGGCGTGATGCACTTGCTTCAAGCTGGTATGCGTTTCAACGGAAGCGACACCCGAAAAGTCGCATATGGCATGAATGAGGCCAGCTCTCCCGCACCAGAACAAATTCTGGGTCAGGCGGTCGATACATTCACAGACGTGTATGCATTAGGGGCTGTACTCTATCGCATGCTTACAGGCCATCGTGCATTCAAGGGCAAAACGCCTGAAGAATTGCTTCAACTACATTTACAGGCTCCCATTCCATCGTTGACTTTATGGCGCAATGACCTACCAAAGGCTTTAGACGGTGTTATTGCCAGGGCGATGGCAAAGGAACCAGCACAACGTTTTCTCCATCCTGGGGAATTGGCCAACGCGTATCACCAGATTATTGCTCCGAACGATACGCAACGAGTGCCTTTTATTGTTTCTACACCACCCACAATTCGATCCGAGCAATCAAAAAGGATATACTCTAGTTCAGGTCAACAAGAGAAGAGCGCGAACGCACAATCACAGGGCAGGGGTAGCATGCAATCGGCACCTATCTCGCGTCGACGCGCACTAGGATATATTGCTGCTGGAGGTGGTGCTGCTGCTGCCATCCTGGCTGTTGCACTATTTAGTAAGAATTACCTGGGGGGTAATACTGCTCCTGCAAGCACTTCATCTACGAATAGTTCACCTGCAAATACGCCTATTGCGAATCAAACAGGGGCTTCATCGCATGGAAATGTTTTAGCGCATACTTCCGCTATACCGAGCAACAGCGCGAAAACATTCCCTATTGCGGGTCAGGAGAATCCCGGTATTATTGTGCACCTAAGCGATGGACAATTTGTAGCTTTTGATTCTACATGCACACATGCTGGATGCGCCGTCATCTACAGCCAACAGGACAAATTACTGGAATGTCCCTGCCATAACGCAGAATTCGATCCAGCTAAGAATGCTGCAGTTGTACAGGGGCCAGCAACTACGCCGCTTGCCACGATAAAAATTACAGTAAACGCGGATGGAACAATCACAAAAGGGTAATGTTTGTGGAGGTTTTCGTATGTCTGAAAATAGCACTTACCTGATCATTGGAAATGGGATAGCTGGCGTTACTGCTGCCGAAATATTGCGAAATGAAAACTCAGCGGCGGATATTACCGTTATTGCTGACGATTCCTTCCCGGTATACTACAGACCAGCTTTGAAGGATTACCTTGCAGGACGCGTGCGCGAAGATAAACTCTGGGCGCGTCCCAACAGTTTTTACCAGGACCAGCGTATTCGCTTCTTATCTGACCGCGTTGTAGGCATTCAAGCTGGACAACATACTGTCCAGGTCCAAAGTGGCCAAAATGTCGCTTATAATCGCTTGTTGCTCGCCAACGGAGCTCGCGCAAGTTGTCTCAACTGTCCCGGCATTGAGCTGATTGGTGTTACTACATTGCGAACAGTTGCCGATTACCAGGCAGTTATGAGCCAACTGGGTACATCACGACGTATCGTCGTAAGCGGCAGTGGCACACTAGCCCTGGAAACAATCGAAACGTTACGTCACAGAGGCTATCAGGTTATCCACCTCTTACGCCGGCGCACGCTCTGGTCGGAAGTATTAGATGCAACCGCATCTGATCTCGTGCTGCAACAAGAACGCCGTGACGGTGTCGATGTACGCCTGGAGGAAGAAATTGTCGAGGTGACTGGTAAAAATGGAATGGTTTCAGGAGTGAAAACCACAAGCGGGGAACGCATTGCCTGTGATATGGTGATTATAGCCATAGGTGTGGAGCCAATTATCGACTTCATCAAAAGTAGTGGTATCCCTTGCGGGCGCGGCGTGCAGGTGGATAACACTATGCGCACAAGCGCTCCAGATATATATGCTGCGGGTGATATCCTTGAAACGACAGATACAATTACAAGACGTACTCGTGTGATCGGGCAATGGTATCCAGCTATTCAACAGGCTCGCGCGGCTGCTTACAGTATGCTCGATCTACTTGATACAAGCTATCCATCTCAATCCAGCACCTTTTATAATGCCACATTCTTGTATGGACTCGATTTCGCCTCGATTGGACTGACCCAGATACCAAAAGATGGGAAAGGCTTCCAGGAGATTATAGGTGATCCTCTTCCACGCAGCTATCGCAAAGTGATACTCAAGGATGGCATCGCTGTTGGAATGCTTTCGCTTGGAAACCGCAAGGGTGCACTCGCTTACAAACGTGCAATCGATCACAAAGTGAACCTATCACCTGTTTCCTCACAATTGTTTAACCAAGAATTCAAACTCAATGAATGGTTAGATCGTCAAGGCGTGCCACCACCTCTACCAGGCGCAACCAGAAAAGGAGGAGCAATTGGGCAGGAAGCATACGCGAAAGGGTCAACTGCTGGAGCAACAATACTGAAGTCGCAGCCACCTATGGAAGCGCTCCTTGTACCTATTGCTCATAACGCTCATGCTGCGATACTTCTCAGTCAAAACAAAGTAATGACTGTAGGACGCCAGGCGGGTTCCTACCTACTCATCGATCATGAATCTGTCTCGCGCAGACATGCCGAGATCAGCTTTACTCATGAGCAATATGTACTGCTTGATCTGGGAAGCTCAAATGGTACATTTGTGAACGAGGAACGCCTGGAAGGGGATAGAGCGCATATTCTGAAACCAGATGATAGGGTACGTTTTGGCAAGATGAATTTTACGTTCCAGGTAAAAGGAGCAAGACCAGCTAACGATTCCATGACAGGTCTCCGAGGCGGGACATTGTCAGGTACCACAAAATTACATGATTTGACTACGGGTTTCTTCGATCCTATTGCGGCTGACCAGATTCTTCCACCTTCAGGACAACCACTTCTTCATGCTGATGGCTCATTGTTGCTTCCAGGAGCGACACAAGCGCTTCCCGCAGACATTGTGGCAACATTAAAGAAAGAACCTGCACTTGTCATTATTACTTCGGGAACCCCACACGTAGTTTATCTGAAACAGGGTAAACGTATTACGCTCG
>Ga0116218_1000717_pt1 | contig 22485 bp, 17 predicted proteins | sample Sb_taG_2_FD_88966 | JGI IMG/M metagenome (GOLD analysis project Ga0116218, IMG submission 88966) | Peat soil microbial communities from Weissenstadt, Germany - Sb_50d_5_LS metaG | ecosystem: Environmental > Terrestrial > Soil > Wetlands > Peat | place: Germany: Weissenstadt | collected 2010-09-21 | reverse complement strand
GTTGGGTTTTTTACGTGAATGTACCAGTTGGGATCGTGGCATGTTTGTTTGGCCTCATTTTTCTTTTCGAGCATAAAGAAGAATCTCCAGGGCGCTTCGATCTCGGGGGGTTCTTGCTGGCAGGAAGTGGTCTTGCACTCCTTATGTACGCGCTAAGCGAGGGGCCGTCTTCTGGCTGGTCATCGATTAATATTTTTGGTAGCGCTATAGTTGGTACTCTCCTGCTTTGCTTATTTGTCGTGGTTGAGCTGAAGGTGCCAGAACCAATGATAGATTTAGGCCTTCTCCACAATCGCTTGTTTCGAATTACAAACCTGGTGTCGTTCTTTGCTTATGCAGGTTTCCTTGGGGTACTCTTCATTGCACCGTTATTCTTGCAGGAGGCACGCGGTGTCTCTGCTCTCGTCTCGGGTCTGACAACTTTCCCTGAAGCTATAGGTGTTGTGTTGTCAACACAATTGGTTGCAAGACTTTATCCCAGAATAGGGCCACGCCGACTTATGGCTGGTGGGCTTGCTGGCGTTTCAATTTTGATGGCTTTGTTGACGCTGATGGGGGAAGACACTAACTTGTGGGTGATGCGAGTGTTCATGTTCCTTATTGGCGCAGGGATGGCATACGCATTTCTGCCACTCAGGGCTGCCGCTTTTGCCACTATCTCGTCCACTTCCACCGGGCGGGCATCCGCATTCTACAGCGCACAGACTCAATTGGGCGCTGCGCTTGGAGTTGCACTATTAGGTAGCGTGCTTAGCATCTTTGGAACGACTACCTTGAGTGCAAGTGGGACTGTTGAGCCTAACTTGCTTGCCTATCATGCTGCTTTCCTGGCTGCAGCCGTTCTTGCGTTGATTGCGGCTTGCATTGCGCTGGCTGTTTCAGATAAAGATGCTGCTGTGACCATGAGGCAAAAGTCAAGTACAATCGAGAGTGATGAGATGCCAGAACTGCTTCCGAGTACGGATATAGCTCAGAAAGGAAGTTAACAACATAATGAGGGATGGAGTGAAGATCAACTTTCAATTGAAAGAGTTTTCACTACTTGTTTTCTCAGCATTATTATTCGAAAATACCACGCAGATACCGCGCATTTTGCGCGGTATCTTTTAGCTCAACCATTGGATTTTGAGTAATCGGTATTGATACTCGCGTATGTCTTGAAAAAGGTATTTTTGTAGAGATTTGTTACTTCTTGTTCATTGCCCAGGAGCGAGGCTTTGAGGATTAAGAAGATAAATCCATGCTGGTAGAACTGGCTGGCTTCGAACTGTGCAAGACTGCGTATGCGTTCTGGCTCTTCGCGGATGGATTGGTCTTTTTGATGCTCGGCAAAGATTACCTGAGCATCTTTGCGGGCATGTTTTTGTATGAAGCTTTCGAGTCGCACTGGTTGCTTCCTCTGGTCTTTCGTGAGGGCATTTGCTTTTTTAGTAGTATACACCCACTGTCATTCATCTGCTGTCTTTGGGTACATGTTGTTTAAGGTATGATCACAGTGCGAATAGCGCTACCGAAGTTTTCGAGATTGTCCATTGCCTGGTTTATGGAAGCGGCATCTAAAGGCACTTTGTGTGTGATAGCGTCTGAGAGCTTAAGTTTACCTTGTCGAGTAAGTTCGAGTAGAAGTGGCAATTCGTGAAACAGGTGGTCGTTGGAACCTATGATTTCTACTTCCCGACCAAGCAGTTCCTGATATGTATTGATTTCAAGAGGTCTTTCGCTGATGCCAACGATGACCGCGCGTCCCATGACTGCTAGCGATTGCACTGCTTGCTTCATTACATGTGGAAGGCCGATCATCTCAATGGACACATCAACTCCTTTGCCATAAGTAAGGGAGCGGATTTCGGAGACGGGATCATTCGACATGGCATTTATGGGAATTGCGCCGTATTTTTCGACAAGTCTAAGCTTATCTGCGTGAATATCGACTGCATAGACGCTGAGCGCGCCAAAGGCATAGGCAAGCTGAACGGCAGATAAACCCAATCCGCCTATGCCGAAGATTGCAACGGTTTCACCACCTTGCAACCTTGACTTACGCAATGCGTGGAATGCTGTGGCGGATGAGCACATCAGGATCGCTCCTTGTTCAAAAGGGATTTCATCGGGTAAAGGCACGAGATTGCCCTGGGGAACAGAGATATATTCTGCATAGCCACCATCTGCGTAGCGTCCGATCATTGAGCCTTGAATACAGAATTGTTCGTTGCCAGCACTGCAATAGTAGCAGATCCCACAACTCAGCACGTAATGCACACAGACGCGGTCACCAGTGTGGACAGATGTGACATGGTCGCCAACCTGTTCAACGATGCCAGCTATTTCATGGCCAAGTGTTCTTGGCAAGGGATGGACTGGAGATTTGCCTGCTCGGTAATGTACGTCGGTATGGCAAATTCCAGCGGCCTTTACTCGAACCAGTACGTCGTTTGCGCCAATAATTGGGGTGGGGATATCTTGTAGTTGGAGTGGATGTCGAGGTTCGATCAGGCGGATGGCTTTCATGATTCAGTGCTCCTTCGATGCTTATGATACTATTTCAATTCTGTTCCAACAGGTGGATACAGATGTTTTAGAGATGCGAGTAGATGCATGGGGTGTGTTAATGCTGCCCTTTTCTTATTTGATTGTATACAAAGCAGGTGCTGATAGTAAAGTGGATTGTGCGAATTCGCAACTATATATATGGAAAACTATTCAACTATCACATATAATAAGCTTGTTCAAAATACTCCAACTGATTTCGTAGTGAGCCATTGTAGAACCATTGGTAGAAATTTATTTCTAATATGTATCTCAACAGAATGCGGAGAATTAGTATGGCTCAGTATACACGAGAATTATTACAACCCAAAAACTTTAATTTGGCGTTTGAACAGATGTGTAATTTCGCAGCCATTGCGAAAACGCGTAATGCAGATGATACACTCAGGCAGTTAATCCTCCAATGTTTTGTGGTTTTACCGAATGAAAAGTTTCAAAACGCCAAACATTTAACTGATGCGATTACAGTATTCGGATTACAGATACCTGAATTTCAAGTGCAACTAAGCCTGAACCATCTCATAGCCGACGGACGCCTTCAACAATCTGCTGATTCCAATTTGACCTTACCTAATGGCACGCGTACAAATTTGAAACAGCGCATCGACGAAGCAAAGACTCTTGAGGAACGAGTCAAGCATAGATGGCTTGAAAATATTTCAAGAAGATTTCCGAGTTTACCACCTGAACAAGTCTGGAAAGGACTTCAAGGTTATCTTGCCAGAACATTTAGATGTCATGGTTTACAAACAGCGGCTCTTCTAGATAATTCGATTGACATTGCTCCAGCGTATTCAGAAAGTATTTTTTCCATTCTCAATGAGAGTCTTCATGAAATATTTTCTCCCGCGTTGCGCGCTCCTGCAAGAGAAGCTATTTTAAGCTTTTTTGTCGATCTCAAAAATAACCTGGATCAGAAGACATATATTGAACAACTCGAAGATGGAGTTTTTAACTACTTCTCACTGATGGTTGATCCAGAGATCGCGACACGAATGCAAAGGCATCTAAATAGGCTAACACTTTTTCTCGATACGAATTTTTTGTTTAATATCCTTGACATTGATGAACACAACTACTACCTGGAGATTTCCAAAGAGATCGTTTTGAATATTAACAAACACAAATTACCTTTCAGACTGCGTTATCATCAGGCAACCGAACGAGAGATGCGTGAAGCCATAGCATTACATGCAGCTGAACTAAGAAAGCAAGAGAGTACAACTTTCCATAGAAATGGAGCGACTCCTCTTGATGCAGAGTCGTTTCGTAAGCGCTATGAGCATGTAGAAGTTCTCTTGAAAGACAAAAACGTCACAGTATACAGGTCACAATTACAACGAGGGGATCAGCGTGCAGAGCTTCTGGAAAAATACCGGCATTTCCTGGCTACAAGAGGTAGGATAAAAGCTAATGTGCTGATAGAACATGATATGACTGTATTGGATGCAGTACATCAAATGCGGTCAAAGGCAACATCCACTTTGGAGGCAGAAGCGTTATTCCTAACATGTGATACCCTGCTATATGTGTTCGATTGGGAGATGAGCAAGCAGCAAAATCGATCGGCATGTACGGTACTCCCCGATAGCTTTCTCCAAGTGATACGACCGTTCATATCTTCAAATGATGACTTTGATCGATCCTTTGAGGAGACGTTTGTTATCCCTGAATTTCGAGCTATGGAAAGTAAGTCTCAAGAAGCCCGAACGAAGATGTTAAGCTATCTTATGGCTTATGAATCTCTACCAGTTGAAACCGCAACTCAGCTGCTTTCAAATGACTTACTGTTGGAGCCTTTACGTCCGGCGGAAGACGAGCAATTCCATCAATATCTGGATTCGATTGTACAAGAACAAAAAGCTACCATTCTTCTAGAGGAAAAAGTTGCTGTAGAAAAGCAGCTAGAGAAAGAATTGGCAGAAAAAGAGGTGCTGGAGAAAAGGTTAGAACAAGAAATTGCTGAGCGCCAAAAGGAGAAAGATAGAGCTGAGAAAGAGAAAGCTAGAGCCGAAAAGGCTGAGCAGCTTTTGCGTAGGAAGGAAAAAGAGCTTACCTTACCAGTTCTATACGCAGAGGGAGGAAATGGGCAAAGTCTGGATGAAATTAATCGAGAAAGGCAGGCCAGGGAGGCGGCTGAGAGTCGAGCAAAGGAGGATGAATTTGCAAAAGCAAAAGCCGAACGGAAAACTGAAAACTATGCAACAATAACTGCGATTACGGTGGGTGTTCTTCTGGTTGGTCTTTTCGAGTTCACCATAAATTATCTACTCAAATGGTCACATCCGCATGGTACTGGGCTACAACTGGCGTTTGATGCCCTGCTCATTTTAATCGTGGTTGGTGTCTTCCATCCGAAGTGGCGTTATTGGTGTTGGGGTGGAGGCGCATTTGCTATTCTACTCCTTATAATACAACTGTTGGGTTAACTGAATATAAAACCTTCTTTTTAGTTCGGGTCTGTCAATGTCGTTATTTCAAAACGCGCCTATATACTTGGCAGACCCAACCAAATCAACATAAACTGTAAGTATGAGTTTATTCGCCTTCCAGCAACAATTCCCAGATGATGCTTCATGCCTAGCGTTTATGGAAACGCAACGCTGGGGCGAAAACGGGGCTAACCGTTACTGCCCCCACTGCACAAGTATACGGGTAGGCGGGGTTGGCTAAGAAAGTATTATCCGAGACAGAATAACGAGCAAAGACAAATAAACCAAGAACTAAAAACATCTATCTAAAACCAGCCTACAACAATGCTCCGTGTGATGCTGACACGGCGAGACTATGTTGTATAATAGATACTATGATATTTTCCGAGCCCCGCGATCCTAGGTTTATTACTATACGCCGCGGAGGCACTCTGAGTGATGCCAATCACCACTTGCTTGCAATATGGGCGGCTGAATGCGCTGAGCACGTATTGCCTCTCTTCGAGGCGGTCCAGCCCTTGGATCCGAGGCCCCGCCGTGCGGTGGAGCAGGCTCGGGCGTGGACACGCGGCGAAATCACGATGACTCAAGCACGCTCGGCAGCAGGCTACGCCAATGCCGCAGCAAGAGAGCTGTCCGGAGCTGCGAGACACGCGGCACACGCCGCTGGCCAGGCCGCAGCGGTCGCCCACGTAGCAGCCCACGAACTCGGTGCCGCCGCCTATGCGATCAAGGCAGCGCGGGCTGCTGCTCCGCAGGGCGAGGGCGAGCAAGCCGGCCGTCAGGAGTGCCAGTGGCAGCGCGAACAACTTCCAGATGAAATTCGGGAGCTTGTTCTTGACGATCAACGGTTACGCAACGATGTGTGCTGGCTGGTGTTTGATTGCTAGCCTGTTTGCAATGCGACGTTGCCATTCTTTTCTCGGCCGAACAACCGAACCTCACCTCACCAGACTAGTTACTTTTCTGCTATTATGAGTAACATATGGTTCAGAGCAAATCAGAGAAAGACCAGAACGCAAAACCATCAAAACTTGACAGCGGTTTTACTGAGATTGTCAAAATAATGGCAAATACTCCACCGATCAGCAACGACAAGCTTGCAAAACGCGGCAAGAAACGTAAAGGCTGAAAATCGTCGGGAGACAGCTCAATCGAGTTGGGTCTGTCAAGTATATAGGCGCGATACTTGATTGTAAAGAATTGAAGAGCCTGCCTGCAGGTTAAAGAGGCTCTTGAGCCGCGCCTCGTAGCCAGTGAAAGCTAGTAGCTGAAGGAGAGCGGAAATTTGTTTGCAGAATATAAGGAGTTGTACATGGTGAGTCAAATAGAGGAGTCATTATGATGGAATCACGCTTCGATGTTGGAATGAAGGTGCGCAAAGAGGTGCTGGGAAGCGAATATGTTGAACGGGCATTGGCTCGCACAACCGAGTTCGATGCTGATTTCCAGCACTATATCACAGAGGCAGCCTGGGGTTCTGTCTGGGCGCGTCCTGATCTGGATAGGCGTACGAGAAGCCTGGTAACGATTGCGATTCTGGCTGCACTTGGCCGTGAGGAACTGGTGGTGCATTTACGTGGCAGCCGTAATATCGGTGTTGATCCGCACGAAATCGCTGAGGTGCTTCTCCATGTGGCTGTATACGCAGGGGTTCCCGCGGCTAATGCCGCGTTTTCAGTGGCGAAAAGAGAATTCGATCAAGCAGCACCTGTTCGAAGAGAGGAAGACTTGACAAATAAAAGTCAGGAGGACGCATGAGGAATATCACGATTGGCGAAATTGTTCGCGGGGATCGGGAAGTATTTCCACCCTATTTGTATGAGGCTTATCAATCAACACGACGGCGCGCTCCGATGCTACCGCTCATCGAGGTGCCACTGACTCTCTCAGAATTGACTGGTCCCGGACCTGCTATCAGTGATATTACTCCTGAAGATGCCGACCTTACACGTAACGCCGGTACAGGTGGTGAGGCGATTGGACAGCGTATTATTGTCACGGGTCGCGTGCTCGATGATGGTGGCAATCCAGTGCCGAACACTCTGCTGGAAATCTGGCAAGCAAATGCTGCTGGACGTTACCTGCATAAGCGTGATCAATGGCCAGGACCGCTTGATCCCAACTTCCTGGGAATGGGTCGCTGTTTGACAAATGATGAAGGTATCTATCGTTTCCTGACGATCAGGCCAGGAGCATATCCATGGAAGAACCATCCAAATGCATGGCGTCCGTCGCACATTCATTTCTCGGTTTTCGGACAATCGATGTTGTCACGTCTGGTGACACAAATGTACTTCCCTGATGATCCGCTCCACGCACTTGACCCGATCATGAACGCGGTACCAACTGAAGCCGCTCGCAAGCGCCTGATCGCTTTGTACGACCATGACGTGACTGAGCCGGAGTGGGCACTGGGTTATAGATGGGACATAGTAGTGCGGGGAGCAAATGCTACACCATTTGAGTCGAAGGAGGGTGAGCAATGATCAAACTACCATTGACCAGTTCGCAAACAGTAGGCCCATTCTTCGGACCCGCGTTGTTGTGCGAGGATGCTATCCGCAATGTATTGACCCAGCCAGAGACTTCAGGTGAACGTATTCGCATCGAAGGACGTGTACTGGATGGAGATGGAATGCCAGTGCCTGATGCAATGGTCGAGATCTGGCAGGCAAATGCGCATGGTCGATATAACCACAGTGCAGATCAGGGGCATGCACTTTTGGAGCCGAGCTTTTTAGGATTTGGTCGTTCCGGAACAGAAGAAGATGGATGTTACTGGTTTGAGACGATCAAGCCAGGTCGTGTGCCGTTCTATCATGAGCAGTTCCAGGCTCCCCACATCTGTGTCACAATATTTTCTCGCGGGCTACTAAACCACCTCGTTACACGCCTGTACTTCGAGGATGAGCAAACCAATGCTGAGGATCCAATTCTACTGCGCGTACCTGATGAACGGCGTTCGACATTACTTGCCCGGCGGGGGAATCGTGAAGGAATGGTCGTTTATCGATTTGATATCGTCATGCAAGGCGCAGGCGAGACTGCGTTTTTCAACCTTTAATGGAGCAACCTCGCATGCCAGAGAGGATTGATACATTGTTCAGTACGGCTGAGATGGCCGATGTCTTCTCCCTCGAGGCTCATGTACGAGCAATGCTCGCATTTGAAGCTGCACTCGCTCGCGCAGAAGCTCTTGCTGGAATTATCCCACAAGAAGCCGCAAACATAATAACGAACAGTTGTATGGAGAGTGTGTTCGATGTTGCAGCGTTGTACCGTGAAGCAGAGGCGTCTGGGACTCCCGTTATTCCACTTGTACGCATGCTCACAGAACAAATCGGCGATGACGCAAAGAAGTATGTACATTGGGGAGCTACAAGCCAGGATGCGATTGACACGTCGCTGATGCTGCAAATGCGCCATGGCATTGATCTGCTGGTGAGCGGGTTACTCGACATGTGTGAAATGTGCGAGAAGCTAGCTAAGCAGTACAGGAATACGTTGATGGCGGGAAGGACATTTATGCAGCAAGCGGTGCCAATTACCTTTGGCCTCAAGGCAGCACGGTGGCTGTCCATGGTGGTTCGACAGATATATGTCTTACGTGAGCACCGAGAGAGATCACTGGCAGTGCAACTAGGTGGGGCCGCTGGGACACTTGCCTCGCTTGGGGACAAGGGAATTCAGGTTGTAGGTCTCCTTGCAAATGAACTTGGGCTTTCCGCTCCTGATCTGCCCTGGCACAGTGAGCGTGACCGCATTGCCGAGATTGCTGGGACACTCGGCGTCATAGCGGGCGCGATGACGAAGATAGCGAGTGATGTGGCTCACCTCGCTCAAACCGAGATCGGCGAGGCTTCTGAGGGAACTATGCCAGGTAAAGGTGGATCATCAGCTATGCCGCAGAAGCACAATCCAGTCGATGCGGCCTTTGCGATAGCATCAGCACGGTTGGCAATAGGTGAAGTGTCTGTAATTCTATCGGCGATGACCCAGGAGCACGAACGTGCAGTTGGAGGATGGCAGGCGGAATGGGTAGCGATCCCCAACCTGTTTCGTTACACTTCAGGCGCTGTCCAGCGCGTACTAGAGATGATTGATGGTCTGAAGGTCGATTATGAACGCATGGGTGCAAACGTAGAGCTGACGCGTGGGCTGATCATGGCGGAGTCGCTTACGATGACACTTGCCCCACATGTAGGAAGGCCTGAAGCGCAACGTATTGTCAAAGCGCTCTGTGATCGTGCTATAACGTTGGGTGTGCATCTACGCGAAGTTGTTCTTGAGGAGAAGTCGGTGCTTCGTATGCTTTCTTTGGAAGAAATCGACCGTGCCTTAGATCCAAGTGCATATCTGGGAAGTACAAATATATTCATAGAGCATGCCCTAGAATCTTATCGAGAAGCCAGGGCTACTGGGGATGTTACATAATTATTGACTCTGATGGTACACGTCTCGAATACCAGCCTCCATGCTAGCTGTATGGATACTTCACATATACATTGTGAACGAAACTACGGTAAAAGATGCCCTTTAAAACTACTATTGCGATAACAGGACTCGCAATCTAAAATTCGGTGGAAATAGCGTCTTTTGAATATTGGTATTGGAGAGTGTATTAAAAAGGAGCCTTAAAGATATTATGAAGCATATACAAAAACATCTCTTCTTTTATTCTGTGGTCTGTTGTCTCGTCTTCTTGTTTACCGCGTGTGGTTCTAGCGGTATCAATAGTGGCTACAAGCCGACATCAACTTCTGGTAGCCAGGGTAGTCCGACCAACCAACCGACTGGCACTACACCCACACCCAACACGGCACCCAATCAAACACAACCAATGCCACTAACCCAGACCAGTTGTCCAAGCCCTATATCCAATTCAGGACGTGCTGCAGTTATGCGCCCATTGGGTCAAGGAAGCGATCCTGCTATCGCCTACATTTACAATACTGGAACACAAGCCAGGCCGACTTTTGCTGAACTCAAATGGTATGATGTCACGAAGAGCACCAAAACAGTGATTACTCATTTACCCAATGACTATATTACCGAGGCTCAGGTTTCCAGTGATGGACAATGGATTCTTTTTGTTACTAACTATCCACAATATGCTGCACTTCAACTTGTACGCATGGATGGACAGGGACTGCAAACACTTTATTGTACGACGAGAGATGGAATCCAGGGAGTTCAATGGTCCCCAGATCAAACGCAGGTTGTTTTCTCAGTAAAGGCGGTATCCGGACTTCTCAATGTTTACCTGTTGAAACTGTCGAGTGGGCAATTGCAGCCAGAGTTGGTTCAGCTAAATTCTGCAAACCCCGGCTACTTGCCTCGCACATGGGCCGATAATACACGTGTCTACATCACTGGAGTACCAGCGAGCATAGTACCCACAACGGACCAAAACGGCTTGTACCTATTGGACACAAGCAAAGGCCCGAATCAGTCGCCAGGCAACTTGCAAACAGTGATACCTGCTGCATCACAATCAGGTTGCTGGGATTTCGACAGCGACTTTCACACAACGACGCTTGTAACAAGTAGTTGTAATGGCACATTCTCGTACAGTGATATTCGGGCTGGAAATTTACTGGGTCCAGGTTCTATTGCCAAAGGACCTATTACAGGCGGGCAGTTTCAAACGATATATCAAAATAACGCTTCTGCAATTACGCAGGTGCGCTTTCTTGGCTATTCTAGTTCTCAAGTTCTGTTTACTATTAACAATGTGAGTCTGAGTGTTCCTGGTGTGCCTGTCGATAGCAGCCATAATGGACTTTGGAAAATGAACATGGATGGTTCAGCTACCAGGTTAAAAGCCGAAAATCCTGGTTACTTGTGCGAACTGAATCTATATTCGCAGTATCCCTGGGCCAATGTTTCTCGGTCTGATGGCGCGCTCTATGACATACAGGTTAGCAGCCTTGGCAATGGTACAACTCCACCGACTTTCCTTGAATACGGCTCCGTCAATGGTGGCAGCTTGACGTCTTTCGCTTCCGTTAATGAATTTAGCGGGAGTCTGGCTATAGCTGGCTGGACAACGATGTAAATTGATGTTCTAAACTTTACTTTTAGCCAAATGTTCGACTTCAGCAGAGCCGATGTGATATAATGCAGGAAAGAAAACCATCATGAAATATGGTGAGCAAAGTGTAGGAGGCATGTGAGGTGGTTCTTGCCAGGAATTACTCTGGGTGAGCGGCTGATCCACTCCTGATGATGATCCACAAACGGAAAAAAATTCATTACATCAACGCTCACAGCAGGAAAAACGTATGCATATTATTCATGGAACGTGGATTCCAGAGGACACCAACGAATTCATCCAGGGAGGGGCTTTCTATCTGTGGGTGGAGACGGATGCAATAGCTGGTAGGTCGCGTCACAACTCTAACAATATTCACCCCAGACACCTTGCGCAAACGGCTTTAGTTACGTTTTTAAGTGAGAAACTAGGCTTGCGTGAGTCTATACCTGGCGAATTGTCACGCGTACTGTGCACTAAATACTTTCTACTCCCAACAGTTGCGGATAAACCTTCTCCCTCCTTCGAATTGCTGCGCTATATGGATGAAGAAGAACCAATAGAATTTGACCTGGAACCCTGGCAGGTCAATTGCTACCGGGTTAGAGATGTCATTACAACACTGAACGATATCCATTTTATCGCGCTCAATGGGGCTGAAGATTTCCAACTGGGAGCAGATATTCTGTTCTGGCACCAGTATTGCCAGGCGATAAAAAGTATTATCGCTAAAGATCAGTATATCCCAGCACTGAAGTATCAAGCGATCTCCTCTTCTCCAACCAAGAGCAAAAAAGCGAAGCAAATTCTCAATTTTGAGATACACCCATCGTGGGAATTGTTGTCTGATACCTATGAGAAGAATATCCAACACTATGTAGCTGCCATGCCAGGAGCCTGTACCGCAGGGTTGAATAGTCCCGATGATGGCACGGGGTTGTTGGATAAAGAATTTTTGTTATGCCACTTTTCGGAATTTCTCTTGCATGAGATCGTAATTGGGACACCATTTACTGGAAAATTTGATCAACAGATCGCAGACACACTCCTGTACAAGTGTGTCTATCCATATCGACCGATTCTTTTGCAACCCTCTTCTGAGAAGAAACTTGAGGATTACAAGCATTGGTTGTCGTGGCGCACGAACCTCACCAAAGCGCATACTGAGTCTGGTTTTACCCTCTGTTTCCGATTGGAGGAAGCTTCCCCCAGCGATATCGACAATTGGCAACTGCACTTCCTTGTTGCAGCGAAGCACGATCCTTCGCTTAAGCTGAGTCTAGAAGGGTATTGGGGGCTTGATCCGCGTGACCGAGCTGAGGCGGTTCGACCTTTCGGAAAGGACTTCGAGAAAAATCTTTTGCTTGCACTGGGATATGCCGCGCGGATCTATCCTACAATCTGGAGTGGAATGGCAACAGACCACCCGACCAGGTGTATCCTAACAATGAATGAGGCGTTCGAGTTCTTAAAAGAGAGCGCCTGGGTGCTTAGTGAAGCAGGCTACACGGTGATCGTTCCGGCATGGTGGACACCCGATGGACGCCGCCGCACGAAAGTTCGCCTCAAAACATCTGTGCGTTCGTCCAAAGGGGCAACTACGCTCAGTCAAGGTCACCTCAGTCTCAATTCAATCATCTCGTATGAATACCAGTTGTCAGTTGGTGGGCAAGTTGTTTCGGAAGAAGAATGGGAACAACTCGTCAATGCTAAAACACCGCTGGTCCAGTTCCGAGGGCAATGGATGGAACTGGATCGCGATAAAATGCAGCAACTGCTAGAGTTCTGGCAGACACACCAACACGAAAAGTCGGAGATGACGCTCCTGGATATGTTGAAGATTGGCGGCGAGGCCGCGGATGACCTGGAATGGGACCATGAGCAGAGTCTGCGCGACATGCTATCAAGGCTGCATGATAAAAATGCTTTCGCACCTATAAAGGATCCAGCAGCTTTACAAGGAACCTTGCGAGATTATCAGAAGCGCGGTGTCGCATGGCTACAGTACCTGGAAAACCTTGGTTTGAACCCTTGTCTTGCTGATGACATGGGGCTGGGTAAAACTTTGGAGGTCATTGCTTGCCTGCTCAAAGAGCGCGAGGAGGAAGATGGGTTAGGACCAACTCTGATTATTGCGCCGACTTCCGTGCTAGGCAATTGGCGCAAAGAGATTGAGCGTTTCGCGCCAGAACTTCACACTATGGTACATCAAGGGAGCACACGATTGAAAGACAAGCAGAAGTTTATGGATGCTTGTCAAGAGCACGATGTTATCCTGACCTCATTTGCATTGGCACGCCTGGATGAAAAGCTTTTACAAGGGCTGAAGTGGCATCGCGTGGTGGTTGACGAAGCCCAGAACATCAAGAACCCGCATGCCGCTCAGACACGAGCAATTCTGAAGCTTGATGCTCCCCGGCGTGTTGCCTTGACTGGCACCCCTGTGGAGAACCGATTGCGCGATTTGTGGTCAATCTTTAATTTCCTCAATCCAGGTTACCTTGGCAAGGAGGCACAGTTCCGCAAGGAATTTGAGACGCCCATTTATAAGAGCAATGATTTGACAAAGTCGACGACATTAAAGAAGCTGGTAGAGCCTTTTATATTGAGGCGTGTGAAGACCGATAAACGTATTATTGACGATCTGCCAGATAAGATCGAGCAGAAGATGTATTGCACACTCACACCCGAGCAAGCTTCCCTCTACGAGGCTGTCGTCAAAGATGTTGAAGAACAACTCAAAGAGGCCGAGGGTATCCAACGCAAGGGTTTGATCTTATCAACGATCCTGAAGCTCAAGCAAATCTGTAACCATCCGATGCAGTTTCTGCAGGATGGCAGCGCTTTCACAAGCGAACGCTCTCACAAGCTTGAGCGGCTAGGGGAGATGATCGAAGAGGTGATTGATAGCGGCGAGAGCGCGCTCATCTTTACACAGTTCACGGAGATTGGCAGCGCCTTAGAGAAGTATCTTGAGCAAACCAAGCATTACAATACGTATTATCTGCACGGCGGGACAAGCGTGAAACGACGAGAGCGTATGATTGCGGAGTTTCAAGATCCCGAGACTGAGCCGTCGCTGTTCATTCTCTCCCTGCGGGCTGGTGGTGTGGGCCTGAATCTGACAAAAGCAAATCATGTCTTTCACTTCGATCGCTGGTGGAACCCCTCGGTTGAAGATCAGGCCACTGATCGCGCCTTTCGTATCGGGCAGCGCAAGAACGTCTTCGTACATAAGTTTTTAGCAATGGGCACGATGGAAGAACGTATTGATGCAATGATCGAAGACAAGAAACGGCTCTCCTTACTGGTTGTAGGAACTGATGAGTCATGGCTTACAGAGCTTGATAACGATACTTTCAAAGAATTGATTGCACTGCGACGCAGCGCGGTCATGGAGTGAGAACGATGGCACAATTTAGCCGTACATGGTGGGGCCAGCGCTTTATTGCGGCCCTGGAAGAGTTTACCGATGAGGCACGACTTGGGCGCGGGCGGTCTTATGCCAGTAATGGGCGGATCATTGAATATACATTGAGCAAGGGTACGGTCACGGCCAAAGTTCGAGGTTCAATCAACCCATATTTTGGTGTCTATAAAGAACCTATCTACAAGACCTCTATTACAATTAAAGCGATAACATCGGACGACTGGGTGAAGGTCATCCGCCAGATAGCATCACGCGCGGACCTGATCACAAAGCTGCTGATGAATGAGATGCCCGATACGATTGAGGAGGCTTTCTCAGGCCTGGGTTTGCATTTACTGCCACATAGCGAGCGTGATTTCGTGACCTCCTGTTCATGCCCAGACTGGGCTAATCCTTGTAAGCATATTGCCGGTGTCTATTATCTGCTGGCATCAGCCCTTGATAACGATCCTTTTCTGATGTTTGAATTACGGGGATTGTCCAGGGACGATCTGCACACCGAACTTACTCGTTCTCCGCTGGGGAAAATCCTGGCGTCTGCGCTTGATTCAGACGAAGAGCCACTGGTCGAACCAGTTACATCTTACTTTACTCGCCCAATTAGAGAACAGGCCACAGTTGAGACTACTCACAAAGAGTTCTGGACTGGTGCGAAGAGATTGCCATCTGCAATTGGTAATCTATCGCAGCTAAGCGTACCAGCGCTGCTGATTAAGAAGCAGGGGGATTACCCCCCATTCTGGCACAAAGATTTGTCGTTTATCACCGTGATGGAAGAGCTGTATGAGCGAGTTCGGACAAAAAACAAGCAGATGAAGTGAGGTGGTGGTGAGAACTTTGCCGATCTCATTGAAGCTTTTGAGGAGAAGTGTCAGGTATGCTGACCTCGGTCTCGACACCGGCTTTTTTCTCTTGTCGTGTCCTTAATAGGGATTTCAGTGGTATAACACCACTTGTGGATAACCATGATCCGAGGAGAATCAACATGAACCCAATGATAATTGCCGCGTTGAGTGGCTCACTAAGGAGAGTGACTCCGAGGAAGACAGAAACAGCTGGATTTACATACGTGATGACTGTGCCCCTGCTGGCACCAACTTCGGCTATGAGTGCGAAGAAAATCAGATAGGCCACAGCTGTACAGATCAAGCCGAGTATGAGCAAGCTGACGATTACTTCCGTATCGGGTATCTTTTTGGGAAGTTGTAGTACAGCTAGCGGCAACAGTACAATGGTTGCGGTGAGGCACATTACAGATACTACTCCAAGGCTGGGTAGAGCCGAGATGGTTGGCCGTCTAATAAGAAGTGCGCTGGCGGCGTAGCCTAGAGCGGCGAGTAGAACCATAGCGGCTCCAAACAGCTTTTGCCCATCTCCTCCGACATCGAAACCAAGCAGAACAGCTACACCCACAATGCCAATCAGCAGCCCAACTAAACGCAGACCAGTGACTCGTTCACCTGGATCGAAGCGAAGAGCAAGCAGTGCGACCAGAATGGGATCGGTTGCGATAAGAAGGCTGGTGAGCGATGACGTAATGTGCTGCTCTCCAAAACTGATCAAGAGGAAAGGTCCAACGATCTGCACACATGCAAGCCCAGCTATAATGAGCCATCGCTTACGCAGTGGTCGCAATACCCCCTGATAGATCGCGATAGGAATGAGGACTAGAGCCGCGATGCCGACACGTGCAAATACTACCACGCCGGGGCTGAGTTCCAGCAGAGCGATTTTGATGAATAGGTAAGGAATACCCCAAATTACCGACATGGCGATAAATAGTATCCAGCCTTTGCGAGTCATGCTTCCTCCAAAGAGTAACGTTGATTAGTTTTCTTTCAGTATAATACCTTATCGGTTGATTGGACCCATTATTGTTAGAGTACGCTCTTTCCATGATTTCCCTCCAATGCTGGTTATGACTTAATATTACACTATGACAAGGGTAAATTTGAAAGGGTGTGATCCATTGATCATTTGAGGTTTGGCTTTTAAATTTGCCATACTTGAACGATATTGTTGTTGGCGGTGACGATGCGGGAATCATTGGGTGACCAGGATAAACTGTTGGTAGCAATTGCGGGAAAGCTAGTGAGCAGCTGGCCGTTCTGGGCATTCCAGACGTGGATTCTGGCATCGCTCCCACCTGAGGATGCGATGTATTTTCCATTATGCGACCAGACTGTAGCAAGATTTTCAAAATCGTTTTGAGTGCCGTAAGTTAGTAGGGTTTGTCCGCTATCAGATGCCCATATATATACTGGACCGGTTAACCCACCTGAAACGATGCGCGAATCGTCGGGCGACCAGGATACTGAGCGTACAGTGTCACCCTGTTTATCGTAGATTAACAACGATTTTCCACTAATCCAGTCCCATACCCTTGCTGTCGCATCTGCAGAGCCAGAAGCAATATAGCGTCCATTGTGCGACCACGAGAGGGACCAGATGCTGTCAGTATGACCTGAAAGTGAGCGTACCTTACTCTGTGTCACGACATCAAAGATCTGGATATCGTCGCTAAAAAAGCCTCCAAGAGCAAGATAGCGCCCCTTTGGGGAGAGCGAAACGGCGTACAAGATGCCATGCAGGTCGCCACCAGTTCCGCTATCAAAGAATCCAATTTGCTTATGACTTGTGAGATCCACTAACTGAGCAGTTCCGTCGGCAAAACCGACTGCAATTCGGCTGCTGTCAGGAGTCCAGGCAATGGAGTACGCACCGTCATCACTTTGTGCAGGTTGAATCTGGCTACGATATGAAAACAAGCGTTCATGCGTCGTAGCACTCCAAACATGGGAGGTGCCATCATCGGAGGCGGACGCAATGTATTTGCCATTAGGTGACCACGAGACTGCCCAAATAGTTTTTGTGTGATCATTGAAGGTCACGAGCGGAGTTGCTGGCGCTGGAGTTGGTGTTGTCTGAAAACCAGGGTATGATCCAAAAGACCCGAATGTCTTTACTAAGTTTGAAGATGCACTTCTTGTACTTATGTACGCATAGTAGGTCAGGCCGCTAGCTGCAACTGCTGCTGCACCTAGTGCGATGGTGGTAATGGCCGCACGCCGCGATACTCGTCTCGCCTTTGGCATTTGTGGAGATTGTCCAATCTGGAAGGGAGGATATGTTTGAGGCGTAGAATATGGCGGATAGGCTGAAGAGGGAGGGAGGGATCCTCCATTTTGAGCAGGAGAAGAAGGTAGCTGGTACGCTGGATTTATAGGATTGCCAGGATAGGGCAAAGGTTGGGCGCCTGTTTGCGATACTGGTGAGGTAGATAGGTTCGCATAACCCTGCGTTGAACTGAATTGGGCTGGAGCCTGCGGCTGATATTGCTGTGAAATCTGTAATTGGTTTGTGGATGGAACATTGGATGATGCAAGATTAAAACCGCCGGCAAATGGTTGTGAAAACTGATTGCTCGCATGTTCCAGCGCTTGAGCGAAGGCTACTACAGTTGGAAAACGATTGTGAGGATTTTTTTGGAGCGCTTTCAATACAACTTGTTCAATTGCAATTGGCACTTCGGGTGCATAGAGGCGTAACGAGGGTGGCAAAGCGGTTGCGTGTTTGATGGCAATCTCAGTCATTGTTCCTTGAAAAGGACGCTGGCCTCCAAGCCATTCATAGACAACAATGCCCAATGAATATTGATCGCTGGCTGGACGCGGGTGAGCTTGAATCTGCTCGGGGGCCATATAGGCGAGCGTTCCAGCGATGTCTTGCGTCTTTTGATAGTGCGAACTTTGAGCAACGAGGGCAATACCGAAATCGGTCAAGAGAATCTCGTGATTACGCCCAATAAGCATATTTTCTGGCTTGATATCGCGATGAATCACGCGTTGTTCATGAGCGTATTGCAATGCATTAGTTATCTGTTGTACATAGCTCATAACAAGTTGTAGTGGAAGACGCGATCCCTTTGGATGTAGGAGACGCAGAGTACCGTTGGGAGCATAATCCATAACAAGATAAGGAAGACTGTTCTCAACACCGAAGTCTAGAACGCGTACAATATGCGGATGCAGGAGACTGGCGATCATACGAGCTTCATTGCGAAAGATTTCAATGTCCTCGTTTGCCAGTTGCGTACTCAATAATTTTACTGCTGCCTGTGTATTGAGGTGAATGTGTTCAGCGAGATAGACTTCAGCGAAACCTCCCCGCCCCAATAGTTTAACAAGGCGGTAATTTCCAATGCGCTGTCCAATGTGGCTTGCTTGCTCAACCATGCCTGTGCTTGCATCTCATTCCTTTTAAGCTACCCTATGATGGGCGCGAGCATTGATCCCCCGATTCAGTATAGAGGACAGAAACATGGGCAAACAAGCAAGATAGGACATTTGGCAGAGTTCTAGTTCCTGCTGTAATCAGACTTTCAGGTAGCGGCTCAAGAACTCTACAAGTTTACTCTCCAGAAATTCAAGATGTGAAGGGTTGATTTCTGATCTCCTGTGTAATGGATTGGTTCATACAATGACCAGGTTTATCTCTGGATAGGATATCACTCCTTCACAAAAAGAGGTAGCCGAGAGAATGACAATTATTACCAAGGGCCATTTCTGTTAAGGCAGTGGAGAAAGCACTTTCCATGCAGTTTCGGCGAGTGGTTCCCGTGCTTCCTGAATCTCCGAAATGATTCGGGTTCTAAGCCAGCGGCGTACGTATTCCCGACTGGGCCCTATGACGAGTGGGACGTAGAGGTTTTGCGGGAAACGCACAATGGTGCCATCTTCTATAAAAGGGGAAATCCACTCAAAGAACTGCTCAGGGAAGTTTTCTTTGGGAAGTGCCAATTGTATTTTCTGATGGACGACTTTTACGTACGAGCCGAGGTATTCCGTACTGCCGGCTTGCATGACGAATTGGCCTAAATCTGGATGCTGCTCAGACCAATCTAGATATGCATATATCAGGTCTTTGATTCCTTTATGCGGTGGTTTGTCAGTAATTGCAGCCAGTAACGATGCATTTAAATCACTGCGCCCTTCTAAGTAAAGAGCCTGTGCAAGCATTTCTTTGTTTTCGAAATGATGATAGATGCTACCAGTGCTGGCGCCAGAAAGCATTTTAATATCCTCCATAGTGGTCTCAGTGAAACCTTTCGTTAAGAAGGACTTCAGCGCTGCTTTTAGAATTGCTTGACGTCTTGTTTCTGTTGTTGTATTTTGACTTGAAGCGCCAACCACTATCTGCTCACTCCATTTGCTCCCATTTTGCTCAAAGACGAAAATTTGTATCGTACATATGTATACTCATCAGTGTATCATAGCCTTGACTAGAATACAATTCTAGAATACAATTTTTATAGAAGCAAATTCATTCATGTAACAATAGCATTAGCACATCCTAATTAAGTGGATGGATAGAACAGATGGATTGAATATGGAAACTACTACACAGAACGTAGATGGGCATTCTGCGAAGCGTGTCTCGCGGAGAAATAGACCTGTTGGTCCTCATTATAAATGGATCGTGCTTTCCAATACTACTCTGGGAGTATTGATGGCGAGTATTGATGCAAGTATAGTCTTGATCTCTTTGCCAGCTATTTTTAAAGGTATCCAAATCAATCCGCTCGCACCTGGGGAAACGAACTATTTTCTCTGGATCCTCCTGGGGTATATGATGGTGACGGCGACCTTGCTCGTTACATTTGGGCGTATTTCCGATATGTACGGACGCGTGCGATTTTACAATATAGGGTTCGCAATTTTCGCAGTTGGTAGCATTTTACTTTGGCTGACACCAAGTACAGGTAATCTTGGAGCGGTAGAGCTTATAATCTTCCGTTTTGTCCAGGGTATTGGTGCTGCTTTTCTCTTTGCAAATAGCGCAGCTATTATTACCGATGCCTTCCCAGCGCACCAGCGTGGTTTGGCATTGGGCATTAATCAGATCGCTGCAATTGTTGGCTCTGTTATCGGACTCATCATGGGGGGTATTCTGGCCTATTTCGATTGGAGGTTAGTATTCCTGGTTAGCGTGCCTGTGGGGGTGGTAGGAACTATATGGGCTTATATGATGCTAAGAGAAGTCGCAACAATTCGTCAGCATCAAAAGATAGACTGGGCTGGCAATATCACGTTTGTTGCTGGCTTGACTATTCTGTTGTTTGGTATTACCTATGGAATCGAGCCATACGGCGGTTCGCCTACAGGATGGGGCAATCCTATGGTGATAGGAGCGCTCTGTAGCGGTTTTCTGCTGTTGGCAGCTTTCATCTGGATTGAGCTACACGTACAAGATCCCATGTTCCAACTGCAACTTTTTAAGATACGCATGTTTGCCGCGGGGAATACCAGCAGTTTTCTGGCTAGCATAGCACGAGGTGGTCTACAGTTTATGCTCGTTATATGGCTGCAAGGGATCTGGTTGCCTCTTCATGGATACGACTACAATGTAGCACCATTGTGGGCAGGCATCTATATGATTCCGTTGATGGTTGGTTTCTTATTGATGGGTCCTTTAAGTGGCTGGCTTTCAGATCGATATGGCTCTCGGATCTTCTCGACCACTGGAATGCTCATACAAGCTGTGTGCTTTTTCTTGCTGACGATAATACCACTGAACTTTGATTATATGTGGTTCTGGCCGATACTTTTTATGTTAGGTATTGGACAAGGAATGTTCTCTTCACCAAACACCTCCTCGATCATGGGGAGTGTGCCTCCAGACCAGCGCGGAGTCGCTTCCGGCATGCGCGCGACATTTCAAAACTCTGGGTCGCTCGTGAGTATTGGTGTCTTCTTTAGCCTTATTACGGCGGGACTGGCTGCCACTCTGGGCACAACGCTCTTTACTGGTCTCACAAAATCTGGTTTACCGGCAGTTGTTGCTGCTAAGGTTGCACATCTCCCTCCGACGTCTGCGCTTTTCGCAGCTTTCCTGGGCTACAATCCTATGGCGACGCTGGTGCCCGCAAATGTATTACAAGCCCTACCTGCAGCTAAGCAGGCATCGTTACTAGGCCATAGCTACTTTCCGAATCTCATTTCGCCACCGTTTGCTCAGGGGCTGCATAATGTTTTCTATCTTTCTGCTGCAATGTGCCTGGTGGCTGCTTTTGTATCGTTGATGCGTGGAAAACAGAATACCGTTTCACAAGTAGTGGCGAGCAAGAGTGGGAGTGTGGATGTTGCGAAGCAACAGGTGACGGTGACGTCAGATATGGATTGAAGTACAACCACAATGGCTACTCATGACTCCTTGCGGCCTCATCCACATAGTCGCTTCCTACAAGCGTAGCAGCTTCTTCTGACTGTCCACATGTGCGTAAGAGGCGAGTGTAGCGCCTACGGGTATCTAGTGTGTGAGCGGGAACGTTTCATGGCTTCGCACCTTGCCTCACCTAGACTGCAAGCGCTTCTTTCTCAAAGTGCTCGTCGCGTCTCATACCAGCAGGCCTCGTGTGATTACGGTCGACAAAAACGCTGTGTATCCCAAAGCCTTCAAAGAACTCAAGTAGGAAGGATTTATTCCGGAATGCTATAAGCTGCGGCAAAGCAAGTATTTCAACAACGCCGTCGAACAAGATCATCGTTTCATCCAACGACTTGTCAGACAGGAGCTGGGCTTCTTTTCTTTTTAGAGCACATGGCGAACCTTGCTAGGATACCTGATGATGAACATAATACACAAAGAGTAAATACAGGCGTTGGCAAAGGAGATATTCCGTATCAGGTAATGTGCATCTCCCACCTCTTCTGAGTGGTAACCTAAGCGCAACAGCATGAAAGGAAACATGCTGTTACTTGTCATTTCCATTTTTTGCAACACAGCTAGAAGCGCAAGCCCAATTTTTATCGATCGGCGTAAATTCACTTGAATTCTCTCACTCCTTGCGGGTGAAGTGTAGGGGCTGATTTCGTCTCGCTTCACCTTGAAGGACGTAAGCCCCACATGAATCCTCGCTGTTGTTGTCCAGTGATTATGTCCGTTTGGACGCAATGACTGGTTTGCGCCAGGGATGATCAGCACGCGGTTTGGGGGTGGTGGGGGCCGCTGGGGAGGAGTCAGCCGAGGCGGTGCGCACC
>Ga0116218_1000713_pt1 | contig 22629 bp, 20 predicted proteins | sample Sb_taG_2_FD_88966 | JGI IMG/M metagenome (GOLD analysis project Ga0116218, IMG submission 88966) | Peat soil microbial communities from Weissenstadt, Germany - Sb_50d_5_LS metaG | ecosystem: Environmental > Terrestrial > Soil > Wetlands > Peat | place: Germany: Weissenstadt | collected 2010-09-21 | reverse complement strand
GACCCGCTCTCGTTATGCGCGCAAAAAGCCTGAGCATTGGCTTGCTCCTCCTTTGGAACTCGATCTGGATTTCCACCAGATTATTGCTCTCGTCACCTGATTCGTCTTATTTGAACCGTATTGCGGTGTTCCCCTGTTCCCAGCGATACAGGAGTAGGCCTACATGCAACTTGTCGAGCAACATTGCATTGACAGGCGTGACCCGCGTTTTGCGCTCATTGATGAAGCGGCTTTCCAGTCCAAGAACCTGTACAATGCTGCCTTGTACATGGTGCGCCAGGCTTTCATTCGTGAGGGGAAATACCTCAACTACTCGAAGATGGACAAGCTGATGAAAAAGCACGAGGCGTACCAGGCGCTGCCTCGCAAAGTCTCGCAATGGGTGCTCAAGGGACTCCACCACAACTGGCAAAGTTTCTTTGAGTCACTCAAGGCGTACAGGGAAGATCCCTCCAAGTTCACTGGACGTCCAAAGTTACCCGGGTACAAGCACAAGACTGAGGGGCGCAACCTGCTGGTCTACACCCTACAGGCGATCAGCAAACCAGAGCTGGTGAGAGGGATCATCAAACCCTCACAGCTTGCCATCAGCGTCAAGACGAAACAGCAGAGCGTCAAGCAGGTACGCATCGTCCCGAAAAACGGGTTTTACGTGGTCGAGGTGGTGTACGAGCGAGAACCGATCCCGGCACGGGTAGACCCCGCTTTGTGTGTCGGGATCGACCTTGGAGTCACGAATCTAGCGGCGATAGCATCAAACCGTGTGGGCTTTGCGCCCCGGCTGGTTAACGGTCGTCCGTTAAAAGCGTGCAACCAATGGTACAACAAGCGCGTCAAAGTGCTCAAGAAGTTGCTGCCCAAAGAGGATCGAGAGCGGGTCACAAGGCAGATGGAGCGCATCACCAACAAGCGCAACCGGCAGATTGACCACTACCTGCACACCGCCAGTCGGCGCATCATCGACTTCCTGATCGCAGAGGGGGTGGGGACGGTCATCATCGGCTTAAACCCATTGTGGAAACAAGAAGTCAAACTCGGAAAGCGCTCGAACCAGAACTTTGTCTCGATCCCCCACAGCCGCTTCATTGCCATGTTGACCTACAAAGCCATGCTCGTCGGTATCCAGGTGGAAGTCAGGGAAGAGAGCTATACGAGCAAAGCGAGCTTTCTTGACTTGGACCCTATCCCTGACTATGTATCAGGTGAGGAGGAGCACATCTTTAGCGGGAAACGCATCGGACGCAGAAACCGCTTGTATCGGGCAAAAGAAGGTAAGGTCATTAGCGCAGACGTGAACGGCGCCTACAACATCTTACGCAAAAGTAGACCCAATGCATTCGCAGAGGGAATAGAGGGCTATGTAGTTCACCCCGTGCGGTTGGTCGTTTGACTGGCCGTACAGATCAAACAGAAAATAGAGCGGCGCAATCAACTGTTCTATTTTGTGGAACTATGGTATTATGATTACAGCACATGCAATTTGTGGAGAAATATACGTGACGAATTCTCAAGATCAGGGCGCTTTCGAGGTGATATTTTATACAAAGGCAGGATGTCATTTATGCGAAGAAGCGCGAGACATGCTGGAAGACATTGCAGCGTTAACATCCTATGACCTTACCGAGATAGATATTCGTAGCAATCCAACTATCTTTGAAAAATATCGCTATCGAATTCCCGTTATTGTGATTAATAACGAAACCCTTATCGAGGGACGAATCGAATTTCGAGATTTAGCTAAGGCATTCCATTTACGTTGAATCGTTCGTACAAGGTGGAACATGTCAATACAAGAGGTACAAAACACAACTCAACATGCTTATTCACCGAGAAGGCAAACCCTCGATCGAGTTATGAATAGTATTGGTCGATTTGTGGGTAACTTTCTGATAGATCATTGGGCAACAATGATTACAAGCGTATTGGGCATACTTGTTTTTGCCGCGCTAAGCGTTCCGTTTCTCTCATACTTTGGGCTTGATGCAATTTCCAAACAAATTTTCTTCGCTCTGCATATGGTGTGCGCACAAATCCCATCCCATTCGTTTTACATTTTTGGGCATCAACTTGGAATGTGCGCCCGAAACTTCTCCATTTACACTTCGATGTTTATAGGTAGTTTGATCTTCGTTTTGAGCAAGAAACGTATCCCAGGCATTCCCTGGTGGCTCTGGATATTGATGGTTCTGCCCATGGCAATAGATGGCACAACCCAGATGTTCGGCTTGCGAGAAAGTACCTGGGAGTTACGTGTCCTCACCGGCACCCTTTTCGGATTAGGCAATGTCTGGTTTGCACTTCCGCTTATTCAGAAAACCATTCTCGAATCGCTTCCCGCGCAATCATTAAAGGAAAACGCATCCAATTGAGTTCAGTGCATGATAGATCTCTACTTATTTTTGCAGAATATTGTGAGTAGACTCATTGAGGTAGACGGATTACAAGCCATTGTTCTAGGTGGCTCCTGGGCTTCTGATACTCAACGCCCAGATTCTGACATTGATTTAGGATTATATTACAATGACGGTTCCCCTTTAGACATTAATCACTTGAGCCAGATCGCCAACGAACTCAATGACCTTCCTGATCCAGAGGTGACGAAGTTGGGGGAATGGGGCAAATGGGTGAATGGAGGAGCGTGGCTTACAATAATGGGACAACGTGTAGATTTCCTCTATAGAAACATTGACTTCGTCTCATCAATTATCGACGAGTGCAATAGAGGAGAAACACAATTCGATTACCTGCAACAACCTCCATATGGATTTTATAGCTATATCTACTGTGCCGAAACCCAGCAATGTAAAATCCTCTATGATCCGCAAAGAGCCATAATGGGTTTAAAGGCAAAGATTTCCTGCTATTCTGAATTATTAAAAAGTACCATTATCAATGGGTTTTTGTGGCATGCAGAGTTCTCACTTGAGGTTGCTAAAAAATCAGCTAACACAGGCAATGTCTATTATATCGCTGGCTGCTTTACAAGAATAGCAAGCTGCCTGGTTCAAGTTCTTTATGCTCTCAACGAAACGTACTTCATAAATGATAAAAGACTTAAAAAGGATGTAGAGCAGTTTAGCATTAAACCTCCTGACTTTATAAAGAGATTAGATTACATCCTGGGAGATATCGGAAGTGAAAGCAACAAACTCACTGAGACGCTATTAAATACACAGATCTTATTGACCGAAGTCATCGAATTAGGTAGAGACCAATACACTCCTAAGTTTGATTTACATGCGCTATCGCCAAAAAGCCTTTAATACGCTATAATCTAGCCTGAAAGTGTCAAGCACCCATCTCTTAGAATAGGATGGGCTTGTGAAACGATCCGGAATGTCACCGGAGAACCATCAAGGGCAACTGCGAGACTAGCTTACCCAAGCTCCGGCAATGGGGCGTTTGAAGGAGACTGAACGATCTGGGCGTGACAGCCCGCAGGATGGTGCGAGCGCCTCCCTAACTTGCACCCGCTCCGACCGTCAGCAGCGAAGGGATCATAGCCTACCCGAAAGGGGCTTATCGCACATGTCGCACACCTTTGTCCCTGTGGTCGATCAGGAACACACCCCGCTAATGCCCACGACCCCTGCACGGGCACGGCGCTGGCTCAGGAGTGGGAAAGCCACCGGCTTCTGGAAGGGGGGCATCTACTGTGTGCGCCTCAACGTCGAGCCATCGGCGCACGAGCAGCAACCCATCGCGGTGGGCATCGATCCTGGTTCCAAACGCGAGGGCATCGTGGTAGCCTCCTCCTCCCACACCTACCTCAATATCCAGGCTGAGGCCAGAGACGGAGTCAAGGAGGCGGAGAAGGACAGCACCCGCTTGCGCCGCACCCGCCGCAATCGCAAGACCCCCTGCCGCAAGCCGCGCCAGAACCGCAAGCAGAGCAAAAAGAGGCTGCCGCCCTCCACCAGGGCTCGCTGGCAGTGGAAACTGCGCCTGGCCATCTGGCTCTGCCAGCTCTTCCCGGTAAGCGTCTTCGTGGTGGAGGACATCAAAGCCACGACCTTTGGCAAGAAGCGCTGGGATCAGTCCTTTTCCCCCTTAGAAGTGGGCAAGCACTGGTTCTATGGGGAACTCTCGAAGCTGGCACCTGTCCGGACGAAACAGGGGTACGAAACCAAAGCACTGCGCGAGCAGTTGGGACTGAAGAAAACGCGCAAGAAGTTGGCAGAAGTCTGGGAAGCGCACTGTATCGATGCATGGGTACTGGCCTACAGCGCCGTGGGAGGCGAGATAAAGCCAGATCAGACAAGTCTGATCTGCATTAGCCCGCTTACCTGGCATCACCGCCAACTGCATCGTTTCGAGCCGGAGAAGCAAGGCAAGCGCAAGCCGTATGGTGGCACGCTTTCGCTGGGGATCAAGCGTGGCACGCTGGTCAAGCACCCGAAGTGGGGGAAAGCCTATATAGGAGGCACGATGGGAGGGAAACTGAGTCTGCACGACCTGCAGACGGGCAGGCGGCTCACGCAATCGGCTACCATCGCCGATTGTCGGCCAATCAAGTTGGTACGGTGGAAGACACGGCTAGTGCCACTCTCTACCGCCAACTAAGGAATGCCTGCTTCCTCCGCCGCCTGCAAGGCGAGGGCACCTGCACGCGAGCATAGTTTGATCCAGCAAAACAGTACTTACCAGATTATCAACAGCTCTAACAAGAAAATAGTAGAAATCTATGACCGACCAACATACCTCTGAAACAACATTCGCAATTGCAACACTAGGCTGTAAAGTGAATCAAGCTGATAGCGAGGCAATCAGCGAACAGATGAGCGCAGCAGGTTTCGTGCAATGTGACTTCAGCGACACGGCAGATATCTACATTGTCAACACATGTACTGTCACACATCTGGGCGACCGCAGTTCGCGTCAAATGATCAGCCAGGCTCGTCGTCGCCGTCCCGACGCCATGCTTGTCGTTACCGGCTGTTATGCTGAGATAAATCCTCAGGCCGTTGCTGCACTTCCAGGCGTAGACCTCGTAATTGGCAATAGTGACAAAGTATCACTGGCAGATAGCATTAAGCTACAACTGAAGTCCTCTCCAATCACTATGCTGCAAGCAGGAAAGGTCACGAACTCAGTTAAAACATATGCGCAGAAACGTAGCCTACCAGTACTTCATGCAGAGAATCAACACATCGGCAGTGACAGTTCTCTTCAATTCATCGGATCAGATGAAGAACCTCAACCCGAAAATCCCTCGCGTATATCACTTATATCCGATCTCACTACGTTACCAACTGTAGCTAATTCGAGGCTCCTTACGCGAACCCGTGTGCAGATGAAAGTACAGGATGGCTGCGATAATCGTTGCACATATTGCATAGTTCCCTATGTTCGAGGAAGTTCACGCAGCCGAAGCATAGAATCAGTAGTGGAACATGTGCAACGCAAGACAAAGGCAGGCTTTCAAGAGATCGTACTTACAGGTATTCACCTGGGAGACTACCATCCTGATGCTGACAAACAGCGCGATCTCGGCGACCTTATCGCTGCACTTTTACATCATACTGATATAGGTCGTATACGTGTATCCTCGCTCGAGCCGGAAGATTTTCGCCTTAAATGGTTGGAACTTTGGGAAAATCCTCGCATGTGTCGACATCTGCACCTACCAATGCAAAGCGGTTCGGATCATATTCTACGACGCATGGCACGTCGCTATAACAGCGAGCGCTACCATAAAATTGTTACGACAGCCAAACAGCTTGTTCCAGGCATTGCTATCAGCACCGATATAATAACAGGATTCCCAGGTGAGAGCGAAAGTGATTTTGAACAGACGTACCAGTTAGCTTCAGAATTGCAATTTGCCAAAGCACATATCTTCCGTTTCTCACCGAGGCAGGGCACCGCAGCATCACGCATGCAAGGGCAAATTAAAGATGAGATCAAAAAAGCTCGTAGCGAACGTCTACTCGCACTAAACGACCAGGACGTACGGCGTTTCCGGCAACAATTCCTGGGTGAAACCGTACAGGTTCTTCTCGAAAGCTATAAGCACGGCCGTTGGGAGGGCCTTACTGACAATTACCTGCGCGTTGAAGTTGAAGGTCTGGCCAACTATCCAGACAAGAATTTGCAAAACACATTGGTTGAAGTAAACCTGAAAGAACTGGTTGATGATGGAGTACTTGGTATTGCCGTAGAATAGGGTAACTTCTTAACGTATTACTATAGAGGAATTTATTCGTGATCTTCAGTAAAGCACATATCGATGATATAGCTGGTCACTTTTATGATGCACTCAAAGTTAATTTAGTGAGAAAGGCCCAATTTGAGATCGGCTGCCTCATGCTCGACGAAGTTGCTTATGGCTGGATAGATATAAGGAAACACTTGTAGGACTAATACACATGAAACGTTGGACATATCTACTTGTTTTACTTCTCCTCACATTTCTTATTACAGCCTGTGGTGATTCGTTTAATACCACATCAACGATCGGACCTATCGAGTCGCCAACTGTGCATTCACAACCTAATACTACACCATCAATCATGGCGAGTGGAACTTTCCATGAGTATTCATTACCCCAGTCCAATAGTGGGCTTATGCGACCTGCCATTGACCACGAAGGCCGTATCTGGTTCGGTGAGATGGGCCATAATCTTCTGGCTGACTTCGATCCTCACACTCAAAAATTTCAACAGATCACACCACCTCACGGACGTTCAGGAATTATGGGAGTTGTGGTTGCTGCTGATGATACAATCTGGTTTGCGGAACAGTATGCTAATTATATTGGTCATTACTTCCCTGCTACCGGTCAATTTCAAACATTTCCATTACCCATCCTGACTGTACCAGATCCAGGTCTTGCAGGCAAAACCCTCACACTCCCAAGTGCACCAAATGACCTGGTTCTCGATAAAAAGGGCAATATCTGGTTCACTGAATTAAACGCGAATGCTCTCGAGAGACTGGATATCAATAGCGGGCAGACTCAACAATATTCTCTTTCAACAACAAAGACGACTCAATCGCTCAATCCTTACGGGATAACTATTGATCCACAAGGCAATATCTGGTTCACGGAGGCGAGTACGAATCATATTGGTCGCCTGGATCCAAAAACAGGCCTGATCAGCTACTTTTCCATGCAAGGGTCATCGACACCTCTAATGGAGATCGCGGCCGATGCCCAGGGCATAATCTGGGCTACTTCGTTTTCAACTGGTCTTCTACTTAGCTTCAATCCGAAAACCGCTACATTCACACCATATTATGCCCCTTCATCTGGAGGGCTATATGGAATCACCATCACACCTGGAGGTCAGGTATGGGTGACGATTACTGCTGCGAACGCCATTGCAAACCTCGACCCTACTACTAACCGCTTCATCGACTATGTTATCCCAGGTATTGGAAGTTTGCCTCTCGGTGTTGTGGTGGGAGCAAACGATTCGTTGTGGTTCACTGAAGCAGGTAGCAATAAGATTGGCATGCTGAATCCATAAAGTCCTCACAAAATATATAAACTAAAGACGCTTTACACTAAATACTTCTCGAACCAACTCAGTATGTGCCTCAATCGCTCAATTCGTAACCTCGGGTGACCTCCCCGAGACAGTCCATGGCTCTGGCCTTCAAAACGCACAAAAAGCACTTCGCGTCCAAGATATTTTAGTGACGCAAAAAGTTGCTCCGCCTGTTCGATACTACAGCGTAGATCTTGCTCGCTATGAATAATAAGTAAGGGAGTATGGATACTCTTAACGTAGGTGATGGGTGACATTCGCATATAGCGATCCAGGTCATCCCATGGAGTCGTGTCAAGTTCATCATCTGCGAATGTCCAACCCAGGTCGCAAGAGCCAAAGTCTGAAGCTAAATTTGTCACGCTTCGATCAGTGATTGCTACTTTAAATCGATCGGTATGTCCAATCAACCAATTCGTCATGAAGCCCCCGTAACTGCCGCCAGTAACACCCATACGCTGATCATCTATATACCCTTTTTGCAACAGGGTATCTACACCAGCCATAATGTCCATCGAATCCTTCTCGCCCCAGGCTCCTCGTACTGCTAACGAAAACTCACGCCCATAGCCGCAACTACCACGTGGATTCGTGAAGAGAACGACATAACCCGCAGCGGTCAATAACTGCATCTCATGGAAAAAGCCGTAACCATACTGTGTTGCAGGGCCACCATGAATCTCCACGATCAACGGGTATTTTTTCGATGCATCAAAATCGAGTGGTTTCATAATCCAACCATCCATCGGCCAGCCGTCAGCTCCAGCATATGACATATATTCCGGTGTCGATAAGCACATTTCACTGAGCAAAGCATCGTTAAACGTCGTCAAACGTTGCAATTCGTTTTTTGACGTCAATGATCGCACAAAGATTTCCTGTAATCGTGTTGGACTTCCAATCAGTAAAGCCATCTTGCTCTTTGAGTGATCAAAACTATAATCACGAACATGAAGTTCACCTGGAGTCAGAGTTGGTGGATTAGTGGCAGCGCCACTTGTTGCTATAGCAAAGATTCGTGAAGCTCCTCTGTGGCTTGCAAGCGCGTACAGTGTTCTTCCATCGGTTGACCAGGTGGGAGCAGATGTGAGATGCTCATCGCCAATATCGCTATTCGTCCAGTCCTGAAAGGTACCCTCAAAATCCTGTGATAAACAGGTTGCGCTGCCTCTTTCTACATCCGCCAGAATTGTGTAAAGGTCTAAGTGTCCGCCCGAATGGACCTTGAGACCACCTATGAATGCGATAGTTGTGCCGTCTGGGGACCATGAAGGAGTACTGCACGCGAGTGAACCATTGGTCAGGCACTTCAAATCCCCAGTTTTCCCGTCGGTTATCACCAGTGTATAGATGTCAGGGCAGGGAAAGCGCCAGCGATCTTCCGCGCGACTGGAAACAAAAGCAATACGTGAACCATCAGGACACCACGCTGGATCAGTATCATCCCAATCACCATCGGTGAGTTGTTGCTCCTCACCGCCAGCGACACCGATCAGGAAAAGGTGACTGCGTCTTTCATAGATAAAACCAACACCGTCGAGGCGGTACCATAATCGATCAATGACACGCACTTTTGGCAGTACCTTACCATCCTCATTTTCTTCATCAACCTGTCCTACTTGTGCAGTAAAGATAATTTGTTTGCTATCTGGCGACCAGACGGGATTTGAAGCCCCATGTTGCATAAACGTGAGTTGTCGTGCCTCACCACCATCGGTTGGTATCAGCCAGATTTGTGATGTAGCTTTTCTTTGCTTTTTCTGCTCCCCTTGTTCTTTCCCCGTTGGTTCTCCCTCTCGATCAGCAACAAATGCAAGCCATCTTCCATCGGGTGACCAGCTTGGGCTATGAGCATTCGTTGCACCACTCGTAAAGCGTTTCGTTTCTCCTCCATCTGTAGAAACTATCCAGATAGAGGAATGATATTCTTGCTTTCTCTCATCTATCGTAGTTACTACAAATGCTACTCGCTGACCTTCAGGAGAAATACGTGGCCTGCTGACTTGTTTAAACAGGTAGAGATCTTCAATAGTAATATTTCGCAACATAGAAAATTCCTTAGCGGCGACGACGGCTACTACGCCTTTCTCTATCAATAGCAAAATCTAATGTTTCGTGGAGACGTTCAAAATCGTCGACATCGAGTTGTAACTCTACAGATGGTAGATCATCAGGTTTGGCACGTCCTTCTTCATAAAGGCGTAAAACCAGCGCAAGTTCAACTTGTAGTAGGCTCTCTTCAATTCCAATCTCCTCTTCAGTTTCTATAACCTCATCCTCTTCGTGATCTTCTACACTCTCTTCGTCAGGTTCGGTTTGTGTAAAGAACACTTCGATACGCGCGCAACGGAAACGGCCAGTGAGCTTAAGTGCATCAGTTGAGAGTTCCTCAGCCAGTTCACGCACAACCTCCATCATTTGAACAAATGCGTCTTGTAGTTGCTCAAGTGCGTCTTCTTCATCACCTAACGTTAATTCATTCTCTGCCAGATCTTCGATGGTCGATTCGACATTACTTCCAGGTTCAGGTAAACGTTGGCGTGCAAGATCGTTTAAACGTTCAAGTGCCTGCGCAAAAGCCGGGGAGAGAGGGGGATTTTCTCGCTCTCCCTGGAGTATATCTTTGTTTTCACCTGATTCTTCTACTTCGCTTTCTTCAGCCTCGTCCTCATCATCATCGTCTGAATCAAGGCCTGCTGCTTCTTCCACAGCCAGGATCTGATGGTGGAGTTGATCAACTACCTCGCGGTTCATATATGCGAGGACACGCGCCTGTCTTGAGGCTGCCACAAAAAGAAATGGAGGCCAGTCCCGGTAGCGCTCTCTACCACGTAAGTAGCGCAACTCCACCATCCCCAACGTATCAAGTCGTAGTGAAAGCTCCATTATTCCCTCCTATAGTTGAATTGACACCATCATACCACAACTAGGAGCAGTTGCTACAATTAAAGACACTTAAAGTTAACGTTCACCTATTCCCACTGAGTCCAGGCTATTTTCAGCCTGTGTCGCACCAGGAATAGCGCCGTGGCAATTACAACCAGTATAACTCCAAGTACCATGAGTGCAAGTGAGGGAGGAGTTGATAGGAATAACGCTCTCAATGCTCCTACTATCAAAAGAGCTGCGCTGCTGAGTATAAAGATGCGAATTCGCGACGCAATGCCCAACAGAAGTAAAGCAAAGGACTCACCTATCAGAACCAGTGTTGGCAATAGATTACTATCGCTAAAGCTATACCAGAGTGCAGGTAACAAAAGCAATAGCGCGCCTGTTAAAGCGACGACCTGCCCTGCCCAGTGTCCTCCTGGAAGAGTCTTATCACGCATAACGAATGGTGCAACAACCGAGAGATAACTGGCCGGAGCTAACAAGAGAATATCCAGTCTTGTCTGACCAAATGCGAACAACTCCCAGGAAACCACGAGGGAGCACATCAATCCTCCCACATAATAACACCAGTGTTGTAATGCTCTGGCCTGCTGCAAACTATTCTTACTTTTTTGCGTATCGTTTACAGAGATGATCGTTTCGGCTATGATTCCTGTATGTAAGTACCCATACCAGAATAGCATGAGTGCTAGCTCGAGCAGCGCCCCGGCTCCAACATGCGGCAATAGGGTCGTATCACTGTAGGAGAGTCCGCCCTGTCCTATGATACTCAGCACTACAATTGTCTGACCACCTAAACCGAGTATTGCATGTGGAATTGCTGATGGTAGCCAGTGCGATGTAGGAGGAATGATTCTCCAGGTGAACTGAGTGGCAAAAACCACAAGGAAAAGTAAACTGTATGCTATCATTAACGGAACAAGATCGAGGGGTGGCTCCTCCCATAACCAGATTGTCCATGCTGCCAGGCCTACAGGAAACACAAGTAATTCTGGCATCTGTTCTACAAACATTATCACCATGGCAATGACCGTGAATCCCAGCATGCTATAACCAATGAAGCCTGCAAAAGGTTGCTGTAAGGACAGTGAATTCCATAAGCCTATCGATATGGCAGCAATAAGGGCTGTGACATACCAGGGCCAACTCCAGGTAAATTGTCGCAAAGGCTCCAGGGAATTCGATATTGCGGATGTGCTGATCATTCGCTCCGATATTAATCCTATTGCCAGCCCAAGTAGTACCATACCTAAACCTATGCCAAATAGATAATAGGCAGTTAATTCCAACGCAAGTAAAGTTCCCCAAATTGCAAAACCAGCAACCAACCACAACCACACTGGTTGTCTTTCAAAAACCAATACTGCAAAAGCGATCAGTGCATAGATCAGCAAGGCATCTGGGACTGCACCATAGAATGGGATATTGATATTTGCAACAGTACCATACACACCTGTCAGAATCGCTGCAGCAAAGGCAGTAGCATAGAAAGGTAGAGCATATGTGAGGAACTTATTTCTACGCACTGAACCGAAAAATGGCATTGGCTCACGTCTAAAATATTTGACTGAGACTCCAAGCGCAGCACAAACAAGAGCAACAATGGATGGGCGAAACAGATCACCCAGGAAGCCGGCCGAAATGATTACCGACCATGTTGCAAATGCAGGCATAATCCACATTGCGAACTCGCTCTTTTCAAGAACACCAATGATGTAGGCGAGTACAGCGAAACCAAGCAAAGCAAGGCTTGTAACAAGTAAATGATCCTGTGTATAGCCAGTGTACCCTGTTATCACTGCTGAAATCAGCGCTACAACGTAGTACGGCATAGACCAGCTACGGTCGGCGAAACGGCTGACAATAACACCTGCCACCGCCAATACAGGTGTGAGGACGAGCAATACCCAGAACGAATTGGTTGGAATGAGTAGCGCGCCAATGGCAAAGCCTACCGAAGGAACAAGCCACAGCTTCATACGCACTAGAGCGGAAGCAGCATACCAGGTTGCCGCCAGCAAGGCAATCTCTACTGCAATCGGAATATGAACGCCAAATGTATTTTGCATAGCGCTCATACCATTAGAGTAACTAACAAACGAAGATAATATACCGTAGACAAGACCTACAACCAGCAAAGGCCATTCCCACATATGTGCAATGATCTGACCGGTGAACTTCTGTACTTGTTTTGCTTTCCGCGCATTAGTGACCAATCGGTGAATAGCTACCGATGCCAATGGCAATAAGATCCCTAAAATCAGCATAGCTAGCGGTCTACTCCATAACGTTGGTATTGCAAGTAAAGCTAAAATGAGGGGGAGGAAGAGCAAGTTTTGACGGTTCTGATAGAGTAACACTGCATACAGGAGAGCGGCAAAGGAAAGCAACAAAGCGCTGATAATATTTTGATTCTGATTGAGGCTCAAACTGAGGGTCAAGATGATCTCCAGTAAGGCCAGGGTATCTAGTGGATTAGACCATGCAGGACTGTAGAGCTTTCTTGCGATCACTGCACCCGCTACAAGAACCAGTGACAGGCCAAGAAATGCCCAGACAGGTGTGATATTGAAGGTCAATACAAGAATACTATATTCCCAATTAAGTAAGAAGCCTCCCAGCAGGAGCAGCCAACACCATCTAGCTTTTGAAGGAGTTTTTGCTAAACCTGCCCGTTCGAATGTAACGCTAAGAGAGAGCAAAATGCCGAGAGCCACCGCGACAAATTCAGCCACAGTTCGCCAACTCGTCTGATAAATCAAGGACGATGAGCCTGGGGACGGACTATACACAGAAGTAAAAAGCTGTATCAGCAAGAGAGGAGAGCTTATAAAAGGTACAATAAGCAACAAAACTAATGCGATTTGATCCAGGCCGAGGCTGAGAACCCCAAACGGTTCAAGTCGATGTCCTGCTATCCTGTTCAGGCCGTGATAAAGGATTGCCATGCCTGTTAAAGCCAGTGCATATCCGATAGATTCAAATCTCAATGCATAGCAAAACGCCAGTACTGAAGCTAGAACTAGATAGGCAAGGACAAGCACTAGTCGAGTCCATCTCGCCAGCCAAATCGAGAGTGTTGCCCAGAGCAGCAAAATCAGTGTCATACTCAATATCGAAAAGCGTATTTCACTGACAGGTGAACCATAAAAGTCAATCCCAAGCGAATACATCACAATGAGACAGAGACTCAATGCACTGACAGCTACAATGAGATACATTACATAGCGAATGGGATCTCGTAGCACTCCCCAACGATATTCGAAAGGCCATGTGTTTTCACCTTCGCGCTTCAAAGCGATCGTTGCAGGAATAGCCAGTATCATTGCCATACTCGGCCACCACCAATAATGTAGGTTCAATGCATCAGCAACTGCCAGGTCTGCTACAAGCAGAGCAATCAAACCGAGATATGCAAAAGGAATGAAACGCTGGTACACAGCCATCAGAATATAGATGATCGCAGCATAAGTGGCAGAAATCGCAATCAATACAGGAACAGAGAACTGTATGTGACTCCCTATTAACAATCTATATAGGGCATAAGCAACCAGGGGAATCAATAGAGCAAAGATGATCGTATAGATGATTGCAACAAAACGAAATGTTTGAAAACGGTAAGTAACGAAGCCGGTAATACCAAATATTGCATGCACGATGAACAAAACTAGAAATGCAACAAAGAGGTTGGAGGTAGTGATAGTAAAACTCAGCGAACCAATCAAGAGAAGAAACGCTCCAACAGAAGCAACAATATTAATTGCCTGGTCAGCAAAGAATTCTCTCCATGAGAAAACGCGGCGTGGTGGCTGTGGCTTCATTGGCGAAGGTGTGACAGCAGATTCTTCTGGCAGCGATATCTTTTGGCTAACAGGAGCTGGCGCCACTTGCACTTCTTCAGGAACCTTTGATAAAATAGGTGCAGCAACAATCGGCGCAACAGGGGCTGGCGCTCCTACAGGAACTGGAAGAGCGGCAGGCGTCGTAAACTTTTTGTATTGGCGCACAACTTTCAAACGATGCTGATAACGGCGTATCAATTCGTCAATCTTGAGCTCACCTCCACCATATGTAGATACTCTTTGAAGTTCATGAATGGATGACTGCAGAAAAAGTTCCTCTTTATCTGGCTTCACGGGGTATTTACAGCGTGGACAATCTTCTGTCACTTTTGGATCAACAATCAAGCCACAGCAATCGCAACGGAATACGAATGTCGTGTTCATCTGACTACCTCCCTTGTTTGTACCAGGTATGTCTTATAGATGTGTCTCTTCTTTACTCATCATACTTTGAATGCGCATCGCAGCTTCATCACGAGTAATCTTTCCGGCCAGCAAGTCATCAAGCACTGCATCAATACTGGGCAGTATTTCACTTTGTTGGATGGTGGTTGGGACGATATGCTCAGGAGGGGCAGGCTCCATAATTAAAGGCGCCTCCCCGGTCTCAGGACGCTTCGTGAGGCCACTAAAAAGATGCTCGCGCCTTGCAGTCCAGAAATACAGAGCGAGTACCATGACACCAACCACACATGCGGACGCTCCTGCTCGCGCCACCTGTTGCCAATTTTCGAATGGTGAACCCAGTAAGTCTGTGCCAAGAGAATATAGCGCAACTGCTCCACCAATGGCCGTGGAAAGGATACCGCCAGCAAGCATCGCGAAAACAAATCCACGCCTGGGTTCCGCAGCCGCAGCAGCATCATGTTTGTAACGCTGGTACAGGTTGATATCGAAAGGAATATACGCAAGTCCGGTGATGATTAACGCAAGCGCTGGTGCCCAATCACGAGGGCCAGTAGCGATCCCAGCAAGCATCTGGAACAAATTCAAGAATACAAGCGCAATACCCCACCAGAACGCAACGGCAAACAAGGCTGTGATAATTGCCTCACCAATTAAGATCGTGGTTCCCCACCTTTGTTCGGAAAACTCTCTCCTGGCAGTGATTCGCAACCAGACAATGTAAACAACGGTGACAAGAAGACCAAGACTAATGAGTGCTGCGAAATTATAATTATTTAGAATGTCACTCGCAGACGGAGTAACATTGAAAATTGCCAGGATTCCTAATTCTATTCCTCGGCTAATACCGTATAGAATTAGGCAAACTCCGTAAGCAAAGCTCGCAAAATGCAGGATACTACGCAACAGGGAAGCGCTATCATTACGGGTAAAAAATCCATAACCTATCCAGAACGCTACAATCCACAACGTAGACACTACCAAACTGAGCAGATTTGGACCTGGACATCCCGTAAAGCCGCCACACGCAATTGTACCTGTAACCTGACCATTAAAAATGAAGGCATCTCCAAGCTGAAAGGCGGTATTATTCCAGGAAAATGTCAGGACAATCAGTAGGATGAGTTGCACGCCATTCAAATGTAAACGCTGAAATGTCATTGCCACACCAGCCCCAGCCTGACTTCGTTGCCGCTCTAATTCGAGTACCGCTAACAGAAGAAGGGTAGTTGTTGCAAACGCTGCAGAACCTGTGAGGTCAAAGGCAGGTTCATGACCAAGTTGGGCAATTACCCCCATTGCCATGACAACAATGGCCAGGGGCGCGTCGATCAACTCTGTGATATTCAAGAAGAAAGAGCGGATTGCACTTTGACCGGCTGTGCGGTCATTCTTAATATCACGCCTGATCAGCCAGTAATGTAGAATTCCGAATATACCCGCAATCAGCCATGAAACTACAAAAAACACAATGACTTGCACGATTGAAGCGTTGGTTGGAATGGTGCCATAGGCTCCCCGTAAAGGAGTAAGCGAAAAGAGGGTCTGCAGCAACATACCTAAGCCAACCGCAGCAAAGATTAACATCGCTATAAAGACAATATAGAGATATATGCGGTACAGATTACGTCCCATAATATCCTCCTTTGCTGAAAGCTCTTCTCTAGTAGAATATTACAGCAATGTGTGGATGATGGCATGGGTCAAATGTCACATCTCTAACACAATACATGAAGAGATGCTTAAAAGAGGGATTTTGGGAGTGATATAGCAGTTTAAGGCGACCCGGTCATGATTAGAGAACCACAAAATTTGTTGAGGCTGATTCGTATGAATTTTATGTCACCGCTAATTGAGAGGATTATTCTTCTACGACGCTTTGCACTTCTTCAATACATGCAACTTTAACGATTTCGATAGAGTACCCGCGCTTCTTCCATTTCCCTATTCCACGCTCTAAACGCGCATCTAAGTCCAGGCGTGTACGAGCTTCTACCAAACCCGTCGATGTCATAGGGGTATGCTCAGGATGAGTGATACTGTAAGTGACGTAATACTTCATACTCTCCACTTTCCTCGTTTATGAAAAACTTCTCAAATGTTCTGTTTTGAGGTCACTGTTCGCCGCTTCGAATTGATCTGACGCAGGTAGTTAGCAAGGTGTGCGTTAAAGGTCAATCCATCGTACCATTCAGGGTATATTGGATGAAGTGACTGGAATGCTAGAGTGATAACATATTGAGCAAACTGCTGCTCGTCCATTGCGGATATAAAGGTTCGCAGATGTTGTGGATCGGGAGAATTCCATGAGACAGGTCCTTCAATTTCTGCATCAGGCATCTCGGCGTTCAGTTGAGAATGACCCTCAGTATCGGAGAATTCACGGGTATACCCCAATGCTAACCAAATTTCTTCCGCTTTATCAAGCGGTTTCTCGGAGAGATTACTACCTTCCACCCATAACTGTATGATATGAAAGAGATCAGCATCAGAGAGCGCCAGCAAATCCAACTTGACTTGTTTGACGAATGTTCGGGATTGGCCGTTCATCTTCATCGGAAATCCTTCCTGATACCAAGTTTGTCTAACGAGAAGGAGAATAAAAACATAGCTTGAGGGAAGAGTAGCCATACTCCATTTTCTTTTTAAGTACTATAGATAAAATTTCGCCTTATTGAGCTACTATCTCACGATGTCTATGAAATGATCTATAGCTACTCTTCCCAACGCTATGCACAATATGTGATGATGACCTGGTTAACGAGCACGACGCCTTCTGCGACGTTGTGCTTCAGCTTTGCGTTTTCGCCGAGCTTGAGGACTTTCATAATGCCTGCGCCTTCGCGCTTCTGATAAGATCCCAGCTTCCTGTACCTTGCGCTTGAAACGTTTGAGTACAAACTCAAACGAATCACCTGGATTCACCATAACTTCTGTCATAAAGATTACCAGCGCGATCGTTGGTCGCTCGAGCGTCCACTTCTTTGTGCCTGATAACATTCACTACAATATACGGGTTTGTCGCCTCGTGGCTCAAATGGCACCTGTGCCTCATTTCCACAGCTAGAACAGGTTACAATGTACATCTGACGAGGTTCGCGCTCTCGGTAATCACCACTACCACTTCGTCCACGGCTATTGTATCCACCACCTGACTGCTTACGTGCTGCACGGCAATCTGGACAACGGCTCGGGGAATTCGTCAATCCACGGCTAGCATAAAATTCCTGTTCGCCTACTGTAAAGGTGAATTCTGCATTGCAATCGCGACAATACAAGGTTTGATCTGACAATGACATGTTACTACTTTCTCAATTCCTGGGCTTCATACCCAATTTATTCTCGTGTATCGTGCGGCTTGCAATAGACAATCTACTCTTAGCTTAAATGCACTATACAGCATTTACTAAGTATAACATATCCGTCTATAGACCCTGGACATCTTTTAAAAATACATTCTCCCTCGCACACGTTGATAGTCATACCTTGGTTGAGATAGCTATTACAATTCATCAATTCTGTTTGGTGTAGATACTACACACCGTACTTTTTGCACTTCTGCTGTCGAATGATGAGGTATACTAATGCAGAGAGAAGCAAGTTCATCAGAGTCATTCTTGAACGACGTACGTCTGGGATGGGTTGAGCATCTGCAGAAGGAGGTGCTGCATGCGTGAACTCCCAACAGGGACCGTGACGCTGCTCTTCACCGATATCGAAGGCTCGACGCGCATGCTCCAGCACATGAGTGGGCGCTATGCTAGCCTGCTGGTAACATGCCGTGAACTCCTGCGTGCTGCGTTCCTCGAGTTCCACGGACACGAGGTGGATACGCAGGGCGATGCTTTCTTCGTGGCCTTTGCCCGTACCACTGATGCCATCTCAGCTGTGGTGGCTGCCCAACGTTCCCTCTTTACCCACACCTGGCCCGAAGGGGTGGCAGTACGCGTGCGTATGGGCTTGCACACTGGCGAACCACAGCTTGCGTCTGAAGGCTACGTCGGCCTGGATGTACATCACGCTGCACGCATCATGAGTGCCGGGCATGGCGGGCAAGTACTCCTTTCTCAGACGACTCGTGACCTGGTGGAGTATGCGCTACCGGACGGTGTAAGCCTTCTGGATGTGGGAATACATCGCCTTAAGGATCTCCAGCAGCCTTGTCATCTCTTTCAACTCTCCATAGCGGGCTTACCTGCCGACTTCCCGCCGCTCAAGACGCTGGACAGATCCCCGCATAATTTGCCCATCCAGCCGACTCCTTTTATCGGCCGCGAGAAGGAAGTGACAGCGATCATCGCACTACTGCGTCGTGAGGAGGTTCGCCTGGTAACGCTCACAGGCCCAGGCGGTACTGGCAAAACGCGACTGGGCCTGCAGGTGGCTGCAGAACTAAGTGACAGCTTTGCAGATGGGGTCTGCTTCGTCAACCTGGCTCCTTTGAGCGATCCCGAGTTGGTCATACCCGCCATAGCTGAAGTGCTCAACGTCAAAGAGATGGCTGAGCAAACCCTCCTGGCTCTGCTGCAAGCGTATCTGCGCGAGAAGCACCTGCTACTCGTGTTGGACAATTTTGAACAGGTTGTACTCGCCGCTCTTCAGGTGGCAGAGCTATTGACTTTCTGCCCAAAGCTCAAGATTCTGGTGACGAGTCGAATGGCGTTGCATTTACGTGCCGAGCAGGAGTTTGCTGTACCCCCACTAACGCTTCCCGACCCCAAACGCCTGCCCGATCCGGTTGTGCTTGCGCAGTATGAGGCCGTAGCAATGTTCATCCAGCGAGCACGGGCAATTAAATCCGATTTTCAGGTGACCAATGCCACCGCTCCTGCAGTCGCAGAGATGTGTGTGCGCCTTGACGGACTTCCTCTGGCGATTGAACTGGCAGCAGCACGCATCAAGCTCTTCCCACCACAGGCACTTTTGGCGAGGTTGGGTCAGCGTTTAGCGGTATTAACCGGAGGAGCGCGCGATGCCCCAGCCCGGCAACAAACGCTGCGTAACACCATCGAGTGGAGCTACCAGTTGTTGGATACTGATGAACAGCGGCTCTTCAGGCGGCTTTGTATCTTTGTTGGTGGATGCACACTCGAGGCGGTCGAGTCGATCAGCGCTGCGCTTGGGGACGATGCAAGCCAGGTGATGAATGGGGTTACCTCCCTCATTGATAAGAACTTGCTCCAACGGACTGAGCAAGAAGGAGAGGAAGCCCGCCTCGTGATGCTGGAGACGATCCGAGAGTACGGATTGGATATGCTCTCCACTCATGGGGATATGGAAACAGCCCGGCAGGTATATGCAACCTACTATCTGGAGCTGGCAGAAGAAGCAGCACGTGGGTACAAAAGCTCACAACCTGCCGAGTGGCTGGAGCGGCTCGAACGAGAGCACGATAACCTGCGTGCCACGATGGAGTGGTCGCTTGAATCAGGTCATACTGGTCCACACCTTGAGATAGCTTTCAAGCTTAGTGAGGCACTGATGGATTTCTGGCGAGTGCGTGGCTTCTACAGTGAGGGACGGATCTATCTGGAACAGATATTGGCGAGACGTGATAGTGTTGCGACTCCCATGCGGGCAAGGGCAATGAGTGCCGCTGCTGAGTTCGCAGATTGGCAGAGTGACTTTGATCGAGCAGAGGCACTCTATCAGAAGAGTCTTCTCCTGTACCGCGAACTCGGGGATACCCGAGGCATCGCGTGGTCTCTCTGGAGACTTGAGGCAGCCAGGAAAAAAGATAACAAATACCCAGCGCTTATTTCGCAATTGGAAGAGAGCCTCTCTCTTTTCAGGGGACTTGGAGACCAGGAAGCTATCGCCCTGTCACTCTTAGAGTTAGCAGACCAAGCCAGCTTTCACGGAGACTACAGGAGAGGATACACCCTGTTCGAGGAGAGTCTGGCGATCTTGAAAGAGCTAGGGATCAAGCGAGGTATCGCCGATTGCCTCAGGCAGTCCGCCCTGTGGCTCTTCCTTGGTGCCCAGGGAGATCAGGCGATCATCCATGCGAGACTTGAAGAGAGTCTGGTGATCTACAGGGAATTAGGCGACAAGAATGGGGAAGCCTTTTACTGCTGGACAGCAGGATGGCTAGCGTTCAAAGAGGGCGATGCAGGTACAGCTCAGGCCTTGTTAGAGCAGTGTGTGAAGCTCTGGCAGGAGATGGGGAGTCTTTGGCAAGCATGCGGAGCGCTTGCGTTCTTAGGGAGGATCAAGGCGCATCAAGGTAATTTCGCTGTAGCTCGTAGCCTTCTCAAGGAGAGCCTGGACATAGCACGCGCATTAGACGACTATGTCAGAGCCTTCTGCCTGGAAAGATTGGCGATTGTCGTGACGGCACAAGGAGAGAGTATGTGGTCAGCACGTCTGTTGGGCACAGCTGAAGCCCTGCGCGAGAACTGTGGCGCCCCCGCTTCGCCTATGGAACGAGCTGATTACGAGCCTTCGATGGCTACTGCTTGGACTCATCTGGGTGAGCAGGCATTTAACGCTGCATGGGACGAGGGGCGTAGCATGACCTTTGTGCAGGTACTTGCCCCATTGATGCTTTAAGATACGAAACAAGCTTGAAGAAGCGTAAGTGATCAATGTGGGTTTGCCCCATCTCGCTAGCGCTTTGCCTTAATATCGAAATACTGGCCTATTGCGATAGGCTCTAAGATGAGAGCCCTAATGACTCGATGGTTTCCAGAACTTCCTGAGCGTGCTCGGCAGCCTTGACCTTGGGCCAGACCTTGCGAACAATCCCGTCTTTATCTATAAGGAATGTCTCGCGGTTGATGCCCAGATAGGTTTTGCCAGCGTAATTTTTCTCTTTCCAGACGCCATACAGCTGTGAAACTGTTGTGTCAGTGTCCGACAGCAGCGGATACGGCAGCCCGTATTTGTCGGCAAATTTTTGATGGGACTCAACGCTGTCGGCGCTGACACCGAGGACGACGATGCCACGTTTCTGCATCTCACGGTTCGCATCGCGGAATGAGCATGCTTCAGCAGTGCATCCGGGGGTGTCGTCTCTTGGATAAAAGTACAAGACCACAACGTGGTTGCGTAATGCGCTTAATTGCACCCAGCCGTTTTTCACCACATCATCGCTCCCAACGGCTGGAAGCGTGAAATCAGGAGCAGGTTGTGACTCTTTAACCTCTATATTACTCATATCATAGCTACCTCACTTCAAAGTAGTTTCCTTAAAATCGTTTAACTCACTCGAGTTTTGGTTAGTGTACCACAAGAAAAGGACTCACTGCCACCCCACTGTGCAGACAGCTGTCACCATCCATCAGTTCAATTTAAGATAGTCAATCAGGATCAGTCTGGGGACCGGTCTGAGAAGCGTTTATATGCAAGATTGCCTCGAGCTTATCAAGCAGTTCCAAGAAGTTGATCGCACCGAAACGGTAGGCATAGAGCAAGCCGTACATCTGCTCGTAGTCAGCATCTGACACGACAAGCGGCTCGGTTACGATATCGTCAGTTCTCGGATGCACTCCGTGATCTTGCATGAACTTTCCCTTCGAAAATCAGTGAGTATGTGTTAGTCACGCCGATATAGATGAACAGCGCATGTTTTAATACATCGCGGCCAATGATACAGACAGAGCATCTGGATTATATTCAGAAAACAGGCTTCCATGGTCTGCTCTGGTATCATCACACGCTTCCACTGTAGCAGGCGAGAACGGGACTGATCTGCGTGGAGAATGGGCCGCAAGTGCATGAAAGAAGGTCTCCACCTGGGAAAGAGACGGATCACACCTGCATGCACCCGGCATCCTAGTCGCATCAACATGAGCAAGTGATAGATCTCTGGCCAATTGACCGATGGCAAAGATGGCATCTCTCTTCTCTAAGCAAGACATGGGCGAACGCAATGGGCATTGCCTCCAAGTAATTCATTTGTAGAAACCGACTGAGATGAAGGATCGAGTTGCCAAGAGCCGAAAAATGAAGGATACTGCTTTCAAAACAACCCTTCTGTATGAAAGGAGCATCCT